>Ga0101943_1000052_pt1 | contig 356952 bp, 350 predicted proteins | sample DewCreD2012metaG_5_FD_75244 | JGI IMG/M metagenome (GOLD analysis project Ga0101943, IMG submission 75244) | Hot spring sediment bacterial and archeal communities from British Columbia, Canada, to study Microbial Dark Matter (Phase II) - Dewar... ... | reverse complement strand
GGCAGCGCGCGGCGTCAAACAGCTCCGCGGGCACGTCCACCCACACCGAGCGGTACCGTTGGGAGAAGTCCGGCGGCAAAAACCGGTACGGCATCAGGTGGAACATATGGAACTTCATGCCGTGCTCCTCCGTCTATCTGATACGGGCCGGGGACCCTCGCCGGCCGGCGTTCCCCGGCTATCCTGCCGTCCGCGTGCCACCGCCTCATGGTGCGTTCGCACCATCCTGACCGGATGGGGACGGGTCAGCGCCCGATGCCGCGCGACTGAGTAGTACATTTGTACCATTTTTGCCCGCGCCTATTGACAAGCGATCTGACCGCCGGTTAGAACGGCAATGGGCGATCACCGTGTGGCCGCACCGGAGCCGGTTGCCGCGGGGCGCCCGGCCCGGGGCCAAGGTCGGTGCACCCGATGCAGCCCGGGGTGACGGCCGGGACGAGCCCGCAGGGTGCCAGCGATCCGCTTCGGCGGCGAGGGCGCTTGAGGAGGGCTGACAGCAACGTCCTGCCGGTGCTGCGCGTCAGACCCGTCAGATCGAAGAGCGCCGGGACCACGCGGAGGTGCAAGGGCCAAAGGGCGCCGAGAGCGGATCAGCCTAAGGCCCACTCGGGTTTTTGACCTACCCCGCCTGTCCAGCAGCCGCACCGCCGGTGAACGTCGCGCGTTGCGTTCGGCCTCGTGGACTCCTGCCTTCTCCCTGCGCTTGTGTGCGTGGCCGACGTTCACCGGCGGTGCCATTCTCCCATCGGTGATGCTGCCAGATAGAGGCGGTCCTGACCGCCGGCCGGCACCCATTGATCCCCAGCCACGAGGCGCTGGCGCTCCTATCGCGCGATACACCGGCGCAGGGCCGAGCCAGCTCAGACGAAGTGCGGCAGGCTGCCTGCACCGCTCTCTGGATCGACCGGCGGACGTGCGGTGGGCTCGCTCGACCGGCTGACGCCAGGGAGCGCGGCACGTCCTGGAGGGAGATCCCCGGGCCGGGTGCATCCCCCGTCGGCCGGTCACCGGTCCTCACCCCCGCCCCCCGGCTCGCCGGGGCCGGGCCTCTCCCGCTCGCGGGCGAGGGGCGGGCAGGTCGGGGTGAGGGCTGGCCAAGAGGCCGAGGACCGCTGAAGAGCGCAGTGGTTCACTCCTCGGCGGAGGCCGCCGTTGCCAGCAGCAACGCCCGCAGTCGGGTGGGGTCACAGCCGACAAAACGGGCGAGTGCTTCCACGCGCTCGGCAAAGTCCGCGGCGGCGGGGTCCGGCCGCCGGCACAGCGCCAGCACGGGCAACCGCTCCAGCGGCAGACCGAGCCAGGCGGCGAGCTCGGCGTCAGACGTACCGCCCTGCCGGCGGGCAGCGGTCAGCACACCCGCCATCAGCCCTGGATCGCTCGCGAGCGCGCGCATCGCCCGCCAGAGCAGGCGTGGTCTGTCCGGCAGGTTCAGCGCGCTCGCCATATACGTCTCCGTGAGGGCCAGTCCCGACACCATAGCCACCTGCCTGCTGAACGTTTACGACGGGCAGAGGTTAGCCTCGCTCCGTTCGTTCTGCCATATAATTTGTCAAGTTTTCTGTTACAGAAGTGTATCGGGTCTTGCCGTCGGTGGCCCAAATTGATGCCCACCGCCCACACGTTCTTAACCGTTTCCTGGCGCCGTTTTCGAGCATCCCGGCTATGATAACCGGGACGCAGGGCACCGTGCCGTCCTGTGTCCGGGAGGTCACCACGCGTGGCGCTAACCGGGGCTCTCGTGCTGATCGTCGACGACGACGCGGCGGAGGCGGAGCGGGTGGCGGCGGCGCTCGAGGCCGCTGGCTTCCGCACCCTGCGAGCGGCCGACGCCGTAGAGGGGCTGGTGGCGGTGGAGGAACAGCAGCCGGATGTGGTCGTCCTGGACTGGGAACTACCCTTCATCGACGGGAGCATCTTCATCCGTGCCCTGCGTGCCGGTCTGGAACGTCCACCACCGGTAGTGGTGCTGGCGCCGCCTGCCCTTGCCGCCGAGGCGGTCCTTCAGCTGGGCGCGGCGGCTTGTGTGCCGACGCCGCCGGAACCGCGGGAGCTGCGCCAAGCCGTACACGCGGCGCTTGGCGGGCGCTCGGAATCGTAGCGGGCCCAACGGCGCGATGCCTGACTCACTGCGCCGGGGCCAGCGGCGCCGTCGCGAACAGGACCGAGAACCGGCGACACCAGATGATCACGCTCTTGAACCGCGACAGATCGGTCCCCTCCGGCACTTCGTAGTTGAAGGAACCGTCGGTTGCCTTCAGCCGGCCCAGGTTCAGGGCCCCCTCGGCGAAACCCGTCGCGCTGGGTGACAGGTAAACGTACAAGTCCGGTCCGTTGCGCACCGAGAACTCCTCGAATCGCACGGTGTGGCGGCCAGGCGCCGTCTCGATCAGCAGGACACGCCCTCGCCCGTAGTGGAAGTCATCGGCGCCGGTGAAGCTGCCCCGGTGAGTGACCCGCGCCGTGACGGGACTGCCACTGACCGCATCGGTGCCGGTTCCTCCGGCACCGATCACAGGCGTCAGGGCTGCCGCCGGCATGGCGGCAGCAGGCGCGGGCGCCACGGCCACGGTCATCAGCGGGCTCATCTCTTCCAGATGGCTCCGCTGCCAGAGGGGGGCCAGCAGGTAGTAGCCGCCCGGCACCGTCACGGCTAGGAGGGGTACCGCGATGAGGACCGTCGCCAGCCGGTGCCGCGCCATCAGGCGCAGCGCGCCCAACCGCACGGCGACGGCCGCCACGAGCGCTAGCAGCAGCGCCAGGCCCGCGACGACGGCCCATCGGTAGGGGTACAGGTCATCGATCAGCCGCTCTAGATCGCCGAACACGGACATGCTGGCGCCTCCTTGTACGTGCCTGGCTGGAGGCGTGCCTCCCTCACCGGCTTGGGGGCATCATAGCAGCGCCTCCGGTGCCGTTCTGCCGCCGGTGTGACGATCGCCGCCTCAACCAGGTCTCGACGGCGTCAGGCCGCGCCTGTGCCCCCACCCCCGCAGCCACACCACCCGTTGACAGCCCGGTAGGGGCACCGTAGGATGGCCGCACGTTAAGCAGAGCGCGGACCGTTCGTGATCCGAACGTGCCAGTTCGGTGCAAAGGAGGTGCCTCGCATGAAGGTCTCCATGTTTCACCTCATGCCGCATCGCGAGCTCCCCGCCGACTTCGAGCGGCGCTACCACTCCGTGTGGGTCGACCCGCCCTTCTGGGAGCTGGCCGACCCGGAGCGCGTCGGCCAGTACTATAACTGGACGCTCGACGAGCTGATCTACGCGGCTAAGGCCGGGCTCGACGGCATCTGCGTGAACGAGCACCACCAGAACGCCTACGGCTTCATGCCCTCCCCCAACCTGATGGGCGCCGTGCTGGCGCGGGCCACCAACGGCATGGACGTGGCCATCGTGCAAATGGGTTCCACCCTGCCTACCACCATCCCACCCATCCGCGTGGCCGAGGAGTACGCCATGCTGGACTGCATCAGCGGCGGGCGGCTGGTGGCGGGCATGCCGCTGGGCACCTCCATGGACGCCAACCTGTGCTACGGCATCCCGCCCATGGAGCAGCGCGAGCGCTACTATGAGGCGCACGACCTCATCCTTAAGGCCTGGACGGCGCGCGAGATCTTCGCCTGGAACGGCAAGTACTTTCAGCTCCCGATGGTCAACATCTGGCCGCGGCCCATCCAGCAGCCGCACCCGCCGGTGTGGGTGCCGGGCGTGGGCAGCCTCAGCACCTGGGAGTTCAGCGCCAAGCACAACCACTGCTACTGCTTCCTCAGCTACTGGGGCAATAAGCTGGGCAAAGAGGTGATGGACGGGTACTGGGAGTTTGTACACCGTGAGGGGCACGACCCCAACCCGTACCGCGCCGGCTTCCTGCAACTGGTGGCCGTCTCCGAGACCGACGCCCGTGCCGAGCAGGAGTACTACCCGCACATCCGCTACTTCTACGACAAGTGCCTGCACATCGCGCCCGAGTTCTTCTCCGCGCCCGGCCACCAGGACTACCGCAGCCTGGTCAAGAGCCTCAAGTCGGGGGCCACGCGCGCCATCCTAGAGGTCACGGCCAAGCTGCCCGAGTGGCGCTTCAAGGACTTCGTGGAGAACCAGCTTGTCATCGCCGGCAGCCCCGCCTCGGTGCGCGACCAGCTCACGGAGGCGATCCAGAAGCTGCGGGTGGGCAACCTGATGGTGCTCCTGCACATCGGCTCCATGCCCCACGAGCTCACCCTTAAGAACATCGACCTGTTCGCCCACGAGGTGCTGCCGCACGTGCGCGACATCTGGGACGACCAGTGGCAGAACCACTGGTGGCCCCAGCGCCTGCGCGCCAAGCGCGCCCTGGCCGGCGCGGCCGGCTAGCCGTCGCCCGCGCTCGTGGCCAGGTAGCGCAATTCCAGAGCCATGACCAAGGAGCGCACCATGGTGGCAACACAGGAGCGCACCCTCACCGCTTGGCAAGACCAGGTCCGGTCCCGCGTGCAGATCGCCGGCAGCGGGCCGCCGCTCGTCTTCTTCCACGGTGCCTTCGGCCTGCGCTGGGACCCCTTCCTCGACGCCCTGGCCGAACGCTTCACCGTCTACGCGCCCGAGCACCCCGGCACCACCCCGGGCGAGCCGGATGCCGTGCGCCCCCTGGAGAACCTGTGGGACCTGGTGCTCTACTACTACGAGCTGTTCGACCAGCTCGGGCTGCGCGCGCCAGCGGTGGTCGGCCACTCCTTCGGCGGCATGGTGGCCGCGGAGGTGGCCGCCACCGCCCCGGAGCGGGTGAGCCGCCTCGTGCTCATCGCCCCAATCGGCCTCTGGCGGGACGACGTGCCGGTCAAGAACTGGATGACCATGCTCCCCACCGACCTGGCCAAGGTGGCCTTCGCCGAGCCGGATGGACCGCTGGCCCAGCAGATGCTGGCCCCACCCGCCGACCCAGAGGCGGCGGTGGACGCGCAGATTCAAATGACCTGGGCCCTGGCCTGCACCGGCAAGTTCGTGTGGCCGATCCCAGACAAGGGCCTCAAAAAGCGCCTCCACCGGATCAGCGCGCCCACGCTGCTCATCTGGGGTCGGCAGGACGGTCTGGTCTCACCGATGTACGCGCAGGAGTTCGCCGCCCGCATCCCCAATGCCCGGGTGGAGCTGATCGACGGCGCGGCGCACCTGCCGCACCTGGAGCAGATGGCGACGGTGGCCCGCCTCATCCGCGACTTCCTCGCCGGCTGAGCGGCCCTGCCGGCGCGGCGGGGATGGGCGCGGGGAGGGGGCGCCCATCCCCCGCTTGCGCCTGCCGGCCGGCGCGCCCATCCTGAGCCATACCAGCGGGCGCGAGCGCCCACCAGAGGAGGTTCCACATGCCGCTCGATCCCCAGGCCCGAGCGCTGCTCGACCAGATGGCCGCCGCCGGCGCGCCGCCGTTTGAGTCGCTCACCCCGGCGCAGGCGCGGGAGATGATCATGCAGATGCGCGAGCTGGCCGGCCCACCCGAGCCGGTGGCGCGCTTGGAGGACCGTGTGGCCACCACCGTGGCCGGCCCCATCCCGGTGCGGGTCTACGCCCCGGAGGCCGCCGGCCCGCTGCCGGTGCTGGTCTACTTCCACGGCGGTGGCTGGGTGATCGGCAACCTGGACACGATCGACGCCCCCTGCCGCTCGCTCGCCAACCAGGCACGCTGCCTGATCGTGTCCGTGGACTACCGCCTGGCGCCGGAGCACAAGTTCCCGGCCGCGGCGGAGGACTGCTACGCCGCCACCCGCTGGGCCGCCGAGCACGCCGCCGAGCTGGGCGGTGACCCGGCCCGCATCGCCGTGGGCGGCGACAGCGCCGGCGGCAACCTGGCCGCCGTGGTCGCCCTGATGGCACGCGACCGCGGCGGCCCCCGCCTAGCCTACCAGCTCCTCATCTACCCGGTCACCAACTACGATTTCAGCACGCCGTCCTATCAGGACAACGCCGAGGGTTACCTGCTGACGAAGAACGCCATGGTCTGGTTCTGGGAGCACTACCTGCGCGACCCGAGCGACGGGCAGAACCCTTACGCCTCGCCCTTGCGCGCCGCCGACCTGCACGGCCTGCCGCCGGCCTTCGTCATCACCGCCGAGTACGACCCCTTGCGCGACGAGGGCGAGGCCTACGCCGCCCGCCTGCGGGAGGCGGGTGTGGCCGTGGAGCTGCGCCGCTACGACGGCATGATCCACGGCTTCTTCCAGATGGCCGGCGTGCTCGACCAGGGCAAGCAAGTGATCGCCGACGCCGCGGCCGCCCTGCGCGCGGCGTTCACGGTGCCGGCGCGGTAACATCGATGTCTCCCGGGTGCGCGGGCGGGCACGGGGCGTCCCACCGCCCGCGCGCCGGCGGCCCGCCGCGAGACGCCCGCGGCGCGGGTCCGGATTGGACGATCCCTGTGCCTGGCGAACGGAACACCTCCCGCCCTCCCTCGTTCAACCCGCGTCCGTGGATCTCGTTCATGGCGCGCGTCCTGCAAGGTCCGGAGCAGGCGCAGCGCGCCTACCGCGAGCTGCTCGGGCTGGAGGGCAGCTCGCGCGAGCGCGCCGTCGACTTCATGGCGCAGATGGCGCGCGGCTATGGCTTGGACCTGACCCCCTGGTTCGAGGCCATCCTTCGCTTCCACCCCGCGCCCACGGCGCGGGCGGCGGCCGCCGCCTACCTGGCGGCCGAGGGGCGCGAGGACACGGTGCTGGAGGTGCTGGAGTCACTGCGCCCGCCTCTCCTGACCATGACCCTCCTCACCGGCCTGCTCGATGCCCTGGCCCCGCGGCCGGCCACCCCGGAGCGCGTGGCGCGGCTCACCGCCTTCGCCCAGCGCTTCAACGACGACGAGCACTACACCACGCTCTACCTGGGCGATTTCACCGGCCGCGACGTCAAGCGCCTGGTGCGGCGGGCGGTGGCCGAGAGCCTGCTCCGCCAACACGCGCCGGAGGCCGTCTCCTGGCCGCGGGAGTGAGCGGGCGCACGCTCATGCCCGCGGCCTGACCGGCGGGTGCAGCGCGCTCAGGCGCCGGTCCGCCTCGGCCAGCGTCTCCGGGCTCTTGCAGAAGGCAAAACGCACCCGCCGACCGCCGTGGCCGGGCCGGTAGAAGGCCGAGCCGGGCACCGCCACCACCCGTGCCTCCCGCGCCATGCGCTCCACGAAGGCGCGCGGGTCCTCATCGCCCAGCGCACGGTAGCCGGCCATCGTGTAGTAGGCGCCCTGCGGGCGCACCGGCTCAAACCCGTGCCGCTCCAGGATGGCCAGAAAGGCGTCGCGGCGGGCGGTGTAGGCGGCGCGCAACCCCTCTTCATAGCTCGACGGCAGCGAGAGCGCGGTCAGTATCGCCTGCTGCAACGGCGCAGGGGCGCACACCGTCAGGTAGTCGTGCACGTTGCGCAGCGGCTCCATGAGCGCCGCCGGGGCAATGGCGTAGCCCAGCCGCCAGCCGGTGACGGAGTACGTCTTAGAGAAGCCGGAGATCGTGATCGTGCGCTGCCACATGCCCGGCAGCGTGGCGATGGAGCGGTGGCGGTAGCCGTCATAGGTGAGGTACTCGTAAATTTCGTCCGTGACCGCCACCACGTCGTGCTCCTGGCACAGCGCCGCGATCAACGCCAGCTCCTCCTCGTCAAACACGCGACCGGTAGGGTTGTGCGGCGTGTTGATGATGATGGCGCGCGTGCGCGGCGTGAACGCCCGTCGCAGCTCCTCCGGGTCGAAGCGGAAGTCCGGCTCGTGCAGCTCCACGTACACGGGCACGCCGCCGCAGAGGAGGATGTCCGGCACATACGTCTCGAAGAACGGCTCGAAGACGATGACCTCGTCGCCCGGGTCCACCAGGCTGAGCAGGGCACAGGCCATCGCCTCGGCCGCGCCGCAGGCCACCGTCACCTCGGCCACAGGGTCGGGGTCCAAGCCGTTGAAGCGGCGCGCCTTGGCGGCGATCGCCTCGCGCAGGGCGGGCAGCCCCCAGGTGACGGTGTACTGGTTGGCGTCCCCCTCGATGGCCGCTACCGCCGCCGCCTTCACCTCGGCCGGGGCGGGAAAGTCCGGGAAGCCCTGGGAGAGGTTGAGGGCGTTATACGTGAGGGAGAGGCGGGTCATCTCGCGGATGATCGACGAGCCGAAGTGCTTCACGCGTTGGGCCGGCATCTGCCCTCCTCCGCACCGACCCGCTCCCGCGGGCCGCTCTGTCCCGCCATTGTGGCCGCGCCCGGCGCCCGTCGGCAACCCGTGACGCGCCGTCTGCGGTAGGCGTGCTACTATGACGCTCGCCATGCCCATTGGAGCCAGCTCAGGATGATCGACTATCGCTGTCCCACCCCGGCGGAGATCGAACGCGCCCAGGCCGAAACGCTGGCCGTGGCCGAGCGTCTCGTCGGCGAGATCGTGTCCGTCCCGGACGGGGAGCGCACCTACTGGAACACCCTCTACCGCCTGGAAGACGTGGCGGACCTGCTGATGCAGGCCCAGGGCCGCTACGGCTTTATGTTCCACGTGGCCGAGGACCCGGCCGTGCGCGCGGCGGCCGAGCGGCTGCGCGAGGCCCTGGACAAGTACAACAACGAGCTGGGCTTCCGGGAAGACCTCTATCAGGCCGTTGTCGCCTACGCCGCCACCCCTGAGGCACGGGCGCTCACCGGCGAGCGGGCACGCCTGCTGGAGCGCGTGCTGCGCGACTACCGTCGCAACGGTTTCGGCCTGCCACCCGAGCAACGCGCCCGCGTCAAGGCGCTCAAGGAGCGGCTGGTGGAGCTGGAGCTGGCTTTCCAGAAGAACATCGAGGAGTACGAGGACGCCATCCTCGTCCCGCGTGAGCACCTGGCCGGCCTGCCCGAGAGCTACATCCAGCGCCTGCGCACAGAGGAGCGCGACGGGCGCCTGCTCTACCGCGTCTCGCTCGACTACCCGGAGTTCTACCCCTTCATGGACGCGGCGGAGTCCGAAGAGCTGCGGCGCGAGCTGCTGGTGAAGTTCTACCGCAGGGGCGGGCGTGCCAACGTGGCCATCCTGGAAGAGGCCATCGCCGTGCGCGATGAGCTGGCCCGCCTGCTCGGCTACCAGTCCTGGGCCGCCTACATGCTGGAGATCCGCATGGCGCGTACCCCGGAGGCGGTGCAGCGCTTCTTGGAGGACCTGCGCGCCCGTATGGCGCCGCGCCTGCGGCAGGACTTGGAGGAGCTGACACAGGCCAAGCGCGCCCACATCGGTCGCCCCGACGCCAACCTTGAGCTGTGGGACTGGCGCTTCTACCACCACCGCATCCGCAAGGAGCGCTACGCCGTCGACGAGTTCGAGGTGGCCAAGTACTTCCCGCTCGATGCCGTACTGGAGGGCCTGTTCTTCGTCTACCAGACGCTGTTCGGTGTGCGCTTCGAACCGGTGGCACCGGCCAACGCCTGGCACCCCGACGTGCGCCTGTTCCGCGTGGTGGACGCCCAGGACGGTGAGGAGCGGGCCTTTTTCTACATGGACCTCTTCCCGCGCCCCGGCAAGTACAGCCACGCGGCGGCGTTCACCCTGCGCGGCGGCCGGCGGCTAGTGGACGGCTCCTACCAGCAGCCGGTGAGCGCTATCGTGGCCAACTTCACCAAGCCCACCCCCACGCAGCCTTCGCTCCTGCGCCACGCGGAGGTGGAGACGCTGTTCCACGAGTTCGGGCACATCCTGCACCAGACGCTCACCCAGGCCGAGTGCCTGCGCTTCGCCGGCTCGCGCACCGAGCGGGACTTCGTGGAGGCACCGTCACAGATGTTGGAGCACTGGGTGTGGCTGCCGGAGGTGCTGGGCCGCTTCTCTCGGCACGTGGAGACGGGGGAGCCGCTGCCCGAGGCGCTGCTCCAGGCGATGGTGGCCTCCCGCCTCCTGCACATCGGCGTGCTCACCTGCCGGCAAATCTACTTCGCCATGCTCGATCTGGCCTACCACGGCCCCGGCGCCCCCAAGGACACCACCGCCATCGCCCGCGCGCTGCACCCGATCACCGGCTTCCCCCTCCCGGAAGACACCTACTGGCACGCCGGCTTCGGCCACCTGTTCGGCTACGACGCCGGTTACTACGGCTACCTGTGGTCTGAGGTGTACGCCGACGACATGTTCACGCGCTTCGAGGAGGCGGGACCACTCAACCCGGCGGTGGGCCTGGAGTTCCGGCGCACGGTGCTGGAGCGCGGCGGCGCGATCGACGGCGCGGAACTGGTGCGCGCCTTCCTCGGCCGCGAGCCGGACCTGGGCGCCTTCCTCCGGCACAAAGGCATCGCCTGAGGCGCGGTCGCGCGCTCAGGCCGCATGCCGCAGCCGCTCCAGGTCGGCGCGCAGCCCCGGCCACAGCCGCCAGGCGGCCACGGCCAGCGCGGCCACGCCCACCGCCAGGGCCAGCGCCAACCGCGCCGCGGCCGGCCAGCCAGCGGCAAGCGTGGCCCAGCGTATGAGGGCCACGGGCGGCACGGTGGCTAGGGCGGCGACGACACCGGGCCATAGGGCAGCCACGGCGTCGCGCGGGCCGGCACCGGCCAGGCGCCAGCCGAATACCAGGTAGGCGGCCGAGGTGCCGCCCACGGCCAGGAGCATGGCCACGGCCACGCCGGTCACACCGCCCTGCGTGCCCACCAGCACGGCCAGCACTGTGGCGGGCAGGGCCGCCAGGCCGAGCAGGGCGTACAGCCGCCCGTGGCCTAGCGCCAACACCAGCGAGGCGCCCGGACCGGCCAATGTGCGCACCAGTTGCAGGCCAAACAGCACCGCGGCCGGCACAACGGCCGCCTGCCAGCGCCGGCCCAGCAGAACTACCACCAGCTCCGGCGTCAGCACCGCGGCGGCCAGAAACACCGGCACAGCAGCGGCGGCGATCACCCGCACCGCGCTCAGGAATACCCGGCACAGGCGCGGCCGGTCATGCTGGAGGCGGGAGAACACGGCCAGGCTCACCCGGCCGGTGAAGGCGGTGATGAACAGGAGCGGCCCGGCACTGGTGGCCCAGGCGACGCTGTACAGGCCAAGCGCGTCGGCCCCCAGCAGGCGGCCGGTAAGGGCGTAATCGGTGTTCAGGCGGGCGTACAGCGCCACGTCGCCGGCGGCCACCCCCGCCCACAGCCGGGCCACGCGGCGCAGATCGCGCGGCTGCTGCATGGGGAAGAAACGCGGGCGGCGGCGCGTGACCCACCAGGCAGTGGCGGTAGACGCGGCCGGCTGCGCCACGGCCATAAGCCCCAGGCTGTAGGCGCCCAATCCGGCGAAGGCGGCGGCCAGGGCGGCGGTCCCGCCCGCGGCGACGGACAGCGTCTCCGGCAGCGTCTTGCGGCGAAAGTCCAACTCGCGGGCCAGCAGGGCGTGCGGCACCGCGCCCAGGCCCGCCAGGGCGATGCCCGGCGCCATCAGCACCAGCAACGGCACCAGTTCCGGGTCGTCGTACACCGCGGCCATGAGCGGCGCCCCCAGCAGGCACAGCACCGTGCCCAGGAGCCCTAAGGCGGTGCCCAGCCACAGGGCGGCACGCGCCAGGCCGTCCGGATCGCCGCGCATCTGCACCAGCACCTGGACCACGGCCCCCTCCGCCAGGAGGGCAAGGGCCAGAAACAGCAGGTTGGCCTCGGCGAACAGGCCGAACTCGGCGGGGGTGAGGCGACGCGCCAGCGGGATGTAAAGCAACCCGCCAATGACGTTGGCGGCAATGAAGGACAGGCCGGACCAGCCCCCCGCGGTGAGGGGGTTGCGGGACAGCACGGGGGCGGTGCCGGTCACCGCCCCCGTCGTCGACGCGGTGGTCGTTCGCTCTGTCACACGGCGGCCGTAGCTGCCGCATCGAAGGCCAGCGGCAGGTGCTTGACGCCATGCATGATAAACCCTTCCACGGGTTCGTACGGCGTCTGGTCGGCCCGCGCGAAGGCGGGGATGCGCTGCAGAAGCGTCTCGATCGCCACCTTGGCCTCCAGGCGAGCCAGCGGCGCCCCCAGGCAGAAGTGGATGCCGTGGCCGAAGGACAGGTGCCGGTTGGGGGTGCGGGTGACGTCGAACCGGTCCGGGTCGGGGAACTCGGCCGGATCGCGGTTGGCGGCCCCGATCCAAACCACCACGCGCTGGCCACGGCGCACGGGGTTGCCGCGAATCTCGGTGTCCTCGGCGGCGATACGGATGGTGGCCTGCACGGGCGAGCGGTAACGCAGCACCTCCTCCACCGCCGAGGGCACCAGGGAGAGATCGGCGCGCACACGCGCCAGCTCGTCCGGGTGCTCCAGGAAGCAGCGCACGGCGTTGCCGATCAGGTTGGTGGTGGTCTCGTTGCCGGCCACCAGCAGCAAGATGCAGAACGAGAGCAGCTCTTCGGGCGTCAGCTTGCGCCCGTCGATCTCGGCCTGGAGCAGGGCGCCGATCAGGTCGTCGCGCGGGTGGCGGCGGTGATCCTCCAGCTGTTCCTGGAAGTAGGCGATGAACTCCTCCTGAACCGCAAAGACCTCTTCCGGAATCTCCTGGCTGATCAGGTCGCGGCCCAGGTTGGCGACGATCACGTCCGACCAGCGCTTGAACTGGGCGCGGTCCTCCGCCGGCACCCCCAGCAGCTCAGCGATGATGATCACCGGCAGCGGGTAGGCCAGGTGCTCGACGACGTCGAGGCGACCGGTGGGCAGCACGGCGTCCAGCAGCTCGTTGGTGACTTCACAGATGCGCGGCTCCAGCTCGGCCACCCGCCGCGGGGTGAAGGCCTGGTTGACCAGGCCGCGCAGTTGCGTGTGGCGCGGCGGGTCGGTGGTGAGCATGCTCTGCCGCTCACGCTGCAGCTCCGGGATGAACTTCGTCGGGTCCGAGGAGAAGACCTCGTGGTTGCGCAGGATAGCGCGGCAGTCCTCATAGGTAAACACATTCCAGGCGCGCACGGCCTCGTTGTAGATCACCGGCGCCATCTGCCGAGCCATCGCATAGTACGGGTACGGGTTGTCCCGGATCGCCGGTGTGATCATGCTCAAGTTGATGTTGACCATCGCGTCCTCCCCCGGGCACCGCGCACCGCCGCCCGTGATCGCCTTCGTCCCGACCTGCCAGTTTACCGGGCGGTAAACCGGCCCGCAATGTGGGAACGGCCGCGGTCCCAAGGGGCGCGGCGCATCACGGCCCGGCGCTGGGGCTGCCCCACTGCGTGAGGTCCTTACGCCGAGCCCGCGCCACGGCCTCGGCCAGCCAGGCGTCTTCTGGCGTGGTGACCTTGAAGTTGAGGCGGGAGCCCTCGTACAGGAGCACGGGGTGGCCGAGCCGCTCCAGCATGGCGCAGTCATCGGTAACGTCCTCGCTGACCTGCTCGTGCGCCTGGAGGAGCAAGTCGTAGCGGAACACCTGTGGGGTTTGCACGACCCACAGCCCCTCACGCGGCACCGTGCGCAGCACGAGGCCGTCGGCCTGGGCGGCCTTGAGCGTGTCCGTCACCGGCACGGCGGCGGCAGCGGCGCCGGTGCGTCGCGCCGCCTCCAGGCCGCGACGGATGAGCGCCGGTGTGACGAACGGCCGGGCACCGTCGTGCACCACGATCCAGTCGAACGCGGGCAGCGTGTACAGGCCGTGGCGCACCGAATCCTGGCGGCGGCGCCCGCCCATGCAGGTGTGGGTTACCTTCTTGAAATGCCTGAGCAGCGGCAGGATGGCCTCGGCGTTATGCGCGGCCAGCACCACCACCACCTGCTCGATGTCCGCCGTTTGCTCGAAGGCCCGCAGGGTATGGATGATGAGGGGACGACCGGCCAGGGGGAGCAGGAGCTTGTCCTGCCCCTGCATCCGGTGGCTGCTGCCGGCCGCCAACACGATCGCGCCTGCGCTAGTCCCGCTCACGCAGGTCACTCTAGTCGCCGCCCGCCAATGATCAAGCGCCCCGGCGTGCCGGGGCGCTTGTTCCGGTCTTCGCAGCGTCACGGCAGGAAGGCGAGGGGGTTGACGGGGACGCCGTTGCGGCGGACCTCGAAGTGCAGGTGCACGCCGGTGGAGTAGCCGGTGGTGCCGGCATAGCCTACCACCTGCCCCTGCCCCACCCGCTGGCCGATGCGCACCGGCGGCGGGGCGTTCAGGTGAGCGTAAAGGGTGCGGAAGCCGTCACCGTGGTCGATCTCCACGTAGTAGCCGTAGGAGCAGCAGGGGTTGCCGCCGGCGAAGGTGACCACGCCGGCGCGGGCGGCGACGATGGGGGCGCCGGCCCGGCCGTACAGGTCGATGTCGATGCCCAGGGGGTGGCTGGGGCCGAAGTAGCTGGAGATGGCCCCGGTGATGGGCCACAGCCAGCCACCGCCCGCCGGTCGCGCCTGGGCCGGGGCCAGAGCTGGCGCAGGGGCGGGCGCGCCCTCACTCCGGGCCGGGGCCGCCCCCCTCCCACTGGTGGGAGAGGGGCCGGGGGTGAGGGCCGGGGTCGGTGGGGGCGGCGGGGGCGGCGGCGCTGGCCGCCTACCGCCGGGGATCAGGATCAGCTCGCCCTCCCGGATGGAATCGGCATCGGTGAGCCGGTTGGGCTTGTAGTTGACGATGTCCTCGGGTTTAACGCCGTACTTCTCGGCCAGCTCGGAAACGGTATCCCCCCACTTCACGAAGGTAACCACACCCTCCTTACAGGGCACGAACAGTTGCAGGCCGATCTTAAGGACGTCTTTGTCCTGGATGACCTCGTTGATGCTGAGAATGGACTCCACTGAAACGCCGTAGCGGGCCGCGATCGTGCTGAGCGTGTCCCCCGGTTGCACCTCATGGTAGAAGACGATGCAGTCGCGCTCAGCCGACGGCGTGGGCGTCGCCGGCGGGCTGGACGCCGCAGCGGAGCCACGCAGTTCGCCGCCTGCGAGGTCCAACGGTGGCACCGGGGTCGCCGACGCGGCGGGGGCGAGGCTGCCCGCCACGCCGGACACGGTTGCCTGGGCGCGGGTGGCGCCGGCATGGTTGGCTGGAATGGGTTGCCCGGCGCGCACGGGCGCCGTGGCGTCCGTCGCGGTGGTCAAAAGGGCGCCCGCGGCATCAGGGGCGGCGAGCAGGTACCTGGCCTCGGGCGCCGTGGTAGCGGCGTCCGCCAGCCGAGCGGTAGCGGGTCCATGCCCGCTTCGGAACAGGATGCCTATGCCCGCGACCGCGACAACCGCCAGGATGACGCCGTGGGCGATGGACCGTCGCCGGGTAGAGCCCGGGCGCTGGCCCTCCCGGGTTGCCGGGGGTTTGGGTCTGAGATGTGGCAGCGCTCCGTGGGGCTGTCGAGAGCGCGGGCGGAGCGAACCGTTGATTGCTCCAGGTCCTCCCTGTGCAAAGTCGGCCGGAAACCGCTTGAGGCATTATACACACCTGTCAAGTTAGGAGAACCCCGCTTTGGTCAGCGTGGGAGGGCGCCGCGGGCAGACATGGTCAATGGAAGGCCGGCGGCAGCATAAGCGTCATCTATGCCGCCGCCGGTCGCGTGTGGGGTAGGGGGCTCGATGGCTAGATTTCCTTGGTGAGGGTGGCCAGGAACTCGGCGTTGTCCCGCGTGCGGGCCAGCCGTTCCAACAGGCGCTCGGTGCCCTCGGTGGGGTTGGGCGAGTTGGCGGCGATCATGGACACCATCCGCCGCACGGTGTAGACCTGCTTGAGGGTCTGCTCATCCAGGAGTAGCTCCTCGCGGCGGGTGCTGGAGCCCAGCACGTCGATCGCCGGCCAGATGCGCCGCTCCGCCAGGCGACGATCCAGCCGCAGCTCCATGTTGCCGGTGCCCTTGAACTCCTCGAAGATCACGTCGTCCATGCGTGAGCCGGTGTCGACCAAGCAGGTGGCGATCACCGTGAGCGAGCCGCCCTCCTCGCAGTTGCGCGCCGCGCCGAAGAAGCGCTTGGGCGGGTACAGGGCAACAGGGTCGATCCCCCCGGAGAGCGTGCGGCCGCTGGGCGGCATCGCCAGGTTGTAGGCGCGGGTGAGACGGGTGATAGAGTCGAGCAGGATGACGACGTCCTTGCCCATCTCCACCAGGCGCTTGGCCCGCTCCAGGGCCATCTCCGCCACGCGGGTGTGGTCCTCGACCGGCTCGTCGAAGGTGGAGCTGATCACCTCGCCCTGCACGGACCGCTTCATGTCCGTGACCTCTTCCGGGCGCTCGCCGATGAGCAGCACCATCAGGTACACATCGTCGTAGTTGGCGGTGATGCCGTTGGCAATGGCCTTGAGCAGCATCGTTTTGCCCGCCTTGGGCGGGGAGACGATCAGCCCACGCTGGCCACGCCCGATGGGCGCGATCAGGTCAATCACGCGCGTGGACAGATTACTGGCGGTCGTCTCCAGCTTGAGCTGGCGGTTGGGGAAGATGGCGGTGAGCGACTCAAAGTACGGCCGCTGCTTGGCCACCTCCGGATCCACCCCGTTCACCGTCTCCACGCGCAGCAGGCTGTAGTACTTCTCGGAGTCCTTCGGCGGCCGGACCTGGCCTTTGACGTAATCACCCGTGCGCAGCCCGAAACGGCGGATCTGGGACTGCGAGACGTAGACGTCGTTGGGGCTGGGAAGCAGGCTCTCCCCGCGGAGGAAGCCGTACCCGTCCTCCACGATCTCGAGCACGCCGCCCGCCACCAGCGGCGCCGGCGGTGCCGTGGGCGCCTGTGGCGGCTGCGGCTGCTGCAGTTGCTGTTGCTGCTGGAGCTGCTCGTGCGCCTGAATCAGACGGTTGATGAGGTCCGTCTTCTTCATGGTGCCGGCGCCGGGCAGCCCGATTTCACGGGCGATCTCCAGCAGATCTTCGCGTGATTTGGATTCAAGCTCTGCGATATTCACGTGCAACCCTCGGACATAGACACGGAGAGACACCGATGGCCGGACGGCCGCTGGGGACGCGCGGAGGATATGGGTGACGAAGGACCGAGAACCGACAAACCCGCATCCTCAAGATAGCGAACCGCGCCCTGCGGATGCAAGCCCTCCCCGGTTAGAACGGTTTGGCAATGGCCAGCCATGCCATGAGCACACTCAGCACGATGATGGCGGTGCCGAACACGATCGGCACGTTGTCGTTGAGCGCGTCGCGCAGCTCCGGTGTGATCTTACCGGTCTTGGCCGCCTGGAGCGCCAAGAGCCGCGCCCGCCGCAGCCCCAGGCCCAGCAATGGGAGACAGATGAACGTCGAGACCACGTACAGCAGCCACAGGGCCAGCAGCCAGCCATCCTTCAGAAAGTGGTAGCCCGCCGCCGTGCCGAGAAACACGCCGGTGGCGCCGCTCAGCAGGGCGCCGGGCAGGAGCAGGGCCGTCTCGTTGGCGGCGGCCTGCTGAAAAGCGTGCATCTGGGCGCGCACGTCCTCGCTTCGCCAGGCACGATACACCGGCGCCATGGTGGCGCCGATACCGGCCATGTACAGAAAGAGGGACAGCTCATGCAGGAGCCGCCAGAATGTGACCGCGTTCATCGCCGGCTCCACCCGACGCCCGCGCCGGTTGCACGCCAGCGCCCCTGCTCGAGCACAGCTGCGCTCTCACCGGTCCTTTGGCGCGGGAGGGGCCGGCGAGGCCCGCGCATCCCGCGCGGGTATTGGCCCTGGTAGCCACCTCAGCGCGGCACAACGGACCGCTCCGGCTCAGCGGCCGATGGGATGTGCCGAAGGGCGGCTCGGCGCGCCTTGGCGGCACCGATGAACTCCCGGAACATCGGTTGCGGCCGAGACGGGCGGGAGCGGAACTCCGGGTGGAACTGGGAGCCCATCATGAACGGGTGGTCCCGTAGCTCACAGATCTCGACCAGGCTGTTGTCCGGCAGCACGCCGCTGCAGATGAGGCCGGCCGCCTCGAACTGGTCCCGATAGCGGTTGTTGAACTCGTAGCGGTGGCGGTGGCGCTCGGTGACCATGTCCACCCCGTAGGCGCGGTGCGCCTTCGTCCCGGGCCGCAGCCGGCAGGGGTAGCCACCCAGGCGCATGGTACCGCCTTTGTCTTGCACGCCCAACTGCTCGGAGAGCAAGCTGATCACCGGGTGGGGCGTGTGGGGGTTGAATTCGGTGGAGTGGGCGCCGGCCAGACCCAGCACGTTGCGGGCGAATTCGATCACCATCACCTGCATGCCCAGGCAGAGGCCCAGATAGGGCACCAGGTGCTCGCGCGCGTACTGCGCTGCCAGGATCTTGCCCTCGATACCCCGCTCGCCGAAGCCGCCCGGCACCACAATGCCGTCCACTCCCTCCAGCACCGCGGCCACGTCCGCCGACTCCAGCGCCTCGGAGTGGATCCAGCGGATATCGGGGGCCACGCCGTGGTAGATGCCGGCGTGGATGAGCGACTCTTTGACCGAGAGATAGGCGTCCCGCAGCTCGACGTACTTGCCCACCACGGCGATGCTCACCCGCCCCGCAGGGTGAGTGAGCCGGTCCACCATCTCCCGCCAGTCAGCCAGGTCGCGGCCGCGGGCCGGCATCTTCATCCGCTCGATGATGAAATCGCCCAGGCCGAAATCCTCTAGCAGGATGGGCACGCGGTAGATGGTGTCCACCGTCTGCATGGGGATCACGGCGCGCCGCTCCACGTCGCAGAACAGGGCCAGCTTGGCCCGCACCTCCTCCGGCACGGGGTAATCGGAGCGGGCCACGATCACGTCCGGCTGGACGCCCATGCTGCGCAGCTCGCGCACGGAGTGCTGGGTGGGCTTGGTCTTCAGCTCGCCGGTGGCGCCGATATAGGGCAGGTAGGAGACGTGGATGGAGAGGGTATCCTCCCGCGCCTCCTCATTGCGCATCTGCCGGATGGCCTCTAAGAACGGCTGCGACTCGATGTCGCCCACCGTGCCGCCCACCTCCACGATCAGCACCTGCGCGTCACGGGCCACACCGCGGATACGTTCTTTGATTTCGTTTGTAAGGTGCGGCACCGCCTGGATGGTGCCACCGAGATAGTCCCCCCGCCGTTCCTTGGCGATGACCGCTTGGTAGATCTGCCCGGTGGTGACGGAGTTGGCGCGGGTGAGGTCCTGATCGATGAAGCGTTCATAGTGGCCGAGGTCGAGGTCCGTCTCCGCGCCGTCGACCGTGACGAACACCTCCCCATGCTGGTAGGGGGACATGGTGCCCGGGTCGACGTTCAGGTACGGGTCCAGCTTCTGGATGGAGACGGACAGGCCGCGGCTCTTGAGCACACAACCCAGGGCCGCGGTGGTGATGCCCTTGCCAACTGAGCTAACCACCCCGCCGGTCACAAAGATGTACTTTGGCATACGCGTGCGGCCCTCGCCTGGCAGATAACCGGGTGTTGACGGTGGGGGAGATCGGTCGTCATGCGGCCGTCAGCACACGCTCATCCTAGCAAAGGCGCGCGCCGCGATGTCAATCGCGCATCGGCACGCCGCCTCTCCGGCAGCTCAGGGGCTCGATCCGGCGACTCGACATGGGACCGCGCTGCACCGACGCGGTCCCCGGGCACAGTACGCGGCGGATCCTGGGGGATGGCAACGGTGCCCGTTCCGCCCAATCGTGCCCCGTGCCGTTCCTGGTGGTCAGCGGGCGCCGCCCGACATGGCGACCATGAACTCCAGCCGGTCGCCGTCCTGGACCGGCGCGTCGAGCTCTGCCTGCTGGTCGTTCACGAGCACCATGATGGCTTCGGCGTCGGTATCACTGAAGCCTTCGGCGCGAATGATGTCGATGGGGCGCAGGCCGGGCTGAAATGTGATGTCCAGCGTTTCCTGACGGCTCCGCGCCCGCTTGGCCAGGAGCGGGAAAAACCGGACGTGTACGGCCATCGCCATGCCCTCCCGCGCGATATGCCACCGCTCGGTTGAGCATAGGCTACCGCCCGCACCGGGCTCGGGGAAGCACCGAGGCGGGCGAGGGGGCGCGGATGCCTGATTAGCGGGCGGTGCTGCGGCGACCGTGCAGCAGGCGCCGCCCTTCCTCACCGGACAGCACGGCACCGCAGGTGTCGCAGCGGAAGCTGGAGGCCAAGTCTTCCTTGCCCATGTCCTCCGGTCGCTCCCAGCGCGGCGTCAGCGCGGTGTGTGGACACTGCACCGGGGTCTCGGCCGGGGTCGTGTCGCCTCGCCGGAAGAGCCTCGCCAGCAGACCCATGGTTACCCCCTCCAGGCGCGGTCATGTGCCACACGGTTCCCGTGTCATGGTGGGCGCATCCGATCCGTCGCCTCTCCCTGCATCGTACCGATCTCGTCAATCGCCATTTCGCAGTGTTCGGAAGCGCATAGATACGTCGTATCACGATAGAACTCGCCTGTGAGAGGTATCACACCCTGAGCCGCTTGGGCGGCCTCTCGTGGCCGCCAGGCGGCTCAGGGCGTCAACCAGGTTTTGGAAGGAGGGGTACCGCCGGGGCCCGCGCCGCCCAGCACCGGACCGCCACCCCCCTCCCGCTGAAACGAGAGGAGGGCGGCGGTCCGGTATCGGGTCCGTCTGGTGCCACACGAACCTTGCGGCCGGGCGTGAACGGCCCTCAGTCGGGGGGCGGGCTTGGCCCTCAGGACCTCAGACGCCGATCATATCCGCCACGTCGCGCAGGCCGAGCGACTCCAGCTTGGCGCGGCTGGGCTTGCAGGTCTCTACGTCCCAGTCGCACTCCTTGAGGAACTCGAGCTCCAACGTCTCTGTGTCCAGGCGGATGTCCTTGTGCGGCCCCTCGCTGAGCACGGCACCGGGGCCGCCGTAGAGCCGCTCGGGCACGTGCCGCTTGCGCGGGTTGCCGCCCTCGCGCACCTCGAAGGCCATGCGCATGTTGGCGATGCGCTCGCCGATGCGCAGCAGTTCCTCTTTGGTCAGATCCCAGCCATTGAGGTGGTTGAGCCACTCGGGGATGTGGGCCGTGTTGGCCGCCATCATGATGAACTGACAGGCGCCGGCGGCGTTGACCACGTGCATGTACTCGCTGGCCGCCTTGTGGTGGGCGCCGCGCCCCTCGGCCTTGGTACGGTCGCGCACGGCGGGGGGCAGGCCGAAGCGACGGTTGCCCTCGTACTGGGTATGGCGCGCCGGCGTGGGGTCCAGCTTGTAGGTGGTGTAATACTCGGGCTGGTGCTTGGGATCGTGCATCGGCACTTCTTGGCCGGCGATATGGATGGCGTACCGCTCCGCGCCGCGGCCGATGCGCTCCGCCGCCCGCTTGACGCCGTCTGCCAGTACGTCGCCGATGCCCTCGCGCCGACCGATCTTCTTCAAGAGCTCGATCATGGCGTGCGCGTCGCCCCAGCGCAGCTCCAGGCCGTCGGTGTCCTCTTTGGTGAGGATGCCCTTTTCATAGCACTCAAAGGCGAAGGAGATCGTCGCCCCGGCGGAGATCACGTCCAGGCCGTACTGGTTGCTGAGGTGGTTGGCGTAGATGAGGGCGTCCAGGTCGTTGATCAGGTTCATCGTGCCGAAGGCGGCCGCCGCCTCGTATTCCGGCCGGTGCGTGTGCCGCGGGTAGGCAAAGCCCTTAGCCTTGGCCGCCTCATCCGCCTCCTTGGACTCCGCGCCGCAGGCCAGGGGGCAGTGCCAGCAGGCGTAGTGCTTCTCCATTTTTTCGTTGACCACCGGCCCCTTGAGCGGCTCCACCTCCGGAAAGTCCACGATGCCCACACCCGCCCAGTTCTTCACGGGCGAGTCGCCGTTGTGGGCCGACATGGCGGTGATACCGGTGGTGCCGAAGGTACGGAAGAAATCGGCGGTGGGTTTAACGAAATCGTTCAGTTCGGCACGCAGCAGCTGCAGCGTGTCTTTGGTCTGGTGGATGATGGAGCGGCTGGCGTTGACGACAATGGCCTTCAGCCGCTTGGAGCCCATCACCGCGCCCACCCCGGAGCGCGCGGCCAGCCGCCCCCGCTCGTTGCAGATGCCGGAGATGAGCGACAGCTTCTCCCCCGCCGGGCCGATGAGTGCCACCGAGCAGTTCTTTCCCGTGACCTTCTTACCGTACTTGGCCTGGAGGGCGTCCTCGCAGTCGATGGCCTCCATGCCCCAGTACTCGCCCGCGTCCAGGATCTCGACGCGGTCGTCGTCGATGTGGATCAGCTTGGGGGTGGCGGCCTGGCCGAAGACCATGATGCCGTCCCAGCCGGCGTGCTTGAGGGTGGGGCCGAAATCGCCGCCGCAGTTGGCGTCGCCCCAGCCGCCGGTGAGGGGGGACTTGCACACCACCTGGAAGCGCTGCCCGAACAGCGGTGTGCCGGTGAGCGCGCCGGGGAAGAAACCCAGCATATTCTCCGGCCCCAGCGGGTCGGCGCCCGCCGGGATGCGGTCGAGCGCCAGCCGGGCGCCGATGCCGTATCCGCCCAGGTAGGTGCGGTAGAACTGGTCGTCGAAGTGCTCGACGGTGATCTCGCCGGTGGACAAGTTGACGTTCAGGATCTTGCCGGTGTAGCTTTTTTCGCCGTTGGCAGTCACGGGTGCCGCCTCCTCATCTCCAGCCGTTCCCGCGCCGGCACGGCGCCCCGCCTCTCTAAGGTCAGGCGCGGCGTCGATTGGGCCGCTGAGTGCTTGGATAACACAGGGTACCAGATGCGGCAACGGCGCGCCCCCTGCACCGGGTCTGCCGGCTCACGGGGCGTGGTCCTGGCGGCGGGTGAGCAGGCGCAACACGCCGTCCGCGATGAGCAACAGGCCCAGCGCCAGCATGAAGCTGGGCGTAGGACCATCGACCGCCAGCTTGACCGCCACGATCACCGTGCCCAGCGTCAGGGCGAGGGCGGCTAGGAGGGTGCCCTTCACATCGGTAGCGTCCGTCGCGCTTGGGGAGCCGTCAAGCTGCCCCGGCCCGTTGCCGATGCCGTGACGGGCCCGTACAGTCGAACAAGCGATTCGTCTGAGGGTGGCTATGTTCCGGCGTCTCCCGGCGCTGATGCTTGCGCTCGGCACCGCGCTGATCCTGACGCTGGCGCCCGTCCCCATGACACCGGCCGCGGGCGCCGAGGCGCGCACCGATATCATCCGCGCCGCCTACACCCTGCTGATGGACCACTTCTACCGGGTACCGGCGCCGGACGCCCTCCTGGGCGCGGCGTGGACGGGTGCCACCCGCACCCTCATCGCCGAGGGCGCGCGGCAGCCGCTGCCGGAGCCGCCGGCTCTGCCCGGGGACCGAGACGCCGCGTGGGGCGCCTTCACCCACGCCTACGCCGCCCTCGCCGCCCTGGCGCCGGAGCACCTGAGCCAAATCGACCTGGCGTTTGCCGCGGTGGACGCCATGGCAGAAAGCCTGGGCGAGCGGCACACCACGTTCCTGCCACCGCCGGTGTATCAGGCCTTCCTCGCGCAGCTCGGCGGCAGCGCCGCGGAAGGGGTGGGGCTGGGCGTGCGTCTGAGCACGCGCGCCCCGTGGATGATCCTGGAGCTCGCGCCGGACGGCCCGGCCGCGCGCGCCGGGCTGCGCCCCGGCGACACCTTCCTGGCGGTGGACGGTCAGGACGTGTCCACGGTCGCGCGGCCCGCCCTGCAACGCGCCCTGGCCCGGCCGGAGGGCACCCCCGTGGAGCTGCTCGTGGAGCGGCCCGACGTCGGTCCGATCACGATCACCGTGGTAGTAGGCCGTTTTCGCTTTCCCGACCTCCAAGCCAAGGTGTTAGCAGCCGGGACGGGTTATATCCGCCTGCGCTCCTTCTCGTCGTTTTTGCGGGATCCGTCCGGCCGCCCCAACGTGATCGACGAGTTGGATGCAGCCCTGGCGGCGTTTGAGAGCGAAGGCGTGGAGCGGTGGGTGCTGGACCTGCGCGGCAATGCCGGCGGCTTCGGCTACACGGCTAACGCCCTGATCGGCCGGTTCCTCCCCGATGTCGTCACCAGCCGGGTCGCCAACCAGCGCGGCCAGGCCGGGGAGCACGCCTCTTTCGGCTCACCCTTCCCTGTCCAACGGCCACTGGCGGTACTGGTCGATGGCGGCTCCGCCTCCGCCTCGGAGATCGTGGCCAGCACCATGCAGGAGTACGGCCGCGCGCTGATCGTGGGCACGCGCACCGCGGGCGCGCTGGCCGGCGCCTTGCTCTTTCCCCTGCCGGAGGGCGCCGGGCTTGAGATCGCCGTGGAGGAGGTGCGCACCGGTCGCGGCGGTGTGCTCGTGGACGGGCGGGGCGTGGTCCCCGATATCGAGGTGGTGGACGATCGCACGCCGGCGGATTTCGCCGCCGGGCGCGACCCACAACTGGCGGCCGCGGTGGCGGCGCTCCACGGCCGGTCCGTGCTGCCGGCCCCGCCCCCAGCCCTGCCCGGGCAGTTGGGCGCAACCGAGCTACGGCGGCAGCTTTCGCGCTACTTCCCGCCCGCCGAAGAGGTGCCGGCCACAGCGGATATCACCGCCCCGCGTCATCTCGGTGACCTGGCGCTCAGTCAGCCCAGCGAGTACGTGGGCGCACTCGGGCCGGTGCCAGACGCCCTCGGCCTGGCGCAGCTGGTGCGTTCGCGCGGCTGGCTGGGAAGCTACAGCCGCTTCTACGGTGAGGTGCCGGGCCCGGCCGGCCCATACCTGAGCGTGACGGTGGATGTCTACCGTTCCCAGGCCGGGGCCTACGCTGCGTTGCTGAGCAATGATGCTCCTGCACTGCTGGAGGCCATCTCCCCACCAGTCCAACTGGGCGATGGCACGGTGGCATATCGCGGGGCATGGCTGAACGCGGGCGCCAGCATCCTCGTGTGGCGGCAGGGGCGCGTGGTGATCACCGTGACCTCCCAAGCCGTGCCCGGGCGGGAGTCGTTCGAGCCGGTGGTGGCCCTGGCCCGAGCTGTGGACGCGCGCCTGCGCGCCGCGCCGCTCCCCGAGCTGGCGCCACAGCCGGCCGCGCCCTGAGCCGGCCATGCGGGCCCCGGTACGCGCTACCATGGCGCCCGCGGCACGCATGCCGGTACCCGCACGGCGCGGAACGGAGCTCGGCCCCGCCGGGGGTGAGGGGCTGCCTCCGGCATTGACATGGGGTGGAACGTGAGCGCGCCACCCATCCGTGGTCTCCAGACGTTCGGTGCTGCGCAGGCCCGCGCGGCGCTCCTCTGGCTGTCGCGCCAGAGCGCGTTGCAGCGCCTGACGGTCGAGTTTCCCCCGGCGCGCCGCGTGGCGCGGCGGTTCATCGCCGGGGAGACCCTGGCGGAGGCCATCGCCACGGCGCGCGCGCTCACCGCCCAGGGCTTCCACACCACCGTGGCGTTTCTGGGAGAACACGTCACGGACCGGCGCGAGGCGCGGGCCGCCGCGGCCCAGTACGACCGCCTGCTGCGCGCGCTGGCCGCGGCACACGTAGACGCAAATTGCTCCCTCAAGCTCAGCCAGCTGGGCATGCTCTTCGACGTCACACTGGCGGAGGCATTGCTGCGGCAGATCGTGGCCGTGGCCGAGGAGCTGAGCGGCTTCGTGCGCATCGACATGGAGAGCTCAGACCTGGTCCAGCCCACGCTGGACCTGTACGACCGCCTGACAGCTGCCTGCCACGGTCGACCGCGTCTGGGCGTCGTGATCCAGTCCTACCTGCGTCGCAGCGAGGCGGATGTGCGCCGGTTGATCGCCCGTGGCGCGCCGATCCGGTTGGTCAAGGGCGCCTACGCGGAACCGCCTACCGTGGCGTACCCGCGCAAGGCCGACGTCGATGCGTCCTACCTGCGCCTGGCCGACCTGTTGCTCTCGGACGAGGCGCGGGCGCACGGCGTCTACCCGGCGTTTGCCACCCACGACCCCGCCCTGATCGCCGCCGTGCGCGGTATGGCGCAGGCGCGCGGTATCCCACCCACGGATTATGAGTTCCAGATGCTGTTGGGCGTGCGCCGCGACCTGCAGGTGACGCTGCGGCAGGCCGGGCTGCGGGTGCGGATCTACGTGCCGTACGGCAGCCACTGGTACCCGTATTTCATGCGTCGCCTGGCCGAGCGCCCGGCCAACCTCTGGTTCCTGGTGCGCGCCTTGGTGCACGGCTGAGCAAGGCCCTCCCGTGCTCAACATCGTCCCTTGCCGAGCGCCGGCAGGAGTAAAACACTGCCTGACGGATCAACCCCACGCTCGTCGACCGGCTCGCCGGCGGCAAGCGTTACCTCCAAGGCCACGTCGTGACCACAAGCCCTCTGAAGAACGGTCCGCTCGCCGAGGTGATTCGGTGCATTGTGGCGACGGTGCGGCCCGTGTGCATCGTGCTGTTTGGCTCGGCCGCGCGCGGCGCGCTTCATCCGCACCGCGATTTGGACCTTTTGATCGTGATGCCGAACGGCACGCATCGACGCCGCGCGGCGCAGCGCATCTACCGGGAAATCGCTCCCCTTGGGGTAGCCGCCGACGTGGTCGTGGTTACCGAGAGCGATGTGCACGACCACGCTGATGACTTTTCTCTCGTGCTCTATCCCGCCCTTCGCGAGGGGAAAAAGCTCTATGCTGCCCAGCGGTGACCGCGCGATCTCGGCTTACCGCTGGTTAGCGCGCGCCAAGGGCGACCTCGCGTTGGTCTCGGCCCCGCTCCCCCACGCCCCTCCCTATATCGGCGTGCGCGCCGCGTCGATATTTAGGGTGCCGGGCATCGAATATTCGACCCTGTCCGGGAACCGTTGCCGGCGGTCCGCGCTATGGTACGAGAATGGCGAGCGAACGAGCGCCCCTGCCCCGATCCCACACCCAGCGCGCCGAGATCGCACGGTTACGCCGGCTCGCATGGCGTGACGAGTTGACCGGCCTCGCCAACCGCCGCGCCTTTTTGGAACGGCTAGAGGCCGAGATGGCGCGCTCGCTGGGCGCTGGCACCCCCTTCACGCTCGTCCTCCTCGACCTTGACGGCCTCAAAGACCTGAACGACACCTTCGGCCATCACACCGGCGACGCGGCCTTGCGCGCCTTCGCCAGGGCGCTGCGTCGGGCGGTCCGCGCAGACGACCTGGTAGCGCGCATCGGTGGCGATGAGTTCGCGGTGATCGGGGTGCACGTGGCACCCGCCGACGCCGCTCCCTTTGCCGCGCGCATCCGCAGGGTGGCCGAGGGGCTCACCCGCCGCATCCTTCCCGGCCGGCGGCGGGCGCACTTGACGGCGGCCATGGGGGTGGCGACGTGGGACGGCACGGTGGGTGACGTCGGCCAGCTCTTCGCCCGCGCGGAGGCGGCGCTGCTGAGCGCCAAGACCGCCGACGAGCCCGCGGAGCCCGTCGCCAGCGGCGTGTACCGACCGCGCGGGCGGCGCACTTTGGGCGAGGAGTTACGCCGCCTTCTAGCGATGGCGCGTCGCGTGTCCTCCAGCTGTGAGCTGGAGGAGCTGTGCCGCGCTGCGGCGGAGAACGCGGCCGCCCTCATCGGGGCACGCGATGCCTCCATCGCCCTGCCCCGCCCCGACGGCTGCACCGGCTACGAGGAGCGGTTCAGCGAGGGGCGCTGGCTGCGCGTCAGCGGGTGCTGGTACCGGCCGGGCCAGGGGCTCATCGGTCGGGTCATGGAGACGGCTCAGCCCTACGTGACCGCCGACGCCCGCGGTGACGACCAGGTCGACCAGGAGGCGGTGGCCCGCTTCGACCTCCGCTCCATCATGTGCCTGCCGCTGCGCGATCACAGCGGCCGGGCGATGGGCGTCCTCTCCCTCTCCAATAAGCGCGACAACCGACCGTTCACCGACAACGACGTACGGTTGGGCATGGCCTTTGCCGACCTGGTGGCCACCGCGCTCGAGAACGTGCGGGCGCGTGAGGAGGCGGAGGCCGCCCACCGCTACCTGCGCAGCCTGATGGACCAGGCACACGACGCCATCTACATTACCGACCCGTACACCCGCCGCATTCTCGACGCCAACGAGGCGGCCGAGCGGCTGAGCGGCTACACCCGCGCCCAGCTCCTCAGCATGCGCGCGCCCGATCTGCGTCCGCCGGAGGACCGCGCGGCGCCCGGCACCACGGATCTGGTGCTCGAACACGGTGCGCGGAGCCTGTTGGTGACGGTCCCCCGCCGTCACCTGCGGGCGGATGGGCGGATCGTGCCGGTGGAGGTGAGCGCGCGGCTGGTGCAGACGCCGCGCGGCCCTGTGGTGATGAACATCGTGCGCGATGTCAGCGAGCGGGTGGCGGCAGAGGAGGAGCTACACCGGCGGCACCGCGAGCTGGAGGCGCGAAATGACGTCTCCCACCTGCTGGCACAGGCGGAAAACGACCCGGCGGCGCTGGAGCGCGTGCTGCGCATCGCGGTACACGCCGCCGGCGGCGACGGCGGCATCATGCTGGCCGAGTACGACCCGGAGACCGGCGGGGCGCGCGTCACCGTTGAGTATCAAGTGCCCGAGCCGTTGCGCTCCTACCTGTTGCAGAAGGCCCATCGACCGGGCGGTGGTTTCCTGGGAGCGGCCCTCACCGGGGACATGGTGCACGTTCCGGACACCCGGGCGTCGGGGGCCGAGGTGCGGCCGGAGGCGCTGGCCGCGGGCGTGCGCGCCTTCGTGTGCGTGCCCCTGGCCGCGAGCGGGCGCGTGCTGGGTGTGCTGGGTGTCGGGAGCTCCACGGCGCACCGCTTCGGCGAGCAGGAGATCGCGCTGTTGCGGGCGGTGGCCGACCAGACCGCGGTGTGGCTGGAGCGGCAGCGGCTGCTGGAGGAGACGCGCCGGCGTGAGCAGGAGGCGCGCTTCCTTGCAGAGCTCAGCGCCCTCTTGAACGAGGCGCGGACGGCCGACACGGTCGCCCGGCGGCTGGCCGCCAAAGCGTCGGAGGCGCTTGGTCGGGCGGTGGTCGTCTTTCTGTTTGACGCCCCATCCCGGCAGTGGCAGGTGGTGGCCACGTACCACCCGGTCCCGGCGCTCCGCCGGCGACTGGCACGCATGCTGACGGCCCAGCCGCCGCGAGAGGCGGGTGGATTGATGGCGGGGGTATTCGCCGCGGGCCGAGCAGAGCTGGTGGACGTGCGGAGCAGCGCCCTGCCCCTGGGCTCGGCGGAAAAGCTGGCGCAGATGGGCATCACCGCCGTCGTGGTCGCGCCCCTGCATGTGAGCGGACGTCTGGTCGGCATGCTGGCGGCCGGCAACGGTGCGAATGAGCCGTCGATGACGCCCCACCAGGTGCGTCTGGCCGAGGAGATCGCACGGCACGCGGCCGCGGTGCTGGCCAACGCCCTCTCCCGGCATTACCTGCTGGCGCGGAACCGTGAGCTTCGGCTAATCAACGACATCGCCGTGCTGGCGCAGCGCGTCACGGATGCGCACGCTCTGGACGCAGCGGTGGTGGAGCGGCTGCGGCGGTACTTCCGGGCGCAAAGCGCCGTCCTGCGACGGTGGGACGCCGCCGTAGGGGTGTTGCGCTTCGCGGCTGGGAGCCGCCTACCGGCGCATGTGGAGGCCTGGTCACGGCAGACGTCACCGGCGCTGGGCGCCGGGATCACCGGTCGGGTGGCGGCCACGCGGCGGCCAGCGATCGTCGAGGATGCCCTCACCGACCCGCGACCGCTGTATATCCCGGAGGTGGCGGCCGTGTTGCGCTCGAGCGTGTACGCGCCGCTGGTGGTGGGTGACGAGTTGATCGGCACGCTCTCGGTGCACAGCAACCGCCCGCGGGCGTTCAGCGAGGCGCACGCTCGCATCGTGATGACGGTAGCCCGTCAGGTGGCGCCGGCGCTGGCGCGAACCGCGCCGGACGGGGATGACCAACGCCCGAAATGAGAGGAGCCGCCTTCCCGGTGGGGATACCGAGCAGGCGGCAGCCAAAGAGGGTGGGGGCTTGCGCCGGCCGGACTCCATCTCCCCACATAGCCCGGTATCGGCGCCAAAGGAACCCTACGCAATGCCCGGAGCTCGGTCAACCGTCGGACGGTTCCGAGAGCGGTCGTTCATCGGCGCTCTCTGCCCATGCACGTCCGAGGATGGCTGCAAAGGCATGAGAGCGCCCATATTGGTCGTTGCCGTATATCCACGACGCTCAGCGCAGGTAGCGCGCGAACCAGTCCAGCGTGCGGCGCCAGGCGTCGGCCGCTGCCTCGGCGTTGTATGAGGGACCGGTGTCGTTGAAGAAGGCGTGGCCGACGTTCGGGTAAATGACGGTCTCCACGGTCTTGCCGGAGGCGCGCAGGCGTTGCTCCAGCTCGCGCACGGCGGCGGGCGGCATCCACTCGTCAGTGGCGCCGAACAGCCCCAGCACGGGCGCCTGAAGCCGATCACAATCCGGCTGGCCACCGGGGAGCACGCCATAGAAATCCACACAGGCGGCTACCTCGGGGTTGGTGCAAGCCGCTAGCAGGGCGAGACCGCCGCCCAGGCAAAAGCCCACGACGCCCACCTTGCCGGTGCTGCGCGGGTGCTGCTTGAGAAAGTCCACAGCGCCCTTGAGCTGACGGGCGGCCACGTCCCGCTTCATGTCCATCATGAGCTTGTTGGCCTCGTCCGGCTCGGTGGTGGCGCGGCCGCCGTACAGGTCGGGCGCCAGGGCCAGGTACCCGGCCGCGGCGAAGCGATCCGTCACGTCTTTGATGTGTGGCACAAGCCCCCACCATTCCTGGATAACGACCACGCCGGGGGCTGGGGCGTCGGTCCGGGGCAGGGCTAGGTAGCCCTGCACGGTGCCCTGGCCGTTGGGGAACGTGACCATCTCGCCCATGTGCGGTGCTCCTCCTCGCGCGCAGTATGATGCGTGTGCGCAGGTGCAGCCTAGCGCATAAAGACAGCAGAGGGGACTCCCACGCGGGGAAGGCCGTCCTGGCCTGTCACCGTGCTGGCCGATAGTCGGCTGTGGGCCTCAGCCGTACCGGCGCGCCAGCTCCGCGCATTGGTCGAGCACGGGCAGCACCGTTTCCCGGGGCGCGGCCGGCACGCTGAAGATGAGGCGATGCACGCCCAGCGCCTTGAAGCCCTCCACCAGTGCTGCCTCCGGCCGCACGCCGAACACCGACACCGGGATGGGGCCGCGCCCCTTCTCCCGTGCCAGGCGCTCGAGCTCGGCGATGCGGGCCGCCAGCGCCGGCCCCGGCTCCACCCGGTTGGGCATCCACTCGTCGCCATAGTCCACCACCCGCTGGAGCGTGTGTGGACCGTTCCCGCCCACGACGATCGGCGGGTGCGGCTTCTGCACCGGCTTGGGCCACTGCCAGATCTTGTCAAACTGGACGAAGCGGCCGTGGAACTCCGGCTCGTCCTGCGTCCAGATCGTCTTCATAGCCAGCACGCGCTCGCGCAGGATCTTCCAGCGCTGGGTCGGGTTCGTGCCGTGGTGCGCCATCTCCTCCAGGTTCCAGCCACCGCCGATGCCGAACAGAAAGCGGCCGCCGGAGAGGAGGTCGACGGTGGCCACCTCCTTGGCCGTGATGATCGGGTCGCGCTCCACCACCAGGCAGATGCCGGTGCCCAGCTTGATGCGGCTGGTGACGGCGGCCACCGCCGCCAGCGCGGCGAAGGGGTCGAGCGTGTGCCAGTACTCCGGGGGCAGCTCCGGCCCGCCCGGCCAGGGCGAGCGGCGGCTGACGGGGATGTGCGTGTGCTCGGGAAACCACAGCGACTCGAAGCCGCGCTCCTCCGCCAGCCGGCCCAGCTCCGTCACGCTGATGGCGTAATCCGCCGGGAACATCGCCACACCGAACTGCACCCCTGCACCTCCTACATGCGCCTCACGAACCGGCCGGGCCGACGAGGGTGACGGGCATCCCCAGGGCGGCGCGACCGAGCATCTGCGCCAGCTCGTCCGTCTTCCAGGCCATCACCACTCCGCCCATCAGGTCGCGGACGATCCGCTCCAGCGGGCGGGCACGCACGTAGGCGTGGGCACCGCACACCTTCATCGCCCCCAGTGCCACCTCTTCGCTCATGCGCCGCAGGTGGTACACCGTGCGGATCAAATGACGGGTGAAGGCCTGGCTGGAGGGAAAGACGGTGTCCACCCGCCGCACGGTATCGTAAAAGACCGTGCGCCCCGTCTCCAGCCAGTGCTCCATCTGGCCGATGGCGATCTGTGCCCATGCCTGCTCGGCGCGGTAGCCTGGCGGGGTGCCGAGCGCGGACACCTTGCCTGCCAGGAAGCCGTGGCGTTGGCCGACGTACTCCAGCGTGAAGTCGAAAGCGGCCTGGGCCAGCCCCAGCCAGATGGCGAGGATGCCGAGCGTGCCCAGGCTGCGCCGCTGGTTCTGCACGCTGGGCTGGCTCTGCACCGCCTCCACGATGGCCCGAAACATGGGCAGCGGCAGGATGAGCGCCTCGGCGCGCGGCACCACCAGGTCGTCCAGCTCGATGTCGTGGCTGGCGGTGCCCCGCAGCCCCATGGCGTCCCAGTTGTAGAGAATGCGCACCCCGGGCTGGTCGGTGCGCGGCAGACAGAACACCAGGTCCGGCTCGGCGGGCCGACCGTCGGCGGTGGTGCCGCGGTCGATGGTGGCGACACAGAAGATATACGTCGCCCCCTCGCTGGCGGAGGCGAAGCCGGCCCGTCCGGAGAGCACCAGCTCGGCGCCGGACTCGACGGCGCGGTAGCCGGTGGTGCGGTTGTCCAGCTCCCCCGTCGGGATCGCGCCGGGCGCGCACATGAGGGCGCCGTGGCGGGCGATATCCTCCAGCACCGCGTTGCGGCGGGGGAAGGGCGGCAGGAGGGCGGTGAGGTCGGCGGCGATGCGGTGCATGTTGAGGGCCACGGCCGTGGACGCATCGCCGTAGGCGATCTCCTCCATCACCCGCATCTGCGCCTCGGGGCTGAGGCCAAGGCCGCCCACCTCCTGCGGCAGCGACATGCCGGCCAGGCCCAGGGCGCGCAGCTCGTCGATGTTCTCGCGCGTGAACGCCCCCTCGCGGTCGTACCGGGGTGCCCGCTGGGTGAAGGGGCCGCGGGCCAGCTCGCGCACGGCCGCGATCAGCGCCGTCTCTCGTTCGTCCATGGCGTGGCGCTCCTTCCGGGGGTGGGGTAGCGCGGGCAGGTCGGAGCCTGACTCGCCGCGTCCGCTCGTGTAGTCACCCTGCGCAGCTGCCCCACCCCTGTTGAGCATGCGACATCGGGCGGTGAGCCGGAAGCCGCCCGGCACCACCGGCACGATACCGCGCGGGGAGACGCCTCAGCCGCGGATGAGGCGGCGCAGGCCGCCCAGCACCAGCCAGGCGCTCAGCCCGGCGGCGACCAGTAAGGAGCCCGCGCCCCACAGCATCATCGGGTCGCGGATCGGGCGAAAGCGGGCCTCTCCCCGCGCGATCTCGATGTAGCCCAGGGGCGCGACCATCACGCCGCCGCCGCCGCGTGGCTCGCTGTCCTCGGACGTGGTTTTCGTGGCGCCGCGCACGCCCAGGCCCCAGGTGACCTTGGCCACCGGGACGACCGTCACCCCATCGCGCTCCACCGACGCGCCGTACACCGCCGCGGCGCCGGCCTGGCCGCCCAGGTGCTCGGCCAGCCGCTCCAACAGCGCCGCGGTCGGCCCGGCGGCCCGGCGCTCCACCTCGCGGGCCAACTGCTCCGACATGGTCATCGCTGCTGCCCTCCCGAGCTCTGCCCACCGGTTGGTGGAACCGTGATCAGGCGGTGCCGCCGTGCTCGCCCGGCGGGGAATGACCGCCCGGCGGGGTCGCCACCCGCAGCGTACCAGGCCGCGCCGCCGTTGTCCGTCCCCCGAGGGAACGACTACCGCCGTCCTTGCGCGGGCTGCTCGAGATGCTTATATTCATTGATTGAGTACTCAACGGCTGAGGATAGCAATGAGCCGGGCGCGGTCGGCCCTATCGGCGGCGGAGTACGCGATCCTGGGCGTGCTGCGCGAGCGTCCCATGCACGGGTACGAGATCGCGCGCCGCTTCGCCGCCGACCTTGACCTCGGGCTGGTGCTGCCGCTGGACATGAGCACCGTCTACGCCCTGCTCAAGGACCTGCAGGAGCAGGGGCTGATCGCCGGTCAGCGCGTCACGGTGGGCGCGCGCCCGCCGCGCACGGTGTTCCACCTGTTGCCGGAGGCGGAGGCCCTGTTGCTGCAATGGCTGGAAGAGCCGGTGGGGCGGCTGCGCGAGGTGCGCTCCGACCTGCTGCTCAAGCTGTACTTCTGCCGCCGCATCGACACCGCCTGCACCGCCCGCCTGCTGGACGCCCAGATCGAGGTGTGCCGCGCCTACCTAACACGCCTGGAGCGGCTGGCGGCCGACAGCCCGCCGGGCAGCTTCGAGCGGCTGGTGTGGGACTCCAAGGTCAGCGCCGCCCGCGCCACCGTCGCCTGGTTAGCCGAGGAACGGGCCCGGGCAGGCGGGTGAGCATGCGGTGAGGGCCCGACGTCGATGATCGCCGCACGAGGAGACAGCCAATGCGCGTGTACACCCTGGTCTGGCTGCTGGCGCTGGAATGGGCGCTAGTCGCCTGTGGCGGCCGCGCCGACGCTCCGGCGGCGGGACAGCCGCAGGCCGTCACCGTAGCGGCGGCCGCCGACCTGCGCCGCGCCCTCACCGCCATGCAGCCGGAGCTGGAGCGGGCCTGCGCCGCCCGCCTGACCTTCGTCTACGGCTCCTCCGGCCAGCTCAAAGAGCAGATCCTGGCCGGCGCCGGGTATCACCTGTTCCTCTCGGCCGATGTCGACTACGTGCAGGAGCTGGTGCGCGCCGGCCGGCTGGAGGCCGAGGGAGCCGGCCCCTACGCCGTCGGGCGGCTGGCGCTGGCCTGGCGGCGGGGCCTGCCGCCCCTGCAGGGGGTGGAGGACCTGGCCCGGGCGGACGTGACGCACATCGCCATCGCCAACCCGGCGCACGCCCCCTACGGCCGCGCCGCCCAGCAGGCCCTCACCGCGGCCGGCCTGTGGGAGCGACTGCAACCCCGGCTCGTGCTGGGCGAGAACATCCGCCAAGCCACGGACTACGTGCAGGGCGGCAACGCCGACGCCGGCCTGGTGGCCCTGGCCCTGGTGATCGACACCGAGACGCCCTACGTGCTCGTGCCCGCCTCCTTGCACCGGCCAATCGTGCAGGCCGGCGGGGTGCCGCGCGGCAGCGGCCGGGAGGAGACGGCCCGCTGCCTGCTCGCGGCCCTGCGCGCCCCCGCGGGCCAGGAGGCGCTGGCGCGCTTTGGCTTCGAACCGGTGCCGCAGTGATGAGCCTCGTAGACCTCGACCTCACCCCCTTCCGCCTCTCGCTGCAAGTTGGCCTGCTGGCCACCGCCCTGTGCCTGCTGGTCGGGGTGCCGCTGGCCTGGTGGACGGCGCGCGCGCATCCGCTGGTGAGCGGCGTGATCTCATCCCTTGTGTTGCTGCCGTTGCTGTTGCCACCCACCGTGGTCGGCTACTACCTGCTGTACCTGCTCGGCCGGCAGAGCGGCGCGGGCCGCTTTCTGATGGACGGGCTCGGGCTGCGGCTGGTGTTCACCTGGCAGGGCGCCGCTGTGGCCGCGGCGGTGGTGGCGCTGCCCCTGTTCGTGCGCACGGCCCAGGCCGGCTTCGAACAGATCGACGAGGACGTGCTGCGGGTGGCCCGCACCCTGGCGCCGCCCTGGCGGGTGTTCCTGCGGGTGGTGCTGCCCCTGGCCTGGCCCGCGCTGGTGGCCGCCACGCTCATCGCCTTCGCCCGCGCCGCCGGCGAGTTCGGGGCCACGGTAATGGTGGCCGGCAACATCCCCGGCCGCACTCAGACGGCGCCCACCGCCATTTACGACGCCGTGCAGGCCGGCAACAGCGCCCAAGCCAACCGCCTGGCGGCGGTGTTCCTCGCCTACGGGCTGGCGCTGCTGGTGGCCCTGGCCTACGTGGCCCGCCCCCGCCGCCGCTAACCCGGGAGCGATGCCGATGCTGGAGCTGGACATCGAGCGACGCTTCCCCGGCTTCCACCTGCGCGTTCGCCTGGCCGTGCACCACGAGCTCGTGGTGCTGTTCGGCCACTCCGGCTCCGGGAAGAGCCTCACCCTGCGCGCCATCGCCGGCCTGCTCCGCCCCGACCGCGGCCGCATCCTCATCGACGGCCGGCCGGTGTTCGACGCGGCGGCCGGCGTCGACCTTCCTCCCCGCCTGCGCCGCGTCGGCTTTGTGCCGCAGCACTACGCCCTCTTCCCGCACCTCACGGTGCGCGAGAACATCGCCTTCGGCCTGCACGGCCTGCCCCGCCACGAGCGTGAGCGGCGCGTGGCGGAGCTGGTGGCGCTTTTGGGGCTGGTGGGGCTCGAAGGGCGACGCCCGCCCGAGATCAGCGGCGGCCAGGCCCAGCGAGTGGCCCTGGCCCGCGCCCTGGCCCCCCGCCCGCGCCTCTTGCTGCTCGACGAGCCCTTCTCGGCGCTGGACAGCGCCATCCGCGTGACCCTGCGCCGCGAGCTGGCCCGCCTGCGCCGCGAGCTGGACCTGACCATCGTGTTCGTCACCCACGACCTGCGCGAGGCGTACAACCTGGCCGACCGCATCGCCGTGTTCGACGCCGGTCGCGTGCTGCAGGTAGACGACCGCGAGGCCGTCTTCCATCGGCCGGCCTGCCGGCGCGTGGCCGAACTCACCGAGGTGCGCAACATCTGGAGGGGAGTGGTGACGGAGGCCACGGCCGAGCACGTAACCGTGCAGACGCCGCGGTTCGCGCTGCGCGCGGCGGCCGGCCCGTCCCAGCCGGGCCAGCGGGTAGACGTCTGCATCCGACCGGAACGGGTGATCCTCCTGCGCCCGGAGCGCCACCCGGCCGAGGCCCTGCGCGACACGGCCCTCGCGGCCGAGATCGTGAGCGAGGAGGCGCACGGCGCCGCCCATACCCTCTTCTTCCGTCTGCCGGGCGCGGACGAGGTGCCCTACGACGTGGAAGTGGACCTCCCCAGCCACCCCTACGAGGTGCTAGGCGTGCGCACCCGCCGGGTGTGGACCCTGGTCTTCCCGCGCGCGGCGGTGCACGTCATGCCCGCGGCCGACGGAGAGGGTGACGCCAGCGCGTAGTCCACCCCCCACCGCCTCCCTATACTGGCCCCAGATGCGAACCTGACAAGGCGGTTACGCCATTCCGCGCGACACCACCACGGAGCAGGAGACGTATGGCGAGCATTGAGCGGCAGGCGGCGATCGACCTGGACCGGCGCACGTTCTCGTTCTTTCTCGAGGGCCCGGAGCGGCTGCGGCGGGGCGACACGGTGATCGTGCGCGATGTGATCGAGGTGGATGGGCGCCTGCAGGTGCGCGCCGTCACCGAGGCCGCCCTGCGCGAGGTCGCCAACCGCCTCTTGGTCGATTAAGGGCGCTCCACCACGGTTCAGGACGGGGCCGGTGGCCGCGCCCCGTCCGGGGGGGTGGCCATTGCAGATAACGCGGCGATGAGCTCGTCGGGGGTGGCGAAGGCCTGCTGGTAGAGGATGCCGAGGAAGGGGCTGATGGCGCCCGGGAAGGCGCACAGGAAGACAGGGATGCGCACGTCGCGCGCGTGCTGCATCTCGCTCAGCACCCCCGGCGAGATCTTGTCCGTCGGGTAGTACACCACTACCCAGTCCGACTGGTCGATGAGCTGGAAATCGCGCGAGATCGTCTGGCTGGTCAGGTAGGGGGCGGCCGCGGCCAGGGCCTCGGGCGGCAGCGCCGCCTCCGCCGCAAAGGCGCTGGAGCTGGGGCCGCCGGGGGTGTCGTCGACCGCCATGGGGTTGAAGACGATGAACCCGGCCGCGCGCAGGCGCGCCGCCAGCCGCTCCGCCTCGGCCAGCAGCTCCGGGTGCGTGTCGGCGATAGCGGTGATCGGGTAGCTGAGGTAGATGCGCTTGGGCGGCGGTCGCCGGCACAGGCGGAAGAGGGTTTCGGGCGGCTCGCGGCGGGCGAGCACGTAGAAGGGCTTGCCCTCGTACTGCGCCAGCATCTGCGTGAGCGTGGTCTCGAAGTCACGCCAGATGGCGATCTCGGCCAAGGAGAGATGGCCGCGCCATTCACGGTGCTCCTGCTGGCGGCGGTAGACGTCGAAGGCGCCGTCCACCACGGTGACGTACATGTCGATGATCGGCGCCAGGTGGAGCTTGATCAGCGCCATGTCCAGCGCCGATTGCAGGCGGCCGCGGCGCATGAAGCAGGCGTGGTTGGAGACGATAGCCACCTCCCCCGCCGGCAGGCCGCGCAGCTCATCCAGCAGGCGGCGGAAGGCGGCCTTGCGCTGGACTTCCAGCACCACGGGGTTGCCGTCCAGGAGCGTGGTGGCGTCGTCGGCGATGCGCGTCTCGTCCTGCACTTTGGCCAGCAGCTCGCCGAACTCGAACACCGTGCAGCGCTGCCCCTGGGCGGCGAAGTAGGCGGCCACCTCACGCAGATAGTCCTTACGCCCCGAGCCGGAGATGCCGGTGCACCAGATGATCACGGCCGCCCTCACCGTCGTGCCTGTCGCCAGCATAGGAAACGGGCGTGATGTGGGGCAATTGACGCCGGCGCGCGGCCGCGCCGAAAAATAGGTGGCGCGGTGCAAGATAGCCGGGCCGGGCTGAGGGGGCAATGGCGCGCACCTGGGCTGTGTGGGACGTGGAGACGGTGCGGCTGGCGCACGAGGTGCCGGGCGGCTGGGCCAACCCGGCCGGGTTTGGCCTGGCCGTGGCCAAGGTGCTGGACGAACGCGGCGCCATGCACACCTTCTACGAAGCGGACGCGCCCGCGCTGCTGCGCCTACTGGCCGAAAAAGACCTCGTCGTCGGATTCAACAGCCTGAAGTTCGACTGCGGGGTGCTGGCGGCCCACGGCGACGTGACGGCCATCCGTTACCGCACGCTGGACCTGCTCGCCAGCCTGGACGCCTGCACCGGCATCCCCTACTGCGTGAGCCTGGAGCGGGCCTGCCGGGCCACGCTCGGCGTGGGCAAGCTGCTGAGCGGCGGCACCGAGGCGGTGCGGCTGTGGCGCGCCGGCGGCGCCGCGGGGCGACGGCTGGTGGAGGCTTACTGCGAAGAGGACGTCCGCCTCACCTACCGGCTGTGGCGGTTCGGCGCCGAGCGGGGCTACGTGGTGGTGCCGCTGCGCGCCCACGGCGGCCGTCCGCCCCACCCGGCGGCCAGGGTGCCGGTGCACTGGCCACCGCCGCACCTGGCCTGAGCCGTGCCCCCGCCCGGCGTGCGCGCCGCCTCTCGAAGATGAGCCGTATACAGATGTTCCTTACCCTCTCGGTTCGGTCTATCCGGCATCGCTTGACAACACGCCGAAATCGTGTATCCTCGCCTACCACGGGCCGGAGATTCCTTTGACCGATCCGGCCGGTCTGGTCAGATGGTCCGGCCTTTTTTGTGTGCCCCGAGGAGGCGACAGGGAGCGGTTATGGCGGGCGCGGTCGGGGAGATCGAGGCGGTCCGGGAGCGGCGCGAGCTGGCGGTACGGCGGTGGCTGGAGGGGGAGCGGCTGCTGGGCTACCTCTTGCTCCTGCCGGCCGTGCTGTATATCGCCCTGCTGGTGGGCGTACCGTTCTTCATGGCGCTGCGGTTTAGCGTCACCAACGCCACCACGGGCGGCAGCCAGTCCGGTGAGTTCGTGGGGTTGAGCAACTTCCGCGCCGTGATGGAGATGCCGCTGTTCCGCACGGCGCTGAAGAACACCTTCATCTTCACCTTCGGTTCGGAGGCCATCAAAGGGCTGCTGGGCCTGGCGCTGGCCTTCCTGCTCATCCGTCCGTTTCGCGGGCGGGCGCTGGTGCGGGCGCTGATCATCATCCCCTGGGCGATGCCGGTGGCGATCAGCGCCATCGCTTGGAAGTGGATGCTGCACCCCCAGTTCAGCGTGTTCAACTGGGTGCTGAACAACACGCCCCTCATCAACCAGACGTTCCTGGGCAACACCTACCACAACTGGCTGGGCGACACCAAGCTGGCGATGGCCTCGGTGATCCTGGTCAACGTGTGGCGCGGCCTGCCCTTCTCCGCCATCATCCTCATGGCCGGGATCACGGCCGTGCCGCAGGACCTGATCGACGCCGCCAAGGTGGAAGGGGCGGGCTTCTGGACGCGCTGGCGGCGCGTGATCGTCCCCATCATCGCCCCCATCCTGTTCCTCTCGCTGCTGTTCTCCGTGATCTTTACCTTCACCGATCTGTCCGTGGTCTACCTGCTGCTCCAGGGCGGTGGCGCCGAAGGGGCCACGCACGTGCTGCCCACGCTCGCCTTCCAGGTGGGCATCCAGGGCGGGGCGCTAGGGCGCGGCGCGGCCATCTCGTTGTTTATGCTGCCGGCGCTGATGGCCGTGGCCATCTGGCTGCTGCGCATCCTCAAGCGGAGGGAGGTCCAGTGACGACCACGCTCCAACCCGCCGTTGAGGCTCCGGCCGCGGCGCCGGCGGTGCCGCGCCGCCGCTTCTCGTGGCGGCGGCTGCGCGGCACCGTGGTTACCTACGTGGCGGTGGCCTTCTTCGTGGTGTTCGCCATCTTTCCCGTAGTCTGGATGGCCATCACCGCGGTGAAGACCAACCGCGACCTGTACAACGTGGACAACATCCCCTTCTGGTTCGCGCAGCGGCCCACCCTGGAGCACGTCAAGTACCTGTTCGAGAACACCCTGTACACCACCTGGGTGGTGAACACGCTCCAGATCGCGGCCCTGGTCACCTTGATCACCCTGGCGGCGGGCATCCCGGCCGGCTACGCCCTGGCCCGCCTCCGCTTCCCGGCTGCCGGGACGATCGGCATTCTCATCTTCCTCACCTACCTGGTGCCGCCGGCCCTGCTGTTCCTCCCCCTGGCTCGCCTGATCTCGGACATCGGGATGGGCGACTCCAAGTGGGCGCTGGTGCTGGTCTACCCGACCTTCACCATCCCCTTCTGCACCTGGCTCCTGCACGGTTACTTCAAGACCATCCCGCGGGAGATCGAGGAGGCGGCGCGTGTGGACGGCTGCGGCCGGTTCAGCGCCGTCTGGCGCGTGATCCTGCCCGTATCCGCGCCAGGCATCCTTAGCGTGGTGATCTTCGCCTTCACCCTCTGCATCCAGGAGTTCCTGTACGCGCTGACCTTCGTCTCCGCCTCGGACCAGAAGACGGTGACCCTGGGCGTCACCACCGACCTGATCCGCGGCGACATCTTCTACTGGGGCTCGCTCATGGCCGGCGCGCTGTTCGTGGGGGTGCCGGTCGCGATCCTGTACAACTTCTTCCTGGACCAGTTCGTGGCCGGCCTCACCGGCGGCGCGACGAAATAGCCGGGGAAAGGGGGGAGCGCACAGGAGAGGACCAGCGACGGGTGCGCGAGCATGCTCAGCCGGCGTATGCCGGCGAGTGAGGAGGGGCCCGGCCGGTGCGCATCGGTCGGCGCGGAGAAGCAGACAAGATAGGGAGACTCGCCATGGACGCGAACACGTGGAAGCGGGCGGCACGGCCGCTGCCGCGGCGCCGATTCCTGCAGGTGGCCGGCCTGACCGTGGGCGCCGCCTCGGCGGCGTCGCTGCTGGCGGCGTGCGGCGGCGGTGAATCGAAGCAGACGGCGGGGCAGGCGGCTCCCGGCACCGCGCAGCCGGGGGCGAAGAAGCTGGGCGGTGACCTCAAGATCCTGATGTGGAGCCACTTCGTCCCGGCCTATGACCAGTGGTTCGATAAGTTCGCCAAGGACTGGGGCGCGGCCAACGGCGTGAACGTGCGCGTGGACCACATCCCCCACCTGCAACTGCCGGCGCGGCACGCGGCGGAGATCGCCTCCCAGGCCGGGCACGACCTGGTGCAGTTCGCCCTGGCCGTGGGCGGCGGCGCGCACTTCTACGCCAAACACCTGGAGGACCTGGACGACATCGTCGCCAAGGTGGGCGAGGAAAAGGGCGGCTGGACGGACTTCGCCAAGCGCACGAGCTTCGTCGGCGGCCACTGGAAGACCTTCCCCGACTTCTTCATCCGCTTCCCCATCCTCTACCGCGAGGACCTGTGGGCCGAGATCGGCATGCCCAAGGGCCCGGACACGTGGGAAGACATCCTAGTGGGCGGCCGCAAGCTGAAGGCGATGGGCTTCCCCGGCGGCTTCGGCATCAACAACCACGCCGACTCCAACGCCACCCTGCACGCCATCCTCTGGTCCTACGGGGCCAAGACGGTGCAGGAGGACGGCAAGACGGTGGCCATCAACTCCAAGGAGACGCGCGAGGCCCTGCGCCTGGTGAAGGCGATCTTCGAGGAAGCGATGACGCCGGAGACGCTGGCCTGGGACGACTCCTCCAACAACACGCTCCTGGCCTCGGGCAAGGGCTCCTGGATCCACAACCCGATCAGCGCCTCGCTCTCGATCAAGAACGACAAGAACCTGGAGCTGTACAACAAGATCGGCATCGCCAACACGCCCAAGGGGCCGGCGGACCGGCGCACCTACGTGCCGGTGAACACCTTCGGCATCTGGAAGTTTGCGAACAACAAAGATGCGGCGCGCGCCTTCCTCCGCCACTACGCCGCCAACTGGATGGAGGGCTACAAGGCCTCGGTCAGCTATAACGAGCCCATGCTCAAGGGCTGGATCGATGAGGGCTTCAAGTGGGTTGCCACCCTGGACGACCCGAAGATCAAGACCCTCACCGACTTCAGCCCCTACGCCGCCATGAACGGCTACCCCGGCCCGGCCACGCCGGCGGCGGAGGAGGTCTTCCAGACCTACATCATCCCGCAGATGGCCGCCAAGATAGTCAAGGGCGGCAACATCGACGACGTGGTGCGGGACACGGAGACGGCGATCAAGAAGATCTACGACAAGTACGCCTAGGTGGGCGCGGGCGCGGCCGGCCCGTCCCGCCTTGGCCCTCGTTCCTGCTCATTCCGCCCCCAGGAACGAGGGCGCAGCGGGCCGGCCGCGCCCCGTCGTTGACGGGTAGCGAGTATTCCACTGGAGACCATGCATGGCACGCGTCTTTCTGGATCACGTGACCAAACGGTTCGGTGAGGTGACGGCCGTCAACAACCTCACCCTGGAGGCCCGCGACGGCGAGTTCCTGGTGCTCGTCGGCCCCTCCGGCTGCGGCAAGAGCACCGCTTTGCGCATGATCGCCGGGCTGGAGGAGGTGACGGCGGGCGAGATCTACATCGGCGACCGCCGCGTCACCGACTTGCCACCGCGGGACCGCGACATCGCCATGGTCTTCCAGTCGTACGCCCTCTACCCGCACATGTCGGTGTTTGACAACATGGCCTTCGGCCTCAAGCTGCGCAAGGTGCCCAAGGACGAGATCCGCCGCCGCGTGCTGGAGGCGGCGCGGATGCTCGGCATCGAGAACCTGCTCGACCGCAAGCCGCGCCAGCTCTCCGGGGGCCAGCGCCAGCGCGTGGCCGTGGGCCGGGCCATCGTGCGCGAGCCCAAGGCGTTCCTGTTCGACGAACCGCTCTCCAACCTGGATGCCAAGCTGCGCGTGCAGACGCGGGCCGACCTCATCCGCCTGCACCAGCGTCTGCAGACCACCTCCATCTACGTCACCCACGACCAGGTCGAGGCGATGACGATGGGCACGCGCATCGCCGTGATGCTGGACGGGGTGTTGCAGCAGCTCGACACGCCGCAGGCGCTCTACGACCGGCCGGTGAACACCTTCGTGGCCGGCTTCATCGGCAGCCCGGCCATGAACATGCTGCGGATGGGGGTGTCGGTGGAGGGAGAGACGGTGCGGCTGCACCGTGAGGGCTTCGCCTTCGCCGTGCCGGCCCGCTACCACGCCGCCCTGCGCCCCTACAATGGGCAGGAGGTGATCCTGGGCATCCGCCCCGAGGACATCAGCCTGCAGGGGCACGGCCCGCGCGGCGACATCGCCCTGCCGGCGCGCGTGGATGTGATCGAGCCGCTGGGCAGCGAGACGTACCTGTACACCGCCGTGGCCGGCACCTCGCTGGTGGCGCGCGTGCGCGCGGGCGCCGACGTGCGACCGGACGAGCAGATCACCCTGTACGCGGCCGCCGACAAGCTGCACCTGTTCGACGCCGTGAGCGAGGTCAACCTCCTGTACGGCGCCCCCGCTCGCCAGCCGGCCAGCGTGGCCTAAGCGGTCGGCCTCAGTCCAGGGAGGAGGCGGGCCGCTCCAGGGCCTGGGCGGACAGGTCCGTGATGCGGTGGGTACGGTGCCAGTCCGTGATCACCCGCACCACGCGCTCCGCCTCGTCCTCAATGAGGAACAGGTCCAGGTCGCGGCTGCTGACGAAGCCGCCGGCCAGGGCGCGCTCGCGCAGCCAAGCCAACAGCCCGCCCCAGTACTCGGAGCCGACGAGGATCACCGGGAAGCGGTGCACCTTGCCGGTCTGAATGAGGTTGAGCGTCTCAAACAGCTCGTCCAAGGTGCCGAGCCCACCCGGCATGAGCACGAAGGCGGTCGCGTATTTGACCAGCATCACCTTGCGCACGAAGAAGTACTTGAAGGTGACGTGGTCGGTGGTGTAGGCGTTGGGCGGCTCGGCGTTGCGCAACGTGATGGCGAGGCCGATGGAGCGGCCACCTGCCTCGAAGGCGCCGCGGTTGGCCGCCTCCATCAGACCGGGGCCGCCGCCCGTCACTACCGTGAAACCGGCCCGCGCCAGCCGGGCCCCGATCTCGCGCGCCAGCGCGTACCAGGGCGACGACTCGTCCATGCGCGCCGAGCCGTAGACCGTCACCGAGGGCGCCGCGCCGCGCATCACGCGGAACCCGGCCACGAACTCGGCGTGCACCTTCTCCAGCCAGGCCGCGTCCCGCTCCGAGATCTCCGCGATGGCGGTCTCGCGCGGCCCCTCAGCGGGCCGGGCTCCATCGCGCCGCGGTGTATCGGTCATGGATGCGCTACCGACGGCCACCGCCCTCGGCCGGGTCGTCGTCCGACAGCCGGCGCGCCCGACGCCGCGCCCGCGGCCGCCGGGTGGCAACGGGCGGGGCCGCACCTAGATGGTAGCAGGAATGCAGGCGCATGACCGGAGCGGTGGCAAGGCCGGTGGGGAACGGGCTAGCATGGAGGGGAGGTCGGACCATGAACCATGCCCATCCCTACTCGGCCGAGGAGTTGCGGCACCTGCGCCGGCTGATCATCGCCTCCGGGGCCACGGTGGAGGAATGGACGGCCCGCCTGCGGCGCACGGCGGATTACCTGCTATCGCTCAGCCCGGGGCAGGCCCAAATCGTGGCCCAGCAGGCCCAGGCCATCGCCGCCGACCCGCAGGACTACGGCAGCGAGGAGGAGCTGCGGCAGGTGCGGGCGGAGATCGCGTTGGTGCCGGAGCGGGACCGGCTCAAGTTCGTGGCGCGGCAGGTGATCGCCGTGCGCCGCCGCCATTACCCCGGACCGCCGGATGACGGGCTGTAGCCCACCCAGGCCGCTCACCGGACGTCCCGAAGGGGATGCCCTGCCGCCTCGCCCTCCAGGCGGGCCAGCAGGCGGAGGATGACCTCGATCCCCGCCAGGTTGACGCCCAGCTCCTCGTGCAGGCGGCGAATGCGACGCAGCAAGGCTACCTGCGCCGCGGTGTAGTAGCGCACCCGCCCATAGTGCCGCGCCGGTGCGAGCAGGCCGGCGGCCTCGTACCGGCGCAGGCGGGCCAGGGTGATCCCGGCCAGCCGGGCCGCGTCGGAGGCCCGGTACAACACCACGGTGACCTCATCGGAGCCGCCCATCGCGCACCTCTCAGCCTATCACGCCGCCCCGGCGGCCAGCGCCCGGGCGAGTTGTTCCGCCAGCTCGCGCTGGCGCGGGGTGAGCCGTTCGGGCAGCGCCACGTGTGCCTCCACGTACAGGTCACCACGCTCGCCCGGCCGGTCGAGGAGCGGCATGCCCTGGCCGCGCAGGCGGAAAACGCGCCCATCGGCGGTTTCCGGCGGGATGCGCAGGGCCAACGTGCGGCCGTCCGGCGTGGTCACCGTCGTTTCGCCGCCCAGGAGCATGGTGGCGAGCGGGATGGATGCGCGGGTGTACAGGTCGGCGCCACGGCGCTCAAAGCGCGGGTCGGGCTGCACGCGCACGACCAGGAAGAGGTCGCCGGGCGGGCCACCGCCGCTGCCGGGCAGGCCCTGGCCGGCCAGGCGGATGGTCTGGCCGGTGTCGATGCCGGGCGGGATGCGCACCTCCAGGCGGCGGGTGGTGCCGTCCGGCAGGGTGAGGACGACGGTGCGGGTGGCGCCGCGGTAGGCCTCGGCGAGGGTGATATCGATCGGCTGCTCGATGTCCGCCCCACGACGTGGCCCGCGCGGCCGCCGCGGCGCGCCGCCGAAGAACGCCTGGAAGAAGTCCGAGAACGGCTCCTCGCCGCCGAAGAGGTCGAGCAGGTCCTCCTCGCGCAGGGTGCGGGAGCCACCACGACCGGCGCCGGCGGCCGCGCGCAGCTGGGCCAGAAATTCCTCCGGCGGCGGGGGCGGCGGTGCCTGCCCGGCCTGATGCGCGCGCAGCCACGCCTCGTACTCCTGCCAGCGCTCGCCGAGCAGGTCGTAGCGGCGGCGGCGTTCCGGGTCGGAGAGGACCTCGTAGGCCTCGTTGATCTCCTTGAACTTCTCCTCCGCTTCCTTGTTGCCGGGGTTGACGTCCGGGTGGTACTGGCGGGCCAGGCGGCGATAGGCGGAGCGGATCTCTTTGTCCGTGGCGGTACGCGGCACACCCAGGATCTGGTAGTAATCCTTGTACTCCACAGCCATCCCCTTTGCCCAGCGTCAGCGCCGGTAGGGCACCGGCGCCTGTGACCGCTCGCGCCGCGTCCACGCGGCGTGAGCGGTTTGCATTGATGTTCTCAAGTGAGTTGACAATGTTATTGTCACATGATAGCCGTAAAAGAGGAAGCGGTGCGGCGGCAGCGCCGCGAGTTGAACGAAGCAGGAGGACCACGCCATGACCGCTCGATGGGACCCGGTGGCCGAGATGCGGTCCCTACGCCAAGCGATGAACCGGTTGCTCGATGAGCCGGTGATGCCGACGCGGCCGGCGCTGCCGGTTGCGTACGAACTGGGCGAATCCGCCGACGAGGTGCGGTTCAGCGCGGCCATCCCCGGTATCGACCCAAGCACACTCGAACTGACCGTGCAACGGGGTGTGCTGTCGGTGCACGGTCAGCTATCCGCCACCATGACGCCTGAGGAGCGGGCCCGCTATCGCTGGTACCACCGCGGCCTGCCGGAGGGCCAGTTCAGCTTCTCCGTGGCGCTACCGGCGGAGGTAGACACCGGCGCCGCGCAGGCGTCCTACGAGAACGGCATCCTCACCGTGCGCCTCCCGAAGGCCTCGGCCGTGAAGCCGACGACCATCCCCGTCAAGGCGGCCACAGCGCGGTAAGCGTACGCCCGCGCCGACCGGTTCGGCCTCGAGCAGGCGCGCGGCCGTTCGGCCCGAGCTGGGTCTGAGCGGCGTCCCCCGTGTCCTGGGCGACAGGGGGACGCCGCTCAGGCGTGGTGTCTCGTCCGCCGCCCGGGCCGGCGGGCGCTCATTTCGGCTCATGGATCAGGCCGTCGGGCCGGCGGTCCACGATCTCGCGCAGGAACCACTCCTGCTTCTCGTGCACCTGCACCAGGCGGGTGAGCAGGTCGGCGGTGCCGGGGTCACCCCGGCGCATGGCCAGCTCGATCCCCTCGCGCATCTCCGCGATCACACGCCGGTGGTTGGCGAGGGCCTCATCGACCATGGTGCGCACGGTATGCTCACCGGTGTGCGGCGCCAGCACCGTGTGCCAGTCCAAGATCGCCTGTGGCGTCGAAACCGGGTCTCCCCCGAGGATGCGCACCCGTTCGCCCAGCTCGTCGATCGTGGCCAGCACCAGGGCCGCGTGCTCATCGAACAGCCGGTGCAGGTCGCGAAAGAGCGGGCCGAACACCCGCCAGTGGTAGCGCTTGTAGTTGAGGTAGAGGATGTAGCTGTTGGCGATCTGGTGCTGGAGGATGTTGATCACCGTCTTGGGCTCAGCGTCGGCCGTCATCGAGACACCTGCGTGTGGGATCGTGTACCGGCGTGGAGCACCTGCCGCTCCACCGGTGATATGTCATAATACCCCGTAGACGGCGCTGGCGGACATCACCTGGCCGTGGCGGCGACCGGCGCCCACGGACCGACCGCGCCGCAGCGGAGGCGCACACCCATGGGCGTGCTGTGGCCGCGGCGTGAGCCCCACCAGTCACCGCACCTCTCCTTCGCGGAGGATCGGCTCATGCGCCTGCGCGCGGCGCTGGAGCGGCAGCAGGCGGCGGAGGAGTACCTGCACGGTCCGGCACTGGCGCTGGCCCGCACGCTGGCCCCGCGGGTGATCTTCGCCCTGTACCTGGATTGCCGGCAGGCCGGCGTCGGTGAGGAGGCGCGGCGGCTGGTGAGCGCGGCCCGCCAGCGCGCCCGCCCGGCATCGGACCTGCCCGAGCCGCCTGCCGCCCGCTTGCGGCAGGAGCGCTGATGTCGGCACTGCCTCCCGCACCAGCGCCCACCACCACCGACCACGGAGGGGCAGCCATGCCGGCGCGCATCGCGCTCGATCGCCTCGTCTCCGAGTACCTCCGCCCCCTGCTCAACTTCGCCCGCCGCCGCATCCGCTACTTCGAAGCGCTGGGTCTCCTCCCCCGGGGCCAGGTGCGCCCCGAGGAGATCGTCGACGCGGCCTTCGCCGAGGCCCTGTCGGAGGTCAAGAAGCGGCGCGCGCCCCAGGAACCGCTGTACCCCTGGCTACGGCGGCTGGCGCGGCGCGCCCTCGCGGCCGCCGTGCGCGACGCCCGTCAGCGTCGGCAGGAACGGTCGCTGGAGGAGGAGCTCCACAGCCCGCGGGTGACCGACGAGGGCGAGGGGCGACCGCTGCGGCTGATCGACGTCATCCCGGACCCCAGCGCCCCCATCCCTGCGGAGGTGGCGGAGGGACACGACTTCCAATTGGTGCTGGCCGGGCTGCTGGGCGATCTGCCGGAGGCCTGGCGGGAGCCGCTGCTCCTGCATGTCCGAGATGGCTACAGCCTGCGCGACGTGGCGCGGATGGAGGGCATCACGGTGGCGCAGGCACGGCGCCGCATCGAGCTGGCGCGGGAGTACCTGCGCGCCCGGGTGCTGGAGGAGTACGAGGAGATGCCGGCCGCACCCGACGTGGAGGTGCTGTTCGCGGTGCTGGAGCACGCCGAGCCGGCTCAGGACCACCACGAGCACCTGGTGCGCCGCCTGACCGCCGCCGCGGAGGCACCCGCGCCCGGTCAGGGCGCTTGACGCCGGCTCGGCCCGCGGGGCGCCGCCGTCGCGCGGGAGCCACACGATGATGACGCCGACGATCGCTGCACAGCCGGCCTTCCTCTTCGACCTGGACGGCACGCTGGTCGACTCCGTCTACCAGCACGTGCTGGCCTGGCGCGAGGCGCTGGAGAGCGCCGGCATCGCGCTCGCCGTGTGGCGCATCCACCGCCGGATCGGCATGAGCGGCGGCCTGTTTATCAACGCCCTCCTGCGCGAGACCGGCCGGCAGATGACGGCCGAGGACGTGGCCCGCATCCAGCAACGCCACGCCGAGGCGTACGGACGCCTGCTCGCCCAGGTCCGGCCCTTACCCGGGGCGCGCGAGCTGCTGCGCACCCTGAGCGAGCACGGCGTGCCCTGGGCGATCGCCACCAGCGGCCGCTGGGAGAGCGCCCGCCCGGCGCTGGCCCTGCTGGAGATCGGACCAGACGTGCCGGTGGTGACGCGCGACCAGGTCCGCCACGCCAAACCGGACCCCGATCTCTTCCTGGCCGCGGCCGAGCGCCTGGGCGTGGACATCAGCACGGCGGTGGTGGTGGGTGACAGCGTGTGGGATCTGCTGGCCGCCCGCCGCGCCCGCGCCCTGGGCGTGGGTCTGCTCTCCGGCGGCTACGGCGCCGACGAGCTCTTGAGCGCCGGCGCCTACCGCGTGTACGAGGACCCGGCCGACCTCCTGCGCCACCTCGACGAAGTGGGCGTGCGCCCGGCGGAGTAGGGCGAGGCGAGCGCCTACGGCCGGTACCGGTCGTTGTGAACCGCGCGACCTCGCGCGTCGCTCGACGCGCTGTCCCACTTGTGAGTCTTGGGCCACCCTCGAGGCTCCGGCGCCGCACGACACTGGCCTCAACCGGCGCGCTCTGTCAGAATCTCCCTGCCCCGCCAGTACGCCGCCGGAGGGAACGGGCCATGGAGTTCCGGTTCAGCGCTGAGGATGAAGCGTTCCGCGCCGAGGTGCGCGCCTTTCTCAGACAGGAGCTGCCGCCGGAGTGGGAGCCGGGCACCGGCCGCGAGTCGGTCACCGATGAGCAGTGGGCGTTCATGCGCCACTTCACCCGCCGCCTGGCCGCGCGCGGCTGGCTGACGCTGGCCTGGCCGCGCGCGTACGGCGGCGCCGGCGCCAGCCCCACCCGCCAGCTCATCTACAACGAGGAGATGAGCTACGCCGGCGCGCCGGCCGCCACCGGCAGCGGCATCGCCCTCACCGGGCCGACGCTGATGGTGCACGGCACCGAGGAGCAGAAGCGGCGCTTCCTGCCGCCCATCGCCCGCGGCGAGGTGGTGTGGTGCCAGCTCTTCTCCGAGCCGGGCGCCGGCTCCGACCTGGCCTCCCTGCAGACCCGCGCCGTGGCCGACGGCGACGAGTTCGTGGTCAACGGTCAGAAGATCTGGACCTCCGGCGCCCACCGCTCCGACTGGGCCATCCTCCTGGCCCGCACCGACCCGGACGCGCCCAAGCACCGCGGCATCACCTACTTCCTGGTAGACATGAAGAGCCCCGGCATCACCGTGCGGCCGCTGGTGAACATGCTCAACGGCCACGCCTTCAACGAGGTGTTCCTGGACAACGTGCGCATCCCGCGCGACCAGGTGGTGGGCGAGGTCAACCGCGGCTGGTACGTGGCCACCACCACGCTGGACTTCGAGCGCAGCGGTATCGGCCGCTTTGCCACCAACCGGCGGCTGCTGGAGGACCTGACCGCCGTCGCCCGTGCCGGCCTGCGCGGCCGGGAGCGCGAGCGCGCCCGCCTGGCGCTGGCCGGGCACGTGGTGGAGAACGAGGTGGGCCGCCTGCTCGCCTACCGGGTGGCGTGGATGCAATCGGCCGGCAAGATCCCCAACTACGAGGCCTCCATGACCAAGCTGTACGGCTCGGAGTTGCAGCAACGCATCGCCAACACCGCGGTGCGGCTGCTGGGGCCGGCCGGTCAGCTCCTGGACGGGGGCCGGGCACCGCTGAACGGCCGCATCCCGGCCACCTACATGGCCACCGTAGCCGCGACGATCGCCGCCGGCACCTCGGAGATCCAGCGCAACATCATCGCCACCCGCGGCCTCGGCCTGCCCAGGGGATGATGCCACGCGCGCGGCTAGACGGACAGCAGCCCGGCTTACCGGCCCGGCCGAAGGCAGGGGCTCCGGGCGGGGTTTGCCCCCGGTTCGACCGGGGTCAGGGGGCCTGTGCGACGCTGGCCCCGGGCTAGCCGGGGGATGTGAAGCCGGAGAGGGGGTCGAGCGCGTTCAGCGCGAGAGCAGGTAGGGCACGTCGATCACCACCGTGTTGGGGCGGAACAGCAGCGCCGCCTTGAGGCGCAAGGCCGTCTGCCCGTGCAGCAGGTGCTCCCATAGGCGGCGCGGCACGTACTCCGGCAGCACCACGGTCACGCGCGCCTGCGGGTTACGCCGTTGCAACTCGTCCAGATAGCGCAGGAACGGCCCGATGAACGACCGATACGGCGACTCGATGATGACCAGCGGCACCCGGCCCGCCCACGCCTCCCAGCGCTGGCGCAGCGATTCGGCCGCGGCGAGGTCATCGGTAATGTGGATGGCGGTCACGTGCGGCGAGAGGCTGAGGGCATAGCTCAGCGCCCCCTCCGTGGCCCGGTTGAGATCCGAGACCGGCACGATGACTAGGGGTGGTTCGGTTGCGACCGAGAGCGGCCGCGACAGGTCGGCCAGTCGCAGCTCACGCTCCACCTGGTCATAATGACGGCGGATGCGCCGGAACAACACCACCAGCACCACGGTGAGCGTAACGGACATCCAGGCGCCGCTCAGGAACTTGGTGCCGGCGATCACCAGCGTCACCACCGCGGTGGCCACCGCGCCCACCGCGTTGATGGCCATGCTCCGCCGCCAGCCTGGCTCGCGGAGGCGTCGCCAGTGCAGCACCATGCCGGCCTGCGAGAGCGTGAAGGACGTAAACACGCCCACGGCGTACAGCGGGATCAGCCGCTCGGTGCGGGCGTGAAACACCACCAGCAGCACCATCGCCAGCCCACCCAGCGCCAGGATGCCGTTGGTGAACGCCAGGCGGTCGCCGCGGAAGGTGAAGGCGCGCGGCATGAAGCCGTCCTTGGCCATGATCGACGCCAGGCGCGGGAAGTCAGCGAAGCTGGTGTTGGCCGCCAGCACCAGGATGGCCATGGTGGCGAACTGCACCAGGAGATAGAGCGCGTTCTTGCCGCCGAACACGATCTGGGCAAGCTGAGAGAGCACGGTCTCCCGCGCGGTGCGGTCTACCTCCTGCCCGGCCGCCTCCAAGACGCGCACGGCGTGCTCATCGTAGTAGACCACGCCGTAGTGATGGGCGAGCAAGCTGATCCCCAGGAACATCGTGGCCAGCAACACGGCCATCCAGGTGAGGGTGACGGCGGCGTTCTTCCACTCTGGCGGCTTGAACGCCGGCACGCCGTTGGAGATGGCCTCCACGCCGGTAAGGGCCGTGCTGCCGGAGGCGAAGGCGCGCAGGACCAGGAACAGCCCCAGCCCGGTGGTGACCGGCAGCGGCGCGGCTGGTTCATGCCCCACTAGCAGCGATTCACCGCTGGTGAACACCCGCACCAGCCCCACCGTCAGCATGAGCAGCACCGTGCCTAGGAACACGTACGTGGGAGCGGCGAAGATCGTGCCGGACTCGCGCACCCCGCGCAGGTTGCCCAGCACCATCACCGTCACCGCCAGCAGGGCCAGCTCTACCGCCCACGGCTCTAGCCCGTGGAAGGCCGAGGTGATGGCCGCCACCCCGGCCGAGATGGACACCGCTACCGTGAGCACGTAATCGATGAGCAGCGCGGCTCCCGCCACCAGCCCGGACCAGGTGCCCAGGTTATCTTTGGCGACGATGTAGGCGCCACCGCCGCTCGGGTACGCGCGGATTGTCTGCCGGTAGGAGATGGTGACGACGGCCAGGAGCGCGGCGATCGCCAGGCTGACCGGGAACACGTAGTTCAGCCCCACTGGACCGGCAAAGATGAGCACCAGGATGATCTCCTGGGTAGCGTAGGCCACGGAGGACAGCGCGTCCGACGAGAACACCGCCAGCGCCTTGAGCTTGGACAGCCGCTCGTGCGGCGCCTCGGCCGTGGCCAGCGGCGTCCCCACGAGCAGCCGCCGCACGTTGGACCAGGCACGCCCCAGCCCCGTTTTGGGGATATGCGCCTCCAGTTGCGCTTCCAGCACCCCCGGCGCCACGCGCCGGAACGGCCGCTCGCCGCCCGAATCACGCACGATGCGCACGTACCGGTCACCCGGCCGGGAACCGGGCACCACCTCGCGCACCTCGAGGTCCGGGGTGACGGCGGCCCGGCGTGCCGGGGAGGCAGGCTCTTCCCGCGCGGGCGGGGGTGGCGTGGTGCGGCTCACCGGCCGCAGCGGACCCTCACCCTGCCCTTCGGGCACCCCTCTCCCGCTCGCGGGAGGGGGCCGGGGGTGAGGGGCGGCCGCCGGGGTGGCGCCACCCGGCGTCGGTGCGGCCGTCGCGGCGGCTCCTCTTGCTCAGGGGCCATAGGCTGCCACCCCTTTCGCGGTCGTCTCTGGCCCACGCTACACCATTCCGAGGCGACGATCTATCAGGGCAACGACGTTTTTCCCGCGCCACGCACCACGCGGCCGGGGCGCCCTGTCCGGGTTTCGCTCGCTACAATACGCGCGGAGCCGGCGCATGATCATCACCATCTCACGGCAGGCGGCCAGTCGCGGTGACCTGGTAGCGCGCCGCACCGCCGAGCGGCTGGGACTGCCGCTTATCAACCCAGAAGTGGTGGCGCGGGCGGCGCTCCGGCTGGGGTTGCACCGGGAGGACCTCAGCTCCCCGGAACGCGCCGAGCGGCTGGGGGAACGGCTGGCGCGCATCGCCCTGGATATGGCCGGCGAGCCGGCCGACGACCCGGACTGGGCGCTGGCACCGCTCCCCTCCATGTACGAGGCTGGCTACCGGCGCGTGATCGAGACCATGATCCTGCGCCTGGCTGCCGAGCACTCGGTCGTGATCGCCGGCTTTCCGGCCCAGGTGCTCCTGCGCGAGCCGGGCCGCGCCATTCACGCCCTGGTCGTGGCGCCGCTGGCCACCCGCGTGCAGCGCATGATGCTCCGCGAGGACGTGCAGCGCCCGCTCGCCGAGCGGGTGGTGCGGGAGTCCGACCGCGACCGGGTGGAGTTCTACCGCCGGCTGTACGGCGTACAGTGGGACGAGCCCACGCTGTACGATTGCGTACTGAACACCGCTCGCCTCACCATCGAGGAGGCAGCCGAGGTGATCATCATCGCCGCCCGCGGCCTGTACGGCGCTGCGGCCGTCGCCGCTCGCTGAACGGCTCGCCGGGCCCATCCGCCGTCTGAGCACGCCCCCCCACAAGAGCGTCCGCATGAACCGCGGCCCCCTCCTGGTCCCGCTTGCGCTGCTCGCCGGTCTGATCACCGTGACGGTGCTGGTGCCGGCGGCGGGGGTGTTCGATCGCCGACCGCCACGCGTCGTCGAACGGCCCGCCCAGAAAGGGACGGTAACCCGGGTGCTGCGCGATGAGCCGGTTCCCCTCGGCCAGGGAACCGGCCGTCACCAGATCGTCGAGGTCGCGCTGGCGGGGCGGACGGTCATCATCGACCACACCTGGGATCCAAGCGGGGCGCTGCCCCCGCCCGTCGCACCGGGCGACACGGTCCTGATCGGCACCACCCCCGGACCGGAAGGTAACATCTATTATCTCGCGGACCACGCGCGCGAACGCCCCATCTGGGCGCTGGCCGCAGCCTTCGTCCTGCTGGTGCTGGCCGTGGGACGTCGGCAGGGGATGTGGTCCCTGCTTGGGATGGCGGCCAGCCTGCTGGTCATCGTGCGGTTTATCGTCCCCGGCATCCTGGCCGGCCACCCACCGGTGCTCATCTCGGTGGTGGGTGCGCTGGCCATCCTCCTGCCCACGCTGTACCTGGCGCACGGCACGAGCCGGAAAACGAGCGTCGCCCTGGCAGGGACCGCCGTCAGCCTTTCCCTCGTGGCGGTGCTGGCCAGCCTCAGCATCGAGGTCGCTCGGCTGACCGGAGCGGCGGAGGAAACGGTCGCTTTGCAGTCGTTGGCCGGCGGCATCCCGCCCCGGGGCCTGTTGCTGGCCGGCATGATCATCGGGGCGCTGGGGGTGCTGGACGACGTCACCATCGGCCAGGCGTCCACCGTCTTCGAGCTGTGGCGAGCCAACCCGGCGTTGGGGGTGGGCGAGCTGTTCCGTCGCGGCATGAACGTCGGTCGCGATCACATCGCCTCGACGGTGAACACCTTGGTGCTGGCCTACGCCGGCGCGGCGCTCCCCCTGCTCATCCTGCTGGCAAGTCAGCCGGAGCCCCTCTCCGTGCTGGTCAACCGCGAGTTTCTCGCCATCGAGATCGTGCGCACGCTGGTGGGCAGCATCGGCATCGTGGCCGCAGTGCCGGTGACCACCCTGATAGCGGCGATCGTCGCCGCCCACACGCCGGTGCCTGCGCCGGTGCCCACCGACGACCCACACGCGGACTGCGATCGTGTCGCGTCCCGCCGATAGCGGCGCCGACCGTGGTACGCTGAGAGCAACCCTGCCGCCTCAGGAGCCCCATGACCGCTCTTCTCTCACGCCACCGCGCCATGGGTGTGACGCTGGTTGCAGCGATGGCGCTGCTTGCGGCGTGTTGGGGCGAGCCGACCGGAGGCCAGCCGGCGGCTGCACCACCGGCCGCGACCTCGACGGCCGAGACCGCCCCTGCCCACGCTGCACCCCTCACCCCGCCCGCCGCGTCCCCCGCTACCGCGAGCGGCAGTGGAACCGGGGGTGAGGGCCAACCGGCACCAACGCCAGAGCTGCACGTACTTGGGCACACCGACCTGGGTGGGCGCGGCTTCAACGCCAACGTACGCGCGCTCAAGGGCTACGCCTACGTCGGCTCCTGGGGCACGAGCACGGCCTGCCCGGGGCTCGGCGTCCGCATCGTGGACCTCAGCGACCCGGCAATGCCACGCGTGGTGGCCACGACGGCGCGTTTTCCCGGCACCACCGCGGAGGACGTGGTGCCCTTCCACCTGGAGACCGCCGCATTCTCCGGTGACGTGCTGGCCGTGGGCATCCAGCGCTGCGCCGCTACCGGTAACGACCCGGCCGGCCTAGCCCTCGTCGATGTCACCGACCCGCGCAACCCCGTCCCCCTTAGCTTCGTTGGCACCGGCGCTCGCGGCGTGCACGAGCTGGACGTGACGGTACGGCCGGACCGCGCCCTGGCGCTCCTGGCGGTGCCCTACGGGGAGCGAGGCGATGGGGGCGACTTCCGCATCGTCGATATCACCGACCCACGGCGCCCGGTCCCGCTTGCCGCCTGGGGCGCGGGCGCCCACCTCGGCATCACCGAGGGCACCGGCTGCAACCGGGCGGTCTACGCCCACAGCGTGCGCGCCTCAGCGAACGGCCGGCGTGCCTACCTGGCGTATTGGGACGCCGGCTTGATCGTGCTGGACATCAGTGATCCCACCACGCCGCGCCTGTTGGGGAGGGCGGTGGCTCCGGAAAGCGAGGGTGCGATCCACTCGGCGGATGAGACGTCCGACGGTCTGCTGTTGGTCACCGAGGAGGACGACGTCTTCCGTCCGCCGCGCGGGCTCACCCTGCGCGTGGAGGGCAACGGGACGGCGTTCACCGTCCACGGCTGTGAGGCAGACAGCGAGCAGGGTCTGGACGACACCGGCGTGGTCACCGGTCTCCTCCGTTACACGGGAACCGGCTGCGCTCCGATCAGCGGCGGTGGCGACGTGGCTGTGATGGAAGAAGGCGGCTGCGGGCTGGCCGCCAAGGTCAAGCACGCGCGCGACGCCGGCTTCCGCGCCGTGATCGTGCTCCAAAGCGGGAAGGCAATGGCGCCCCGGCTCGCCGGGGACGGCCAACCCTCCTTGCCGGTGGTGGCGGTCGGCGGTGAGGAGGGGCAGCGGCTGCGGTCGCTGGCACAAGGCGGTGGGGCGCGGGTCACCCTGCCGGTGGCGCGGCCGTGGGGCGGTGTGCAGGTATGGGACCTGCGCGATCCGGCGGCACCCGCCCTCCTCTCCGTCTTTCGCACGGAGAACGCCACCCGGTTCCCGCCCCCCGGCCCCGGCTACTACACCGTGCACAACCCGCTGAGCGCCGGCCGCTACGCCTTCTTCTCGTGGTATGCCGACGGCGTGCGCCTGGTCGACCTCGCCGACCCGACACGCCCGCGGGAGGTGGCGGCATTCGTGCCGCCGGCCGCACCAGACCCGTTCGGCGTGTTTCCACCGGCGGCCAACGTGTGGGGTGTGGCACGGGACGGGGACCTGGTCCTGGTCAGCGACATCAACAGCGGCCTGTGGGTGCTGCGCGCCACCGGCCTCACCGCACAGCGGTAGAGCGCACTCCAGGCTGGCTTGAGCGGATGGACGCCGCGCAGCACCAGGTCGGGCATCACGGCGACGGGAGTGGCCCGCGGGGAGGTCAGCGCGCCAGGGGCCTCGTCTTGGTTCGTCATGCGTCGGCGGAAATCGATGCCGCCGTGCCGCCGGCGCTGTGGCCGCTTACCGACGCCGGGCGGGCGGCAGCACGGGCACGGGCCCGTGCCCCGGTGTGGCGCGAGGTGCGCCGCCTGTTCACCAGCCCGGAGCGGAAGGCGGCGGGGACCACCTATATCATCGCCGGTCCCCGCGCCATCACCGTCACGGCGGTGGAGGAGCTGCGCGAGGTGGAACGCCCGACCGGCCGGTGGCTCGCCGACTATCCGACGGCGGTGGCCGCCTGGTTGGCGCAGCCGGGTGAACCGGTACACGGCTGGAAACCGGCTGAGGCGGCGTTCGAGCGCATTTGCGCCTGCATCGCACGCCTGCGCGGCTTGGAAGCGGAGCCGTTCGCCGTCGTCGGCCACGGCCTCACCCTGAGCCTAGACGTCGCCGCCCTCACCGGTCAGGCACCGTTGACCGTGTGGGACACGCTCCGCATGCCTGGCATGGCGGTCGTCGACGTGCCATCCGGCCGCATCGTGCGGCCGTTCGGCAGCGGATGAGGTGCTCCGGTACGCTGGGGGCCGCGCTTGCACCTACCGGCGGCGGCGGTGATGAATAGGGTATGAGCACACGCGATCCGTCCTCGATTCGCGTCGACGCGGTGATCCCCGTCTACAACGAGCAGCGGGTGCTCGAACGGAACATCACCACGCTGCACGCCTTCTTACGCGCGCATCTGCCCTACGACTGGCGCATCGTGATCGCCGATAACGCCTCCACCGACCGCACGCTGGAAATCGCCTGCGCGCTCCAGCGCTACCTCGAGCGGGTGGCGGTGCTGCACCTGGACCAGAAGGGGCGCGGGCGGGCCCTGCGCGCCGCCTGGCTGGGATCCTCGGCGGACGTCGTATCGTACATGGATGTGGACCTGTCCACCGACCTGGCCGCCTACCCGCCGCTTATTCGAGCCATCGCCGAGGAGGGTTTTGACGTGGCCACCGGCCGGCGGCTCGGACCGGGGGCAACGGTGGTCGGCCGCAAGCTGCAGCGCGAGATCGCCTCACGGGGGTACAACCTGCTGATCAAGCTGGCGTTTCATACCCGCTTTACAGACGCTCAGTGCGGGTTCAAGGCGCTGTCGCGTCACGCCGCTGACGCCTTGGTGCCGCTTATCCGCAACAACGAGTGGTTCTTCGACACCGAGCTGCTGATCTTGGCGGAGAAGAGGGGCTACCGCATCAAACAGATCCCCGTCCACTGGGTGGACGATCCCGACTCGCGCGTCAAGCTGATCAGCACCGCCATCGAGGACCTGCGCGGCCTGTGGCGGCTCAAGCGTGCGGGCTATTGAGCGCCCAGGCGGCAGCCGGAGCGCGGCCGAGGCGCGTGGTTCGTGTTGACACTCACAAGAGCGGGTGTTAGATTGCGCCTTGCACCGGGGCTCACCAATGGCTGCCTGCCGGCAGTGCTCCCCGCCGGCGGCTGACTCTTGCGGCTACCCGTTCCGTGGCGCATGCTATCGCTGACCGATCCACGGATCAGCGAGGGGCGCGACACGCGTGCCCTTTTTGCTGTCGAGCCGGATGGCGGAGGAGCGTATGGCCGTATCCGAGCATCCACGTCCGACGAAGCGGTCGTTCGGGGACCGCCTGTACGATCTGCTGTTCCATAACTACATCTGGCAGTCCATCTTCCGATCGGGCTATCCGAACACGCCCCGCAACCAGATGCTGGTGGTGGCGACGAACGTCTTCCTCCACCTGCATCCCACGCGGATCCACCGCACCCACGTCAAGATCACGCACACCTACTGCCTGGGTGGGCTGACGTTCTTCATGTTCATCGGTCTGACCGTCACCGGCGTGCTGCTGATGTTCTACTATGTGCCGTCGGTGGATCGGGCCTACACTGACATCCAGGAGCTCCAGACCCAGGTGCGGTTCGGCCAGCTCATGCGCAACATGCACCGCTGGATGGCGCACAGCATGGTGCTCCTGGTGTTCATGCACATGATGCGGGTGTTCTACACCGGCGCCTACAAACCGCCGCGGGAGTTCAACTGGGTGGTGGGGGTGATCCTGCTGGTGCTCACCCTGCTGCTGTCGTTCACCGGCTACCTGCTACCGTGGGACCAGCTCGCGTTCTGGGCGATCACCGTGGGCACGAACATGATCGGTTCGGCCCCCGTGTTCGGCACCGACTCCCGCTTCCTCCTGATCGGCGGCTTTGAGGTGGGGCAGGGAGCGCTTGTGCGGTTCTACACCCTGCACGTGCTCGGCCTGCCGCTCCTGGCGGCGATCTTCATGGCGGTGCACTTCTGGCGGATTCGCCGCGACGGCGGCCTGGCCCGGCCGCTGTAGGCGTGTGATGGCCGGGTATCGCGCTATCGGCGGCGCGGCACCCGGCACCGGAGCGAGGCAACCATGGCGCAGCGAGTTGAAACCCGGCCTGCCACCACGGCAACGACGCCCCGGCCGCGGCGCGCGCGCGAGGAGGAGCTGCTCGTCTGGCCCGACCTGGTGTTCGTCGAGTTCATCAGTGCGGTGCTGTTCACGCTGACGCTGACGCTGCTCTCGGCGGCCATCAACGGCCCACTGCTCGATCAGGCCAACCCAGACGTTACGCCCAACCCCTCCAAGGCGCCGTGGTACTTCCTCAACCTCCAGGAGCTGCTCCTGCACATGCACCCGGCACTGGCCGGTGTGATCGTGCCCACGGTAGCGCTCATCCTACTGGCCGCCATCCCGTACTTTGACCGCTCCAACGAGGGACAGGGCGTGTGGTTTGGCACGCCCGATGCGGGGCGGATCACCTGGTTCTCCACCGTCTACGCCGCCGTGCTCACCTGGCTACTGGTGCTGTACGACGGCGGCAAGCACGTGGTGCTGTACAACAAGCTGAGCAAAGCGCTGGGCGGCACCCACCTCGAGAGCCAGAACGGCCAGATGGTGGAGGTGCTCAATCACCCCTGGCCCGAAAAGCTGAACTGGTTGCAGAACCTACGCGCCCTGCAGACCGCGGTGGCTTGGCCGGAGTGGACCAAGGACATCCCGTATCTGCCGTTCTCGATCACCCTGCGGGGCCAGGAGTTCCGCACACTGGACCTGCCGGCGTTCCTGGTCGAGCAGTTCATCCCGGTTGTCACGATGATCGGCCTGCCTATCCTGCTTCTGCTCATCATTCGTCGCTGGCTGGGCCATCTGACCAGGCGCGATGCCATGATCGCCCTGTTCACGGGCTTCATGACGGTCTATGTGGTGCTCACCATCATCGGCACCGCCTTCCGCGGGCAGGGGCTTGAGCTGCTCCCGCCGTGGGAGGTCCATCCGCCAGAGTGAGCGACGCGCCGGCCGGTGCGAGGGAGAAGCTCCACTTCAGCGTCCGGCCCGCCGGAACGAAGGGTGGTGACCAACCGTGACCAACGACAACGAGAGACAGCGCCCCGCGGAAAGCGCCGACGAGCGCGCCCGCCGCATCGCCGAGGCCCGCGCCCGCGCCGAGGCGGCCCGACAGGCGCGCCTTGCCGGGCAGGCGGGCGCCCAACCGCCAGCAGAACCACCATCACCAGCCGAACAGCAGGCGCCGCCACCACCGGCGGAGGCGGCCGGCGGCGAGGACGAGCGGGCCCGCCGCATTGCCGAAGCCCGCGCTCGGGCGGAGGCCGCACGCGCCGCCCGGGGCGGCGAGGCGGCGCCACCCGCGCAACCGCAGGCCGAGACGGGCGAAGCCGGCGCCGCGGCCCGTGGCGAGCGCGCGCCTGAGAGTGCCGATGAGCGGGCCCGCCGCATCGCCGAGGCCCGCGCCCGGGCGATGGCCGCGGCGGCGGCCCGCACCGGTGGTGCCGCACCGCCGGTTACACCGCCACAGCGCACCCCTGAAGAGGAAGCCGCACGCCAGGCGCGCCTGGCCGAGGCCCGCGCGCGTGCCCAAGCGGCCGCCGGGGCCTCGGCCGCCGTGCCGGCCCCGGCGGCCGAGGCTCCTGCCGCTCGCGCCACGGCCGCGCCGGTGGTGCGCCCGCTACCGCCCGGTGTAGACGAGTGGCGCGCGCCTGCCGGCACCACACGCGTGGTCACCGCCCGGCCGGCACCGGAGGTGGTGGCCGAGCGCGCCCTCTCACGCGCCGAGGTGGCCAATATCGTCACCCGGCGCACGCTGCTGCGCACCTCGTTCTGGGCGACGCTGGGCGTGACCATCGCCGGCTTCCTGCTGGGGTTCGTCAACTTCTTCTGGCCGCGCAAGGTGACCGGCTTCGGCGGCGTGGTCAAGATCCAGCGCGACCAGCTGCCCAACCCGGGCGACGATCCGAAGAAGTTCTTCGAGATCAAGGGCTACATCGTCAATCTCAAGCCGGGCGAGGGGGTGCCCCCCCAGTTCACGAGCTTCGCCCAGCCATCGGAGAAGGGTGGCATCCTGGCCCTGTACCAGAAGTGCCCGCACCTGGGCTGTGCGGTGCCCTGGCGGCCGGAGTTCGACTTCGAGGGGGTCAAGGGCTGGTTCCGCTGCCCCTGCCACGGCTCGACGTACACCAAAGCGGGGGTGCGTGTCTTCGGCCCGGCACCCCGACCGATGGATACCTTCGAGGTCAAGGTCAACCCCGACGGTTCCATCGAGGTCAACACAGGACGGATTCATCTCGGCGGTCCGGATAACCCGCAGCGTGCCATTCAGCTCACGTAACCGGGCGTTCGCGCCCCTATCAACCTGCCGGCCGGGTGCCGGCCAGCGTGGGAACCGATGAACACGAGCAAGCAGATCAACGCGATGATCGTCCTCATGGCCCTGCTGTTGGTGGGCGTCGGGGCCTACACCATCTGGGACCCGTACCGGCAGGAGACCGAGCTCGAGCGCACGAAGGAAGTTATCGCCGAGCGCGCCGCCCACACCTACGCCCGCAACTGCCGCGTCTGCCACGGTAACGCCGGCGAGGGGCGGGTGGCGCCAGCGCTCAACCCCCAGTTCCGCGTCGCCGCCAACCTGCGCGACTTCACGGATCCCAGCCGCTTGGTGGAAAACCAGCAGATCGTCCGCAACACGCTTATGTGCGGGCGGGTAGGAACGATCATGCCGCCATGGGCGATTGACCAGGGCGGCTCCTTGAACAACGAACAGATCCGTCAGCTGGTGATCCTCATCACGGAGAACCCAGGGGGCAAGGCCTGGGATCGGGTGAAGGCGATCAGCGAAGAGGAAGAGAAGATCGCACCTATGCCGTCCGTGCAGGACGTGCTCAAGGGCGCATCGATCACGGGTGCCACCACCTACGTCTGCGGCCAGAAGCCGGTCGGCGCGCCAGCACCGACGGCCACCCCCACGCCGCCTGCCGCTGCCACGAGCTGGACGATTGTGGCCACGGACAACAAGTTCGACATCACGGCGATGACGATCCCGGCCGGCCAACCGGTGACGGTCACGCTGAACAACCGCGGCCAGGCCCTTCACAACTGGCACGTGCTCAACCTGAAGGACCAGCAAGGGCGGGACATCACCACCAGGTTGCTGAGCGGCGGCCAGTCGGAAACGATCACCTTCACGGTGACCCAGACGGGCACGTTCGAGTTCCTGTGCGACGTGCACCCGGTGGAGATGCGGGGGACGCTGTTCGTGCAGTGAGGTGGCCTCCACATGAGCGGAGGCAGGCGCCCGCTTGAGGTCGAGGGCGTCGCTTGACCGTGATGGAGGCCGCCGGTACACTCGCGCATCGAAGGGCGAGACCGGTGCCGCACTCGCGCGCCAGGCGATATAATGGCAGATGGATATACCTCGCTCCGAAAGGTGGGAATCAGGCGTGGCGAATCAGGTCGGCAAGCGGTATCAGTGCACCAAGTGTAATACCGAAATGATCGTGACCAAAGGCGGCAACGGCCAGCTTGAATGCTGCGGCCAGCCCATGCAGATGAAATAGCGCCGCCATCGAGAGCGCAGGACGCACGAGGAGGTCAGGGGGACGGTTCAATGCCCAATCAGCTTGGCAAACGGTTCCAATGCGAGATCTGTAACACTGAGGTGCTCTGCATTAAACCGGGCGACGGCGAAGTGCATTGCTGCGGCGTACCGATGAAGCTGCTCCAGCCCAAGGTGCTTCCCTCCGCGGACTGACGCGCCCCGGTCCCGCAGGACATCACCGCACTCAGCCAAACGCGGCGCGATCCCGAGATACGGGATCGCGCCGCGCTTCTCATCATCGCGCCTGCTCACCGGGCCGGGCGCTGGCCTATCGGCGGCCGTGCCCCTCGACCGGCACGCCGGCGATCTCGTGCTCGCGGGTGTAGAACCGCTTGCCCGCCTCCAGCGCCTCATAGATCTTGGTCAGACCGGTGTAGGACAGCTCGGCGTTGTTGGCCATAGCCACGCCGAACCACCCCTGCTGGCGCATCATGACGCCCTTCTCATGGGCCACGCGGCGCACATCTTGCCAGTACGGATCGGCGAAGAAGTCCACCGTCTCCTCCGAGAAGCGGCCCTCACGGTCAATAGAGAAGCCGATGGCAGAAACGATCGGCTGGCAGTACGGTGTGCGCACCGCGCTGTTGATCGGGTAGGGCGTGATCGGCATCACGTGCGAGCCGCGGCAGTCGCCGGTGACGAACGGCACCACCGTGGCCCAGGGCATCAGGACCTCCTCCGGCGCCGGGAAGATGCCCTGGGTGCGGATGATCGCTACCGGGTCGTCCTTGCCGGTATACTTGCCGGCGATATTGTGCAGCCGCTGCGTCGAAATCGCCGCTACCTGCTGCTCCGGGTAGGCGCGCGAGAAGATCGCCTCGATCGCGAAGCGGGTCTCATCGCGCAGGAGCGCCACCACGGAGTACATCTCCTCGGGCGTGACCAGGTCGATCAACCGGTCGCTGGCGGCATAGTCCATGTCCATGATCCGGAAGCGGAAGCCCTTGCTCATCTCCGGCTTCAGGATCAGGCCACCGCAGTACATCGGATCGGCGAAGGCGAGATAGACCGGCAGGTTGTAGGCACCCGGCCCGCATTTGTCCGCGGTGAACACCATGACCGACTCCGCCGGCCGCTCTTCCGCCAGCTTGTGCTCGAACTCGATCTCCGCCACCGCCGGACCGGCACCACGGATGTTGCCGGATGGGGCATCGATCAGCAGGTCCTGGCCGGCCGCGTAGTCACCCCGCTGCTGGGCGACCGCGGTGCCTTCCTGGAAGGCTGACCACGCCAGCATGTGGATGCGCGGGTCGTTCACCCCGCGGTCGTGAGTCATAATGATGGCGATGTCATCGCCGGTGTACGTTACCAGGTGATCGATGAGGTAGTCGCCTTGCGCGCGCCGCACCGTGGCGCGCACCGCCTCTAAAACGCGCTCGGCCGGCTTGGTGTGGCCACCCGGGGAACCGATATCCGCCTTCAGGACTGAGATGGTGAGTTTCATGGCGTCCTTCCTCCGCGTGCTCCGTGCCTCTCAAGCTGCCCACCGCTCGAGGAGGCACGGCTAATCTATAGATTGCGCGCACCGCCAGTCCATGGGCAAGCACTAGTTTGGAGTAGGCACCTCCAGAACTCGTGCAGGTTTATCACCACGATTTGCACCGCTTCGCTGAGGTGGATACGCGCATGTCCCAGCCCGCTCCGCTCCCCTTTGACCCGGCTGACGCCTGGCGTGTCCCCTACACGCCCACGCCCTGGGACCTGTGGACGCGCACCAACGTGGGTGAGGTCTTCCCCAACGCGGTGACCCCGCTCAGCTTCACCGTGATGGACCGGATCGCCGCCGGGTTTGTGACCGATCCGCGTCGCCTCCGGCTGATCCCGCCGCACCTGATACGAGACGGGCGACCACCGGCCGTGTTCCGCGTCATCAACGGACGGCTGTACTACAACAGCGGTCTGATGTACCACCTGTTTACCGAGCACCTGGGCCTTCCCTCGTGGTTCTGGCTGCTCAGCTTAGGCGGCCCGCAGGACAGCGCGGACCCGCGGTTGCGCCCTCGGCCGCTGCGCCCGCTCCGGCTGCTGCGTGGTCTGCCCACCATCCTGCGCGAGAGCGCGCGCCAGCGTCGCGCCGTGGCCACGTTCACGCGGTTGCGCCCGCGCATTCAAGCCGAGGCCACCGCCCTGCGCGGCGAGGGCCTCGGCGGCTTGTCAACCGCGGAGCTGGCCGCGCGGCTCGTGCGTATCTGCCACGCCGCCCGCGACCCTCTGGCCTGGCTGTTTGACGGCTCCGCGGCCGCCTTGAACGCCTTCGGCGTGCTGGCCGGACTCTGCCAGCGCTGGTGCGGCTCCCGTGCGCTGGCCAACGACCTCGTCACCGGTTTAGCCACGCTCGACACCGCGCACGCCACCCTAGCGTTGTGGGAGGTGGCCCGCACCGCCGCTCAGAGCGAGCGGGCACGGGCCGTGATCGAAACGGCCGGGCCAGACACGCTCCTGGACCGCCTGCACGCGGAGCCCGAGGCCGCCGCCACCCTCGCTGCCCTGGAGCGGTTTCTGAAGGACTTCGGCCACCGCGGCGCTGACGAGTTTGAGCTGGCCGCGCCGCGCTGGGGCGAGGACCTGTCGTTCGTGCTGGCCACGCTGCGCGCCTACCTGCAGGCGCCCGCCACGGCTGACCCATCCGCGCAGCTCGCGCGACAGCGCCGCCAGCGCGCGGCGGCAGAGCGGCGCGCGCGCCGGCAGATGCAGCCGCACCTGCTCCAACGGGTGGTGCCGTATCGGTGGCTCGTCTTCCGCATGGCGTTGCGGGAGGCGCGCGGGTTGCTGCCCATGCGCGAGAACCCCAAGCACCACTTTCTCCGGTACGTGGCCGAGCTGCGCCGCACCGTGCTCGTGCTGGCAGCGCGCCTGGTGGCCAGCGGTCTGCTCGCTGACCACGATGACATTTTCTACCTCACCCTGGACGAGCTGATCGCCACCGCCGAGACCGCCGAGCGCGGCCAAGGTGCGCCGGGGGTCCGCCACCTCGTGGCCGCGCGGCGGGCGCTGTACGCCCGCTACCGTGCCTGGACCCCGCCCGATGCGGTGCCCGGCCGTGAGATTGAGCGGCTGGAACGGGAGGTGGCCGCCGCGGTGCCGTCGCCCCTCGCTCCGAAGCAGGGCGGGCCGGAGGAAGGGATACTCCACGGCATCGCCGCGTCCGGCGGCGTTGCCACCGGTCGCGCGCGGGTGGCCCACACCCTGGAAGAGGGCACAGCCATTCAGCCGGGAGAGGTGCTGGTCGCGCCCTCTACCGACCCAGGCTGGACGCCGTTGTTCGCCGTGGCCGCCGCCGTGGTGACCGACTTGGGCGGGGTGCTCTCGCATGGCGCCATCGTGGCGCGGGAGTACGGCATCCCGGCCGTCGTCAACACCCGGCACGCCACCGTGCGCATCCGCACCGGCCAGACCGTGACGGTGGACGGCACCGCCGGCACCGTGCGGATCGCCGATTGAGCGGCCGCGCAGGCGCCTGGAGGGAACGCATGGTCGAGCGTCCGGTTCATACCGAGATCGATGTCACCCGCGCCCGAGCGGACACGCCGGGCTGCGAGCAGGTGATCCACCTGAACAACGCGGGTGCCGCGCTGCCGCCGCGCCCGGTGCTGGAGACGGTGCTCGACCACTTGCGCCGCGAGGCGGAGATCGGCGGCTACGAGGCGGCCGAGGAGGCGCTGGCCCGGCGCGAGCAAGTGTACCACAGCGTGGCGCGGCTGCTCGGCGCACACCGGGACGAGATCGCGCTGGTGGACAACGCCACCCGCGCCTTCGACATGGCCTTCTACGCCATTCCCCTGCACGATGGTGATGTGGTGCTCACCACCCGCACCGAATACCCCAGCAACGTTATGGCCTTTCTGCGCGCCCGGCGCGAGCGGCGCATCGAGGTACGCTATATCCCAAACGAGCCCACGGGCGAGCTGTCCCTCACCGCTCTGGCGGCGATGCTGCGCGACCCACGCGTGCGTGTGGTGAGCGTGTCGCACGTGCCCACCCAGTCCGGGCTCGTGCAGCCCGCGGCTGAGGTGGGCCGCCTGGTGCGGGCGCGGGCGGATGTGTGGTACCTGCTTGATGCCACCCAGAGCGTCGGACAGCTGCCGCTCAACGTGCAGGAGCTGGGCTGCGACGCCCTGGCCGCCACGGGTCGCAAGTTCCTGCGTGGACCGCGCGCCACCGGCTTCCTCTATGTGCGGGCCGAGCGGCTGCCGGAGCTGGACCCGTTGCCGGTGGACCTGCACGCCGCCACCTGGACCGGTCCGGACTCCTACGAGTTACGGCCGGACGCGCGCCGCTTCGAGACCTGGGAGCAGAACATCGCCGGGCTGCTGGGGCTGGGCGCGGCGGTGGAGTACGCCATGCACTGGGGTCTGGACGCCATCTGGCGGCGGATCCAGCACCTGGCCGGCACCCTGCGGGCGCTGCTGGCGGATATCCCCGGCGTGCGCCTCCAGGACCGGGGCCGCCTGCAATGCGGCATCGTGACGTTCACCGTGGACGGGATGTCCGCGACCGCAGTGAAGGCGGCGCTGGCGGCGCGGCCACGACGCATCAACGTCTCGGTGGCGAGCGTGAACGCCGCGCGGCTGGATTTTCCCGAGCGTGGCCTCAGCGCGGTGGTGCGCGCCTCCGTGCACTATTACCTCACGGAAGCGGAGCTTCTGGAGTTCGCCGAGGCCCTGCGGGAGCTGGCGGTGCGCGGCGGGCGGGGTGCCCGCTAGACCACGGCAGCGCTGCGCCGCCCTCAGCGGGCGTCACGTTCCGCCCGCAGCGGCGACGTGCTACATTGGCGCTGTGCCCCGCCCAGGAATGACCGGGAAGCAGAGCCATGGGCACGTACCGGAAGGGCTGGAGATGGCAGGCCGGTCCCACGCGGCGTCGGCAGCGTTCGGCGGAGGGGCTGGTCTTCGCCGTGATCGTGGGCCTGGTGATCGCCGCCGTCGTGGCTGCGCTGCTGGTGGCGCTGCTCGCCCTAGTCCTGGCCGCGGCGGTCCTAGCCGCCATCGGCTATCTCGCCTATCAGCTCGCCCGCTGGCTGTGGGCCTCTTACCGGCGGCGCGCGGCGGAGCGACGCGCCCGCCATCCGACGCCGGAACTCCGCGGCCTGTTCGAAATGGCGCGCACGCCGGACCCGCTCGACCGCTACCTGTTAGCGGTCCGCGAGCTCGACCGCTTGTCCACCGCCCTCTTGGACGTGCAGCCGGCCGACCTGGGGCAGGGGCGCAGCGCCCGCCGCGCCGCGGCGCTGGCCGAGCAGGCGGAGATGCTGCACGAGGCCGTGCGCGAGATCGAGCGGGAGCTCAACGCCAACCCCGCGGCAGACGGCACGCTGGCCGGGGTGTGGGAGCTCGCCATCGCCACCGACGAGCTGTGGGCCTACTGCCGCGACCTGCGCGCGATGCGCGGTACCCCCGCGCTGGCGCAGGTGCGCCGCCTGGAATCGCGGCGTACGGCCCTGCTCACCCGCCGCGACGCCCTCATCGCCCGGCTGCGTGAGGCCGACCTGCGCCCGGGCGTCTCCTCACCCACCACGGTGCCATCGTGAGGCGCACGCCTCACGGCGCGAGGCGTCGCCAACCGTTGCTATCCCGGGCGGGCGCGGATGGCGCGCCACGCATCGGCAAAGGACCGATCTGCGGCACAGAAGAAGCTGTGGTCACGGGCCAGGCGGGCGTTGATCCCCAGTCGGGGCGTGGTCAGGCAGGGGATAACCCGCCGTGCCGCAGCACGGCGTCGATCAACGCGGCGTGACGGGCCGGATCAAGCGGGACACGAAACCCAGCCTCGACCGGCGCATGAACCTGGACCACCAAGGCCAGGGGCTTCGCCTCCCAGGTGGCGGCGCACTGCCAGGTCGTCTGTCCCGTCTCACGGAACAGGCGCGGCAGCGCTAGCAGCGCCTCGTGATCGCTTACGTCAAGGAACCCTGCCGGCGCGATCGTCTCACCGCGCGGCCCGCGGCCGGACGACCATTCCGCCAGGCCACCACCCACCAGCTCAATATCCGGCAGCTCGGTCACCAGGGTGTGCACCCGTCGTGAGACGCTCGGTCCCGGCGTGGCCCGCAACCCGTACGGTCACTCGCGGCGTGCTCCCCAACCGCCAGCGTCCCGCGCGGGGTAACGGCGGCTGCAGCCGCCATAACAATCTTCTCGCAATTCATCTGAAACGTAGCGGCCAGGCCTTCTCGCGCCGGAAGGCATGCGTATACTTGGGATCGCCCCGCGCCTGCCACGGACTGTGAAGGTACGGTATGGGCGCCGCGGTAGCCCCCCAGCGTCGCGCATCCGCATCAGCTTCAGATCCCGGCTCTCAACCCTCCCCGGCCCTGCGAGCAGTTCTGCTGGGCACGTGCCGACATGTCACCGGTATTCTCGCGCCCGTGCTGCGCGCGTACGGTTTTGAGGTCGTGCAGGTGCCGTGCGGAGCGCGTGTCGTTGGGCCGGCGGTGGTGATCGCCGAGGCCGATTGCGCGGTGGAGCTGGTACGCGCGGTTCCCGATCTCGACCGCCCTGGTCCCCGTCCACTGGTGGTGGCCGTCACGCGCTGGTGGAACGAGAACGAGACCGAACTGCGGCGGGTGGCCGACGCCGTCCTGCACGCCCCACTGCGCCAGAGCGAGTTCGCGCCGGTGCTAACGCACCTCGCGGCCGCGGTGCGGGAGGGAGCCGCCGCACCACGACGGGCAGCGCCCGCCGCGACGCGCTACCAGTAAGCGCGGTCCTCCCCGTCCGGCTCGCGTCGCCAGCGTACCTCACCACCAATGATGGTCATCGCAACGCGCGCGTGGGCACGGTGCGGCTCCGCGCTGAGCACCACCAGGTCGGCCGCCAGACCGGGCGCGATGCGGCCCAGCTCGGCCTCAACGCCCGCCGCGTGGGCTGCCGCAGCTGTGACCAGCGCCGTTGCCCGCTCAGGGTCGAGCCCCGTGCCGGGCAGTACCGTCCCGGAGCGCGCGGTGCGCGTGACGGCGGCCCGCACGGTGGCGAGCGCATCCGCCGACACCACTGGCGCGTCGGAACCGGCCGCCACGCGCACCCCAGCGGCAGCCAGACCGGCGGTATCGTAGAGATACGGCTGGTCCGCTGGCGCCACATCACGCAAGTAGCGGTCCCCGCTCTCGGCGAGAAACACCGGGTTGCTCACCACGATCAGCCCGAGCGCGGCGATGCGCCGGGCCAGTTCCGGCGGGCAGACGCCGGCGTGCTCGATGCGGTGCCGTGCCTCCCCGCCGCGGACGCCCGCCCGTGTGAACGCCTCCACCACCGCCGTCACCGTGCGCCGCTCAACGGCGTGCACCGCCACCGCCCGTCCGCGTGCGTGGCAGGCACGCACGATCGCCGCCAGTTCGGCCACGTCCGGCACCGGTCGCTCCCCCGTTTCGCGCAGCATCACCTTTATCGGTCGCGCCACGTCGCCGGACAGCGCGGCGGCGTCGCCGGGCCAGCCCTCCGCCGGCGGCAGCAGGCGCGGCGCAAAGCCGCTCTCCCTCGCCAGGGCGGCCAGAACGTTCGCCGCATCCGGCCCGTTGGTGTGGCTAAGGTCTTGCACGGCCGTGATCCCGGCCGCCAGCAGCCGCTTCCCCGCCTCACGCAGGCCGGCCACCAGCTCCGCCCGCGGCAGGGGCGGCACCGCCCGCGCCACCACCTCGTTCATCTCCAGGAGCAGGCCCGTCGGCTCACCGTCGCTCAGCCGACGGTCAATCACGCCGCCGGGCGGCTCCTCGCTGGCGACGGTGATCCCGGCCAGGGCCAGGGCACGGCTGTTGAGCACCAGGGCGTGGCCGGAGCGGTGGACGAGCCGCACCGGGTGCGCCGTGGTGGCTGCATCCAGGTCCCAACGGGTGGGGTGACGGCCCTCGGCCAGGCGGCTCTCGTCGTAGCCCACCGCCCGCACCCAGGTACCGGGCGGGAGATCCGCGGCCCGCTCGCGGATGCGCCGCACGATCTCATCGATGGACCGGGCGTCGGTGCAGTCCACGGCGCGGAGGGCGGCGGCCCAGGCCAGAAGGTGCAGGTGCGGGTCGATGAAACCCGGCAGCACGACCATGCCGCAACAGTCAATTACTCTCGCGCCGGCGGACGCCGCCCGCCGGCAGGCGGCGTCCGCGCCCACGCGCACAATGCGCCCGGCGCGCGCCAGCACGGCCTGAGCGCTCGGGCAGGCAGGGTCCATCGTCACCACGCGGGCATTGGAGAGGAGCAGCTCGGCCATGACGCGCGGTGCAGGGCGGGATTAGGCCTCCCTGGCGGGGCGGGCGGCGGCGCCCTCCAGGGCCTCCTCATAACGGGCGAGGACGAAGAGCACGTCAGATAGGCGGTTGAGGTAGCGCAGCAGCTCCGGGTTGGCCACGATGCCGTCGTGCAGCAGCTTGGCGGTCAGGCGCTCGGCGCGCCGCACGATGGCCCGCGCCAGGTCCAGAGCGGCGCCCGCCACCGTCTCGCCGGGGATGATGAACGCCAGACCGATCTCTACCTCGGCCTTGAGCGCGTCGGTGAGGGCCTCGAGGCCAGCCACGTGCTCGGCGGTGATCACCATGTTTGGGTGCTTGCCCTGCTCCTCCGGGGAGGTGGCCAGCTCCGCCATGAGCACGTACAGCTCGCGTTGCAGACGCAGGATCGTGTCCTTGACGCGCGGCTGCTGTGCCAGCGCGCGGGCCAGGCCCAGCGCCGAGGTGGCCTCATCCACCGTGCCGTAGGTATCCGGGCGGGGGTCCCACTTCGGCACCCGCTCCTTGCCGATGAGGCCGGTGTAGCCCTGGTCTCCGGTGCGAGTCGTCACTCTGGCCTGTCGGCTCTCGCTCACGTGCTCGCTCCTCGGCAACAGGCGCACACCCCGCCGATCGCCCCTGTCCGCAGTGTATCCAACCGAAGCGAAGACGACACGCCAGTCGGCGGTCAGAACCGGTCCGGGTAAAGCAACTTGGCCAAGAGCTCCAGCCCGTCCACCACGCGCGGGCCGGGCCGGCTCACGAGGTCGGCCTCCACGTCGCTGAGCAGGTAGACGCGCTGGTGCTTGACCGCGCTGATGCCGCTCCAGCCTGGTCGGGTGCGTACCTGCGCCACCGTGACCCCCTCGCGCCCGTCCGCCAGCACGATCACCTCCGGGTCGGCCTGGATCACCACCTCCTGCGAGATCTGGGGGTAGGCGCCGACGGCGCCGTCGGCGATGTTGCGTGCCTTGAGCAGGGTGTAGAGGTCGCCCACGAAGGAGCGAGAGGTGGCGGTGTAGGTGCCGGCCGTAAAACTCAGCTCGTGGAACACGCGCGGGCCCTGCGTCACCCCGACCAGCTTCTCGGTGACGGCGCGGATGCGCCCCTCGAGCTGGCGCGCGAGCTGCTCGGCCGCCTCGCTGTGGCCGGTGACCCGGCCCAGCAGCCGGATGCGTTCCAGCACGCCCGCCACGCTGCCCGGCTCCTCCAGCAGCACGAACGGCAGGCCAGCGCTTTGCATGGCCGCCACCATGTCCTTCTGGCGGCCGGAGCCGAGGATGAGGTCCGGCTTAAGGGCGGCCAGCGCCTCCACGTTCGGGCGTGTGTACTCCACCTTGGGCAGCGAGCGGGCGGCCTCCGGGTAATCGGAGAAGCGGTCCACGGCCACCACCGCGCCGCCGGCGCCGATGGCGAACAGCGTCTCCGTCGTGCCGGGCGAGAGGCTGACGATGCGCTCCGGCGGCTTCGTCAGGCGCACCGACGTGCCCTCTGCGCCGTTCAGCGTGAAGGGAAACGCCAGAGTTGCGGCTGGGCTGGCCAGCGACTGGGCTGTGGCGGTCACGCCGCCCGCGCGCTGCCCCTCACCCCCACCGCAACCGATCAGCACGCCCAACACAAGCAGCAGCGCCAGCCCCACCACCGCGCTCGGCCGGCGCGCCCTGGTCCGTGTTGTCACGCTCTCGCCCTCCCGTCACGTGGATCGCCTCGTACCCGCCGGCCAAATGAAACCCCCGCCGGCGGACAGGACACCGGCGGGTGGGCCGATCCCTGCCCGCCTCACTCGCGAAGGCGGGCCACGGTGCACGGCCGCGGCAGGTGCTCTGGCTTCCCCACGATGGGGTTACAGTTGCGCGTCAGCGCCGGACTTGCACCGGACTTCCCCTGCACGTCGCGGCCGTTTGGTTGTGCACCGCGACCGACCGTGGGCCGGCCGCAGGCGTCGGACGAGGCTGGGCTCGTCCGCGCGCATCGGCCCCAGTATCGGTGGGCGAGGCGAGTTGTGTAAAGGCGCGTGTCCTTACGTCGACTGGGAGCTATCGGTAGAATGGGCAGAGCCGGTAGGCTCAGGACGGCCCACGTGTCCGCATCGTCCGCGGCGGCCGTCACGTTGCGCATCCACCGCTCGCACGGTGGGCAGGGGCGGTTTGCGCTGGAGGCGGGTCCGTTCACCAGCGTGCTCGACCTCCTGTTCACCGCCCAGCGCCGCTTCGACCGGTCGCTGGTCTTCCGTTTCGCCTGCCGCATCGGCGTGTGTGGCTCCTGCGCTGTACGCATCAACGGACGCGAGGGACTGGCGTGTCGCACGCGCGCCCGCGACGTCGGGCCGGAGATCGCGCTGGAGCCGCTGCGCCACCTGCCGGTGGTGCGCGACCTGGCCGTGGACCTGCGCCCGTTTCGCGCCGCCTACGCCGCCGCCCTGCCGGCGCTGCGGCCGTCCGCAGAGGTGCGAACCGCACCGACGCCGCGTGCACCCGCACTGCCGGAGATCGGCGGCCAGGGCGACTGCATCGCCTGCGCGGCCTGTTACTCCGCCTCCGAGACGGTGGCCACGGCGCCCGGTTACCCCGGCGCAGCCGCGCTGATCCGCGCCGCCTCCCTGCTCGCCGATCCGCGTGACGGGGCGCACGCCGCGCGCATCGGTGCCCTCACCCCTTGGCTGGCGCTCGACGACCCAGAGGCTACCGTCGTCTGCCCCAAGGGCCTGCGCCATGAGACGGCCCTGGCCCGGCTACGCGCCGTCGCGGCCCGCGCCGGTGCGGATGCCCAGGCATAAGCGCGGCGGACGGGCCAGAGGGAGACGCCGTGGATGAGCTCGTCACCGACTTCCTTATCATCGGCGGCGGCGGTGCCGGGCTGTTTGCCGCCCTGCATGCCCTGAAGGCGGAGCCGCGGCTGCGCGTGACGCTCGCCGTCAAGGGCCTGCTGGGCAAAACGGGCTGCACGCGCATGGTGCAGGGCGGCTACAACGCCGTGCTCGACCCGGCCGACTCGCTGGAGACGCACTTCCTCGACACCCTGCGCGCTGGCGGTTGGATCAACGATCAGGAGCTGGCCTGGACGCTGGTGCGAGACGCGCCGGAGCGCATCCGTGAGCTGGTGAACGAGGTCGGCTGCCGCTTCGACGTGCGCCCGGACGGCGCCATCCACCAGAAACCGTTCGCCGGGCAGAGCTTCGACCGCACCATCCACCGCGGCGACCTCACCGGCATCGAGATCGTGAGCCGCCTGCAGGAGCAGGTGGAGGCGCGCGGCGTCCAAGTGCTGGAGGATTGCCGCGCCCTGGACCTGGTGTTGGATGACGAGGGCCGCGTGGCCGGCGCGGTGCTGCTGGACATCCGCTCCGGCCGCTTCCTGGCCGCGCGGGCGAAGGCGGTACTGCTTGCCACCGGCGGCTGCGCGCCCATGTACCGCGTGTTTGCCGCATCGCTGGAGAAAGCGGGCGACGGTATCGCTATGGCGTACCGGGCCGGCGCCGAGCTGGTGGACATGGAGCAGATGCAGTTCCACCCCACCGGCCTGATCGTCCCCGGCTCCGGGCTGTCCGGCAGCGTGCTGGAGGAGGGGCTGCGCGGCGCCGGCGGCCGGCTGTACAACGCCCTGGGCGAGCGCTTCATGGCCCGCTACGACCCGGTGCTGCTGGAGCGCGCCACCCGCGACCTCGTCTCCCGCGCCATTTACATCGAGGTGCTGGAGGGCCGCGGCACGCCGCACGGGGCTGTCTACCTGGACGTCTCCCACCTCGGCGCCGAATTCGTCGAGCGGGAGTTCCCCGGCATGGTGGAACGCTGCCGCAGCCTCGGCATGGACCTGGCGCGGGAGCCGGTAGAGGTCGGTCCCACCGCCCACTTCCAGATGGGCGGCGTGCGCATCGACCCGGACTGCCGCACCGGCATCGAGGGGCTGCTGGTGGCCGGCGAGGACGCGGGCGGCGTGCATGGCGGCAACCGCCTGGGCGGCAACGGCGTGGCCGAGTCCACCGTATTCGGCGCGCGGGCGGGCGACACCGCCGCGGCCTGGTGCGCCGCCCGGCCGCGGCGGCCCTGGCCGGCCACGGCCGCCGCGGTCGAGCGCCGGACGCTGGCTCCGTTGGCGCGGGAGACGGGTGAGGATCCCTACGCAGTGCGCGACGAGCTGCGCGACCTCATGTGGGATCACGTCGGCCTTATCCGCACGGAAGACGGGCTGCGCCGCGCCCTGGCGGCACTCGCGCGGCTGCGTGAGCGGGCGGCCGCCCTGCGGGTGAGCGGCGGCCCAGCCTTTAATCCGGAGTGGCAGGTGGCGCTGGACGTGCAGAACATGCTCACCGTGGCCGAGCTGGTGACGCGCGCCGCCCTGCTGCGCGATGAGAGTCGCGGCGCGCACTACCGCGCCGACCACCCCGAGCCGGACGATCGCCGCTGGCTGCGCAACATCGTCGCCCGCCGCGAGGGCGATACGCCCCGCCTGTGGACGGAGCCGGTGCGCTTTACCCGCCTGGCGCCACCGGGGCCAGACGGCTGAGCTTCGCCCCCGCGTCGGCATGGCCTACACGCCCTCGGTCTCGTGCTGGCGGATCAGGCGGTAGATGGTATCGCGCACGTGGCCGGCGTTGAAGATGGGGCCAAAGCCGGCGTCGCTCTCCTCACCGGCGGTCTCGAACGACACCCAACCCAAACCGTACCAGCGCTGGCGCAGCACCACGTCCTGAATGCGCCACAGCGGCAGCGTGCGCTCGGTGCGGTTGAGCCACCCTTCATGCCGCACGATCCGGTCCGGATAGATCTCGAGGCGGTTGGCGCGCCAGTCCAGCCACCACCACGCCACCACCACGACCGTCAAGCCGGCCACGGCCAGCACGCCGGCCGGCGGCAGACCCAGCAACCACCCGCCCACGCCCGCTCCCACCAGCACGGCCCACAGCGCCCACCGGCGCGGCCGGAGCAGGTGCTTGAGCACGCTCACGCGCACTACCAGCACGGGCTCAGAGGGAATCGATTCAGGGGCAGACGTCTCCGCCTGGCGGGGCGCCGTCGCCTGCTGCCCGGCGGGCGCGCCGCAGTTCGTGCAGAACCGACGCCGACCGACGAGCGGCGCACCGCAGCGGGCGCAGACACCCGCTTCCATACCTCACTGCTGGCGCTTGGCTGCGCCGAGTATATCGTGCGCCCGCCGTCGGCGCGTGGCTCGTCTGCCCGCGCACGGTGCGGTAGGCTGAAGGGCACAACGTCTCACGGGGGAGCGGCCCATGCGCGCGCTGCTGCTGGCCGGCGGTCAGGCCACCCGCCTACGCCCGCTCACCCTCACCATCCCCAAAGCGATGGCACCCGTGCTCGGGCGGCCCTTCCTCGAGCACCTGATCGCCTGGCTGTGCCGGCACGACGTGCGCGACATCACCCTGCTGCTCGGCTACCTGGCGGACCCCATCCGCGCCCACTTCGGCGACGGCCACGCCTTCGGCGTACGGCTCACCTACGCCGTCGAGGATGTGCCCCTGGGCTCCGGCGGCGCCATCAAGCAGCTCGAACGCGAGTTGACGGAGCCGTTCTTCGCCCTGAACGCCGATATCTACACGGACCTGGACCTGACGGCGATGGCGACGGCGCATCAAGCTGCCGGCGCGGAGGTGACGATCGCGCTGGTGCGCGTACCGGACCCAAGCGCCTACGGGGTGGTGGCGCTGGACGCGGACGGCTGGATCACGCGCTTTGTGGAGAAGCCGCGCCGGGAGGAGGCGCCGTCCAACCTGGTCAACGCCGGCGCGTGGCTGTTCGAACCGACGGCGGTGCGGCGCATCGCCGCCGGCCGCTTCTCGATGGTGGAGCAGGAGCTGTTCCCAGAGCTGGCCCAGGCCCGGCGACTGCTCGGCTACCAGACCGACAGTTACTGGGTGGATGCCGGCACGCCACAGCGCTACCTGCAACTGCACCGCGACCTGCTCACGGGGAAAGCGGTGTCGCCCCTGGCGATCGTGGAACGGCCCGGCTGGCCCGGGTTCACGGTGCAGACGGCGCCCGGGGTGCCGGGACCGGACGGGCCGCCGCCGGTGGTGGCGTCTGGGGGCCGATTGGAGGGAGCGGTCGTGCTGGGGGCTGGGGTCCGCATCGGCAGCGGCGCGGCGGTGCACGGGCCGGCGAGCCTGGGCGCCGGCGTCGTTCTCCAGGACGGGGCGCGCGTGGCCGACAGCGTGCTGTGGGACCGCTGCCGCGTGGGCGCGCGGGCAACGGTGACCGGGTCGGTGCTGGCCGATGGGTGCGTGGTCGGCGCGGGCGCCGAGGTGACGGGTTGTGTGCTCGGCGCCGGGGTGCACGTGGCGTCAGGCGTGCGGCTGCACGGCGCGGTTGTCGATCCGGACACCACGGTCGACGCCTCCGCCTGAGGGCGCTACGAGGCCGCCTCGGCGGCGAAGGCGCGCGCCGCCACCTCGTCGAGAAAGGCGCCTACCACCCGGTTGAACTCCTCCGGCTGCTCGAAGTAGGCGGAATGGCCCGCCCCCGCAATCATGTGGAAGCGGGAGCCGGGCACGGCGCGATGCGCCGCCTCCACCGCCCGCGCCGGGATCACCTGGTCCTCAGAGCCCACCACAAACAGCACGGGGATGCCGCTCTCCGCCAGGCGCTGGGCCGTACTGCCGCGGTAGCCGGGCAACGGGGCCAGGAAGTCGGACGGGCGCGGCGGGTTGAGGCGCTGGATCTCGCGGTACAGGAAGGCGAGGTCCGGACGGGCGCGCACGAAGGCGGGCGCCAGGGCGCGGTCTAGGAGGGTGGAGCCGGGCGGCAGGCTGCGTCGGTGCTCCTCCTGGATAGCGCGCACCTCGTCGGTCACCGCGCCGCCGTTGGTGCCGGACAGCACCATCGCCCACACGCGGATGCTGGTGCGGAAGGCGACACCGATGGCGGTGCGGCCGCCCATAGAATGCGCGACGATCGCGCACTGCTCCTCGCCCAGGTGGTGGAGCAGCGCCTCCACATCACGCGCGAACCATTGGCGGCCATTGCCGTTGAGGTCCAGCGAGCGGCCAAAGGCGCGGTGGTCAAAGATGATGCAGCGGTACCGGTCGCGGAAGGCCGGCACCTGCTGCCACCAGGACAGGTGGTTGCCACCCGCCCCGTGACAGAACACGACCGCGGGCCCCCTGCCGTGAACCTCGTAGTAGAGGTCGATGCCGTTGACGTGCACGGTTGGCATGGGCGTCTGCCTCGCTTCCCGGATGATGCGCGGAGCGGCCTTCATCTCCAGCGGGGAAGATAGCGGCCTCCGCCGAGGACCGGCAAGGGCAGTCCGGTGCGCGGGGAGCATCCGTCTACTTGGCGGTCATGGCGGCGATACCGTCCGCCGTCACCGCTCGACGTCGCGGCCGTAAGGGGGTGGACGAGATGCTGCGGTACCCGGGTACCGAGGAGATGTTTCGCCGTCGCAAACCGCCAGGGTTGCCGTTCGTGAGCGTGTGCGGCCGCTTCGGGCTCAGCGCATGACGCGCGATTAAGCGCGATTAAAAGCAGGGACGCGCCGGAATCATTCCCCAGCGCGTCCCTCCACGCGGCTCGTCTCCGTCGCGGTCGGCGCCATGGATTTGAAAGCGCTCTCGCCGGCAGGCGGGGGCACCGGCGAAAGCTCCGCGAGAGACATTTGCATCATACCGCAAGGTTTCTGAAATGGGAACCGCAAAAGGCGCCGGTGCCCGTGGCCCGACGAGGGCGGCAGGTGGCGGGCGCGCTCAGCGGGGGATGCCTCCCAGCTTGATGGCCCGCTCCCGCTCGCGCAGCTCCACCCGCCGGATCTTGCCGGAGATGGTCTTGGGCAGCTCAGAGACGAACTCGATCTCGCGCGGGTACTTGTACGGCGCCGTCACCCGCTTGACGTGCTCTTGCAGCTCCGTCACCAGCTCCGGCGAGCCCTGGTAGCCGGGGGCCAGCACCACGAACGCCTTCACGATCTCGCCCCGCACCGGGTCCGGGCTGGCCACCACCGCGCTCTCCACCACCGCCGGGTGCTCGACCAGCGCCGACTCGACCTCAAACGGGCCGATGCGGTAGCCGGCGGAGATGATCACGTCGTCCGCCCGCCCTACGAACCAGAAGTAGCCGTCGGCGTCCATCACCGCCCGGTCGCCGGTGATGTACCAATCGCCGCGCATGGCGTTCCGGGTGGCCTCCGGGTCGTTCCAGTACTCTTTGAAGAGGCCCACCGGCCGCTCCGGCCGCACCCGCACCGCGATGTCGCCCTCCTGCCCGGGCTCCACCACCTTGCCCTGCTCGTCCACCACCGCCACCTCGAAACCGGGCGCCGGCTTGCCCATCGAGCCGGGCCGCACCTCCAAGGGCGGGAAGTTGCCCACCAAGAGCACCGTCTCCGTCTGGCCGTAGCCGTCGCGGATGGTGAGGCCGGTACCCTCCCGCCAGGTCTCGATCACCTCCGGGTTGAGCGGCTCCCCCGCCCCCACGCAGTGGCGCAGCTCGCGCAGGTCGTAGGCCTTGAGGTCCTCCAGCACCAGCAGGCGGTAGGCGGTAGGCGGCGCGCAGAAGGTGGTGATGCGGTAGCGCTCCAGGAGGCGTAGGCACTCTTTGGGATCGAACTTGCCCGGCGCGTCCTGGATGAAGATGCATGCCCCCTGCGACCACGGGCCAAACAGGCACCCCCAGGCGGCCTTGGCCCAGCCGGTGTCGGACAGCGTCCAGTGCAGGTCGTTGGGGGTGAGGTCCAGCCAGAACTTACCGGTGATGATGTGCCCCAGGCCGTAGGAGGCATGCGTGTGCGCCACCATCTTCGGGTAGCCGGTGGTGCCGGAGGTGAAGTACAGGAGCGCCATCTCGTCGGCGGCCGTGTCCTCACCGGGGAAGTCCTCGGAGGCGGCCGCCAGGGCCTCCTCGTAGCTGATACACCCCTCCACCTGGCCGCCGATGGCCACGATCGCGCGCAGGGACGGGCACTGGGGCTGCACCTCCCGCAGCTTGCGCGCGTTCTCCTCGTCCGCCACCGCGAACGCCGCCTGGGCCAGGTCCACGCGGTACTTGATGTCGCGCGGGGTGAGCAGGGTGGTGCCGGGGGCGGCCACGGCGCCGATCTTCTCCAGGCCGAGGATCGTCTCCCACCACTCCGGCCGGCGTGAGGCGATCACGATCACGCGGTCGCCCTTGCGCATGCCCAGGCTGTGGAAGGCATGGGCGGCGCGGGTGGAGCGGCGATCGAAGTCGCGGAAGGTGAGCTTGCGCTCCTCTCCCTGCGGGCCAACCCAGACCATCGCCAGCCGGTTGCGCTCCTGGGCCCAGCGGCCGATGACGTCGCGGGCGAAGTTGAACCGGGACGGGACCTCGAGGCGGAAGGAGCGGCGCGTGGTTTCGTAATCCGTCATGTTCGGCATGGCGTTCCCCCCGGGGCTGCAAGATCGACGGCGGGTACAAAGGCCCGCGCGACGGGCGTGCACGCACAATACCACGCGCGCTCGACGTGGCAACAGGGGAGACATTGCCACCGCGAAGCCACGCGTCCAGACAGGGGAGGCTTCCGGAGGCGACGCTCAGGCGGCACCGCTCTCCGGTACGCGGTCCTCGGGTGTGTACGTCACCTCAAACCCCGGGTTGAGGAACCGCAGCCGCGCGGCCAAGGCCAGGAACCGGCCGAGGTCCTGGTTGGCGACGCGCAATGACAGGCGTTCCGAGGGGTTCTTCTGGATGGTGACGCGGTACATCAGCGCCTCCCAGTGGCATATGACAGCCGCAACACGATGAGCCGCCCGTTCCGGTTTCCCGGCCGTTGGGCGGCTGTCCAGGCTCCATGACGAACTGCTGTCACACCCTCATCGTAGCGCGACGGCACCGGTTTGCAAGGGGAGCGTGGCCGGATCATTCGGCCGCCACGGGCGGCGCCGGCGACCCACGGGCCTTGTCCCGGGCGGCGCCGCGCTGCTACGGTATGGTCCAGGTGGCTGGGGTGGCGCGCATCCGCGATGGCGGAGGAGGTCGGGCGTGCCCCGGAGGTTCAGTCTCCCACAGTTCAACTGGTCGGTTCTCGGTCCGCTCATCGTTGTGCTCGCCCTGGTCGTCGGTGTCTCCGGTTTTGCCGTCAGCCTCATGGCGGGCGGCAGCGGCCGGCACGTGCCCGGCACCGGCGGCGGCTACGATCTGCGCCCGCCCGAGCTGGTCAAGTCCCAGTTGTTCTCGCTCAGCGCCCGCGTGAACGGCTCGCCCACGATCCGGCGCGGCCCGGGCACCCAGTACCCGGCCGTGGCCAAGGCCACCGACGGCCAGGAGCTGCACGTGATCGCCTGTAGCCCCGGCTGCGAGTGGCTGCGGGTCTTCAACCTGAACGACGACGGCCAGTGGTGGGTTCCATCCGCGTTTCTCACCGTGAGCGGGCGCCTGGAGGAGCTGCCGGTGCTCACGCCGGTGGAGCCGGGCCGCTGACGCGAACCATGATCAGGGCCGGCTTCAGCCCGTTGGGAGATGGAAAACGGCTGAAACCGGCCCCGTCGCGCCGCCGCGTTGTGCCCCTGCAACGCGGCGGCCAAGAGGAAGAACGGGAAGATCCCTGCGGTCTCCGGCCGACGTCAGGGTCCCCCGCCTCTTCCATCATACGCCATACCCGTTACGTCTGCATCGGGATACGACGTTGGCACATAACATGTTTATTGCAGCCTGGGCGCGGCGTTGGTCAGATATCGGCGCGGCCGGTCCACTCGATGGTGCTGGGGTCATCGACCAGCCCGCGCTCCTGCGCGATCCGGCGCACGTCCACCATGCCGATCATGGTGTCTTCGCTGATCAGCACCCAGCCGGGATCGGAGGGCGCCGCGAAGGGGGTGCTGGCGCGCAGCGCCTTGCGCTTCTCCGGGTGGAGGTAGATGCCGGGTTTGCGGGCAGTCTCCTGCATCGGCCACCATCCTGCCTCAGCATGATCTGCACAGCGTTGGACCTGACGGGGAGGTGCAGATCGCCGCTGGCCCGTCGCAGTGCGGTTTTGTTGTAGGCGGCTGCCTCACGAGCGTCAAGCGTGACGCTCAGGCGGATAGGGGGCTGAAGGCGCGGCGCAGGAAATCCTGCAGGAGAGTGAACGTGCTTGCAGCTCCGGGACCGATGACCAAGGCGGCGCCGTACGCCGCCCCCGGCACCAGTGCTAGGCTGCGGGGGTCACGGGCGGCGTCGTACAGGCGCTGGGCGGCGGTCGCCGCGTCGCGATCGCTGAGCGCGGCCATGAACAGCACCGGCCGGTCGATACGCCGCACGGCGGCGGTACCGTCCACCTCACCGCCGTCGGCTTGGTAGCTGGCCGGCGCGGATAGCGCCACGACCGCGCTGGCCCGCGTGGCGGCGGCCAGCGCTAGCGTGCCGCCCGCGCCCTCACCCACCAGCGCCACCCGCTGCGCGCCCTGCCCTTCCATGAACGCCACTGCGGCTCGCACGGCGTCCACCAAGGCATCCGGGGAGCCGTGCGGTACCGCCACCACCAACGCCGGGGTTCCGGCCGCCGCCAGCACGCGGGCCAGGGCCTCCAGCTCGCCCGTGTCCCCGCCCGGTGCCGACACCAACACCACGCCATGCGCCGCCGTGCCGCCGTACAGCCGCCCGGCAAGCGGCGTTCCACCCGGCACCTCCACCTGCACCGTTGCGGCGGCCGCGGCGGGTGTGGGAGAGCCGGTCACCGTCCGGGAATGGGCATCACCACACGCGATAGACGGGAGCATTACCAGGGCCAGGAGCACCGCGGCCCACCGCATGTTCGCCTCCCCTTCTGACGGCCCGGTCGTCGTCCGCCCCGGACACGCCTGCTCTGCCGGGGCTTCGCGCGGTAGCGCTAGAGTGGCGGCCGGCGCGTGTGCCAATCCGTCGCCTGCTGGTAGGCGTGACCCACACGCAGCAGGGTGGCCTCGTCGAACGGTTTGCCGATGAACTGCAGACCAACGGGCAGGCCATCGACGAAACCGCACGGCACGGACAATCCGGGCAGGCCGGCAATGTTCACCGGCAGCGTGAACACGTCGTTCAGGTACATGGCCACCGGGTCGGCCGTCTTTTCACCCAGGCGGAAGGCGACGGTGGGCGAGGTGGGGGTGACCAGCACGTCGCAGCGCGCGAAGGCGGCGTCGAACTCGCGGCGGATGAGGGTGCGCACCTGCAACGCCTTCTTGTAGTAGGCGTCGTAGTAGCCGGCGGAGAGGGCGTAGGTGCCGAGCATAATGCGGCGCTTGACCTCGTCGCCGAAGCCGTACTGGCGGGTGCGCTCCATATTCTCCCACATCGAGGCGCCGGCCTGATAGGAGTAGCCGTACTTGACGCCGTCGTAGCGGGCCAGGTTGGCAGAGGCCTCCGAGGGGGCGATGATGTAGTACACGGCCAGCGCCGCCTCGGTGCTGGGCAGGGAGATCTCCCAGTCGATGGTGGCGCCCAGCGCCGCGATCTGGCCGATGGCCTGCATCACCGCCTCACGCACGCCCGGCTGCATCCCCTCGATGAAGTACTCTTTGGGCACGCCCACACGCAGGCCGGCGATGTCGCCGGTGAGGGCCTGGGTGAAGTCCGGCACCGGCAGCGGCGCGGAGGTGGAGTCGCGCGGATCGTGGCCGCAGATGGCGTTCAGCACCAGGGCCAGGTCGGCCACATCGCGCGTGAAGGGGCCGACCTGGTCCAGCGAGGAGGCGAAGGCCACCAGGCCGTAGCGGCTGACGCGGCCGTAGGTGGGCTTCATGCCGGTGATGCCGCACAGGGCGGCCGGCTGGCGGATGCTGCCGCCGGTGTCGGTGCCGATGGCGAACAGCGCCTCGCCTGCCGCCACGGCCGCGGCTGAACCGCCGGAGGAGCCGCCCGGCACCCGCTCCAGGTCCCAGGGATTACAGGTCGGGCCGAAGGCCGAGTTCTCGGTGGAGGAGCCCATGGCGAACTCGTCCATGTTGGTCTTGCCCACCATTACCGCGCCGGCCTCGGCCAGCTTGCGCACCACCGTGGCGTCGTAGATGGGCACGAAGTGCTCGAGCATGCGCGAGCCGCAGGTGGTGACCACACCGGTGGTGCACAAGATATCCTTGAGGGCCATGGGGATGCCGGTGAGCGGGGTGGCCTCTCCGGCGCGTAGGCGGGCGTCCGCGGCGTCCGCCGCAGCCAAGGCGTGCTTCTCGGTCACCAGCAGGAAGGCGTGCACGCGATCGTCCACCGCGGCGATGCGGTCCAGCACCGCGCGGGTGAGCTCGCGCGCGGACACCTCGCGCCGGCGCAGCAGGTCGGCCGCCTCACGCACCGTCAGCTCGTACAGCCTCACAGGGACACCCTGGTATCCACGCCGGTCGCCGCTGCGTGCGGGCCCTCCTCACTCCAGCACCCGCCGCACGCGGAAGTAGTTGCCCTCCCGCAACGGGGCGTTGGCCAGGATCGCCTCCACATCGTATGACGGCTCCACCACGTCGTCGCGCATCACGTTTTCCAGGGGCAGCGCGAAGTTGGTCGGTGGCACTCCTTCGGTGTCGATGGCACGCAGCACCTCGAACTGGTCGAGGATGTGCGAGAGCTGGTGCTGGAACTTGAGGACATCCTCCTCGGTCAAGCCGACGCGGGCCAGCTGGGCGATATGCAGGACGTCTTCACGGCTGAGCGCCACGGCGGGCCTCCACGGCAAGGGCTCCCTCAGGGAGTATAGCAGGGCGATCGCGGTTGCCGCCCTATACCGGCGCGGGCGCCGCCTGATACCATCAGGGACGAACCAACGGAGGACCCCGCAGCCGATGGTGGTCGACGCACAGCGCGCCATCACCCTGGGCCACCCCAGCTACGTCTGGCGCTCGGGCCAGGAACGGCGGCTCACCCTCATCCGCCGGTACGTGCCCTTGGAGGGCAAGGCCATTCTGGATATCGGCTGTGGCCTTGGCACCTACGTGCGCCGCTTTCGCGATTTCAGCCCGCACGTCTACGGCATGGACGTGGACGCACCGAGAGTGATCGAGGGGGCCCGACGCGGCACGCCCAACCTCACGGTGGCCGCCGCCGAGTACCTGCCCTACCGGGACGGCGCGTTGGACGTGGTGGTGCTGAACGAGGTGATCGAGCACGTCGGTGACGACCGGGCGACGCTGCGGGAGGCGGTGCGCGTGCTGCGGCCGGGGGGCGCGGCCGTGATCTACGCCCCCAACCGGCTGTGGCCGTTTGAGACGCACGGCATCTACCTGGGACGCCGCTACGTGTTCGGCAACATCCCGCTGGTCAACTATCTGCCCGGCTCGCTACGCCGGCGCTTGGTACCGCACGCCCGCGCCTACCTGGCGCGGGACATCCGTCGCCTGACACAGGGGCTCCAGGCGGACACGCTCGTGCACGGCTACGTGTTTCCCGGGTTTGACAACGTCGCGGCGCGAACGCCCCGCCTGGCACGGCTGCTGCGCCGCGTGCTGTACGCGCTGGAGGGCACCCCGCTACGCGTGTTTGGGCTGAGCCACTTTGTGGTGTTGCGCCGCCGCTCGGACCCTGCCCCTAACCAGGGATCGGAGACGCCAGGCGCGGGAGACGCGCGGTGAGCCGCCGCCTCGTCTACGCTCGCTATCGGACGCGCCGGCCGGAGCGCCGCCGCGGCAACGCCCGATTGCTGCGAGCGTTCCTCATCGTCACGGCCGTGGTGCTCGGCCTGGGGGCGGCCGGCGCGCTGGCGCTGGTGGTGACCGGCTGGGTGGCTTATCGGCGCGCCGCGGCCGGGCTGGGCGATGTGACGCAGATCATCAACCAGAGCTACGGCGGTGCCAAAATCTACGACCGCCACGGCCGCCTGCTGTATGAGTTCGAGGACCGGGAGCAAGGTCTGCGCCAGCGCGTGCCGCTGAGCAAGATCTCGCCCTGGGCGATCCAGGCCACGATCGCCACCGAGGACGCCAGCTTCTACTCCAACCCCGGCGTCAATGTCCGTGGCCTGCTGCGGGCCGGCATCGAGAACTTCTTCCCGGGCAAGGGCGGCTTCCTCGAAGGGTCCGGTGGCTCCTCCATCACCCAGCAGCTCGTCAAGAACCTGCTCATCCCCGAGGAGCTGCGTTATGAGCGTCGCGTGGATCGCAAGCTCAAGGAGACGGTGCTGGCGCTGGAGATCACCCGCCGGTACTCGAAGAACCAGATCCTCGAGTGGTACCTCAACGAGATCTACTACGGCAACCGCGCCTACGGCATCGGCGCCGCCGCGCAGCGCTACTTCGGCAAGGAGGCGGCCGACCTCACCCTGGCCGAGGCGGCCCTGCTGGCTGGCATCCCCGCCGCCCCCGTGACCTACGATCCGCTGCTCAATTTCGAGGCGGCCAAGGCCCGCCAGAGTCAGGTGCTGGAGCTGATGGTGCGTCACGGCCGCATCACGCAGGAGCAGGCGGACGCCGCCCGCGCCGAGCCGTTGCACCTGATCAGCCGCGAGACGGACGCCACCATCCGCGCCCCGCACTGGGTGTTCTACGTTCAGGAGCTGCTGGTCAAACGCTTCGGCGAGGCGGCGGTGTACCGCGGCGGCCTGCGCGTCACCACCACCCTGGACCTCGACCTGCAGGAAAAGGGGCAGGAGATCGTCGATCGCTGGGTGACGGAGTTCGAGCGGCAGAACTGTGGCTGCCACAACGGCGCCCTCGTGGCGATCGACAACACCACGGGCGAAATCTTGGCGATGGTGGGCTCGCGCGATTTCTTCCGCAAGGACATTCAGGGCGAGAACAACAACGCCATCGCCATCAAGCAGCCGGGCTCGGCCCTCAAGCCGGCCGTGTATCTGGCGGCCTTCCTCAAGGGCTGGACGCCGGCCACCGTGGTGTGGGACGTACCCAGGGAGTACCCCAACCCTGGCGGGCGGCCGTTCGTGCCCGTCGGACCCACCGCCCGCTACAACGGGCCGGTGACGGTGCGGCAGGCGCTGGGCAGCTCCCTCAACGCGCCGGCGGTGGCCGCCGCCGCGTACGCCGGTGTACCGGCGGTGATCGATACCGCCCACAAGCTGGGCATCAGCACCCTCAACGACCCGGAGAACTACGGCGTGTCCATCGCCACGGGCGGGGCCAACATCACCCTGCTGGACATGACCTACATGTACAGCACGCTGGCCAACAATGGCGTGATGGTGGGCCAGGAGCGGCTGGAGGGACCGCGCCGGCTGGACCCGGTGGCCATTCTCAAAGTCGTGGACGGGCAGAACCGGGTGCTGTACGAGTTCCGCGAGCCCAAGCGCGAGCAGGTGGTGCCGGCAGCGCAGGCGTGGCTCATCACCAACATCCTCTCCGACGACAGCGCCCGCCGCCTGATCTACGCCCCCGGCATCTTCGACCTGCGCGACGGCCGCCCCATCGCCGCCAAGACGGGGACGCAGCAGGGCTTTGAGGTCAGCCAGATCCGCTCCACCTGGAACTTCGGCTACGTGCCGGACCTGAGCGTGGGGGTGTGGGTGGGCAACGCCGACGGCTCGTTGGTGCGCAACATCTCCAGCGCCAGCAGCTCGCTGCGCATCTGGCGCGACTTTATGCAGTTCGCGGTGGACCACTTGAACATCCCGCCCAAGCCGTTCCCGCAGCCGCCCGGTCTGGTGCGCGCCAAAGTCACGGTGCCCGGCCCGGAGGGGTGCCGCACGGTGGAGGACTGGTTCCCCGCCGGGCAGGCGCCCACGCCGGAGCCGACCGCCGTCGGGAGCGTGCCACCCGGTACCGGCACCCCGGCGGCCACCGGTAGCGGCACCTGCCGCACGGTGCGCATCGACATCCGCAACGGCCTGCTGGCCGGGCCGGACACCCCGCCGGAGTTCGTCAAGGAGGTGACATTCATCGATGTGCCGCCGGACCTGCCCGGCTTCACACCCGGGGAGAACGTGGTGATCGGCGTGCCGCCGCGCGCGGTGAGCACGCTCACACCAACCCCCACCCCAACCCGCGCGCCCACGCTGCCGCCGCGCGTGGTAACGCCAGCGCCGGCCGGCCGCCCGGACGTGCTGCCGCCCACGATCACGGTGCCCCCATCGCCGCCCCTTCCCACCCCGACCCTCGTCCCGCACCAGCCGACGGCGGGGTGGACGGTGCCGCCCGGCGCCGTCCCGACGCGCGTGCCCCCCGTCAGCCCCACCCCTCCCGCCGCGCGCGGACCCTAACGGGCACGGCAGGAGGCGAGGGACCGCATCGTGACCGGATGGACGATCGCGTTCCTGGTGGCGGGCGCGGTGGCGCCGCTGGTGGTGGCTGCTCTGGCGGTTTACCTTGGCCTGCGGCACACGCGAGGCAGATGCACCGGCTCCGTCCTGGTGGGCACCGGCCTCGGCCTATTGTTGGGGGCCGTGGGCGGGCTGATCGTATGCGCGCTGGTGATCGCGCTCGTGCTCGCACTGCGCGCCGCCGTGCGGTAGCCGCGTTACAGCAGGCGCCGAATGGGCTTGCGGCCGGGGCGCGGGTCGTAGTTGGCTTTGAACATCTCGAGCTTGTCCCGCTCGATCAGATATTTGCCCGCGAACATCCGCGCCGGCATCTTCCCGGTCTTGATCAGCCGGCGCAGGCTCTGCGGGTGGATGCCCAGCACCTGGGCGGCCTGCACCAGGTCCAGGTGCTCCTGCATGAACCGCTCGAAGGGATCGAGCTCTGGGGGGTACTGCGCGGCCATCGGTGCGCCTCTCCTCGGCGCGCGTATGATGTTCAAGCGCCTGATCCAATTCTTGGGAGCGCGCCTCCTTCCGTCAACCTGGACGTGACCGTCCCCGTCAGGGCAGGCAGGCCGGCTCCAACACGGTGAGGGTACCGGCGTCGGCGTTCAGCTCCACCTCGACACCCAACGGCAATGTGGCGCGCCAGGGGGTGTGGCCGCAGGGGAAGCCGTACAGCACCGGGATGCCTAAGGGCGCCACCCGATCGCGCAGGATCTCCACCAGGGTGAAGGTCCGCGGGTCGCCCGCCGGTCGGTCACAGGTGGGGGAATCGCCGAACACGAGGCCGCGCACGCCCGCCAGCACCCCGGCCAGCAGCAGCTGGGTGAGCATGCGATCGACGCGGTAGGGCGCCTCGTTCACGTCCTCCAGGAGCAGCACGCAGCCGCGGGCGTCGAGCTGCCAGCGCGTGCCGCACAGGGCGGCCACGAGGGAGAGGTTGCCGCCCACCAGCGGACCACGCGCCCGCCCACCGGCCACCGTCGTGGGCGCTGGGCCGTCCGGCGGCGCAGCGATGAGGCCCAGCGGCGCGGTGGTGGTGAGGGCGCGGCGCAGCCCCTCCGCCGTCCACGGGTGCAGGCTCGGCTCATCGGCCTGCCGTTGCACCATCGGGCCGTGGAAGGTGATTAGCCCCGCCTCGCGGCGGAGGGCGAGGTGCAACGCGGTGATGTCTGAATAGCCGCAGAACACCTTGGGGTGAGCGCGCACCGTGGCGAAGTCGATGAAAGGCAAGATGCGCATGGCGCCGTAGCCGCCCCGCGCGCAGAGGATGCCGGCGATGCTTGGGTCGGCGAAACAGTCCGCGAGCTCCTGCCCCTTCTGGGCGTCACTCTCGCCGGCCAGGTACCGGCGCCCGCCTTCCGTGGAGGGCATACAGCGCACGGTGAAGCCCCAGGACTGAAGCAGGGCCACGCCCTCCTCCAGCAGCGCCAAGTCTACCCGACCGGAGGGCGCCACCACGGCCACCGTATCGCCCAGTCGCAGCGCCCGCGGCCGCAGTGGCGGCAGCGGGCGCGCGGCCGGCGTTCGAGGGCTTGGGTTTGGGACGTGGGGGTATGTGATCATCCGCCACCCTCCGCAGAGGAACGCCACGCGTCAGAAGCCATCCATACACAGGGGCGCGTACTCGGTGCGGAAGAGGGCGTCGGCGATGGCCAGGGCGCGCGGCTCGCCAGCGGCCAGCCCGGCGCGGGCCAGCGCGCTCGCCGCGTGGTGGCCGCTGGCCAGCACCGCCAGGGCGCGCGGCGTCAGGCACAGGTCCGGCTCGCCGGCCGTCGGGCGCAGCCGCCCCCGGCCGTCCTCCACCACCAGCTCCCAGGCGCCACTGTTCCATGGACACAGCTCGTCGTGCAGGGCGAAGGTCAGACGGCCGTCGGCGTCGTAGCCGCGGCCCTCCAGTGCCGGCACCAGGTCCACGATGCGCAGCATTGACCCGTCCCGCGCCCACAGGTTGAGCTGGCGTGGCTCCTGCACGTGCAGGGGCAGCGGGTCGTCTACCGGCAACCGGTGCACGCGCACCGAGGCGGCCAGGTCGTGGTCGAGGAAGTAGCGCACCAGCGCCCGGTGCGCCGCCGGTGTGAGCCACACCCAGGTGGCGTCCAGGCGCTGCGTGGGACCGGGCCGCTCCGGGACACGGTGCTCCACCTCGTAGATGGTGAAGCCCAGCACCCCGCCGGCCTCCTCATAGACGGCGCAGAGCGGCGGCGGGGCATTGGGGCGCCAGGGATGGAGCGTGCGGTGCCACCACCACGGTTCGTCCCGACAGAGCATGAGCGTGCGCGGCGCGGCGAAGCGCTCGTAGGTGCCCCGCACGAGCGGCACCATCTCCTCGGACGGCAGAAGCCGCAGGCGACCCGGCACCGGCACTTCATCCACAAAGCGCACCAGGCGCGGGTCGAACTCGGCGATGTACTGCGTAAAGGCCACGCCGTAGCCGAAGCGCTGGTAGATGGCCGCCATCGAGGCCCAAAGCATAGCCACGGGCTGACCCCGTGCGCGCATGGCGGCGAAGGCGCGGCCCATGAGGGCGCGCAGGTGCCCCCGGCGGCGGTGGGTGGGCAAGGTGCTCACGGCGGTGACGCCACCACAGGCCAAATCGCGCCCGTTCCAGCGAATCGTGAGCGGCAGCACCCCCATCTGGGAGACGATGGCGCCGTCCTCCACCGCCACCAGCGTTTGCTCCGGCCGCAAGAACGTGGCCAGACGCTGGAGCGCCCGCCCGACCTCCGCCTCGGCCGTGGAGTGGCCGAAGGCGACGTGCTCGTTATAGACGAGCCGGCGCATCTCTTCGGGATGGGCCGGGCGGTACTCCACACCCATGGCACGCCGTTCCCGGGCAGGGTAGGGGCCGCATGATGGTAGCAGCGGCGCCGCCGCCCCGGCAAGCGGGGCAGCCGCAAGGCAAAGAAGCGGCTACACTGAGGATGCCATGGTCCGCACGCTGCTCACCCTGCTCGGCGCCCTGGGCGCGCTGGCCTGGTCCGTCCTGTTCCTGCAGGCGCCGGGCGCGGCGCTGGAGCTCCTGCTGTTCACCTCGCCCATCGTGGTGGCGGCGTGGCTCATCCTCATGCTCACCGCGCCGCGCCGCGACCGCCCGGCTCCAGCGCCTCGGTCTGCCGAGACAGGGCCACCGCCTGCGCTGGAGGAGCGCGTGCTGCGGCGGGACGCGGGCCGCTGCCGCCTGTGCGGCGGCGAGCCAGCCACGCGGGTAGTGGCCCGTCGTCCGCCGAGGCCCGGCGCCGACCCGGTGGATCGCTTCATCGCCATCTGCGAGGGCTGCGCCCGCACCGCGCCCCTGCGCCCTATCGCCCGCTGAGCCGCTGGTCACACCTATGCCACGCCTGCTGCCGCGCCGCCGTCGCACCCGCATCCTGCTTGCCGTCGTCGGTGTGTTTGCCCTGTACCTGGTGGCGTTGAGCGCGGTGCCGGCGCTCCTGCACCGCGGGGACGATGCCGGCGCTCGGCGGGAGCGGGCGCTGCGCGCCATCCGCGCCGCCAACTGGTCGCTCGTGCCGCCGGAGGAGCGCGCCGCCCTGGCCCGCGCCGTGGACGATACCTGGCGGACGCTGCGCACCTACCGCATGCGCTACGTCACCGGCCGCCCCGAGGACCTGGCCGCAGGCCGCTATGAGACCGAGGCCACCTCCGCCTTCCGCCTGGACGGCCGCGGCCGCGTGCTGGCCCAGCGCGACACGAGCTTTATTTCGGTGGCCAGCCCGGCCAGCGGCGGACGCGAAGAGCGGATCGAGGGCTATCGCGTCCTTACCACCGAGCCCTACCTGAACAGCAAGGGCCGGCGGGTGGCCAACGCGGAGCTCATCTACCAGCGCGCGTTGCCGGGCATATGGACCTGCCAGCGGGTGGCATCCGACCGGCAGCCGCCGCCAGGCCCAGGCCTGGATTTGAGCCAGGCCGGCGACGCCGGCTTCGCCGACATCGACGGCCACCCGGTGCGCGGCTTCATCCTACCGGTCGGCGCCTTTGGGCTGCGCAGCCCGGCCACCGTCTGGATCGACACCGAGACGCTCCACCTGCGCCGGCAGGAGACGGAGTCCGCCCTGCCCGGCCGACGCGAGGTGTGGACCTACAGCGACTTCGACGCACCAGTAGAGGTCCAGCCGCCAGCCGGCGTGCCCTGCGTGACGGACTAGCGCCCCCGCGCGGGTGCCCGACTCGGTCGCCAGGCGCTACGCTGGATGACAAGCCGACGATACCCAGGATGTGGAGGGGCAGGCATGGCCACCGCGGCCGAGATCCGGGACCTTGTGGACAAGATGGCGGCAGAGCGCGCCCGTCTGGTCGCCCAGGCGCGGGCGTTCACGGACGCCGAGGCCTCGCGCCGGCCGAAAGGTAAGACCGGCGAGGAGGAGTGGTCGGTCAAAGAACAGCTCGCGCACCTGTGGGAGATGGAGCGCAATTACATCGCCTGGATGCGGCGAGCCCTGGCAGAGGACGAACCGGACGTGACCGAGGTGCGCGGTGAGCCCGTCGCCATCCCCGTGGAGCAGGCCAACGCGCACTCCGTGGCGGAGCTGCTGGCGGCGCTCGCCGCCGAGCGGGAGCGCACCAACGCCTTTATCGCCGCGCTTACGCCGGAGCAGTTCGACCGGCGTGCCTACCACCGGCTGTTCGGCACGCTCACGGTGCTGCAGTGGCTGCGGTCGTTCTACCGCCACGACCGCATGCACATCGACCAGATGGCCGGGCGCGAGCCGTCGTACCGGCCGCGCTACGCCACCGGCGTCGAGCCGGACCAGCGGCGGCGCTGAGCGCCCTCCCGGTGAGGACGACGGGTCGCTAGAATGGCGGTCGATCTCGGCCCCTGCGGCCGTGAGGAGAGGGCACGGGAATGGCCAAGCCGCGCGTGTTTGTCACCCGACGGTTACCCGGCACGGCGCTGGCGCGCCTGGCGGCAGAGACGGAGATGCATCTGTGGGAGGGGGAGCTGCCGCCGCCGCGCGAGGTGCTGCTGGCCGAGGCGCGCGAGGCCGAGGGGCTGCTCACCCTGCTCACCGACCGCGTGGACCGCGAGCTGCTGGCGCAGGCACCCAGGCTGCGGGCCGTGAGCAACATGGCCGTGGGCTACGACAACATCGACGTGGCGGCCTGCACCGAGCGGTGCATCGCCGTGGGCAACACGCCGGGGGTGCTCACCGAGACCACCGCCGACTTCGCCTTCGCCCTGCTCATGGCCGCTGCCCGCCGCGTGGTGGAGGCGGACGCCTTCGTGCGGGCCGGCAAGTGGAAGACGTGGGACCCGGGCCTGCTCCTGGGCCAGGACGTGCACGGCGCCACCCTGGGCATCGCCGGTATGGGCCAGATCGGGCAGGCGGTGGCGCGGCGGGCGCGTGGCTTTGGCATGCGCATCCTGTACACCGACGAGGTGGCGCGGCCGCAGATCGAGGCGGAGACAGGGGCGCAGCGGGTGGACAAGGACACGCTCGTGCGCGAGGCGGACTTCCTCACGCTGCACCTACCGCTCACGCCGCAGACGCGTCATTTCATCGGCGCGCGCGAGCTGGCCATGATGAAGCCCACCGCCTGGCTGATCAACACCTCGCGCGGACCGGTGGTGGACCAGCGGGCGCTGGCGGCGGCGCTGGCGGCGGGCCGGCCGGCCGGGGCAGCCCTGGACGTGACCGACCCGGAGCCGATTCCCATGGACGATCCGCTCCTGCGCCTGCCCAATGTGATCCTGGCGCCGCACATCGCCAGCGCCAGCCTGGCCACGCGCACCAGGATGGCGGAGATGGCGGTGGACAACCTGCTGGCCGCCCTGGCGGGACAGCGGCCGCCGCACTGCGTCAACCCGGAGCTCTTTGCGTAACACACACCCGACACGGGCACGGGGGAGGGCGATCATGACCATGAAGCCACGCGTGGTTGCCACGGGGTTGGAGTTCCCGGAAGGACCGGTGGTGCTGCCGGACGGCAGTCTGGTGGTGGTGGAGATCCGCGCCGGGCGCCTGACGCGCATCGCGCCAGACGGGCAGACGTCCGTCCTGGCCGTCACCGGTGGCGGGCCCAACGGCGCCGCGCTGGGGCCGGACGGCGCCCTCTACGTGGCCAACAACGGCGGCTTCGAGTGGACGGAGCGCGTCTCAGCCAGCACCGGCCGGCGCATGCTCCTGCCCGGCGACCGTCCCAAAGACTACCGGGGCGGCTCCATCCAGCGCGTGACCCTGGCCGGCGAGGTCACCACCCTCTACACCGCCTGCGACGGTGAGCCGCTCAAGGGCCCCAACGACCTGGTGTTCGACGCGGAGGGCAACTTCTACTTCACCGACCACGGCAAGACCCACGGCCGCCAGCGCGACCGCACCGGTGTGTTCTACGCCTCCCCCGACGGCCACTTCATCCGCGAGATCATCTGGCCGATGGAGGCGCCCAACGGCATCGGCCTCAGCCCGGACGGGCGCACCCTGTACGTGGCCGAGTCGCCCACCGGCCGCTTGTGGGCGTTCGAGCTCACGGCGCCCGGGCAGGTGGGCCGGCGGCGGGTGGTAGGCACCGTGCCCGGCGCGCCGCCGCTCAACGTCGCCTACTGCGACTCGCTGTGCGTGGACGCCGAGGGCAACGTGCTGGTAGCGACGATCGTCAACGGCGGCATCACCGTGTTCTCCCCGGAGCGGGGCGTCCTACGGCACGTGCCCTGCCCCGACCCGTTCACCACCAACGCCTGCTTCGGCGGACCGGACTTGCGCACCTTGTACGTCACGCTGAGCACGCGCGGCGAGGTGGTGGCGTTCGACCACTGGCCCGAGCCCGGGCTCAAGCTCTTCCAGCCGGCCTGAGGGCCCACGGGTCGAGCGCGCCTTGAGCCTGCCCGCGCCCTGTGCTAGCGTCCGAAGCAGGCGGCGCGGCCCGGCCCCCGTACGGGAGCGGCCGGGTCTTTCCTCGTTCGTTCTGTCGCAGTCCAGTTCGCCGGGACGCCATCATGGATGATGGCACGGCCCTTCCCGCGAAGGGGAGCAGGGCAGGAGCATTCATATGTCTGTGCAAGACCGTCTTGAGGAACTGAACCGGCTCAAGGCGCAGGCCCGTCTGGGCGGCGGGCAGCGCGCCATCGAGGCGCAGCACGCGCGCGGCAAGCTCACGGCGCGTGAGCGGCTGGACATCCTGCTCGACCCGGGCAGCTTCGAGGAGATCGACTCCTTGGTCGTGCACCGCACCACCGACTTCGGCCTGGCCGAGCGCAAACCCCTGGGCGACTCGGTCGTCACCGGCTACGGCAAGATCGACGGCCGACCGGCGTTCGTGTACTCGCAGGATTTCACCGTGTTCGGCGGCTCGCTCTCCGAGGTGGCGGGCGAGAAGATCGTCAAGATCATGAACCTGGCGCTCAAGAACGGCGTGCCGGTGATCGGCCTGAACGACTCGGGCGGGGCGCGGATCCAGGAAGGGGTGGCCAGCTTGCGCGGCTACGGCGAGATCTTCACCCTGAACACGCTCGCCTCCGGGGTCATCCCCCAGATCTCGGTGATCATGGGCCCATGCGCGGGCGGCGCCGTGTACTCGCCCGCCATTACCGATTTCATCTTCATGACCGAGGGTACCGCCCAGATGTACATCACCGGCCCGGACGTGATCCGGGCGGTGACGGGCGAGGAGCTGACGCACGAGGAGTTAGGCGGGGCGGCGGTGCACGCCACCCGCTCCGGCGTGGCCCACTTCGCCATCCCCGGGGACGAGGCCTGCCTGCAAGAGGTGCGGCGGCTGATGTCCTTCCTGCCGCTCAACAACATGGAGGACCCGCCCGTCTACGAAACGGGCGACGACCCCGAGCGGCGCGACGAGGACCTGCTCAGCATCGTGCCCGAGGAGGCCACCCGCCCCTACGACGTGCGCGACGTGATCGAGCGCATCGTCGATAACGGCGACTTCATGGAGGTGCACGCCGGCTGGGCGCAGAACATCGTCGTCGGGTTCGCGCGCATGGCGGGGCGCACGGTGGGTATCGTGGGCAACAACCCGGCGCACCTGGCCGGCTCGCTGGACATCGACGCCTCGCGCAAGGCGGCGCGCTTCGTCCGCTTCTGCGATTGCTTCAACATCCCCATCATCACGCTCACCGATGTCACCGGCTTCCTGCCGGGCGCGAACCAGGAGTTCGGCGGTATCATCGTGCATGGGGCCAAGCTGCTGTACGCCTACGCCGAGGCCACGGTGCCCAAGATCGCCGTGATCTTGCGCAAGGCGTACGGCGGGGCGTATTTGGTTATGTCCAGTAAGCACCTGCGCGGCGACATCAATTACGCCTGGCCGATCGGCGAGGCGGCGGTGATGGGCGCCGAGGGGGCGGTGAACATCCTCAACCGCGAGGAGATCCGCTCCGCACCGGACCCGGAGGCGAAGCGCAAGGAGCTCGTGGAGGCCTACCGCGCCCGCTTCTCCAACCCGTACGTGGCCGCTGGGCGCGGCTTCATCGACGATGTGATTGACCCGCGCGACACGCGCCCCAAGATCATCCGCGCGCTGGAGATGCTGCAAAACAAAGTGGACTCCAACCCGCCGAAGAAACACGGCAATATTCCACTGTGAAGCGGAAGCGTACTGCGTATTGCATAACGTGCAATACGCAGTACGTCCTCTGAGGGAGCGTTATGGGACTTGGCATTACCGATACGGCGATGCGTGACGCGCACCAGTCGCTGTTGGCGACGCGGATGCGCACCGCGGACCTGCTGCCCATCGCGGAGAAGATGGACAAGGTCGGCTACCGCTCGCTGGAGGTGTGGGGCGGTGCGACATTCGACACCGCCCTGCGCTTCCTTAAGGAAGACCCGTGGGAGCGGCTGCGGGAGCTGAAGAAGCGGATCAAGCACACCCCTCTGCAGATGCTCCTGCGCGGCCAGAACACCGTCGGCTACCGGCATTATGCGGACGATGTCGTGGAAAAGTTCTGCGAGCTGGCGATCAAGAACGGCATGGACATCTTCCGCATCTTCGATGCCGTCAACGATACGCGCAACATGCAGACGGCGTTCCGGGCGGTAAAGAAGTACGGCGGCCACGTGCAGGGCACGATCTGCTACACCATCAGCCCGGTGTTCACCGCCGACAGCGCGGTGCAGATGGCGCTGGAGCTGGCGGAGATGGGCGCCGACTCCCTGTGCCTCAAAGACATGGCCGGCCTGCTCGACCCCATGACCGCCTACGAGATCGTCAGCCGCATCAAGGCGGCCGTCAACCTGCCGCTGGCGCTGCACTCGCACTGCACCAGCGGCATGGCGGATATGGTCTACATCAAGGCCATTGAGGCCGGGGTGGACTCCGTGGACACCGCCATCAGCAGCATGTCCCACGGCACCTCGCAGCCGCCTACGGAGTCGCTGGTCGCCTCTCTGCGCGGCACAAAATGGGACACCGGCCTGGACCTGGAGCTGCTCACCGAGATCGCCGAGTACTTCGCCAAGGTGCGGCGCAAGTACGCCGCCTTCGAGTCCAACACCTTCGGCGTGGACGCGGCGGTGCTCATCCACCAGATGCCGGGCGGCATGATCTCCAACATGATCAACCAGCTCCGCGAGCAGAACGCCGAACACCGCCTGCCGGAGGTGCTGGCGGAGATGCCGCGCGTGCGCGAGGACCTCGGCTTCCCGCCGCTGGTCACGCCTACCAGCCAGATCGTGGGTGCCCAGGCCGTGCTCAACGTGCTCATGGGTGAGCGCTACAAGGTGGTGACCAACGAGGTCCGCCAGTACCTGGCCGGCTACTACGGCCGCCCGCCCGCGCCGGTCAACGAGGAGGTGCGGCACAAGGTGCTGGGCAACCGGCCGGCCATCACCGGCCGCCCGGCCGACTACCTGGAGCCGGAGCTGGAGAAGGCGCGGCAGGAGATCGGCCAGTTGGCCCGCTCGGAGGAGGACGTGGTCTCCTACGCCCTCTTCCCGCAGGTGGCGCGCGACTTCTTCGAGTGGCGCGAGCGGGGCGGCGGCCCGGAGAAGGAAACCGTCGCCGCCATTGCCGCGGCCCTCACCGCCGCCCTTTCCCCCGGCCTCCGGCCCGCGGAGAAAAGCGGCGCCGCGGTTGCCGGCCGGCTGGGGGTGGCCGAAGGGCGGGGTGAGGCCCGCCCGGCCCTGGCCATGAGCCCCTGGCGGCTGGCCGGGCGGCAGCGCGCCCAGCGCGGGTAACCGGGCACGGCGCCCGGCACGGAGCAAGACGATGAAGCTGACGATCGACGACCGGGCCTATGACATCCAGCTCACGCCGGACGGCGTGATCGTGGACGGCGAGCTCTTCAAGACCACCGTGGACGGCTTCGGCTCCACGCGCATCGTGACGGTCAACGGCCGCACGATCCGCGTGGACCTCGGCGCGCCCGAGGACGACGTCACCCCGGTGATCGTGGAGGGGCAGGTGCTCAAGGCCAAGCTGGAAGGGCGGCCACAGGCCGCGAGCCGCCCCACCCTGGCCCGGCCCGCGCCAATGCCCGCGGCCGCGGCCCGCGCCCCGAGCCCGACTCCGGCCGGCCCCGTCAAGGGCGCCGTCACCGCGCAGATGACGGGGCGGGTGGTGCGGGTGGCCGTTCAGCCGGGCGACCGCGTGCAGGCCAACGACCTCCTGCTTGTGCTGGAGGCGATGAAGATGGAGAACGAGATCCGCGCGCCCCGCGCCGGCACGGTGAAAGAGGTGCGCGTCCGCGCGGGCGACCGCGTTAACCAGGGCGACCCGCTGGTGGTGCTGGACGAATGACGACCGCGCGGCTACGGGCGGAGACGGACGCGGCACACCGGCGATGCTCACTCCAGAAGGGATGGCCATGGCGACGACAGAGGCGGCCTTCGCCCCCCCTCGAATCCGGCGACCGGCTGAGCCGCACCGAGTTCCACCGCCGCTACTGCGCCCGGCCGGACATCAAGAAGGCTGAGCTGGTCAGGGGGGTCGTGTACGTGCCCTCGCCCGTCCGTCATGGCCCTCACAGCCATCAGTCCGCCCTCATGGTGCTCTGGCTCGGCGCCCACGCCGCGTGGCGTCCGGACCTCGACGTTGCTGCTATGCCGGCCAGCGACCGGAGACGTATCCCCTGCGCCCCGGAAACGCCGGCACGACCTCGAGTGTCTGAACCCCGGTCCTGCGCTTACTCCGCCGAATGCGCCACCACGTGGCACGCCGGGCACGGAATGGGGTGGGGACCCGACGACCCCACCCCAAAACCGTTTCTTAACCGCGCCCGTATCCTAGCGGCTGGTCTGTGTCCGCTCCACGTTGCTGTAGTCGACGCGGGTCTGGTTGCCGGTGGTCTGCGGGTAGCTCACCGTGATTGAGCCCGAACCCGGGTTAGGACCACCCGGCTGCTGCTGGATCCGTGCCCTGGGCGAGCCGCCACCCACAACCAGTATGTCGCCGTTGGGTGTATTGGTCGTGGGCTCGCCGCTGTCCACGAAGACGGTGGCGTTGACTGTATCGAACGCTGTCACGTTGACCGTATCCACACCCTGACCCGCGAGGATGACCAGCTTCTCGACGTTGGCGATGGGCAGGCTCGCCGTCTTGAGGCTGTTGACCTGCACGGTGGTGGTGCTCGTGACCTGCACGGCGATCGTGTCCGCCCCGGCCGTGCCGTTGATCGTCACGGTGTCGCTGCCGCCGAGCGGATCGAGCGTGAGCGTGCCGGCCACCGCGCTGAAGGTGATCACCTGGGCGGAGCCGCTATGGGTCAGGGTGCCAGCCTGCTCCCCTGTGGGGGTGTAGATCAGCCCATCGCCCGTGGGCGTGCCCAGGATGGTGAGCGCCTGCCCGTTGACGGCAAGGTTCACTACCGGAATGCCGACGATGCCGATCTTTCCAGTCGCGCCCGCAATTCCAGGATAGCCCGCGATGGTGCCGGCGGCTAGATCGATGGTGACCGGTCCGGTAGCACCGCCCGAGGCGGTGGTGCCGGGAAGGATCAGGGATTGACTGGCAATCGTCACCTTGAGCGCCGGTGAGGGATCGCTGAGGTTGCCGGCCAGATCTTCCAGCTGGGCGGTGATGCTGTAGACACCATCGGCCAGCGGGTTAACCGTGATCTCGTAGTCGCCGGAGGAGGTCATCGTCCCCTGGCCGACGAGTTTGCCGTTGGCGAAGATGCGCAGCAGCGCGTTAGCCTCACCCGAGCCAGTGAACTTTGGTGTGGTCACCGTGGTGACGTTATCGTCGTCGACGCCGCCGCTGTCGCTGGAGGCGAGTAGGTCGGGGGCACCCGGTGTGGCCGGTTTGGTGGTGTCCAAGGTCACCACCAGCACGGCGGACTCACCCCCCTGCCCGATCGCATGCGCCGTTCCGGCAACCGCAGGGTCGTCGGATGAATCGATGATGAACACCTGCGCGGTGATCAAGTTGGTACCCTCAACCAGCGGTGTACTAGGCGGAAAAGCGAACTCGTACACGCCTGGCTGGCCTGCTACCCGCGTAGCGAATCCGGCAAGCGTGCCGTTGCGCAGCACCCCGACCTTGAAGCCCGGCGCATCGTCGGCGATGGCCGCGTCGGCGGTCGGCGAGAACGGAACGCCAGTGAGGGCAGCCTCATCCAGGCGCAGCTGGATAGTGGCTTGCTTGACGTTCGTGACATCGTCGGCGTTGTTCCGTCCGCTGTCGGAGTCAGCCGTCAGGTCAAGGCCGAACGGCACCGAGGCGCTGGTGTTGGTGATGGTGAGCGAGTACACGTTGAGTGGCGGGAACTGGTTAGGCGGGTTGGGTGCGCCTGGGGAGGCGTAGACGCGCAGGAAGTACGGCTCGCCCGCTACCGCCGGGATAGTGATGCTCTCGCTGTTGTTCTGATCCACCGATGTGCTGCTGGTAGCGACGACGTTGTTGAACTTATCGCGCACCTGGATGTCCAGGTCGCTGAGGCGGCCGTTCGAGGCGATCTGGAACGTGAGTTTGCCGGTGTTGAGCGCGACGACGCGGAAGAAGTCCTCGTCGGTGTCGCTGTGAATGGTCAGGCCGGACTCGGCATATGAGGCGTGGGCGCCAAGGTTGGTGGCCACGCCGGGCTGCACAGCGTCGTTTGGCTCAAACCGGTCCGTAACGGTGCCCAGGATCGAGAACACATCGAAGTAGATCTGCTGCCCAGTGGGCGTCGTCCCAGTGAAGGTGTTCCCGGTCCAGGCAACATAACCAATGCCGTCCGCCGCAGCGATACCATTGTACTCGCCGATGCGGCGGGTCTGCTGCACCGGGTCGCCAGCGGTTTGGCACGGCGGCTGTGGGCCGAAGCGGCAGGGCGCGCCCACATCTGGGTCGAAAGCGGTGTCGTTGATGCGGAAGTCGTTGCTGAACGTGAGGCCGCCGTCGACGCTAACCGTGGCATAGAGGTCGAGCAGGAAGTTGTTGTTGCCGTTGAGCTGGCCACGGCGGGTATCGTACCAGAAGATCACCAGGCGGCCGTTCTGGTCGATGGCACCATTGGGAAAGACCTGCAGGGTGCCGGCCGGACCATGGCTGACCGTGCTGATAGACCAGGTATTGCCATAGTCGGTTGAGCGGGCCAGGATCACGTCGCCATCGTCGCCGTTGCCGAAGGTGTTATTGGGGTCGTCGTTGGCGATCACAAAGATGCGGCCTGGCTGCACGGGGTCCGGCACGACGTACGGCGCTAGGGCCCCCTGCATCCAGAAATCGGTGTTCGGGACCTCATCCCCGGAGCTGTCCTGCACGTTGCAGGTGACGGCAGACTGGAAAGAGGTCTTCTGGGTGATGACGGGCGGGTTGGCAGCCAGGTTGGCCCCGCCCGTGCTGTCCCGAATGACAAACATCTGTGCCGTAGCGGCGCCGCACGTATCCGAGTGATACGACGCGTAGACGTCCCCGTTGGGCGCCACGGCGACGTGCGACGGCCAGACGAAGCCCTCGCCGGCAGCCGAGATCTGTCGGGGAGCCGACCACGCGCCGCCCTGGTTCACCGAGCGGGAGAACATGACCTGGCTGCCACCGCCAAGCCTGGTCCACACGATGTAGAGGTTGTCACGGAAGGGGCTGCCGGGTGTAGCGTCGGCCGCCAGCCAAGGCTTGTCGTCGCTGAACTGCCCCGGCGTGATGTCCGCAGCGTTGCCGACGATCGCGCCGGTGGCGGGGTTCACCTGCGCCACCACGACCGTCAGGTCGTCCTGAGTGCCGTCGCCGTTCAGGTCGCCGCGGAGGAGGTACGCCCAGAAGAGCCGACCCTGCGAGTCGAAGGCGAGGACGTCGTCACAGCCTATGCCGACGCGCGGGTAGCCAGGCGGGGTGGCGGGATTGACGGTAATAGGGAATGTCCGGCCGAAGTCCGTGGAGAGCCGCAGCGTGCATTGCGCTACCGCGACGTTCTGCGGGTTGAGAGGGTTCACGGCCCCGGTAACCGGTTCGTTGCCCTGCGGCCCTACCACGACGTCCGGGGCGGCGCTCACTGGGCGGGACACGGCCGACAAAAGCACAGCGACGCTCACCAACAGCCCTGCTAACCACCGCCACATGGGTCCCTCCTGTTATGTCGCTCACGCGGCGGAGCGCCTGGGCGTGCTGTCCGCCGGGTGTGTGATCCCGGGCGAGGTCGGAATGCCGTGTCCTATAGGGGCAGCGCTAGCGCTGCGTGGGCTCTTGCATCCCCCACCCCTACCGTCGCGGCTCGGTTGCCGGCCGGCGATCTCCGTCACACACGCGGTCCGGGCCCCCGCCAGCCGAGGTTGGCTCACAGTATCACGAGCGCTGAGCACCCAAGAGTGGCAAATTAGTGAAGATAGATGGTAGAACCGGTGAATTACGATCTCTACCCATCACCATGAAACAACATGGGTTTATGAATGATACGAGATACACGTATCATGCATTACTTCGGTGCCTGTGACCGTACTGGGTGGTGGCGCGGCGCCGCAGTCGAGCCGCGCGGCTCGCACCGCTCAAGGGTGCCGGCGGGGGCCGCCGGCACCCCGCTCCTGCCCAACGCCACCTTGCAGTGGAACCCGCGAGAGGGGGCGATGGACTCAGTCCCAGGCGGCGTCTATCCTGCGGAGAGAACCGTACGGAAGGGCACGCGATGGCTGATCCCAAGATCATTTACACGCTCACGGATGAAGCCCCCCTCCTGGCGACCTACTCCCTGCTGCCCATCATCTCAGCGTACGCCGCCCTCGCCGGCGTGGCGCTCGAGACGCGGGACATCTCCCTGGCCGGCCGCATCATCGCCGCCTTCCCTGAATACCTCTCGCCCGAGCAGCGCATCGGCGACGCCCTCGCCGAGCTGGGCGCGCTGACGCGCCGGCCCGAGGCCAACATCATCAAGCTGCCCAACATCAGCGCGTCCGTGCCGCAGTTGAAGGAAGCCATCGCCGAGCTCCAGGGGCAGGGCTACGCGCTCCCAGACTACCCCGACGCCCCCCAGACCGCCGCGGAGAGGGAGGTCCGCGCCCGCTACGACCGCGTCAAGGGCAGCGCGGTCAACCCCGTGCTCCGCCAGGGCAACTCCGACCGTCGGGCCGCGCCCTCGGTCAAGCAGTACGCCCGCAAGCACCCACACCCCATGGGCGCCTGGTCCCCCGATTCCAAAACCAACGTGGCGCACATGACCCGCGACGACTTCCGCTCAACCGAGCGATCCGCCGTCATCGCCGCGGACGACGCGCTGCGCATCGAGCTGGTGGACGAGCACGGCGCGGTCACCGTGCTGCGTGATGCCGTGCCGGTGCTGGCCGGCGAGGTGGTGGACGCGAGCGTGATGCGGGTGGCGTCGTTGCGGGCCTTCCTGGACGAGCAGATCGCCCGCGCCAAGGCCGAGCAGGTGCTGTTCTCCCTGCACCTCAAGGCCACGATGATGAAGGTCTCCGACCCGATCATCTTCGGCCACGCGGTGCGCGCCTTCTTCCCCACGCTGTTTGCCCGCTACGGCGACGTGCTGGCCGCGGCCGGCGGCGATCCTGACGAGGGCCTCGCCGCGCTGCTCCAGGTGGCGCAATCGCTCCCCGACGACGTGCGCCGCGGCATCGAAGCGGCCATCGCCCAAGACCTGGCCAACGGCCCGGCGCTGGCGATGGTCGATTCCGAGCAGGGCATCACCAACCTCCACGTCCCCAGCGACGTGATCATCGACGCCTCAATGGCGGCCATGATCCGCAACGGCGGGCGCATGTGGGGACCGGACGGCAAGGAGCACGACACCCTGGCCGTCATTCCGGACAGCAGCTACGCCCCCATCTACCAGGTCGTGATCGACGATTGCCGCACCCACGGCGCCTTTGACCCGGCCACCATGGGGTCCGTCTCTAACGTCGGGCTGATGGCGATGGAGGCCGAGGAGTACGGCAGCCACGACAAGACGTTCGAGATCCCCAAAGCCGGCACCGTGCGCGTGGTGGACCGCGCCGGCAACGTCCTGTTCGAGCACCGCGTAGCCGCGGGCGACATCTGGCGCATGTGCCAGACCAAGGACGTGGCGATCCGCGACTGGGTCAAGCTGGCGGTCACCCGCGCCCGCATCACGGGCACCCCGGCGGTGTTCTGGCTGGACGAGACCCGGCCACACGATGCCAATCTCATCGCAAAGGTGCGCCGGTACCTCGCTGAGCACGACACCAGCGGCCTCCAGATCGAGATCATGGCGCCCACGGAGGCCATGGCTTTCTCCCTACGGCGCATCCGCCAGGGCTTGGACACCATCTCGGTGACCGGCAACGTGCTGCGCGATTATCTCACCGACCTGTTCCCCATCCTGGAGCTGGGCACGAGTGCCCGGATGCTGTCCATCGTCCCGCTCCTGGCCGGGGGCGCGTTGTTCGAGACGGGGGCCGGCGGGTCGGCACCCAAGCACGTGGAGCAGCTACTCAAAGAAAACCACCTGCGGTGGGACAGCCTCGGCGAGTTTCTCGCGCTCGCCGCGAGTTTTGAGCACCTGGCCCGCACGACCGGTAACACCCGCGCCCAGGTGCTCGCCGACACCCTGGACCGGGCCACGGGGCGCTACCTGGACGAGAACAAGACGCCCAGCCGCAAGGTCGGTGAGCTTGACACTCGCGGCAGCCACTTCTACCTGGCGTTGTTCTGGGCGGAGGAGCTCGCGGCGCAGACCGAGGATCGCGCGCTGGCCGCCGCGTTTGCGGAGCTGGCGCGGACGTTGCGGGCCAACGAGCCCACCATCGCCGCGGAGCTGCTGGCCGTCCAGGGCGCTCCGGTGGACCTTGGCGGGTACTACCGCCCCGACCCGGCCAAGGCCAACGCGGTCATGCGCCCGTCGAAGACGTTCAACGAAGCCCTCGCACTCCTCCAACGTTGAGCACGTGCCTGAGGGAAGGAACGCCGGTTCCTTCCCTCATTCATTCATACCTACCCCCAACCGCACCAACGGGAGGTTTGCCATGTCTCGCAAGAAGGTCACCATCTGGGGCGCCGGCATGACCGGCGCCACGATGGCGCAGCGTCTCGTCGAGAAGAACATCTGCGACGTGACGATGATCGACATCATCCCGGACATGCCCCAGGGCAAGGCCCTGGACATGATGCAGGCCGGGCCCATCCTGGGCTTTGATACCGTGGTCACCGGCACCAACGACCCGGCGGACACGGCCGGTTCGGACGTGGTGGTGATCACCTCCGGCGTGCCGCGCAAGCCGGGCATGACGCGCGAGGACCTGCTCAACACCAACGCCGGCATCGTGCGCGGCGTGGTGCGAGACGCGGTCAAGTACTCACCGAACGCCGTGTTGATCATCTTCGCCAACCCGATGGACGTGATGTGCCACGTGGCGCTCGAGGCCTCCGGTCTGCCGCGCGAGCGCGTCATCGGCCAGGGCAGCATGCTCGACACCGCCCGCTACCGCACCTTCATCGCCATGGAGACCGGTGCTTCGGTCAAGGACGTGCACGCCTGGGTGCTGGGCGGCCACACCGAGGCGACGATGGTGCCGCTGATCAGCAACGCCACCGTGGGCGGCGTGCCGCTGGTGCAGCTCGTGGGCCAGGAGCGGGCCGAGGCGCTCGCCCAGCGCGCGCGCAACGGCGGCGCCGAGATCGTCGCCCTGCTCAAGACCGGCAGCGCCTACTACGCCCCCTCGGCGGCCACCGTGGCGATGGTGGAATCGATCATCCTGGACGAAAAGCGCGTGGTGCCCGCCGCCGCCTACCTCCAGGGCGAGTACGGCATCCATGACGCCTTCGTGGGCGTGATGGTGAAACTTGGCGCGAAGGGCATTGAGCAGATCATCGAGGTGCCGCTCTCCGAGAGCGAGCGCGCCGGCCTGCACAAGGCGGCCGAGGCGGTGAAGGAACTGGTCAAACTGGTGCAGTAGCGCCAAGGACGGGGATCGGGAGCAGCCGGTCCCTTCCTAAACGGCGAGCCCCACTTTCCCGGCTGGGAAAGTGGGGCTCGCCGTTCTGGCTGTCTGCGGCTCACCGCCGACGGGCGCACGCCGGGAACCCACCTGGGTGGGACCCATGCCTAGGGACGCCCCCTCACCCGCGCTGCGACATGAGGCGGCGGTTCTTGACCATCGCCTTCACGTAGTCGCGGTTCATGAGGGCGATGAAGTCGATGCTGATCTCCTTTGGGCAGACCGCCTCGCACTCACCCATGTTGGTGCAGGAGCCGAACAGCTCTTCCATGGCCTGCACCATGTTCACCACCCGCAGCCACCGCTCGGGCTGGCCCTGGGGGAGCAGGTTGAGGTGCGCCACCTTGGCCGCGGTGAAGAGCTGGGCAGCGCCGTTCGGGCAGGCGGCCACACAGGCGCCGCAGCCGATGCAGGCGGCGGCGTCGAAGGCGGTGTCGGCCACCTCTTTGGGGATAAGGGTGTTGTTGGCCTCGGGCGCGCTGCCGGTGGGAGCCGTGATGTAGCCGCCCGCCTCGATGATCCGGTCCAGCGCGCTGCGGTCGACGGTCAGGTCCTTGATCACCGGGAAGGCGGCGGCGCGCCACGGCTCCACCACGATGCGGTCGCCGTCTTTGAAGTGGCGCATGTGGAGCTGACAGGTGGTGGTGCCGCGCACCGGCCCGTGCGGCACGCCGTTGATCACCACCCCACACATGCCGCAGATGCCCTCCCGGCAGTCGCTGTCAAAGGCGATCGGGTCCTCGCCCTGGCTGATGAGGCGCTCGTTGAGCACGTCGAGCATCTCCAGGAAGGAGATGTCGGGCGAGATGTCGTCCACCTCGTAGTCCACAAACCGGCCGGGCGAGTGGCGGTCCTTCTGCCGCCAGATTTTGAGATACAAGCGCATCGCACGGTGACTCCGAGCAGCGCCCACAGGGCAAGGCGGCTGGTTACTTGTAGCTTCGCTGCGATGGGTGTACGAACTCGAAGATAAGCGGCTCCTTGTGCAGTTTGGGCTCGCAGCCCACGCCGGTGAACTCCCAGGCGGCCACGTAGGCGTACTCGTCGTCGTTGCGCAGCGCCTCGCCGTCCTCGGTCTGGTACTCAACGCGGAAGTGGCCGCCGCAGGACTCGTTGCGGTGCAGGGCGTCGCGCACGATCAGCTCGGCGAACTCGAGGAAGTCCTCCACGCGCCCGGCCTTCTCCAGCGCCTGGTTGAACTCCTCGTTGGCGCCGGGCACGCGCAGGTCGCGGTAGAACTCCTCGCGCAACGCCGGGATCTCCGAGAGCGCCTTCTGCAGTCCCTCGGCGGAGCGCTCCATGCCGCACAGGTCCCACATGACCTTGCCCAGCTCCCGGTGGAAGTAGTCCGGCGAGCGCGTGCCCTTGATGGCCAGCAGCCGCTTCACCCGGTCCGTCACCTCGGCCTCCACCTGCTTGAAGGCCGGGTGGTCGGTGGGCAGCGGCCGGGTGCCGAGCAGGCCGGCCAGGTAATCGGCCAGGGTGTAGGGCAGGATGAAGTAGCCGTCGGCCAGGCCCTGCATGAGGGCGCTGGCGCCCAGGCGGTTGGCACCGTGGTCGGAGAAGTTGGCCTCCCCCGCCACGAACAGGCCGGGGATGGTGCTCATCAGGTTGTAGTCCACCCACAGGCCGCCCATGGTGTAGTGCGGCGCGGGGTAGATGCGCATGGGCGTTTCCCAGGGGCTCTCGCCGGTGATCTTTTCGTACATTTCGAACAGGTTGCCGTAGCGGTCCTCGATCACGCCGCGGCCCAGGCGGGCGATGGCATCGGCGAAGTCCAGGTAGACGCCGTTGCGCAGCGGGCCCACCCCGCGGCCGCTGTCGACCATGCGCTTGACGGCACGCGAGGCGACGTCGCGCGGCACCAGGTTACCGTAGGAGGGGTACATCCGCTCCAGGAAGTAGTCCCGCTCCTCCTCTGGGATGAGGCGGGGCGGGCGCTCGTCGCCCGGATTGCGCGGCACCCACACCCGTCCGTCGTTGCGCAGCGACTCGCTCATCAGCGTGAGCTTGGATTGGTAGTGCTCGCTGGCCGGGATGCAGGTGGGGTGGATCTGGGTGAAGCAGGGGTTGGCCATGAAGGCGCCGCGCCGGTGCGCCCGCCAGATGGCGGTGCAGTTGCTGCCCTTGGCGTTGGTGGACAGGAAGAAGATGTTGCTGTAGCCGCCGGTGGCCAGCACCACCGCGTGGGCGGCGTGCGAGCTGACCTCACCGGTCACCAGGTTGCGCACCACGATGCCCACAGCGCGGCCGTCATACACCACGAGGTCCAGCATCTCGTGGCGTGGGTACATCGTCACCGTGCCGGCGTGCACCTGCCGCATCATGGCCTGGTAGGCCCCCAGCAGGAGCTGCTGGCCCGTTTGGCCGCGGGCGTAGAAGGTGCGGGAGACCTGCGCCCCGCCGAAGGAGCGGTTGTCCAGCAGGCCGCCGTACTCACGGGCGAAGGGCACCCCCTGCGCCACGCACTGGTCGATGATGTTCACGCTCTCCTGGGCCAGCCGGTAGACGTTGGCCTCCCGCGAGCGGTAATCGCCGCCCTTGATGGTGTCGTAGAACAGGCGGAAGACGCTGTCACCGTCGTTGCGGTAGTTCTTGGCGGCGTTGATCCCGCCCTGAGCGGCGATGCTGTGGGCGCGGCGGGGTGAGTCCTGGAAGCAGAACACCTTCACGTTGTAGCCCAGCTCACCCAGCGTGGCCGCCGCCGAGGCTCCGGCCAGCCCCGTGCCCACGATGATCACCTCGAACCGCCGCCGGTTGGTGGGCGCGACCAGGCGTAGGTTGGCCTTGCAGTTGTCCCACTTCTCCTCGATCGGCCCCGGCGGGACCTTGGCGTCCAGCTTGGGCGATGCCGCAACGGTCATGGCCACTCCTCCCTCAGCTCACCACCCCGGCAAGCACCATCACCGGGAAGCTGACGTTACCGGCGACGATGGCAGCCGCAAATGCAGTCGCGAACCACCGCCGGGCGGGGTTGAAGCGGGGATTGTTGACGCCCAGGCTCTGAAAGAGGCTCCAGGCGCCGTGGTAGATGTGCAACCCCAGTGCCACGTTGGCGACGATGTACAGCAGCGCCACCGGCCACTGCTGGAAGCTGGCCACCACGTTGTGGTACACGTCGCCCTTTTTGAAGTCGGGGTTGGCCCACCCCCACGTCAGGTCGGCCAGGTGGTAGAGGACGTACAGGCCGACGATCACGCCGCTCCAGCGCATGGTGCGTGCGGCGTAGGTGGCGGCGATGTAATGGCGGGGCGACTGGTACGGCACGGGCCGGGCGCGGCGGTTCATGCGGGTCAGCGAGTAGGCAGCGTGGATGTGCAGCGCGAACGACCCGATCAGCAGCACGCGCACGATCCACAGCGCGCCGGTGTGAGGCAGAAATGGCTCGCCCACCGTGCGCAGGCCCTCGGCGTAGCGGTTGATCTCCTCCGCGCCCAGGTACAGCTTGAGGTTGCCCAGCATGTGCAGCAGGACGTACCCCAACAGCACGATGCCGGTAACCGCCATCACCCATTTCTTGCCGACGGCCGAGCGGTAGAAAACCAAGGGCCACGGCAGCGCGCGCGCCGCTACCCGTGCCGGTGTTGTGGTGGCCATCGCGTCCGGTGCCTCCGCAGGGGGTACGGGCCGGCACCCGCCGGGCGGGTTGTGCCCGCTATCCGCTGGGACACGCCGGTGCCCTCGCTCCCGGACAGGCTGCCGCCCCAGCGTGAGCGTAACACCGGCCCCTGGTTACAGCAACGCCGCGTCGCCCAGGCGCCCTCGCGGCCCCCTCGACCGGTGCGCATCATCTCCGCCGCCGTTGTTACCGCAAGCTAACCGTTTCTCAACCACCGAGGGCAGCCCGGTGGCTATTACCTAAACACCGCCGTGCGGCCGCTGCGACGTGTTGGCGGCCATACCCGTTCGACCCGGTCGGCAGAAGGTCCCCGCATGACCATCCCAGGGAGCATTCGGCGCCATGTCCTCACGGTCGTTGCCATGAGCGCTCCTACCCGCCCCGGGCTCACCGCGTTGGTGGTGTATCTGCGCCCGGCGCCGCGCCGGTGGCTGCTTCTTGTTCTGGCCGAAGCGGACGTGTACCTCATCGAGCACGTCGGCGCCGCCAACGCCGTGCAGACCGCGCTCGCCACCCGCAGCGACCTGGTGATCGTCGTCGGCGGGGACGACCCGGAGCACGTGGCGCTGGCCCGCACCCTCCTGGAAACGTTGAGCTCCGTGCTCGTCGCGGTGATCCCACCCGGCACGTCGGCCGCGCCGTATTACAACGCTGGCGCCGTCACCGTGCTCACCGACGACACGCCACCCGAGGAAGCCGGCGCCGCCCTCAGCCCTGCCCTGCGAGAGGCGCGGCTGCTGCGCAGCATCGGCCGCCTGGCGGCGGAATACCTGGTCTTCAAAGACGTGCGCTTCCGCACTCTGCCGCCGGAGCTGGCGCGGGAAGGACGCACCGTGCCCCTCACCCGCGTGGAGGCGGAGGTGCTGGCCGAGCTCTCCCGGTCGCTTGGCAATCTGGTGCCGGCCAGCGAGCTCACCCGGCGGCTGGCGCAGGTCTCCAGGCGGGCGGCAGTGCATCCCGGCTACCTGAAGACGGTGATCCTGCGCCTCCGCCGCAAGATCCAGAGCTTGGGCGCCGACCCTAAACTGCTGCGCAACGTGCGCGGGCTGGGCTACGTGCTGGTCGGTTGAGACGCGTTTGGCGCGGTTAGGCTGGGTCCAGGGGCAGCCGCACCACGAAGGTGCTGCCCTGCCCTTCCTGGCTGCTCACGCTTATGCTGCCGCCGTGTTGCTCCACGATCTGGCGCGAGCCGGCCAGCCCCAGCCCGTTGCCCTTGAATCGCCCGACCACGTTGCGCGCGCGGTGGAAGCGCTCGAAGATGTGCGGCAGGTCGGCGGCGGGGATGCCCACCCCACAGTCCTGTACCGCGAGCTGAGCGTAGGCCCGCGTGCCGCCCTCGGGCAGCGGCTCGTGCACCACCGTGAGGGTAACGTTCACCGGACCGCCGTTGGGGCTGTACTTGATGGCGTTGGACAGCAGGTTGTTGACCACCCGCTCCAGGCGGAACTTGTCCCACGTGCCCACGATCTCCGCCGGCGCGGCATGAAGGTGGACCTCGTGCGTGCCGCGGTTGAGGTCGGCGTACATCTCCGCGATCTGTCGCACCAGCGCCACCAGGTCCATGGGACGGCAGTGCAGGTCCAGCGGCTGGCCGGCCTCCAGACGGGCCAGATCCACGAACTCGCGGCACATGGCCGTCAGCCGCGTCGCAATGGCGTCCAGGCGGCGGGCCATCCACACCCCATCCGGCCGGTCGGCGCTCTCGGCCTCTTCGTGGAGCACGTGCGCCAGGGTGCGGATCGAGGCCAGTGGCTGGGCCAGGTCGTGGCTGATGGCGGCCATCAGCTCATCGCGGAGGCGCAGGGCGCGCCGCACCTCGTCGTACAGGCGGGCGTTGGCCACGGCTGCGGCCGCGCGCCGCGCCAGGTCTTCGGCCAGGGACAGGTCCTCCGCGCCGTAGCGGCGGTGCACGGCGCAGAAGGAGAGCACACCCACCACTTGATCGTTGATGATGAGGGGCAGGCTCATGCGGGACCGGGCCCCGAGACGATGGAGCAGGGCGAGATGCTCTTCATCGCGAGCCATCTCCGCCAGCGCGTCCGGCGTGACCTCGGAGATGAGCACCGGGCTGCGCGCGCGTGCGGCCTCGGCGATGGGGTGACGCGCGGTCAGGTCAAGGGGATAGCGCTCGCCCAGGGTGCGCACGATGGCCTCCCGCTCCGGGGTATCGGCCACGGCGGCCAGGCGACGGAACGAGCCGCCGCCCTCCAGCATGTCCACGATGCAGCAATCGGCCAGCGTGGGCACGCACAGGCGCGCCAGGTTGGCCAGGGTAGCGGCGTAGTCCAGCGAGCCGCTGAGCAGCGCGCTGGCCTCCAGCAGAAAGCTCAGCCGGCCACGGGCCACGTCCGCCTCGGCGCGGGCGACGCGCTCCGCCTCGAGCAGCCGTGCCAGCTCGATGGACACCGCCACCCGGTCCACGGCCAACTGCAGGAGGTTGGCATCGCCTTCGGTGAACCGCCCGGGGGCGGTGGCGCCCACGCACAGCACACCGGTCACGCGCCCCTCCACGCGCACCGGCACGGCCATGAGGGCGCGCAGCGGCCGGCCGGGCGGGTGCGGGCAGGAGGCGTCGGTGAAGGGCGGGCCGTCGGCCACCAGGGGCCGGGCCTCGGCGAGCACGCAACCGGCCATGCCGCCGGTGAGGGGCAGCGTCACCCGGCCGGGCTGCGGCGCGCTGCCCACGCTGGCGCGCAGCTCCAGCGCCGCGCCGTCCGCGGTGCGCAGCAGCACGGCGGCGCAGTCGGCCGCGAAGAACGCGCACACGCGGTTAAGCAGGTCGTGCAACAGGCTGTCCAGGGAGAGATGCGTGAGGGCCGGCTCGACCAGGCGCCGGATGCGGCGTGCCCGGTCGACGGCCGGCGCGTTGCTCACTGCCGCCGCACCGCTGCCCCGGAGCCGCACCCATGGCCGCTGAGCGTGGTCTGGCGGCGGTTGCGCCGGATCGTTGCCGAGGGATTCGTGAGACGAAGGGTCACGACCAACCGTGCGGGTTTGCATCGCTGTCTTCCTGTCCTGGGGCAACCAAAGCGCATCGCGGGCCTACGCCCAGCACCCACCGGCAGGGTGGACCAGCCCGCCGGCGATTCGGACCCGCACCGTGCGCTGGGGCGAGCGCGTGGGCGCGAGAGGGTCTGGGCAGCGTGTCGTGATCGAGCCTCAGGGTACGGTGCGTAACAGGACGGTTTCAACGTCCGATTCGTTACATAAATACGCCGCCCTTTGGCTCAGAGATCGCGGATCGGACTAGGCGGATATCGCACAATTGCGATGTTGGCGGGACGGCCCGGTCGGTAGAATGATCAGGCTCGCGCCGCCCTGGCACGCCGGGGTGCCGCGCCGAATCTTGTTACGGAAGCATGGTGATGCCCCCGCCGCAAGCGCCTGGTGGACAGCCCATCCGGGTGATCGTGGCGGACCCGTACACCCTGTCGCGCACCAGCGTGGCCAGCGTGCTGGCGGCACATCCGGCAGTGGTGGTTGTGGGTGAGAGCGCCAGCGCGAGGGAGGTGCTACAGGCCGTGGCACGGGAGTCGGCGATCGTGCTGATGCATCCAGACCTCAGCGCGGACCTAAGCGGCCTCATCCACACCGTGCGGCTGGCGTCCCCGCAGTCGCCGGTGGTGCTGTTCGGGCTGCGCGAGGACGAACGGCGCATTACCGCGTGGATCGAAGCGGGCGCACGTGGGTTCATCGACGAAAAGGCCGATTTGGCCACGGTGGTGCAGATCCTGCTGCGGGTAGCGGCCGGGGAGCAGGTGGTCTCGCCCCGACTGCCCTCGCCCGCGTATGAGCCCGCTGCCGCGCCGCGGCACTCGCACGTGACCGCGCACGCCCGTTCGGCGTGGCTGGCGCTCACCGCCCGTGAGCGTCAAGTGCTGGGCCTGATCGCGGCGGGGTGCTCCAACCGCGATGCCGCGTGGACGCTGGGCATCTCGGAGCACACGGTGCGCGCGCACCTGCGCAGCATCTCCCAGAAGCTCGGTGCGCAGAACCGCCTGCAGGCGGTGGCGCTAGCGTTCCACGCCGGCCTGGTCGATGCTGGCAACGGTGCCACCGCGCCGTTGCCCCCTGCCGCTTCGTAGCCACTGGCATCCCTGGCCCTACGGCAGGGCAAGGTCGGTTGGCTGCACCGGCTAGGGCGCGCACGGAGCTCCGGTACCGGAGACCGGTTCATGGTGCGGCTATTGCTGCTCGGTGAGCACGTCCTACTCCTCGAAGGCCTCAAGCGACTGCTGGAGGAGCAAGGGGAGGTAGAGGTGCGCACCGCCCTGCTCGACGCCCCACCGAACCCATCCCAGGACTGGAGGCCCGACGCGCTCCTCGTGGAGACCTCCAACGTGCCGGGCGTGGGCGCGCAGCTCGCCCGCCTTCGGCAGGAGATCGCTCCCGCGCCCCTGCTCATCATCGCTCCGGGCGAGGCCGAGCAGTTCCTGGCCGCGCTGCGGGCCGGCGCGCGCGGCTTCGTGCCCCGAGATGCGCGCGCCGGTAACCTGATGCGCTGTGTCGCCGCCGTGCTGCGCGGGGAATGGGGCCTGCCGCGCGGCCTGCTCGGCGCCCTCGTCGAAGCCTACCTGACCCTGGCGGCGAGACCGACACCCCAGGCAGCCCCCCAGCTTACCGAGCGCGAACAGCAGGTGCTCCGCCTGCTCGTGCGCGGCTGGAGCGCGGAGCATATCGGCCGGGAGCTGTTTCTGTCCGAGAGCGGCGTGCGCAGCGTGATCCGCGGCATCGCGCGGAAGCTGGGCGTGAGCCGGACCGCCGAAGTGGTCCGGATCGCGGTGCAGCAGCGGCTGGTGCCATTGGATTAGACGCTGGACGAATGGGTGGGCAGGCCCAGCAATTCCTGTGCTCGGCGCAGCACCGCGGCCGGCGGGGTCGATACGGGCTGCCACGCCGCTCGTAGGGGCAGGCGCGGTGGTGCATCCGCCACCGCCGGCGCGGCCAGCACCAGCACCGGCGGCGGGGTAGCGAGACCGACGGCCATGGCGCGCACAAAGGTGTCACCATCGATGTACGGCATGTCCCAGCGCAGCACGACCAGCATCGGCCGCTCGTCCTCCACCGCTACCAGGCCATCGATGGAATTCAGCCGTACGGATGCCGCCCAGCCGGCCGCAGCGAACGCGGCCGCCAGGGCATGTGCCTCGCCCTCATCCCAGTCCACGACCAACACCCGTGGACGCACCGCGGGCTCCTTCCCGCGCCGAGCGGCCAGGCCCCGCTATCGGGGCTTGTGTACGGCCCACTTTCCGGTAAGTATGCGGTATTCGTTCCCCCAGCACAGGCGATAACCGGTTGAGAGCGGGTCGAATCCCCCGCCAGAGGCCGCACTTTTACCGACCTGCTCGACCGGTTGCCAACCGATGCGCGGCCGCGGTCGACACCGGCTTTCTGCGCGCCTCCACGCCGACCGCATCGCGGGGCAACCGACGCTCAACCACGCCCAGGCGGTCGGCGGGCATCCTGTCGGTACACACCACCATCGGCGGCGGGGGTTGCGGTGTTCGAGAGCTGCCAGATCCTAAACGTGCGCGTGCATCGGGTGACGTTGGCCGCCGTCTGCGCGCAGATGGAGGCCTTCATCCGCTCCGGCCGCCCGCACCAGATCGTGACCGTGAACATGGATTTCATCCGCCTGGCGCGGGAGGACCCGGCCTTCTGCGCGGCGGTGAACGGGGCGGACCTGGTGGTGCCGGATGGGGTGCCGGTGCTGTGGGCAGCCCGGCTCCTAAGGCGGCCGCTGGGCGAGCGCGTTACCGGGGTGGACCTGGTGGAGCAGGGGGCGGCGCTGGCCGCGGCGCGCGGCTACCGGGTGTTCCTCCTAGGGGCGGCGCCGGGTGTGGCGGACGCCGCGGCGGCGGCGCTCATCCGCCGCTACCCGGGCCTGTGCATCGCCGGCACCTACGCGCCGCCCATCGGCCCCTTCAGCGCGGAGGAAAACGCGCGCATGGTGGCGGCCGTGCGCGCGGCCCGCCCGCACCTGCTGTTCGTGGCCTTCGGCGCGCCGCGCCAGGAGCTCTGGATCCGCGCCCACTTGGACGAGCTGGAGGTGCCCGTGTGCGTGGGCGTAGGCGGTACCTTCAACTTCCTGAGCGGCGCCATCCCCCGTGCGCCGGTGTGGATGCGGCGCGCCGGCCTGGAGTGGGCCCACCGACTGGCCCAGGAGCCGGGGCGGCTGTGGCGCCGCTACCTGGTGCACGACCTGCCGGTCTTCCTGCGCCTGGTCGGCGCCGGGCTCATGCCGCTGCCCGGGGTGCAACGGTGACTGCTGGGCGCCCCGGCCGCGTTGGCCGGCACCGCCGACCACCCACTGGCCACCACCGGTTGAGCGGCGGTTGTCCAGAATGCCCCATCCGCCACCCTCATCTGTTACTTCTTCACCCGATCTTCACCGACCCGGCACCGGCGCCGCCATGGGCCGGGGTAGCCTGAAACCAGTGCGGGGCGGAAAAGAGCCCGACCCACCCGTCGGCAACCGTTCTGAGCCGTGGTATAGACTGAAAGGCGACCGCTGGGGAGGACGGGACCGCCGGGTCCGGCACGCGACAAGGAGGGGCCGATGTCCATTCTCATCGTCGAGGACGATGCCGATTTGCTTGACATTCTCTGCTTTACCCTGCGGCGGGAGGGCCACGAGGTGATCGCGGCGCGCGACGGCGCCGTGGGGTTGCAGCTCTGGCGACAGAAGGACCCGCAACTGGTGCTGCTGGACGTCGACCTGCCCAAGGTCAACGGCTGGGAGGTGTGCCGCCAGATCCGCGCTGAATCCAACACGCCCATCCTCATGCTCACCGCCGCCCGCTCCGACGCCGACATCGTGCGCGGCCTGGACAGCGGCGCGGACGACTACATCACCAAGCCGTTCAACCCGCGCGAGCTTTTGGCCCGCATCCGCGCCGTGCTGCGCCGCGCCAAGGAAGCCGCCGACCAGCCGCGCAAGGGCTGGCAGGTGATCACCGCCGGCGACCTCAGGCTCGACCCGCAGTGGCGCAGCGTCACCATCGGCGACCGCACCGTCCGCCTTACGGGCATTGAGTTCAAGCTGCTGTACGAGCTGGTGCTGCACGAGGGGCAGGTGCTCACCCACCAGATCCTGACCGATCGCGTCTGGGGCTACGAGGGTGTGGACGACGGCAGCCTGCTCAAGGGCCACATCCGCAACCTGCGCCGCAAGCTCGACGACGACTCCAACAACCCGACCTACATCCACACCGTGCCCGGTATCGGCTACACCTTCCGCCGCCGCCAGCCGGCAGCGGAGTAAACCCGCAGCGGTCGCCGTTCGTCTCGCGCGCCCGTCCACGCCGACGGGCGCGTGCTTTTTCCCATTCATCGCCCTCTTCGCTTCGCACCCGCCGTTTCTCAACCCCCTCTTCACAACACCGCGACGGGTCCCCGATCCGGGTTACGGTACGGTTGCCTTGACAGCTGAGGGCCGAGCCGATGAAGACCCTGATCGCGGACGCAGACCAGGTTCTGGTTAGTATGCTGGCCTATGTCTTGGGTCGGCATGGCCACGACGTGAGCACGGCGTCGGACGGGATGCAGGCCCTGCACCGCTGGCACACCGAGCAACCCGAGCTGGCCCTGATCGATGCCGCGCTGCCCGTCGTGGATGGGCTCGCCCTCTGCCGGCAGATCCGGCAGCGCTCTTCGGCGCTGGTGATCCTCTTCGGTCAACGCGGTGACGAGCACGAGTACGTGCAGTGCTACGAGGCAGGTGCGGACGACTGCATCGTCAAGCCGTTCAGCGTGCGACGCCTCCTGCTGCGCATCGATTCGCTCCTGCGGCGGATGAACGGCCTGCCCATGGCCGAGGGCGAGGCGGGGCGCGGCCGCTTGGTGGTGGGCGACCTGGTGATCGACCCGGGCGCGTTCGAGGCCTTCAAGAACCGCACGCGCCTGCACCTGACGCGGTTGGAGTTCCGCATTCTCTACCGCCTGGCGCGCAGCGTAGGCACGCTGGTTGAGGCCCAGCACCTGGCCGACTACGCCTGGCAATCGGCCACCGGCGGGGACATCCGCCTGCTCAAGACGCATATCTCGCACCTGCGCCAGAAGCTGGAGGAGGCGGGCGGGATGCCGATCTACATCCGCGCCATCCCTCGCACTGGCTACATCCTCACCCCCGCCGCGGCCGCGCCCGCGCCGGCCGACCCCGGTCACCCCAGCGCGTGGCCGCAGACCGAAGCTCAACCGGGAGGTAACCCAGACGCAACCGCGGTGCCCGCGCCGCTAGACAACATAGTGGCGTCACCTGCCGAGCAGCGGGCCTGACCGCGCCTCGGGATGCCTAAGAGGAGCCGGGTGCACGAGAAACGAGCATGAGCCAGATCAGCGTGATCGGCGCCGGATACGTTGGCTTGGTCACCGGCGCTTGCCTAGCCGAACTGGGCCACCACGTGTGCTGCCTGGACATCGATGCGGACAAGATCGCCGCGTTACGGGCGGGACGCGTGCCCTTCTACGAGCCGGGGCTGGCGGAGCTGGTGGCGGCGATGCGAGCCGACGGGCGCATCCGCTTCACCACCTCCTACGCCGAGGCGGTGCCGGGGGCGGAGTTCATCTTCATTGCCGTCAACACCCCGGCCGGCGCCGAGGGCCAGGCCGACCTCATGGCCGTGCGCAGCGCCGTCCGCGCGCTGGCGCCGCTGCTGCGCCCCGGCGCCGTGATCGTCAACAAGAGCACCGTACCCATCGGCACGGGCGACCTGGTGACCTGGTTGGTAGCCCGCCACACGCGCGTGCCGTTCAGCGTGGTCTCCCATCCCGAGTTTCTGCGCGAGGGCTCGGCGCTGGACGATTTCCGGCACCCGGACCGGCTCGTGTTCGGCGCCCGCGAGCGGGCGGCGGCGGAGCGGGTGGCCGCCCTGTACGGGCAGCTTTCCTGCCCGGTGATCATCACCGACATCCGCACGGCGGAGATGATCAAGTACGCCTCCAACGCCTTTCTGGCCACCCGCATCTCCTTCATCAACGAGATCGCCGCCATCTGCGAGCGGTTGGGCGCGGACGTCACCGAGGTGGCGCGCGGCATGGGCTACGACCGCCGCATCGGCCACCACTTCCTGCAGGCCGGCATCGGCTGGGGCGGCTCCTGCTTTCCCAAAGACGTGCGCGCCCTGATCCACATGGCCGCCGCCAGCGGCTCCCACCCCCAGCTCCTGCGTGCTGTGGTGGAGATCAACCATGACCAGCGCCTGCGCGTGGTGCAGAAGCTGCAGACGCTCCTGGGCAGCCTGGAGGAGCGGGTGGTGGCGCTCTGGGGCCTGGCCTTCAAACCGAACACGGATGACCTGCGCAACGCCCCGGCCCTGGAGCTGGCGGAGCTGTTGCGCCACGAGGGCTGCCTGCTGCGCGCCTACGATCCGGTGGCGATGGAGCGGGCGCGCGCCCTGCTCCCGGGCGTCGCCCTGTGCGGCGACGCCTACGAGGCGGCAACCGGGGCGGACGCGGTGGTGCTCGTCACGGAATGGGACGAGTTCCGTCACCTGGACCTGCCGCGGCTGCGCGCGCTGATGCGCACCCCGGTGCTGATCGATGGGCGCAACGCGCTCGACCCGGCGGCGGTGCGCGCCTGCGGCATCGTGTACGCCGGCGTGGGGCGCGGCCACCCGCCCGCGCAGCTCGCGTCGGCGCCGCCGGACGGCGCCGCGGCCGCATGGGACGACGCATCGCTGCCGGACGCGCTCCGAACGGCCGCGCACGTGGGCGGGGCGTTGCCCCATCAGGGCTGAGAGCTGGGGTGAGAGCGGTGACCACGCTATCTGAGTCTGAACGGGAACAGGTCGCGCGGGTGCTACCCGGGCTGTGGGAGACAGCGCCGCCGGTGACGACGGCGTGCCCACGCCTCGTGGTGCCATCACCGGCCTGGGCGAGCTGGCAGCGGGTGGCAAAGCGCGCCCTGGATATCACGGTGGCGGCCGCCCTGCTGGTGCTGGCGGCGCCGCTCATGCTGCTCATCGCGCTGGCCATCAAGCTCGATAGCCCTGGGCCGGTGATCTTCCGCCAGCGACGGGTGGGCAAAGACGGGCGCCCGTTCACGTTCTACAAGTTCCGCGGCATGGTCGCGGACGCGGAGGCGCGGCTGCACGAGGTAGCGCACCTGAACGAGGTGGACGGGCCGATCTTCAAATCGCGCCGCGACCCGCGGGTGACGCGCGTGGGGCGGGTGCTGCGCCGCACCAGCTTGGACGAGCTGCCCCAGCTCTGGAACGTGCTGCGCGGGGACATGAGCCTGGTGGGGCCGCGCCCGCCCCTGCCCACCGAGGTGACGCGGTACGAGCCCTGGCAGCGAGACCGGCTGCTGGTGCCGGGCGGGATCACCGGCCTGTGGCAGGTAAGCGGCCGCAACCTGCTCGGCTTTGAGGACATGGTCCGCCTCGACCTGGAATACATCACCCGCTGGTCGCTGTGGCTGGACCTGCGCATCCTCCTGCGCACGATACTGGTGGTGCTCACCGCCCGGGGCGCGTACTGACCTTTTCGCGCTCAAGTCCACGGCGGCCGGCCCCTTCCCACCACGAGGGACGCCGGCCGCGTGACGTTTCCGGCGATGCCGGCGCAATCGCCCGCAACCCGTCAGGCCGCCTTGGAGACCGCCTCACGCCGCGACGTGGCCGCGCGCAGCCACCTGCCCCAGCCCACCACGAAGGTGCCCATTGCCACGAACCAGCGAGCGCAGTTGGTGGTGAGAATGATCACGCTGACCCGGGGCTCCCCACCCGCCAGACGGCCCGTATGCCTCCCTCCTGGCGGGGGATGAGGCGATCGGCGCGCCGCCACCTACGACGCCGCGACCGAGGGCCGTACCTCCGCGAGCTTGCGCCGCACGTAGGCCGCCAGGCGGCGCACGGAGTCGAAGTGCTCGGGGATCACCTCGTCGTCCGCCACGGTGATCCCGAACGTCTCCTCCACGAAGAGCACGAGCTCGAGAATGCCCGTGGAGTCGATCAGCCCGCTCTCCAGGAAGGACGCCTCGGGGTCAACCGCCGTGCCGTCGAACACGAAATTGTCGCGGATGAAGTCCGCGATGACGCACTCAGGGGTCCCTTGCATACCATCCTCCAGGTGACCGGCATTGAGCACCGGTCATGTCACCAACGGGGTCACGGCCCCGACCTCGACGACATCGTCTGCCGGTGCCGGCAGGCGCGCCCGGAAGCCGGCGCCGAACAGGTCGTGCACGAGGTGCACGGAGGCGACGCCGACGAGGGCCATTGCCTCGAACTCGCTCAACCGGCCCAGGCGCCGGCCTTTCTCCACCAGGCCGCGCACCGCCACGGGGTCGAAATAACCCGCCTCGACCGTCGCCGCCTCGCTCAGTACCTCCCTGAGGAGGGCCGGCGCCTCGGTGGCCAGAAAGGCCGGCACGATGGGGGCGCGGTACGGCTGCTTGGGCCGCTCGCGGATAAGGGCCGGGATGAGGTCGGCCACGGCCCGCTTGAGCAGGTACTTCTCCTGCAGGCCGTGCAGCTTGAGGTCCGTGGGCAGGCGGTTACAGAACTCCACCAGCCGGTGGTCCAAGAAGGGGAACCGTCCCTCCACGGCGTGCGCCATGGCCACGCGGTCACCCTGCGAGGAGAGCAGATACTGCGGCAGGAAGATGGCCGCCTCCACGTGCTGGGCGCGGGCCACCGGGTCGTCCGCCGCCGTGATGCCGTCCAGCGCGGCCGCCAGCTCCGGCGCGTGGTCGACGTGCGTGAGCGCGTCGCGCAGCGCGGGCGCGAAGAAGCGCTTGAGGCGCGCGGTGGAGCGCCAGCGCACGAGATGGCTGTAGGCCGGGTCGTCCACCTCCGCCAGTCCCTGGCCAAAATGGGCGCGCAGGTAGGCCAGGGGCGTCTCGCTGAGCCCGTCCACATAGCCGTACAGGCGGCGGAGGAGCAGGGGGCGGGAGCGCGACTCGGGCCGGCGGGCCCAGAAGCACCGCACCTTGGCCTCTTTGAAGATGTTATAGCCGCCCAGGAACTCGTCCGAGCCCTCGCCCGTGAGCACGACCTTGAGCCCGTGCGCGCGGACGAAGCGGGAGAGCAGGAAGAAGGGCACCGGCGCCGTGCGCAGGAGCACCGTCTCCGTGTGCCAGACCACCTCCGGGAAGGCGGCGCCGATATCGCGCGCCGACACCTCCAGCACGTGGTGGCGCGTGCCCAGCGCCCGCGCCATCGCCTGCTGATAGCGACGTTCGTCGTAGGCCGCCTCGGTGAAGGCCACGGAGAACGTCTCCATGCGGTTGTCGGTGTAATGGTGGACGATGGCCGTGATCACGGACGAGTCGAGGCCGCCGCTGAGATAGGCGCCCACCGGCACGTCGGCGCGCAGGCGCAGGCGGGTGGCGTCCACCAGGAGGGCGCGCAACTCCTCGGCGTACTCCGCTTCAGGGCGCCGGTTACGTGGCTCGGGGTCAACGCGCAGGCGCCAGTAGCGGTGCGCGCGCACCCGGCCCTGCTCCGCCACGAGCACGTGCGCGGGCGGCAGCTCGCGCACCCCCTCGAACAGGGTGCGGCCCGGCAGCGGCGCCCAGTACGTAAACGTCTGGTCCAGTGCCTCTGGGTCGATGCGGCGGGGGAGGGACGGGTCGGCGAACAGCGCCTTGACCTCCGAGGCGAAGCGCAGGGCGCCCGGCGCGGGCATGGTGTAGAACAAGGGCCGCACGCCCAGGCGGTCGCGCGCCAGCAGCAACCGGCGGGCGCGCGCGTCCCACACTGCGAAGGCGAAGTCGCCGATGAGGGGCGTGACGCAGTCGGCGCCGCGCTCTTCGTACAGGTGGACGATGACCTCGGTGTCGGAGACGGTGCGGAAGCGGTGGCCGCGGGCCAGGAGCTCGGCGCGCAGCTCCGGGTAGTTGAAGATCTCGCCGTTGCAGACCACCCAGACGGTGCCGTCCTCGTTGGCGATCGGCTGGCGCCCGCCGGCCAGGTCGACGATGCTCAGGCGCGCGTGCGCCAGGCCGGCGACGGCGTCGCGGTAGAGGCCGGCGCCCTCCGGGCCGCGGTGGCGCAGGAGGGCGAGCATCCGGCGCAGGAGCGCCGCATCCGGCGGTCGTCTGCCGTGCAGGTCCACCACGCCCGCGATGCCGCACATACATGTGCTCCCTACAGAGGGAACATTCGAAGGGTGCCCGAGGGGTAGGCTAGCTCCCAAGCGTGCGAACTCAGGAGGTGCGCGGTCGCATCCGCGTCACGATTTGGGGCGATCCCGTTCGTGGATCAGGGTGCAAACCCACGCTCCTGCCGGCACTGGCACGCTGACGGTCACTCGCTTCCCACTTCCCGTGCACTGGATGCCCTCCCTGACTGGCATATCGTGCACCTCACCACGAGTGGCGACCCCCTGGTGGCCGCTAGCCCGGGTAATCCAGAGACCATGGCCGCCGATGGCATAGCCTGAAGCCGACCCGCGAGTGCGATCACGTGCTCGCACGTGAGACGGCTAAGGAGCGGCGCGTGCAGCCAGACATCGATCCCAAGGCAGAAACCGAGCGTATCGTGGAGTTCCTGCGCACCGCGGTCTACCGACAGTGGCGTCGGCGCGGCGCCGTGCTGGGCATCAGCGGCGGCGTCGATTCCTCCGTGGTGCTGCACCTCTGCGTGCGCGCCTTCGGTCCGGAGCGCGTGACGGCGCTCCTGCTGCCGGAGCGCGACTCCAGCCCGGAGAGCGAGCGGCTGGCGCGGGAGGTAGCCGCCGCGGTGGGCGTGACGCCCGTGCGCGAGGACCTGGAGCCGGGGCTGGCCGCGCTCGGCTGTTACGAGCGGCGCGATGCCGCCGTGCGCCGCCTGTTCCCCGACTACGACCCGGCCGTGCACCGGATCAAGATCGTGCTGCCGCCGGGGCTGGCGCAGGGCCGGCTCCTCAACCTGTTCTACCTCGTCGTCGTGGCGCCGGACGGGAGCGAGCGACGGGCGCGCATGCCCCGCGACGTCTATCTCGACATCGTCGCCGCCTCCAACATGAAGCAGCGGGTGCGCATGCTGATGCTCTACTACCACGCGGAGCGCCGGCACGCCGCGGTGGTGGGCACCGCCAACAAGAACGAGCACGACCAGGGCTTCTTCGTGAAGCACGGCGACGGCGGCGTGGATATTCAGCCGATCGCCCACCTGTACAAGACGCAGGTCTACCGCCTGGCGGAGCACCTGGGCGTGCCGGAGGAGGTGCGGCGGCGCCCGCCAACCAGCGACACCTACAGCGCCTCCTGCACGCAGGAGGAGTTCTTCTTCCGCCTGCCCTTCCCTCTGATGGACGCCCTGTGGTCCGCCCAGGAGCGCGGGGAGGTGGCGGAGGCGGTGGCCGCCCAGCTCGGACTGGTAGCGGAGCAGGTGCAGAACGCCTTCGCGGACTTCCGCCGCAAGCGCGCCACCACCGAGTACCTGCGCACCCCGCCCCTGCGCCTCGGTGTGTGACGGGGAATAGATGGCTTCTGGTATGTCCGAGCCGGCTGCTGGCCACCTGTGTGCGCCGCTTCTGTGCCGGAGGTAAGGCCAGGTGGCACCAGAATCCCCTAATATTGGGATAATGACCCGGTGCGTCGTGCATACCGCAATGCCCAGGAAAGCGTCAGCAATCCCACCGGCAATAGCAGCGTGAAGAGCATCAGACTAACCGTATGAACGAAGAGCGTCTCCAATCGTGCCCGAACGAGGAACACCGCGCGCATGAGCTCAATCGCATGGGTGGTAGGGAGCAGCTGAGCGACAGGGACCAGCCACGATGGCAAGACGGACACCGGATAAAGTGACCCGCTGAGCAGCATCGACAGCATCACCAGTCCGCCCGTGAACGGCTCGTTCTGCTTGAAGGCCAGGACAAAGGCGGCGGACATGAGCCCAATACCTGCCAGTGCCGCCATCGCGAGCAGTAACACCACTACCACCAACCCCAGGTTGGCCAGGCGGTAGTGCGCACCCATCACCGTACCGCCAAGCACCACCAGTAGGAGAAACTCCACCACAACCGAGATGGTGGGGTACAGGCCCATGCCCACGATCACGGCGAGCGGGTTGGCACGCGTGACCAGGATCGCCTCCAGGGTGCCCGTGACCTGCGCACCGCGCACGCCCGCGGCAAATGTCTTAACCGCCGGGTAGGTAAGCAGGCTCAGGCCCACTCCCAGCAACGCAAAAGAGAAATAGTCATCACCGTAGGGCGCCAGCTCAGTGGGAGCGTTGCCGCGGAACAGCTCTGCAACGAATCGGGTACTGAGCAAAGTGAAGATCATGCTGCCGTACTGAGTGAAAAAGCTCAGCCGGTAGCTCCAGGCCACGCGGAGATCGCGACTGACACAGGCTCGCAACGCCCTCATACCGCCGCCCGCTCCCGAGCATCAGCATCAGCGCTCAGCCGCTCTATCAGGCCCTGCAGCGGAGTAGCGCGGTGCAGGGCGGTTACCGTGGCACCGAGACCGGTCACCTCGCCGATGAACCCGGCGAGCGCCAGATCACCGTTGTGCGTCCACACCTCAAGCACCTGTTCCTCCGCGACCTGCGAGGCAATACGGATATCCCGGATGCCTGGATACCGACGAAGCTCCTCCAACAGCCGCGCGCGCAGCCCGCGCACCGTCACCAGGAAGCCGTCCAGGCCAGCAACGAGCGCCTCAATCTCCTGAGCAGTCGTATCAACCGCGATCCGTCCCTCGCGCAGCAGCGCCAACCTTCGGCAAAGGGCGAGCGCCTCCTGCACCTGGTGCGTCACTAGCAGGACGCAACCCTCGACGGCTTCAACTTCCTCCCGCACCACCCGCCAGACCTGGGCGGCGTGCACGCTATCCACGCTGCGCGTAGGCTCATCCATGAGCAAAACCCGCGGGCGCGTAAGCAAAGCGCGCGCCACGGCCAACCGCTGCCGCATCCCGGTGGAATACTCACCAAACGGACGGTCCGCCACCGCTGACAGGTCTAGACGCTCTAGCAGGCTACGAATGCGCGTCCGAGCCTCAACGGATGGCAGGCCGTTCAGGGCGGCGAAAAACTCAAGGTTCTCGCGCCCCGAGAGGCGCCAGTGGAAGCTGCGCTCATCGGCAAGCACATAGCCTACCACCGCACGCACTCGCGCCGCCTGTCGCACCGTATCGGCACCGCACACCGTGACCCTCCCGGCCGCAGGGATAAGCAGCGTGGCGATAGTTTTCAACACCGTAGTCTTGCCAGCGCCGTTCTCTCCGATGAGAGCGCAGAATTCCCCTCTTGCCACGCACAGGTTCACTCCCCGCAAGACCCGATGCGACGGCGCCCCTCGCCCCAACCATCGCAGCAGCGGGTTAGCGCGCGGAAACGAGACGTGCAGGTCTTCAACTGCGATTAGCAGCTCGCTCATTGCTCAGCCGATCCCCTCGTTGGCATCCTGGAGGATCGCCGCGCAGAGACGTGGCAGCTCATGAAAACCTCGGTAATACCGCACCCGCCGCACCGGTACCGTGGCAACCAGATCCGCTGCCGCCGTCAGCGCGTGCGCCGCCCGCGCGCCATGCAACAGCTCCGCCATGTACATGTTGGCCAGCAGTAGGAAGACAGCGTCCAGCGGCGCTATGGCCTCAAATGCCACCATTCGGTACGGGTCGTCCTGCGGGTCCAGCACGTACACCGCGCGCAGCGGAACCGGTTCGGTCCACGTTCGTCCCCACTCTCGGCCGACGGTGAGGCGCCGCTTGTCTAACCAGCTCACCACTAGGCCGAAGCGGTTCGGGTCCTCGCCCAGGGCGGTCAAGCTGTCCCGCCACAGCTTGAGGCGCGGCAGGCTGTGCAGGGCCTGCACTCCCTCTGGTCCCCTTGCCAGCGGCAGCATGTCATCGGTGAGCATGGGGCAACCGGCGCGCATCAAAGCGGCCACCAAGGTGGATTTGCCGATACCGTGCGGCCCACAGAACGCCACCGCCGCCCCGTCCACCACCACCGCGCTGGCGTGGAGGATGACCCGCCCCTGAAGCTGCAAGGCCAGCCCGCTGACCGGCCCGCCGATGAGGTGCTCAACGTCCGTGCGGCACGCATCCGCCTCCAGGGTGTAGCGCACATTCCGTCCGTCCGGAGCGATCCAGAACGTGCCCACCCCGCGCGCCCAGTAGGTGATCCCGTCAACCCCGTCCCACACCCGGATGAGCGGCTCGCCCGCCTCTCCATCCGCGATCTCCCGCACCAGCGCGCCCGGCCGGGGCAGCGGCCCATCGGCGCGTCGGATCGTCACGGCGGCCGCCGGGCTGGCCGGCGGCAGGTCGCGCACGCTCAGATCGCAGGCGATCACGGTACCCAGTACCCGGTAGTGGTGCAGGCCACCGCGCGCCGAGGTAGGACAGGGACGAGCGCGGACGTGCACCCGGTCACCTCCTACGCCGCGGAGACGGGGCTGGGAGGGTCCCCAGCCCCCTCCGCCAGATGCGTTCCAGACCAGCCCCTAACGATGCGCTGACACCGACTACGAGCCGGTGTGGCCGCTGCCGCCGTGGCGGCGGCCAAACCAGCCATCAGACTGGCTTCCCCAGGAGCCACGGGTGACGGCCTGAATATCGCCGTGCTCGGTGATAGTCGGCTTGGTGTAGATCTTCTTCATCGCACGCTCACCTCCTTTCCGGTCAGGATGGGCGGGGAAAAGTCCCGGCGTGCAGATGCCGGTCCGGAAACGCCCAACGAATGCAGCCAGAGCCCGGCGGTGAGCGCCGCCCAGCTTGGCTGCCACCAAGGGTGGCGGGTGCGCGTCCAGTGGGACACCTCGCGCTCAACCTCGGCCCAGCGCACCCCCGGGAGGGCGCGCAGCGCCGCCAGGGCCGCATGCACGCGCTCCGACTCGCGCGCGGCACCCTCCCAAACCAGTTCATCAAAGATACCGTTGTCCAGGCGGTCGGCGATCGCCGCGGGCAGGACGCGAGCGAGCGCCTCGCGTAACAGGTCCTTGCAGCGGCCGCGGAAGCGGGTCATCCAGGGCGGGATGGCGGCCATCAGCTCAACGATACGCCGGTCGTTGAAGGGCGCCCGATGCTCGAGGCCGTGGGCCGCGAAGACGTGGCGATCGCGCCAGTACACAAAGTGGGCGACAACACGACGGTACAGCCGCCATCGCACCCGGGCCGTGTGCGCCGGCCGCCAGGCTGTGGTGCGCTCCCAGCCGGCCCAACTGATCCAGTCACGGCGAGGCGTGACGGTAGGCGGGAAGCCCAGGTAGAGCGGCCGGCCGCGCAGGCGCCGCCAGGCGTCCTGCAACGTGTAGGGGACCAGGTACGGGACGGTGTGATGGGCGAAAGCGGCCAGCGGCGATCGGTCGCCGCGCATGGCCTGCGCGATCCGCCAGGCAGTACGCGGTCGCCCGCGCAGCAGGGCGTCCGCCGCCCACATATCGCCGGTGAGGAACTCGTCCCCGCCTTCACCGCCCAGGACGACACCAATGCCGAGCTCCCGCGCCGTCCGGGCCAAGTGCACCTGTGCGGCGCCCTGCGGTGGATGCTCGGTGGAATCAAACATCTCGTCCGTGAGCACACGGCTGCTCAGGCTCCAGCACTCACCGATGTCCACCTCCACGTGTTCGATGCCAAGGTGCTCGCTCACTATGCGCGCGTAGCCGCGCTCGTCCATCTGGCTGGTACCCGCCGCGAATCCGGTAAGGCCGCAGAGGTGAGCGCCAAGCTCGGTGGCCACCGCCGTCACGTAAGAGGAATCCAGCCCACCGCTGAGGAAAACGCCGACGCGGCGGTTGGTGCGAAGCTGGGCCCTGGTAGCCGTACGGAAGAGGGCAACGAACTCATCCACGAACTCCTCAACGCGCCGGTACGGCCGTGGACGTACGTGCGGGCGATCCCACCATGTGTCCACGGTGAGCCGGTTGTCGTGCACGATGAGCCGCTGACCACCTTCCAGTTCGTGTACGCCGGCGTAGCAGGTGCTGCCCGGCTCCTGAACGGCATCGGCCAGGTGACGCAGCACGTGTTCGTGGTTGACGGCACACGGCGCGGCGCCCGGCACGATCAGTTGTCGTGGCTCGGAGCCGAGCAGCAATCGCCCGGCATGACGGGCGTAGAACAGCGGCCGCCAGCCGAGGGGATCCTTAGCGCAGATCAGCCGTCGCGCCAGGCGGTCCCAGATCACCACCGCCCAGTCGCCGATCAGGCGCGCGACGCAGTCATCACCCCAGCGGACGTAGGCCGCCAGCACATACTCCGCATCGGTCATCTCGCGGGCGCGTGCCGGATCGAGCGCCAGCGCTTGTGCCAGCTCGTCGCGGTTGTCCAAGCGTCCGTCCCAGGTAAGCCAGTAGCGCCCCGTCGGATCGCTGGCCGGCAGTTCCTCCCGCTCGGCCTCCGGGGTGGTAGGCAGGTTGACGTGGCCAAGCGCGATACCCTCGCCGCACCAGAGGCGCGGCGGGCGGTCACCACGGTGGGCGATCGCGGCTAGCAGGGCACGCGCCAGATCCTGCGGCACTGGCCGACCGTCAAGCGAGAGGCACGCCATGAGCCCGCTCATGCGATCACCTGTTTCGTACGCAACTGCTCCACCGGGAGCGCTGCAAAGGTCTGCCAGATCCGCGCGTCATCGAGCGCCCAGCCCCCGACCTCGACCCAGGCGTGGCCCTCCAGCTTGCCGTTGTGCAGGCGTACGCCCAGGCACACCGCGGCGGGCAACCCGCGCCGGGTCAGCACCTCGCGCAAGACGAGAGCGGTTTGCAGGCAACGCACGGAGAAGGGCCACAGTCGCTTGGCGCGGCGCACGGCGCGGTAAGCGCGCCAGACGGTAGCCTCATCCACCGGCAGGGCATCGGGCCGAGCCGTGGGCACGACCGCCGCCAAGGTAGCCCGTGCCACCGCCCGGCGCCCACCGAGACGGAAGAGCAGAGTGGTCCGCACCAGTGCCCGCAGCGCCCGCCAGCTGTCGAGTGCCGAGGCGACCCACGCACCGCCGGTCATGACGATTCAGTCACCAGGTTCCGGGCGCGCAGCTCGGCAACAAACGCCTGCAGGTCGGCGGCCGCCGCCTCGGGCTGCACGTCGTACTCGGCGGTGATCGCCGCGATGATGGCTGCGGGTGTGGCACCGCGCACGAGATGGGACCAGATCAGCGCGCCCAGGGAATTGAGGCTGTAGTAGATGCCGCTGTCCAGATCGAGCAGCACCATCTCCTCGCGCAGCGGCCGTGCCACCACCGTGTCCCTGACGCGCACCGGGATCCCAGACAGATGGGTAGAGCCGGACTGGGTCACGGATTCCCCCTCAACCCAACCGTGGCGCCAGCGGTGCTCCTCCTTCGCCGCTGGCGACCGGCGTGTGTCTGCCTCAAACCTAGCTCACGGCCCGGCACGACGCGGGTGGGTGCACGGTAGCGTTCCGGTCGAAAAGCAGCAGGAACGCCTCCGGGCTCGCTGCCGCCCAACCACCCTGGATCGGTGCCCACCCCAGCACACCGGGTTCCAACATGCTCGTCACCATGCACCACATGGCCCACGCTAGACTGGGGTCTGTACCCCCCTCGCCGCGGGAGACCGATATGGCAAGGGACCCCCACGCCCGCTTCGTGATCCTCTGCACCCGAGAGCCGGAGGCGGCGCCGCCGTCGGCAGTGCGTTGGGCGGCGGAGAAGGTGTGCGACTGGACTACCGTGGTGGAGATCGCCGCTCGGCACCGCGTGGCGGCGTTCGTGGAGGAAGCGTGCACGCGCGGGGCGGTTCCCCTTCCTGCCGTCGCGCGGGACCGGTTGGACGCCACCACCCTGCGGACCGTGGCTCACGCCCTCATGCTCGATGCGGAGCTTACCCGGCTGAACGAAGCGCTGGCGGCACGTGAGATTCCTGTGATCGTGTTGAAGGGGCCGGTCCTGGCGCGCACCATCTACCCGCGCCTATCCGCCCGCCCCTACAGCGACTTGGACCTCGTTGTGCGCATCGAGCAGGCAGACGCGGCCGTCGCGGTGCTCACGGGGCTAGGCTATCGCGAGGTGCCGTACGAGGCCGAAGAGGCACGCCGCGCCCTTGCGTCGACGCTTACGTGCGGGGCGGCCTATCATCGCCAGTTTGTCCACGAGCGCAACGGCGCCCTGGTTGAGGTCCACCTGGACCCGCTTCAGCTCGGCCTCCAACCCGTCTGTGAGGCCGAACGCTGGCAACGCGCGCTACCGGTACCCGGGCTTCCCGGTGCGCTCATGCTGGCACCGGAAGACCAGCTCGTGCAGCTCGCCGTGCACGCACATAAGCACGGGTTTGAGCGGTTGATCTGGGTCAAAGATCTCGATCTCCTGCTTCGCGCCTACCGGACCACCTTGAATCAGGACCTCGCGGTGCGGGTAGCGCGGCAGGAAGGGGTGGCAGCCTCCCTCTGGCTCGCCATACGCCTGGCGCGGAGCCTTCTGCGCACACCAGGCACGGCGGCGCTCGAGGCTCGCCTGCGTCCCTCGCCCGTGCTTCGCTTTTTATACGGGCTGGTGTGGCCTACGCACCGCACCTACAACCTGAGAGGACGCATGCGCCGTCGTGCCGTGCAGTTCCATGCCGCGGAGTCGCTGCGGGGGATGGTCCCCAGCTTCGTGCTGTTCGGCCGGCGCCGTGACCGGGCCCAGGCCATCCTCAGCCACCTGCTCCAGCGTTGACGCCCCGTGCGGGCAGCCACCGTGGCAGTCAAGGGGCGGCCATCTCCTCCTCCCGCGCCGATGCTTGCCTCGCTACGAGCCGTCATCCCGACACCCGCAGCGAGATGAGCGCTGCCTTGGCCGGCGCTGCGGCCTTCTCTCCATCATCAATCCGATACGCGCGCACCACCTTGCGCACCGCCGCCACCACGTCCAGCACGTCGCGCTCGGACATGCGCGGGTACAGCGGCAGCGACAGCAGGCGCTCGCTCACCGCCGCCGCGTGCGGCAGGTCTTCCGGCTGCAGGCCAAACGCCTCGCGATAGAACGGCTGGATGTGTAGCGAGCGGAAGTGGATGCCCGTCCCGATGTTTTCCCGTCGCAGGGCCTCGATGAACTCATCCCGCGTGATCGCCAGCCGGTCGGTGCGCAGGAGCACGATGAACAGATGCCAGGCGTGACGCACGTGCGCGTCCACCCGCAGCAATTCAAGCTCCGGCAGGTCGGCAAATGCCTCACGATAGATCCGCGCGTACCGTTCCCGTACCTGGAGGAAGCCGTCCAGCCGCTTGATCTGGTGGAGACCGAGCGCCGCCTGAATATCGGTCATGTTGTATTTATAGCCGGGGAGCAGGCATTCCCAGTGCTGCGTGCCCTCGCTGGAGTATCGTTTCCAGGCGTCCTTGCTGATGCCGTGCAACGCCAGCAGGCGCACCCGTTCCGCGAAGGCGTCGTCGTTCGTCAGCACGGCCCCGCCCTCGATGGTGGTCATGTTCTTGATCGGGTAAAAGCTGAAACAGGCGGCCAACGAACCCTGCAGATTCCCCACCCTGGCACCACGATACTCCGCCCCGATGGCGTGCGCCGCGTCTTCAATCACGGCAACGCCGTGCCGCGCCGCGATGGCCCAGATCGCGTCCATCTCCGCCGGATGACCGGCCATGTGCACGGGGATGATCGCCTTCGTCCGTGGGGTGATGGCGGCTTCCACCGCCGCCGGGTCGATGTTGAGCGTGGTCGGATCCACGTCCACCAGCACCGGCCTGGCGCCCTGGTGGATCACCACGTTGGCCGTGGCCGGGAACGTGATCGCCGTGGTGATGACCTCATCGCCCGGGCCAACGCCGAGCGCGGCCAGGGACAGGTGCAGCGCCGCCGTGCAGCTGTTGACGGCGATCGCGTGCCGCGCGCCGGTGTACTCGGCCAGCATCCGCTCGAACCGCTGCGTCCTCGGTCCGGTGGTGATCCATCCCGAGCGCAGCGTCTCCAGCACCTCCTGCTCTTCCTCACGGCCGATGGACGGCAGCGCAAACGGCAGGAACTCCGACCGCACCGGGTCGCCACCCACCACCGCCGGCCGCTCGACAAACGTGCTAATGTGTTTGACCGTGTAGAAGCGCGTGTCGTTTGTGTCGCCGAGTTGGCCGGAGCGGATGGCGCGCGCCATCTCCAGAATGCTGTCTTTCAGATTGCAGCGGGGCTCAAACCCAACGGTCTCTCTGATCTTTCGGAACGAAACGCGGTAGCTGCGCTTATCCTGGTCGTCCGGCACCGGTACCACGGACACATCGAGATCCGCCAGGGTGTCCCGCACCGTCCACGCGAGATCGTGGATCTGAAAATTGAGCTCGTCCGCGCCGACGTTGAACACCTGGCGGTCGATGCGGTCTTCCGGCGCCACCAGCATCTCGACGAACGCTTGCGCCGCATCTCTGACGTGGACGAACGGGCGCCACTGCCGGCCGCCGCCCAGGACGTAGATCGTGCGCCGCGTGACGGCGTTCAGGACCATGAGGTTGATGGCGAGGTCGAAGCGCATGCGCGGCGACAACCCGAACAATGTGGCCATCCGTAACGCGGTCACCGTCATCCCCGGCGCCGCCAGGTTGAGCAGCACCCGTTCCGCTTCTGCCTTCTTCTGCGCGTAGAGCGAGACCGGGTAGAGCTCTGACCCTTCATCGACCGTGGGGCTAGGGTTGGAGCCGTAGACGCTGCAGGATGAAGCGAACAGAAAGCGCCGCACCCCAGCGCGGGCGGCGCGCCGCGCCAGCTCCGCCGTCGCCTCGAAGTTCACGCGCTGCGTGAGCTCCGGCTTGAGGTCGCACGCCGGGTCGTTGGAGAGCCCGGCCAGGTGCACGACCGCGTCGACCTCGTCCAGTAGGCCGTTCTGCTGGGCAAGGCACGTGATATCGCCCTCGACCAGGCGAAAGCGGGGATGCTCCAAGACACCGTGGAGCGGCTCACGGCCGAAGTACAACCGGTCGAGCACGGTGACCTCATATCCCTCGTCCAGCAGCAGCGGCACCAGCACCGAGCCGAGGTACCCCGCGCCACCGGTGACCAGCACACGCCGTATCATGTCGTCCTCCTACTCCAGCCCTCGTACGGCCGTCTTCACGACCGTCGCCGTCTGCACAGGCGTGCCGTGCTCCTGCGGCATCACGCTGAACGTCAAATCCGTTTTGGAAATGGTGAACCCGAGGCGGTGGTACAGGGCGAGCGCCGGGTAGTTCTGGGCCTGGGTCTTGACGTGCACCGCCGACACGCCCGCCGCGGCGAACCAGTGCAGGGCGGCCGTCACCAGCGCCCGGCCCACGCCGGCCCGCCGCAGCCGCGCGTGCGAGGCGATGAGCGGGATGCGCCCCTCACCGCCCGCACGCGCGCAGGACACGAAACCGACGACCTCCCCTTCGGCCTCAAACACGAGCACCGTATCCGCCAGCCCGGCGCAGAGGTTTGTGATCCACTGGCGGTGAAACGCGCGCCACTGCTCCGGCGTGAAGAACGGGTCGGCCGCGAACCGGCTGAACACGAACGAGTCGGCGGCGATCGCCTGCAGGGCAGGCAGGTCGGCCGTCCGGGCGGGCCGCACCGCCGGGTCTGGCTTGGGCAAGCCGGAGCCACGGTCAAACCGAAACGTAGAGTCCACGCCGATGTCCACCAGCCGCAGCCCGGCCTGGGCGGCGCCCCAGGCGGCCGCCAGGTCCTCGGCCGGCACCCGAAAGATCAGGTGGGCGTAGCCTGCTCCTGCTGCTTCGGCGACGGCGGCGCGTATCTCCTCGGCGAGCGCCGCGGCCCGCACGACCGGGTCGCCGGCCGTGGGCCATGCGTCCGTCAGCGCCAGCGCCCCCATGAGCACACCGAAAAACTCGGTATCCCAGTCCAGGCGGCGCAGCGCGACCAGGCGAACCGATGCCACCGTGACACCCTTGGCCTTTCGGGATGTCGGGGACGGCGGGCGGTCCCCCATCCGGAACCGTACCAGGCACCCGTCAGGGAGCTGTGCCCGGCCGGTGGAATTCGGGTGACCGTCGCGTCCGTGGACCGCGCCGACGGGTCTGGCGCGCTTACGCGGCGGCCGGCGCCCGCGCGCGTGCCCGGTTGAGCACGTAGGTGCGCAGCCGTCGGACGTCATGTACCGAGAGCGTGCCCAGTGCGAAGGAGGCGGCGAAGTACACGCCGGCGCCGAGGGCCACCGTCAGCGGGAGGAACACGCCCCGGGCCAGCCACACCACCGCGGCCATCACCAGGGCGGCGGCCACGCACTTGAGCGCGAAGCGGACGCTCGACCGGTCGAACACCTCACCGCGCAAGAGGCGTAGCCCCATCACCATCATGAACACTTCCGTCAGGACGGTAACGATCGCCGCGCCGATCGCCCCGTTGTGCAGCCGTCGCTCAAAGAACGGGATCAACAGGAGGTTTACGGCCGGGTTCAACACCGCCGCGGCGACACCGCTCAGCGCCCACGCGCGCTGCCGATCCAGGGCGTTGATGGTGATGGCAAGGACCATATCGGCTGCGACGAGCGGCACCGTGAGGGCGAGAATCATTACCAGCGGAATCGAGTTGTGGAATTCGTCGGGATATCCAAAGAAATCCAGGAGCGGTTTGGCGATCACGATAATCCCAAGCGCCACCGGGATCGTCAGCAGCAGCACCACATGAAGACTGCGCCGCGCCAGCGTGCGGAAGGCGGTTCCGGTACGCGCGGCGCTCTGGGACAGGGCGGGGTAGGCCGCGTTGGTGATGATCACGGGGATAAACGTGGGGATGCCGATGATCCGGTACGCGGCGCTGTACCAGCCGACCACCGCCGCATGCGTGAAGATCGAGAGCAGGACCACATCGATCTGGCCGTAGACCATGAGCGCCGCCTGCCAGATAAAGAACGGCATGCTGCCGGTGACCAGCCGTCGCCATCCGTGACGATCGGGCATGCCCGCAAGCGCCCCGTGGCGGGACAGGGGCACGAGATACACCGCGATGCTGCCGAGGCTGGCGAGCTGCCACACCAGCGCCAGCGCCAGCAGGCCGTGATCGCCCCAGATGACCGCGCCCACACCCGCCAGCAACAGCCCCTTGCCCACCACATCGCCCAGCGCCACCCAGCGCATCTCCTGCAGCCCTTGCAGCGTGCCGACCAGCACCCCGGCCACGGAGCCAAACACCACGCCGAGGCAGTAGATGGCGACCAGGCGGCGGGTGAGCGGGTCGTAGCCGAGAAGCGCGGCGGCGATGATCGCCAGCAGGCACGCCGCCACGGTGAGCGGTGCGCGCGTGATGAGCGCGTTGAGCACGCTCAGATGCCCGCGGGGCCCGTGGCGGGCCACTTCCTTTGCTAAGTAGGTGCTGATACCGAGCGAGGCGATCAGGCCACAGAAGCCGGTCAACGACGCGGCGGTAGCGATCCGTCCCAGCCGCTCGTCGCCCAGGTACCGCGGCAGCAGCACGGTGAGGACCGAGCTGAACACCAGGGTGAACACCTGGCCGGCGCCCAGGGCCAGCACGTTGCGCACCAGCCGCGCCCCGGACGATACCTCGGTCTGAGGGGGCAGGGGGGCGGCGGGCAGCTGGCCCGGCCCGGAGCCGGTCACGTCAGGCGGCGCGCCGGAGAGCGTCTGTTCCATGGGGCCTCAATCCTGCGCCGGCACGTTCACCGGCGCCGCCCTCGGTCCGGCGGCGCGCCGGCGGGCGAGCGCGGCTTCGTACAGCGCCGTGACCCGTTCGACCATACGCGTGGCGGAGAAGTGCTGCACACACCGCGCGCGGCCGTTCGCGCCCAGGCGTCGGCGCGTCTCGGCGTCTTCAACCAGGCGGAGCAGGGCCCGCGCCGTGGCGGCGGCATCGCCCACCGGCACCACCAGACCCGTCGTCTCGTGATCCACGATGTCCCTGAGCCCGCCGGGAGCATCGCTGGTCACCACCGGACGGCCAGTGGCCATCGCCTCCAGCACCACGAGCCCGAACCCTTCGTAGATCGGCACGTGCGCGACGATATCCACCTGCGCCATCAGCGCCCGTGCGTCCGGCCGGAAGCCCAGGAACGACACGCGCTCGCTCAGGCCCAGGTGGGCGGCCAGCGCCGCCAGCGCCGCCCGTTCTGGACCGTCCCCCACGATGAAGGTGCGAACGTGCGGTGCCCGCGCCACCACCTCCGCCAGGGCCCTAAGCAGCACGTGCACGCCCTTTTCGTGCGACAGCCGACCGAAGTAGCCGATGCGCACCTCTCCCGGTTCGCGCGGCGGCAGCCCATCGGTCGCAACGGGTGGAGGCGCGGGGTCGATGCCGTTGCGGATCACCCGGATTCGCCGCCGGGGCAGGCCGGCGGCGTGCACCAGCGTCTCGCACACATCACCGGAGACGGCGACGGTGGCGTCGATCAGGAGCATGTGCGTGAGGGAGTTGAGGGTGCGGCTGCGCGCGGGCAGGCGGCGGGGCTGGACCTGGTGGTAGGTCACCAGCGTTGCCCGCACGCCGGCCAGACGCGCGGCCAGCGCCGGGATCGCCTGTCCACCGGCCGCCGGCGTGTGGATGTGCAGGATATCGACCCGTTCCCGGCGGAGCAGGGCGCACAGCGCGTGCAGCCGCTGCCGGACGCCGCCTGCGCTCTCGGGCATCGGCACCAGGCGTATGCCGGCCCGCTCCGCCAGCGCCTGGGTCTGGGGGCCGTCGCGCGGCCGGTGCAGCAGCAACGGCTCGAACCGGTCCCGGTCGAGAGAGCGGGCGAGGAGCAGCAGGTGCTCATCGATCCCGTTCCAGGGCTCGGGCAGGAAGTGCACCGGGTAGAAAAGCAACCGCGCGCGCCGTGGCGTCATGCTCCCCAGTGTGGCGCCGGGCGGTTCAGGGCAGGCCGGGGGACGGTGCAGAAGTGGTTCTTGTCCAAATCCAATTGCTCATTCCGACCTCATCTCAACCGCTTGTATACTTCATGGCAACGATATGGCAACGATCGCGCGGTATGATGTGCCACACTCACTCTTCCGACCTGTTGTTCGGTCAACATGTGTGAACCGCAGCAAGGAGGCACCGCCTTGTTCGACTCCATCCCGCCCGTGAGCCGCCCCACCGGCAGCCGCCACGGGCTCTTCCACTCAGAGCCGGCTCTCGCCTCCCCACTATTACGCGCTTACGTGGCCGTCGGTGCGCAGACTTCTGCCACTATTGCCGATTCGCGTGTGCGCCAAGGCCGTTCGCCGGCGCCGCTCTTGCTGCTCGGAGCAGCCGGTACGGGCACAGAACACCGCCGAGCCGGGTCGATAGCGGCCGGGTGTCCGGCGCACGCTCCCGTGGCCGCCCTGCACCGAAACTGTACCCTCCCCGCTCCCCGGTCGCGGTCGCCAGCGTGTTGCCATGTGAAGGGGGATACGTGGAGGAGAATGCCGGGCTCGTGAGGGGCCGGCCTTATGTGCTCGCCTGGCGAGCCGTTTCGAGCCCGAACGCATTGAGCACGAGGTAAGACCGGTGAGGCTTGGACTCGGCCATGCGCAAGTTCAGCACCGGCCTCTGCAGCCGGCCCGCAACCGGGCGCTGCCGGCCGACGTGCCGATCGTGCTCTACACCGACGTCTGGAGCATGGGCGGCACGGCGATCTACGTCGTCAAACTGGCCCGTGGACTGCGGCGCCTGGGGTACCGCGTTGCCGTCATCTGCGGCGCGGCGGGCATCGCCGGTGACGGCATCGAGCCGATGCGAGCGGAGCTGCGCCGGGCAGGCGTGGAGGTTCACGCTATCAAGGACGATGACCGATCACCGGCGGGACGCCTCCGCCGACTGCGTCGATTCGTCTCCGTGATCCGGCGGTATCGAGGGTGTGTGTTCGTGACCCTGCTGGGCTATTACACCGCGACGGGAACCAGCACCGTCGCGGCAGCCCTGGGCCAGCCGAGCGCCTTCGTACGTGTTGATCTGCAACCGCCGGTTGTGAATGAGGTGCCGGTGACGTGGCGTCACCGGTTCGACGCCTGGTGGCAGAACTTTGTGGTGGACCGGTACGTCGTCGGCTGCGCCGAGAACGTGGTGGACTTTGCCCGCTTCCTCGGCCGCCCCGCCGCCAAGACCGAGGTGATCCATACCGGTATCGAGCTGGAGCGCTTCGTGCCGGACCGCAACCGGGAGCCAACTCGGCGCGCGCTGGGCTATTCACCGGACGCGATGGTCATCGGCACGGTGTCGCGCATCGCCGAAGAGCGCAAGGGGATAGCCCACTTCGCGGCGATGGCCGGCCTTCTCGCCCCGCGCTTTCCGCAGGCCCGATTCCTGATCGTGGGAGACGGGCCCACCCGTGGGGCCCTGGAGCGCCAGATCGCCGCGCTGGGCATCGCAGATCGGGTGCGCATTACCGGCTGGCGCACCGACATCCCCGACCTGCTGGCCGCCATGGACATCTTCGTCATGCCCGCCCTGGTGGAGGGCGGACCAACCACCGTGCTGGAGGCCATGGCCATGGCCAAGCCCACGGTGAGCACGCGGGTCGGCATGGTGCCGGAGGTCATGGAACACGGGCGGTCCGGCCTGATCGTGGAGCCGGGGAACGCCCAGGCGCTGGCCGACGCCGTGGCAACGCTCCTGACCGACGAGCCCCTGCGCCGGCGCGTGGGGGAACAGGCCCGCACGGTCGCCGAAGCCCGGTTCTCGGTTGAGACCATGGTCGAACGCTACCTGGACCTGTTTCGTCGCACGCGCAGAGCCGTGCGATCGAAGCCGTCCAGCGGTCGGCGCTGAGCGCACAACCGGTGCGCGCCCGACCTTCGGTGGAGGCGATGGTCGACCGCTCTATCGACCTGTACCACCGGGTAGGCCCCTCCCACCTCGTCTCGCCCAAATGAGGGCGTCATGCCACGCCGACGGCCCCGCCCACAGCCACCGGAGGACGCCAGCACCCTGAGGCACGGCACTGAGCGGTGACGCCTTTGCAGCCCCCTTCTCCACCGATCCTGCACATCGGCGGGGCCGCATTCCCAGGGAGCGGCCAGCTACGGTGATGATCGTCGCGAGTTCTGCCGCGGTGAAGGAGCCCAATTTGTGAACACTCACCCATCAGCAAGCGGGATCGAGCTATCACCTGTCCGCGGGGGACGGCCACGCGCCCGCCGCGGCCATAGGGGCACACGCCTGAGCGCACGCCTTGCCCGCACCGCGATGCTGGCGCTGCTCCTTGCCATCGGTCTGATCGCCGCAGAGAGCCGCGATCCACGCGCCGTCCTCGCCGGCCCCTGCGATCCGCCGGTGACCAACCCCATCGTCTGCGAGAACTCAAAGCCAGGGAACCCGGCCAGTGAGTGGGACGTGAGCGGCGCCGGCGACCCCAGCATCCAGGGGTTTGCCACCGATATCAGCGTGAACAAGGGCGAAACGGTCTCTTTCAAGATCGAAACGGACGCCACCGCCTATCGGCTCGACATCTACCGGCTCGGTTACTACGGCGGCATGGGCGCCCGCAAAGTCGCCACCGTGCAACCCTCGGTGCCCTTGCCTCAGAATCAACCGGCATGCCTCAGCGATACCGCAACCGGGCTCATCGATTGCGGCAACTGGGCGGTGTCCGCCTCCTGGACTGTGCCGGCCGCCGCTGTCTCCGGAGTCTACATCGCCAGGGCTGTGCGGACTGACACGGGTGGCGCGAGCCACATCGTGTTCATCGTGCGCGACGATAGCAGCACCTCTGACATACTCTTCCAGACATCCGACACCACCTGGCAGGCCTATAACAGCTACGGAGGAAACAGCCTCTATACCGGCGCTCCTGTCGGTCGCGCGTATAAAGTCAGCTACAACCGCCCATTTATCACGCGGAGCAGCACCGGCGGCCCGCAAGAAAGCTTTCTTTTCAACGCGGAATACCCGATGATCCGCTGGCTTGAGGCCAACGGGTACAATGTGAGCTACTTCACAGGAGTCGACACCGACCGGCGCGGTCAGCTCATCAAAAACCACAAAATCTTTCTCTCGGTAGGACACGACGAATACTGGTCGGCGGGTCAGCGCGCCAACGTGGAGGCCGCCCGCGATGCCGGCGTGCACCTCGCGTTCTTCAGCGGCAACGAGGTGTTCTGGAAGATTCGCTGGGAGAACAGCATCGACGGCTCCGGCACACCATACCGCACAATGGTCTGCTATAAAGAGACGCTGGCCGGCGCCAAGATCGATCCGACCCCAACGTGGACGGGGACGTGGCGTGACCCGCGCTTCAGCCCGCCGGCCGACGGCGGGCGGCCGGAGAACGCTCTGACCGGCACGCTCTTCATGGTGAACGGGCCACGGAGCGACGCCATCCAGGTCTCGGACGCCGATGGCAAGCTGCGCTTCTGGCGCAACACCAGCCTCGCCACGCTCGCTGCCGGACAGGTGGCCACGCTGCCCAGCGGCACGCTCGGCTATGAGTGGGACGAAGACCGGGACAACGGCTTCCGCCCGACCGGGCTGTTCCGCCTCTCTTCGACCACGGTTAGCCTCTCCGGCCAGTACCTACTCGATTACGGCGGCACCTACGGCGCCGGTACCGCCACGCACAGCCTCACCCTGTATCGTGCCGCCAGCGGCGCCCTGGTCTTTGGTGCCGGCACGGTGCAATGGTCCTGGGGTCTGGACGCCAACCACGACCGCGGCCCCTCGACACCGGACGTGCGCATGCAGCAGGCGACGGTGAACCTGCTGGCCGATATGGGCGTGCAGCCCGGCAGCCTGCAACCGGGGCTCGTGCCGGCCACCCCCTCCACCGACCGAACGCCTCCCACTGCGACGATCACCGTGCCTGCGAGCGGCGCCAGTGTGCAGACCGGCGTGCCCACCACCATCACCGGCACCGCCACGGACACGGGCGGCGTGGTGGCCGGCGTTGAAATCTCGGTCGACGGCGGCACGACGTGGCACCCCGCCAGCGGGCGCGCCTCGTGGAGCTATACCTGGACCCCCGGCGCCCCCGGCACCGTCACCATCCAGGTCCGCGCCGTGGACGACAGCGGCAACCTGCAATCCCCACCCACCAGCCGCACCGTCACCGTCGCCCCGCGCACCTGCCCGTGCAGCATCTGGGACAGCTCGGCCACGCCGGCCGTGGCCTCCAACAGCGATAGCTCGCCGGTGGAGCTGGGCGTCAAGTTCCGCACCGACACGGACGGCTACATCACCGGCCTTCGCTTCTACAAGGGACCGAACAACCCCGGTCCCCACGTGGGCAACCTGTGGACGAGCACCGGCCAGCTCCTGGCCAGCGCGACCTTCACCAACGAGACCGCCTCCGGCTGGCAGCAGGCGAGCTTCTCGGCGCCCGTGCCGGTGAACGCCAACGTCACCTACATCGCGTCGTACTTCGCGCCGCGCGGCGGGTACGCCGTCACCACGGACTATTTCGCCACCAGCGGGGTCGACAGCGCGCCGCTCCACGCACTCAGAGACGGCCTCGACGGCGGCAACGGTGTGTACCGCTACGGCAGCACGAGCGGTTTCCCCACCAGCACCTACCGCTCGTCGAACTACTGGGTGGACGTGGTGTTCAGCACCACCGCCACCGACACCGTGCCGCCGACCGTGGTCGGCACGACGCCGGCCGCCGGGGCCACCAAAGTTGCACCGAGCACGGCGGTGACGGCCACCTTTAGCGAACCGATCAACGCGAGTTCGCTCAGCTTCACCCTGCGTGGTCCGAACAACACCGCCGTGCCGGCCGCCGTGACGTACGACGCCACGTCTCGCACGGCGACGCTCACGCCGAGCGCCCCGCTCGCCCAGTCCACCACCTATACGGCCAGCGTCAGCGCCGCCGACCTGGCCGGCAATCAGATGACCGCGCCGGTGACGTGGTCGTTCACCACCAGCGGCCCGGCGAGCAGCATCTGGGACAACAACGCTACACCGGCGGTGGCCTCTAACAACGACCCATCCCCCGTCGAGCTGGGACTCAAGTTCCGCTCCGCCCTCGACGGCTACATCACCGGCATCCGCTTCTACAAGGGACCGAACAACCCCGGTCCCCACGTGGGCAACCTGTGGACCAGCACCGGCCAGCTTCTGGCCAGCGCGACCTTCACCAACGAGACCGCTTCCGGCTGGCAGCAGGCCCTCTTCTCCGCCCCGGTGGCCATCACCGCCAACACCACCTACGTCATCTCCTACTACGCCCCCCAGGGCGGCTATGCCCTCACCCTGGACTTCTTCGCCAGCGGCGGGGTGGACAACTACCCGCTCACGGCGCTGGCCAGCGGGGTGGACGGCGGCAACGGCGTGTACCGGTATGGCAGCGGCGGCGGCTTCCCCACCAACACCTACCGCACCGCCAACTACTGGGTGGACGTGGTCTTCAGCCTCACCGCCACCGACACCGTGCCGCCAACGGTCACGGCACAGTCACCGGCTCCGAACGCCACCAAGGTGCCACCAACCACCACCGTCACGGCCACGTTCAGTGAGCCGGTCACCGCCGGGACCATCAGCTTCGTGCTGCGTGGCCCGAACAACACCGCCGTGCCGGCCAGCGTGAGCTATGACGCCACGTCCCGCACGGTCACGCTCACGCCCGGTGCGCCGCTGGCCCTTTCCACCACCTACACCGCGACGGTGAGCGGCGCGGCCGACCCGTCCGGCAACGTCATGGCACCGGTGAGCTGGTCGTTCACCACCGCCAGCATGGCCACCAGCATCTGGGACAGCTCGGCCACGCCGGCCGTGGCCTCCAACGCCGATAGCTCGCCGGTGGAACTGGGCGTCAAGTTCCGCACCGACATCGACGGCTACATCACCGGCATCCGGTTCTACAAAGGCCCCAATAATCCGGGACCGCACACCGCCAACCTGTGGACGAGCACCGGTCAGCTCCTGGCCAGCGCGACCTTCACGGGCGAGACCGCCTCCGGCTGGCAGCAGGCCCTCTTCTCCGCACCGATCGCGGTCAAAGCAAACACCACCTACATCGCCTCGTATTACGCGCCGAACGGTGGCTACGCGGTGACGCAGGGCTACTTCGCCACGACCGGCGCGGATAATTACCCGTTGCACGCCCTTCGGGACGGCGTAGACGGCGGCAACGGCGTGTACCGCTACGGTGGCGGCTTCCCCGTCAATAGCTATCAGGCCAGCAATTACTGGGTGGACGTCGTGTTCAGCCTCACCGCCGCCGACACGGTGCCGCCGACGGTCACCGCCCGCACGCCGGCCCCCAACGCCACCAAGGTAGGACTCACCACCACCGTGACGGCTACCTTCAGCGAGCCGGTCAACGCCGGGAGCCTCAGCTTCACGCTGCGCGACCCGACCGGAACGGCCGTGTCCGCTACCGTCAGCTATGACGCCGCGTCTCGCACGGCGACGTTGACCCCAAGCGCGCGCCTGGCGCCGGCCACTTCCTACACGGCCACCGTCAGCGCCGCCGACCTGGCCGGCAACGTCATGGCCCCGGTGACCTGGTCGTTCACCACCGCCAGCGTGGCCACCAGCATCTGGGACAGCTCGGCCACGCCAGCGATCGCCTCTCAGTCCGACACCCAGCCGGTGGAGGTAGGGCTCAAGTTCCGCTCCGCCCTCGACGGCTACATCACCGGCATCCGCTTCTACAAGGGCCCCAACAACCCCGGCCCCCACGTCGGTAACCTGTGGACCAGTACCGGCCAGCTGCTCGCCTCCGTCACCTTCACGGGCGAGACCGCCTCCGGCTGGCAGCAGGCGTTGTTCCCCGCCCCGGTGGCCATCACCGCCAACACCACCTACGTCATCTCCTACTACGCCCCCCAGGGCGGCTACGCCCTCACCCTGGACTTCTTCGCCAGCAGCGGGGTGGACAACTACCCGCTCACGGCGCTGGCCAGCGGGGTGGACGGCGGCAACGGCGTGTACCGCTACGGCAGCGGCGGCGGCTTCCCCACCAACACCTACCGCGCCGCCAACTACTGGGTCGATGTCGTGTTCAGCCCGAAATAGGCCCGAACTCCGGACACCGGAGCGGTAGAGTCACAATTGGTAACTCTACCGCTCCTCAACCGGCCGGACACACCGTCCTGACCCTGAGCAACCTACCGTGGACATGAGGCCCGCAGCCCCCTGAGAGAGGTCGATCGCCGCCATGAAGGAGCGCGCCGCTGAAATCCTGTACAAGCATAAGCTGCTCATCCTGCTGCCGGTGCTGATCATCCTTCCCCTCAGCCTGGCGCTCGCCCTGCAGCCCCGGTCCGACCGGTGGCAGGCGTTCGCGGTGGTGTGGGTGGAGCAGCCGCGGCCGCTGTATCAGGACGACCGCCTCGGCTACACGCCCGGGCCCAACACCGCCCAGCTCCTCAACGACCTCGTCCGCACCCGCACCTTCGCCCTGGACGTAGCTCGTCAGACGCGACTTGCCGCCAAGATGGACAGCCCGGAAGGTGAAGACTGGGCGATGCGGCGCATCTGGCGCGCAGTGCGCGCGTTTCCCACCAGCAACACGTTTGTCACCATCACCGTGACCACCGACGACCCAGACCTCACGTATGAGGTAGCGCAGGCCGTGCTGATCAATTTTCAGACCCAGCTCCGGGCGCGGTTGGAGACCCAGAACCGCCTGGCCCTCGATTATTACGCGGGCGCGCTCCGGCAGGCCGAGCAGAACCTGACCAAGTCGCGCGCCGACCTGGCGGCCTATCTCGCCGCCCACCCGGAGCTGACGCGTCCCGGCGTTGACCCGGGCCCGTTCCTCACCGCCCGTGACACCACGCTGGCCCGGCTGACCGAGCAGGCCAACCACGACCAGGAGATCTACAGCAGCCTCCGGCGCCGCTACGAGGAGATTCAGGCCAGCGCGCGGGCTGGTCTGGAGGGCCAGCAACTCGCCTTCACCGTGGTCGATGAGCCGCAACCGCCGCTCAGGCCCATGCCACGCGGCCGGCTCGCGCTCATCAAGCTGCCGGCCATTGGCCTCGTGCTGGCATCGTTGCTCAGCGGGGTGATCGGACTGGTGCTGGTGCTCACCAACCGCACCGTGCTAGATGCGCGCGACATTCAGCGCGGCGTGGGACTGCCGGTGCTGGAGGAGATCCCGGAACTGCGCCGCCGGCGCTTCCCCTGGCAGCGGGCGCCGCGTCACGCCGTGCGCCTGCGCCTCGTGGCGCCGGCTCGCCCGTCCACGGCCTAATTACCGCGCGGTTCACGCTATGGGAGGATGATGGCTCATGCTCCGCATCACGAGGCCGCTCCAGCGCCTCACCCCTGCCCGGCCCGCAGCCGAACCGCGACCCGCCGCCCCCACGGTGTCGTCCCACGACGGGTCGCTACCCGCCCGCTGGCGGCCTCTAGGGCGCACCGAGCTGGTCGATAGCGTCCGCCGCATCTGCACGCTGTGCGGCTGGTCGCAGGCGCCGGTCGGCCGGGGCCGCAGCCTGGCGGTGACCAGCGCCCTGCGTCGGGAGGGTAAAACCGCCCTGGCCGCGGCCATCGCCCTGGCCACGGCCGCCGACCACACCAGCGATGTACTGCTGCTGGAGTGCGACCTCGTCAACCCCACCCTGAGCAGCGACTTCGGCCTCGAGGCCCGGCCGGGCCTGACCGAGGTGTTGAGCGGCGCGGCGCCGATGGACGTGGCGGTGCAGCGCACCGCGGTGGCCAATCTGTACGTGTTGCCGGCCGGCGGGCCGCACGACAACCCCTCACGACTGCTGCGGTCCCCGGCCATGACCGCGTTGCTGGCCGAGATCCAGGAACGATTTGCCTTCGTGGTGCTGGACCTGCCGGCGGTGCTGGAGAACGCCGACGCCCCCGTGCTCGCCGGCCTGGCCGACGGGACGGTGCTAGTGGTGCGCGCCGGGCGCACGGACCAGCGCGCGGTGCAGCAGGCAGCCGGGTTGCTCGCCGGCGCCACCTTACACGGGGTGGTGCTGAACCGCTGGCGGCCGGCCCTGCCGGACTTCGTGCGCCGCGCCCTCGGCGGTTGAGGGGTCGCGATGAAGCTATTCCTCGCCTACCTGCTGGCCATGGTGGTCTTGGGGTTGGTCACCGACCGGCTATCGGCACGGGTCTACGGGTTAGTGCTGCTGGCGGCAGTGCTCACCACCGCATTGTTCTACGAACTGGAGCGATTTTGGGTGTGATCGCCACCTATCGGCCCTCGGTCCTGACCATTGTGACCAGGCGCCTGGCCGCCGTTCTGATCGTCGGCGGCGCTTCGCTGATGGCGGTGGCCGCCCTGCGGCGCATGCAGGAGTTTGCCCTCGCCGCCGCGGTCCTGGCGCTGGTGCTAGCCCTCACCGTGTGGCGCCCCCGTTACGGCATCTACGCCGTCGTGCTGCTGGCCGTGGCGTTCGACCCCATCTCCGACGATGTGGTGATGTTTGCCGGCTGGTTCGCGCAAACGCCGCTCAGCGCCCAGGGACCCCTGCAGATGTTGGTCTTTTCCCCCATCGAGCTCGTGCTGCTGGTCACGGCCGCGGTGGTGGTGGTCGACGCCCTCATCGAGCGCCGCCCCCTGGTGCTGCCCTCGCTATCCTGGCTGATGTTCGGTTTTCTTGCCATGGTGCTGGGCAGCATCGCCTACGGGGTGCTGCGCGGCGGGGCGTTCAACATCGCCCTGTGGGAGACGCGGGCGCTGTTCGCCGGCGGGCTGGTGGCGTTTTTAGTGCCCAACGTGCTCGCCCGGCGGGAGCACACCGAGCAAGTGCTCGCCCTGCTCTACTGGGGCGTGATCGCGCTCAGCCTGGACATCATCTATCGGCGCTTCACGCTGCCGCCGGAGGTCACCCGGCTCGACCTGGTCTTCGCCCATGAGGCGCCCATCGTTATGAACGTTGTCGTCATCCTGCTGCTGGCGCGGCTCATCTGGCCGGCCAGCGGCTGGTGGCGGCTGGCCGCCCTGGCCATCCCGCTCATCCTTTACGCGGAGATGGTTACCGAGCGCCGGGCGGGCTGGATCAGCCTGGACATGGGCCTCATCTTGCTCGCCATCTTCGTCTTCCGGCTACGTCGCAAGGTGTTCTACTTCCTGGTCCTGCCCCTGCTGCTCGGCTATCTCGGCTATGTGGCTGCCTTCTGGAACGCTAAAGGACCGCTGGCCGAGCCGGCGCGCGCCGTGCGCTCCATCAACGACCCGGAAGGGCGCGACGTGGCGTCCAACCTCTACCGCATCACCGAGCGGGCCAACATCCGCCTGAACGTGTTCGCCCATCCCATCACCGGCCTGGGGTTCGGCAAACCGTACGTCTTTTACTACGCGATGCCCGACCTGAGCTGGTGGCCGTTCTGGCATTACATGCCGCACGACTCAGTGCTGGGGCTGTGGATGAAGATGGGCACGCTCGGGTTCATCGCCTTCCTGACCTGGATCGGGGCGGCGATCGTGCGCGGCGTGCAGCTGCTCAAGCAGGCGGCCAACGACCGCGCCGCCCCCATCCTGGCGGCCATGGTGGCCGCCGTGCTGATGACGATGGTGTTCAGTTACGTCGACCTTGGGCTGCACAGCGTGCGCATCACGGTGCTGCTGGGCTTTGCCCTGGGCGTGATCGGCCAGTGGCACCGGGACGCCACCGCCAACCGAACGGCGGGAGCACCCACGGGAGGGAACTGACCATGCGCCTGAGCGCGGTGATCTGCACCCGCAACCGACCCGAACTCATCGGGCAGGCGGTGGCCAGCGTGCTGGCCAACGACTACCCCGCGTTTGAGCTGATCGTGGTGGACCAGAGCGACACCGATGCCACCCGCCGGGCACTGGCGCCGCTGCAACCTACACACCCCAATCTGCGCTACCTGCACACCACCCGGGTGGGGCTATCAGCGGCGTACAACACCGCCATCGCCGAAAGCCGGGGCGAGGCGCTGGCCTTCACCGACGACGACTGCGTGGCGCCGCAGGACTGGCTTCGCCGCATCGCCACGACATTCACCCGTGAGCCGGACGTGGACCTGATCTACGGCCAGGTCCTGTGCGCCAGGGAGCTGCGCGGGCGGGAGGGCGTGGTGCCGGAGCTGCGGATCCGGCAGCCGCGGCGCATCAGCCGCCGCCACGGCTTCGTGATTTACGGCATGGGCGCCAACTTCGCCGCCCGGCGGCGCTTATTCGAGATCGTGGGCGGCTTCGACGAGGCGCTAGGTGGCGGCGGGCCGCTGCGCTCCTCCCAGGACTTCGACCTGCAGTACCGCGTCTACCGCGCCGGCTTGGTGACGCTGCTGGCGCCGGAGGTGGTGGTGGTGCACTACGGCTGGCGCTCCCCGGACGACTGGCCGAAAACCCTGCTCGCCTACGGCGTCGGCAACGGTGGCTTCTTCATGAAGCACGTGCGCTGTCGCGACCTGTTCGCCCTGCGCCTGCTGCTCGGGGATCTCATCACCGTGGGCGGGCGCGATCTGGTCAAGGCGGCGCTCGGGCGCCCGTACGCCGGCGCTTACCTGCGCGGGTTGTTGCACGGCCTGTGGGAGAGCTTTCGCTTCCCCGTCGACCGCACGCGGCGCGTGTACGTCGTTGCCTGAGCGTGGCGGGGAGGAGGGAATTATGTTCGATTACCTGGTCGTGGGCGCCGGCTTTGCCGGCTGTGTGCTCGCCGAACGGCTCGCCGCCGATGCCGGTAAGCGGGTGCTGGTCGTGGACCGCCGGCCACACATCGGCGGGAACGCCTACGACTATTACAACGAGGCCGGCATCCTGGTGCACCGCTACGGCCCGCACATCTTCCACACCAACTCACGCGAGGTGTTCGAGTACCTGTCGCGGTTCACCGCCTGGCGGCCGTACGAGCACCGGGTACTGGCCAGCGTGGACGGGCAGCTCGTGCCGATCCCGATCAACCTGGACACCATCAACCGCCTGTACGGCCTGCAGCTCGACAGCTTTCAGGCCGCCGCCTTCCTGGCCGAACGGGCGGAGAAGATCGAGCACCCGCGCAACGCCGAGGAGATGGTCCTCAGCAAGGTGGGGCGAGAGCTGTACGAGAAATTCTTCCGCAACTACACGCGCAAACAGTGGGGCCTCGACCCCGTGGAGCTGGACCCCTCCGTCACCGCCCGCATTCCCACCCGCACCAACCGCGACGACCGCTACTTCACCGACACCTACCAGGCGATGCCGCTGCACGGCTACACGCGCATGTTCGAGCGGATGCTGGACCACCCCAACATCAAGCTCATGCTCAACACCGACTACCGGGAGATCGCGGGCTGCATCCCCCATCGGGAGCTGATCTACACCGGACCGATCGACGAGTTCTTCAATTTTCGCTTTGGAAAGCTCCCATACCGGTCGCTGGAGTTTCGGTTTGAGACGCACGACACGCCACGGGTGCAGCCGGTAGCCACCATCAACTACCCGAACGAGCACCCCTACACGCGCGTCACCGAGTTCAAGCACCTTACCGGCCAACGCCACCACAAGACGACGGTGGTGTACGAGTACCCGCGCCCCGAGGGTGAGCCGTACTACCCGGTACCGCGCAAGGAGAACGCGGAGCTGTACAAGCGCTACCAGGAGTTGGCCGACGCTACACCCGGTGTGCACTTCGTGGGTCGGCTGGCGACATACAAGTACTACAACATGGACCAGGTGGTGGCTCAGGCGCTCACCCTGTACGCCAGGCTCACCGGCCGACGTAGCGCCCCGCCCCGCGTGCCCGCGCCGGCCGCCACGGGCCCGGTGCCATGAGCCGGCCTCGGCCTATCGATCGCTCCACCAGCCCGAAGACGGTACCGCGCGCCAGGTTGGGAAACGCCCGACCCCAACCGGCATAGAGGTGAGAACGCGACCAAGCCACCACCCGCCGGTTACCGACACCACGCCACCGCGCATGTACGAGATGGGTAAGGAGCCGTTCACGAACGACCTCACCGCGCGGAGGGCCAGATGCGTGCGATGCTGCGGGAGCCAGGGGTGCCACCCGGGCCGTTCCAACCGACGCCGCTGCGCGCCACGCTGCCGCCGGCGTGGCGGGCTGCACAGCGCCTCGTCCGGCAGCCGTCGCTGGCGTGGCAGGTGCTGAACGCCCAGCTGCGCCTAGGCCGGAAGGCGGACGTGCCGCCCACCGTGCGTCTGATCGGTCGCGCGCGTGTGGAGGGCACCGGCCAGATCACGTTCGGAGACCGGGTGCTGATCACCGGCACCACGGTGCCGGTGGAGTTCGTGGCCTGGGCGCCGGGCCGTCTGACAGTAGGCGCGCGCACGTACATCAACTACGGCGTCTCCATCTCCGCCCACCAGCTCGTGGCGATCGGGGAGGATTGCCTCATTGGCCAGTACGTGATCATCAACGACAACGACTACCACGACATCGTGCAAAAGCGACGCCTGCCCCCTTCCCGACCGGTGGTGATCGAGGACCGGGTGTGGCTAGGAGCCCGAGCCATGGTGCTCAAAGGCGTGCGCATCGGCCACGATGCCGTGATCGGGGCCGGGGCCGTGGTCACGAGCGACATCCCGCCGCGTAGCGTGGCGGTGGGCGTGCCGGCCCGCGTGGTCCGGCAATTTTGACCGCTAACGGTTTGACAGCCATGAGAGAGGCAAGCGTGCCACACCCCGTCCAGACCGCATCCCCGGTGAGCGTCATCGTGCCGACGTACAACCGCCGCGCGCGGCTGGAGCGGCTGCTGCGGGCACTCGAGGGCGAATACGCCGCCGGCCCCCGCTTTGAGGTGGTGGTCGTCGTGGACGGGGCTACGGACGGCACGGAAGCGATGCTGGCGGCGCTGCGGCCGAGCTACCCCCTCCAGGTGCTGCGGCAGCCCAACCGCGGGCCGGCGGCGGCGCGCAACCACGGGGTGGCCGCGGCCGCCGGGGAGGTGCTGGTGTTCCTGGATGACGACGTCTGGCCCGCCCCAGGGCTCATCGCGCGGCACCTGGCCGTGCACGAGCACGACCCGGCGGCCATCACCATCGGGCCGATGCTGGCACCGCCGGGTCGGCGGCTGGCCCCGTGGCTGGCCTGGGAGGCGGCCGCGCTTCAGAAACAGTACGACGCCATGCAGGCCGGTCGCTTCGCGCCCACGCCGCGCCAGTTCTACACCGCCAACGCCTCCGTGCGGCGGGCGCACGTGCTGGCGGCGGGCGGGTTCAACGAGACGTTCACCCGCGCCGAGGACGTGGAGCTGGCCTTTCGGCTGGCCGACCGCGGCCTGCGCTTCTACTTCTTGCCGGAGGCGGCCGTGCTGCACGAGCCGGACCGCACCCTGGCGGCCTGGCTGCGCGTGCCCTATGAGTACGGCCGGCACGATGTGCGCATGGCCTGGGAGTGCGGCCGGGCGCACCTGCTGCCGCTGGCGGTGCGCGAGCTTCGCCAGCGCCACCCGCTCAACCGGCTGCTGCCGCGTTGGTGCGCGGGTCGGCGGCGTCTGGCACGGTTTGTGGCCGCGGCAATGGCGACGGCGGTGCGCGCCGGTCCGCGCACAGCGCCGTCGCGTTGGCAACTGGCGCTGTGCAGCGCCCTGTTCAACCTGCAGTACTGGCGCGGCGTGGCCGACGCCGCCGGGCTTGGTAGCAGCTTGTGGGCACAACTTGAGCGCCAGCGCGATGGCTTCGGCATGCTCGGCGCCGCCCCGCAGATCGGACGTACCGCAGATGTCGGCTGACACGACCGTGCCCACGCCGCATCCGGCCCTCGCCCCCAGCCCCTCTCCCGCTCGCGGGAGAGGGGTGGCCGACGGCCGGGGTGAGGGCAGCGGGGCCGGCGAGGGTCTGAAGTTGCGGGCGGTGTCCGACGCGCGTCCGTTGCGCATCGCGTTCGTGATGGAGCAGGTGCTGGGCCACGTCACCGTGGCCGACAACCTCCGCCGCGCGGTGACGGCCCTGGGCGGTGTCGAGACGCGCTGGGTGGAGACCACCCTCTTCGATCCATCCGGCCTGCCGGAGCGCATGCCCGGCCTGCCGCCGTTCGTGCGGGCGGGGATCCGCGCCCGCCTGGATCTACACCGCGCCCTGCGCGGCTGGCCTCCCGACATCCTGGTGTTTAACACGCAAAAAGCGGCCGCCCTGTGTCAGTGGGACATGCTGCGTACCCCCACCGTGCTCATGACCGACGTCACCCCGGTGCAGTACGACCGCCTGGCCGATCTCTACCGGCACACCCCGGACTGCGACCCGGTACTGCGTACGATCAAGCACCTCGTCAACCGATTGAACTTTCACCTCGCCGCGGCGCTCATTCCCTACTCCACCTGGACACGTGATTCCCTGGTGCACGACTACGGCGTGCCGGCGGAACGGGTACACGTCATTCCGCCCGGCGTGGACACGGCCCGCTGGCGCCCGGCCCGGCATCGCCGCCGCTCCGATCGGGTTCGACTGCTGTTCGTGGGTGGCAATTTTGAGCGTAAAGGGGGCGCGGTGCTGCTGGAGGTCTTCCGCCACCTGCGGCTGCACGAGCAGGCGGAGCTGCATATCGTCACGCGGGAGCCGGTGCCGCAGGCGCCAGGCATCGTGGTGCACCGCGGCCTGCACAACAACAGCCCGGAACTGCTGGCGCTGTACCAGCAGGCCGACGCCTTCGTCCTGCCCACCCTGGCCGACTGCTTCTCGTGGGCTTCAATCGAAGCGATGGCCGTAGGTCTGCCGGTGATCACCACCGCGATGGGCGGCATCCCTGACATCGTGGACCACGGCCGCACCGGCTACCTGCTGCCGCCGGGTGACGGGCGCGAGCTCGGCGCGGCCCTCCAACGCCTGATCGAGGACGCCGCGCTGCGCGCGGCCATGGGACGGGCCGGCCGGGCGCGCGCCGTCACCCGCTTTGACGCCCGCGCCAACACGGCTCGGCTGCTCGACCTCTGTAGCGCGCTGAGGACAAACGGTGGCCGCACCCGCCGTCGGCCGCACGTACCCGCCGACGCGATGTCACCCCACCTCACGTGCCCGCTGCCCCCGCCCGGCCGGACACGGCACCATGGGAGGACGTGATGGCCACGTACATCCTCGGCATCAACTGTTACACACATGACTCATCGGCGGCGCTGCTGCGCGATGGTCAGGTGGTGTTTGCAGCGGCGGAGGAGCGGTTCTCGCGCGTCAAGAAGGACAACTCCTTCCCGCGCCGGGCGATTCAGGCCGCGCTGGACTCCGCCGGTATCCGCTTTGCCGACCTGGGCGCCGTAGCCTTCGGCTGGAACCGGCCCGGCCTCACCCCGCTGCACACGCTGCGGTCGGCGCTGATAGGCCGCATCCAGCCCAGCCTGCGCTACACGGCCGGCTCCCTGTACGGGCTGGTGGGCGAGCTGTACCACGGCAACGGGCTGGGCGCGTTGCGCTGGTGGTTCGGCCACCTCCCTAAGGAGCGTATCTACCACATCGACCACCACGAAGCCCATGCCTGGAGCACCTACGCCGTATCCGGCTTCGATGACGCGCTCGTGCTGGTGATGGACGGGCGCGGCGCGTTCCAGGCAAGCAGTATCTACCACGGCCGCAACGGGCGGCTCCGGCGCCTGCGCGTGTATCCCTGGCCCAACTCCATCGGCGCCTTCTACGAGGGCTTCACCGACCTGCTCGGCTTTGAGCGCCACAGCGACGAGTGGAAGGTGATGGGCCTGGCAGCCTACGGGAGGCCGACCGTGCCCCTGCACGAGTGCCTGCGCGTGACGCGCGACGGCTACCGGGTCAACGGCAGGGTCATGTGTGGCCGGCACCCCGCCGACATCGCGCCCCTGGAGCGGCTGTTTGGTCCACGCCGCGACCCGGAGAATTTCATCGCCGAGGCGGACAAAGACCTTGCCGCCTCCGTGCAACAGGCCACGGAGGAAGCCGTCTTCGCCCTGGTGCGCGAGGGCATCCGCCTCACCGGGTGCCGCCGGCTGTGCCTGGCCGGCGGCGTGGCCATGAACTCCAAGGCCAACGGCAAGCTCCTGGCCTCCGGCCTGATCGACGACATCTTCATCCAGCCGGCCGCCACCGATGACGGCACCGCCATCGGCGCCGCCCTGGGCGTCTACGCCGCCCGCGGGCAGCCGGTACCGCGCGCGGTGATGGAAGACGTCTACCTGGGTCCCGAGTACCCGGACATCGAGCGCACGCTGCGCGCGTACAAGCTGTCGGCCGTGCGCGTGCCCGACATCGCCGGGGTGACCGCCCACCTGTTGGCTCAGGGGTTCATCGTGGGCTGGTTCCAGGGGCGGATGGAGTTCGGGCCGCGGGCGCTGGGCAACCGCTCCATCCTGGCCGACCCGCGGGATGTGCGGATGAAGGATCGGGTGAACGAGTGCGTCAAGTTCCGCGAGGGATGGCGGCCGTTTGCCCCCTCCTGCCTAGCTGAAAAGATGCACGAGTATTTCCGGCCGGCCTACCCGTCGCCGTTCATGATCCTGACCTTCGAGGTGCGGCCCGAGAAGCGCGCCGTGATCCCGGCCGTCACGCACGCGGACCACAGCGCGCGGGTGCAGACGGTGGAGCGGCGCGTCAACCCGCGCTTCTGGGAGCTGATCGCCGCCTTCGAACGGCTGACCGGGGTGCCGGTGGTGCTCAACACCTCGTTCAACCTGCGTGGCGAGCCGATCGTGTGCACACCAAAGGACGCCATCCGCACCTTCTACTCGTCCGGCCTGGACTTCCTGGCCCTGGGCGACTACCTGCTGGCCAAAGAGCCGGCCGCCCTGGAGCAGGTGATGAGCAGGGGGACGGCCGTTGATGGGGCGGTGTTCGCCGCCCCGCGCCCGTCCCTGGTCACCGGCCCCTGAGCCGTCCTGGAGAAGACCCACATGCGCACCGCACAGGGCCCCAAGGCGCTGTTCCTCGTCACCACCGACCCGGTGGGCGGCGTCGGACGGGTGGTGGTCACGCTGGCACGCGGACTCCGGGAGCGCGGCTGGCACACGCAGACGCTGTTCCCACAGTTCTCCGTCACCGAGGAGGCGCGGGCCTGGTGCCGGGCGCAGGGGGTGGACATCGAGGCGCATTCCGCCGTGCCGCACATCCTCGCCCCCCATCGCTGGCGTGACCTCCCCCGGCTCGTTCGGCTGGTGCGGGCCAGCAGGGCAGACGTGGTGAACCTGCACTACGGCGGCGGTCACATCTCCCTCAAAGACGTGCTTGCCGTGCGGCTGTCCGGGGCGAGGCGATGCGTGGCCAGCGTGCACCATCCCGTGCCCTGGCACGTGGCCGGCGAGCGGAAGCGGCGCATGACGCGCCTGGCCGGCATGCTCTGCCATGTCGTCGTCGCCAACTCACGAGCCACGGCCGAGGTGCTGCGGCAGGCAGGGATCCCGGAGCACAAGATCTGCCTCATCCCGTGCGGCGTGCCACAACCGCGGAACCGGCCCAGCCGTGTCGAAGCCCGCCAACGGCTAGGGGTACCGACGAGCGCGTTCGTGGTCAGCACACTGGCCCTGCTGGTGCGGGACAAAGGCATTGGCGACCTGATCGAGGCGATGGCAAGGGTTCCTGACCCGGGTGGGGACAGCCGATTGGTTGTGGGCGGCGACGGACCGGCGCGGTGCGAGCTGGAGCGCCTGGCGGCGTCTCGCCTGCCCGGTCGAGCGACATTTCTCGGGCGCGTGCCGGACACGGCCGACGTCTACGCCGCCGCCGACGTCTTCGCGCTGCCCTCCTATCTGGAAGGTTTTGGCCTGGTGTACATCGAGGCCGCCCTTCACGGTGTACCGAGCATCGGCGCCACCGTTGGCGCGGTGCCGGAGACGATCCACGACGGCGAGACGGGGGTGCTGGTACCGCCGGGCGACCGAGCGGCGCTGGCCGGCGCCATCAGGCGCCTGCGCGACGACGCGGAGCTGCGGCATCGGCTGGGGGCGGCGGCCCGGGCCCGCGCGCTGGCCCTGTTCAGCGAGGAGGTTATGGTGGACGGCTACCTCCGCGTGTTTCAAGCGGCGAGGACACAGGCCAACGGCTCCCCCGCAGCGTCCATCGCCGCGGATCTCACATAGCCGCCGGGTTGGTGCCACGATGCGACGGCGACTAGCACTCATGTTCGGGCTCGGGATCGTGGTTGGCCTGCTGCTCGCCGCCCTGGCCGATCGCCGCCTTTCCTTGCCCACGACCGGCCCGAACGATCTGACCCGGGAGGGGGGCACCGCTGCACGTTCTGCGCCACCGGCCCCGCAGGCTCATGACGCGGCCACCCCGGTCCCGCCTCACGCGCATGCCGGCGGCGAGACCGTGGAGGGTAAGACCTGCGGCCTGCCGCAGGCGGCGTTCTGCGACACGTTCGACTCCCCCTCCCCTGGCGGCCGCGGCGGCGACCTCGACGAGCGCAAGTGGTCCTTCGCCCGCCACGGCAACGGCATCAACCCCTCCCAGGGCGACGTCAACATCTGGCGCAGCACCACCGCCCAGTTCTGCCTCCAGACCATCACCAACGTCCTCCCCCCCAACGACTCCTTCATCTGCGGTGAGCAGTTCGGCGAGAGCAACCACTGGATGGAGGCCTTCGACGACCGCGACGGCCGCTACATCTGGAACTCCGCCCGCATCCGCCAGCCCTTCGACTTCGCCGGCCGTACCGGCACCATCGCCTTCGACGTGGACATGAAGAGCGCCACCCCCACCGGCCACGGCTACTGGCTGGAGGTGTGGGTCACCGATGAGCCGGTGCCCGCCCCCTACCAGTTCGCCTCCGCCCCCCGCAACGGCATCGGCATCGAGCTCGTCAACGTCGACTGCGGCACCTCCGAGCCCACCCGCACCCGGGTGGGCACCATCCACCTGGTCCGCAACTACCAGCTCACCCCCCTCAGCCCCCAGGGCGGCGTCTGCGTGCTCACCGCCACCGACCGCTTCAACCACGTCGAGATCCGCCTCAGCCAGCAGCGCCTGGAGGTGTGGGCCTCCGATTACGCCCCCGAGCACGGCATGCCCTTCCCCAACTTCCGCCGCATCGGCTACCTCGACGGCCTGGGCCTCCCCTTCACCCGCGGCTACGTGCACTTTCAGCACGTGCAGTACAACGCCGAAAAGGGCGGCCTCCCCTCCTACCAGACCTACCACTGGGACAACATCGGCTTTGACGGCCCCGTCCTGCCCACCCCGCGCGCCTACGACGTGCCCGACGCCCTCACCCCGGCCGGCCCCGACGCCGTCAACCTGGGCTACTCGCTCAAGGAGGGGCGCATGTTCACCTGCTGCCAAAGCGCCCCCTGGCCGGCCGACGCCATCGGCCCCTTTACCCTGCGCAATGTGGACCTCACCGGCGCGACCGCTGCCGCCCTCAACCTGAACGTGTGGTACTTCACGCCCGGCACCACCCTGCGCTACCGCTTCAACGGCGGCAGCTGGCGGGACTACCCCAGCCCCTTCACCGACGCCGACCCGCGGGGGCGGGCGGTGCACATCCCGGTGCCGCTGTCCGACCTGCGGCCAGGGACCAACACGCTGGAGTTCCAGGCCGCCGGCACCAACGAGATGGTGATCGCCAACATCGACCTTACTATCGAACTCACTGGCAGCAGCACCCCAACTGCTACCGCTACGCCGACACCGACCCGCACGCCCACGGCCACCCCGACGGCCACGCCCACCGTGACGCCCACCGCCACGGCCACGCGCACGGCCACACCAACGGCAACCTCGACCGCCTCGCCGACGAGCGGCCCATCCACCACGGCGGGCAGCCGCATCACCTGGCAGGGCAAGTCCTGGTACCTGCATGGCGCCAACGTGCCCTGGTACAACTGGGCCTGCGACTTCGGCTGCGGCGCTAACGGCGGCGTGTCCGGCAACACGACGACCCTGTCCACCGGCTTCCAGAAGCTCAAGGACAGCGGGGTAAACAACGCGCGCTGGTGGGTGTTCCCCGGTGACCCCTGGCAGATCACGCGCGACAGCAGCGGTGCGCCCGCCGGCATCAATTCGGCCGTGTACGCCGACTTCGACGCCGCCCTGCAGCTCGCGCAGACGTACGACCTGTACTTCACCTTCGTCCTCTTCTCCAGCCCGACCGCCCTGCCGCAGGCCTGGCTGACCGACGCCACCCAGCGCCAGAAGCTGGCCACGGCCCTCGGGCAGCTCTTCGCTCGCTACAAGGGCAACCCGCGCGTGCTGAGCTGGGAGGTGTTCAACGAGCCGGAGTGGGACATCTGGAACAACAAGATCGCCCAGTCCGCGGTGCAGGCCACGGTGAAGGCCATCGCCGACGCCGTCCACGCCAACTCCACCGCTTACGTCACCGTCGGCTCGGCCATGCTGGACGGGCTGCCCATGTGGGTCGGCCAGGGGCTGGACTACTACCAGGCCCACTGGTATGACTACATGTCCGGCGGCAACTGGTGCGCCCGCTGCACGGACTACGCCACGGTCAAGTCGCGCTACAACCTGGACAAACCGCTGGTGATCGGCGAGTTCTACGCCGGCCCGGATACCGACGCCCTGCAGCGCTTCGAGGACTTCTATAGCAAGGGCTACGCCGGCGCCTGGCCGTGGTCGCTCTTCCCCGACCGCACCGGCGATAAGATGCAGATCGATCTCAACGCGGCCAAGACCTTCGCCGGCCGCCACGGCGACCTTGGCCCCAAGGGCAGCACGAGCTCGACGACGTCGACACCGACGGCCACGCCCACACGGACACCTACACCGAGCCCGACGGCGACGGCCACGCCCACACGGACACCCACACCGAGCCCGACGCCGGCGCCAACTCAGTCGCCGACGGCGACGCCGCAGCCCAGCTTCACCAGCAGCGCCTCGGTCACACCCGCGAGCCTGGTTGCCGGCCGCACGGTGACGATCACGGCGACGGTGAAGAGCGCGACTGCCATCAACGCCCTGGTAGACATCGAGGTATACGGCCCGGACGGCAGCAAGGTGTTCCAGCAGTTCTTCGACAACCAGCCGTTCACGGCGGGCCAGCAGCGGCAGTACACCGTGCGCTGGAACACGCCCAGTGGCGCCGCAGCCGGCACATATGTGGTCAAGATCGGCGTGTTCACCCCTGGCTGGGGTACGCTCTACCACTGGAACGACGACGCCGCCCAGTTCGCCATCACGCGGCGTCGCTAATACGGGTGGTAAATGAGCCGAAAGATGCTCGGCCGGAGCAGGAGGGAATCCTCCTGCTCCGGTTCGTGTGTGAACGAGCGGTGACGTTCCTCTCGCTCTCTACCTGGCCATACCGTCTACCACCTAACCTATGACGTGGCACACAGCTGTGTTTGCTCGAAAATGACACCACTTCAGGTTGACAGCTATTGAGCGTCCATTTGGGCCTCTTGGGCATCAATGCGCCCCTGCATCCGCTCCCACACCAGCGCGCCGCAGCGCTCGACCTCTTCGGCCAGGGCGTCAACGTCGGCGGCGGCGGTGCGCGGGTTGATGTAGCAGGCGCGGATGGCGAACGCGCCCCGCAGCACCGTGCCCGAGGGCATGCAACGCCCGCGCCCCTGCACCAGGCGCAGCACCTGCCGGTTGAGTTGGTTGAGCAGCGCCTGATCCGCCGTCGGGCCGTGCAGCTCCGGCGGCACGTAGCGGAAGCAGCAGATAGAGAGCGTCACCGGCGCCAGCAACTCCAGCACGGGCGAGGCACGCACGCGCGCCGCCAGCCGACGGGCAAAGGCGTTGTGGCGCCGCACCCGCGCGCGCACCCCCTCGGCGCCGATCTCTTTGAGCAGCGCCCACACCGTCACGCCGCGCGCCGGCGCCGTCTGCTCCAGACCGAGGTGGTGAAACTGCAGGCCCAGCCCCTGGAGCTGACGGCCTCGCTCGTCGTCACCCGCCTCGTCCAGGTAATCGGCCGGGTTAAGGCGGAAGGCACGTAGCTGTAGGTCACGATCGCGCACAAACACGGCGCCGCAGCCCACCGGCGTCGCCAGCCACTTGTGCGGGTCCACCACCAGCGAGTCGGCCGCCGCCACCCCCGCGAATAACGGTGCGGTCTCCGGGTCGAGCACCGCGGGCAACCCATAGGCACCGTCCACGTGCAGCCACAGCCCTTCCTCCCGGCACAGCTCCACCAGGGCGGCGATGGGGTCCACCGCGCCGGTGTTGACCGTGCCGGCCGTGGCCACCACGGCGATCGGCGTGCGACCGGCGGCGCGGTCCCACCGTAGGAGCTCCCGCAGCGCCCCGACGTCAAGGCGATAGTCGGCATCGACGGGCACCTCCACGACGGCGCGCCGGCCCAGGCCCAACACCGCGGCCGCGCGGTGCACCACACGGTGCACCTCGGTGGAGGTGTAGATGCGCGGCTCGGGCAGACCGACGACGCCGCTCTCGGCCGGGTCCAGGCCGTGCCGCTCGTAGGCCCATTGGCGCGCCGCCCCCAGGCCGATCAGGTTGGCGATAGCGCCACCGCTCACGAACAGCCCCTGGTAGGTGGGCGGAACCCCTAACAGCTCCTTGAGCCAGCTCAGCGCCAGGTCCTCCAGCAGGTTGAACGGCTGCAGGAGCATGCGCGCTGGCCCGGCAATGCCGGCGCTGAAGGCGGCCACGGCCGGCACCGTCGTCGGCGCCGTGGTCACCCAGCCGCAGAAACCGGGCGCGCCGGTGCGCAGGCCGTTGGGGATGAGCACGTCGCGCAGGAGGGCGAGCACGGCGTCCGGCCCGGCGCCGTGCCGGGGCAACGGCTCCTGGAGCACCCCCTTCCAGCCGGTGAGGGCGGCCCCGGCGCACCCATCCCGATAGCGGGCAAACTCGGCCAGCGCCGGCAGCACCGCCTGCATCGCCGCCGCCAGGTCTGCGGTCGCGCTGGGGTCGGGACAGTCGCCGCGCGTGTCAGCCATCGGCTCCCCCGGGTTACCGCTTCAGGCGACCGGCGCCTGGGAGGGCGCCAGGCGGGCGGCCACGTAGTCGGTGATGCGGGCGATCGTCTCCAGCTGCTCCGGCACCAGGTCTTCCTGGGGGATGGCGATGGCGAACGCCTCTTCCAGGAAGAGCACCAGCTCCAGCAGTCCGGTGGAGTCGAGGATGCCCGTCTCCACGAGGCTGTCGTGCTCGGTGAGCGATTCGTCAGCCATGACGAAGTTCAGCAGAATAAACTCCCGTACCCGTGCCGCGATCTCGTTTCGTGTCAGCATGGCCATCTCGCTCGCCCTTCACGGGGCCGGCTCCCTCGCCGAGTGGCCCTCCCAGACGCCGGATCGCCCGGGCCGGCACCCCGGCGACCAGGGTGTTGGGAGCGACGTTGTGGTACACGACGGAGCCGGCCCCGATCACGCTGCCGGCCCCAATCGTCACCCCGGGGAGGAGCGTGGCCCGTGCGCCTACCCAGGCACCACGCTCGATGACGACGGGGCGGGGGACAACGGGTCCACAGCGGCGCGTCGGGCCCGCGATCTGATGATCCGCGGTGATGATCACCACGTGGTGACCGATCGCCACCCCATCCTCGATCCGGACCTCGGCGCTGAGGTCGATGCTGCAGTGTGGGCCGATCTGGACGTCACGGCCGATCCGAAGCCGCCTGCCGGAAGCGTGCAAGCCGTGCAGCTCGATCGCGCCGAAGATCAAGGTCCTCGCGCCCACCCGAGCACCGGTAAGGCGCAGGAGCACGGCCCGCACCTCGCCGCACATGTTCGACGGAAGGAGTCGGGCGAGCAGCAGCGGCACCCGCAGGCGCACGTGTGCAGCCTCCCTCTGATCGCGCAGCACGCGCAGGAGCCGGCGCGTCCATGGGGGCCCCACCTCCGCCGGGCCCGGAGTCATCATGGCTGAGCGCTCCGCTCTCCCGCCGGCGCCGCCGTCCTGCGACAGCGACGCCGGGACCTCATCTCCGCAGTCCCCTCAGGCGAGGGTATGGAAACCGGATGCGGAACAGGGCCGTGTCACGTGCAGATCCGGTGACGGACCGCGATATCCGTCAACTGACCGCGGGCGGCGCGGCACCCACGCCATCGCTCATGCCGTGGCGGGCGCGGATGGCGAGCTTATCGATCTTGCCCGCCGGCGTCTTGGGCAGGTCCGGCCAGATCTCCACGTACCTGGGCACCATGAAGTCCTCGAGGTGCTGGTGGCAGTGGCGGCGGATGTCGCGCTCGGTGAGAGCGCTGCCCGGGGCCAGAGAGACCACCAGTTTGACCGCCTCGCCCAGCACGGGGTCGGGCACGCCCACCACGGCGGCGTCCAGCACGCCGTCCAGCCGGTAGACGACACCCTCCACCTCCTTGGGGCTGACCTTTTCCCCGCGGCTCTTGATGATGTCGTCCATACGGCCGATGAAGTACAGGAACCCCTCCTCGTCCATGCGCACCAGGTCGCCGGTGTACAGGACGGTCTCACCCGGCAGCGGCCCGGGGCGGAAGCGCCTGGCCGTCTCCACCGGGTCGTTCCAGTAGCCGCGCATGACGTGGGAGCCGCGCACCACCAGCTCCCCCACCGAGCCGGGCGGCAGCCGCTCGCCGCGCTCGTCGACGAGGTAGACCTCGGTGTTGGGGATGGGGATGCCCACCGAGCCCGGCCGCCGGTCCAGCTCCTCCGGCGGCAGGTAGGATACCCGCTTGCACTCTGTCAGGCCGTACATGGAGAAGAGCGTGGCCCGTGGAAAGGCCTCGCGAATACGCGTGATGTGGCTCACCGGCAGGGCGGCGGCGGTGTTGGTCAGGTAGCGCAGGGCGGGCAGGTCAAAAGCCATGCGCCGGTGCTGGAGCAGGAGTGAGAAGAGCGTGGGCACACCGGGGAAGGCCGTCACCCCTTCTGCCCGCATACGCTCCACAGCCACCGCCGGGTAAAGGAAGCCCTTCTCCAGCACCACCCGCGCGCCGACCTGGAAGGCGAGGAAGATCTGGTACAGGCCGTAGTCAAAAGAGAGGGGCAGCACATCCAGGATCACGTCCTGCGGCGTGTTATGCAGGTAGCCGTTGATCGAGGTGGTAGCCGCCAGCACATTGCGGTGGGCGGACATCACCCCCTTGGGCATGCCGGTGCTGCCGGAGGTGTAGATGATGGCGGCCAGGTCGAGGTCGATCACCCGCACCGGCGGCCGCGGTTCCTGCCGGGCCAGTGCGCGCGCCCAGGTCTCCACGCGAGCGCGGCCGGTGACCCCGTCCGGCGACACGGTGGTCACCGCCAGCAGGTAGCGCAGGGAGCCCACCGCGGCGTCGATGCCCGCCACCGTCTCCAGACGCCCCTCATCGACGATCAGGGCCGTGGGGCGGCAGTTGTCCAGAATTTGTAGCAGCTTGGCCCGCTTGGTGGTGGGGTTGATCACGGAGAAGACGGCGCCCGCCTTGAGCGCGGCGAACAGGCCGATCACCGTCTCCGCGGCGTTGTCCATGAACAGGACCACGCGGTCACCGCGGCGCACCCCGGCCGCCGCCAGCACGCCGGCGATGGCCTCGGCCTGGGCGTTCAGCTCGGTGTAGGTGAGGCGCTGCTCCCCACAGACCAGGGCCACCTGCTCGGGAAAGCGGGCCGCGCTCTGCTCCAGGAGATGGTGCACCAGCATCGAGCGTGCCCCCTCCATTTCTCCGCGCAGCGAAACGAGTGTTCCGCCACGTCTGGCCACCTCCACCTTAGGCAGCAGGAAGGCGGGAACCAGGCACTGCTCGCGTCACGATCAGGTGCGGTTCCCACGTGTCTCAGTGCGGCAACGGCCGGTTCCTCACGACCTCATCTTCACCGCCCGCCATCCACGAAGCACGATTCCCTACTCGTATCCTGCCGACTATCGGACGTGAGACTGGAGCGGCTCCCGATGGGCAACAGGCGATGGCCTCGCTCGGCCCTTTCTACTCCCCCCTCCCGTCCCGCCGCGAAAGACCGCACCTCTCGGCGCACGCCTGAGCAGTCCTGTCCACGACGCGGTGCGGACGGCATGCTGCTCGGCGGCTTGGCGCTCGCCTTGCTGCTCACTGCCTGCGTCTGGCATGAGCCGGGGCAACCGCGCACCTACCTGCCGGCCACGGCCACGAGCGGTTTCCGCGCCGTGGTTGACCCTGAGCCAACCGCGCCCCGCGCGGCCGCACCCGCCATCCAGCCTACCTTCACCCCCGGCGGGCCGGGGTCGGACACCCCCCTCCCGCGCGCGGGAGAAGGGCGGGGGGTGAGGGTGGGTGAGGGGCAGGTGCCAAAGGTCGAGGCGGGGGCGAGCGCCATCGGCGCCGGCTCACGCATCCCTTGGCAGAACGGGCGATGGTTCCTGCACGGCGCCAACGTCCCTTGGTTTAACTGGGGCTGCGACTTCGGCTGCGGCACCCAGGGCGGCGTGAGCGACCCGGCCGTGCGCGTCCAGCTCGACACCGCCTTCCGCCAGGCCCGGGCGAACGGCGTGCGCGTGCTGCGCTGGTGGCTCTTCCCTGGCGACCCCTGGCAGGTCACCCGCGACGAGGACGGCACGCCCCACGGACTTCACCCCGCGGTGTACGCCGATCTAGACGCCGCCCTGCGCCTGGGCGAGGCGCATGACCTCTACTACGAGTTCACCCTGTTCTCCAGCCCCGCGCAGCTCCCCGCCTCCTGGCTGTGGAACGCTGACCAGCGTGAGCGACTGGCAGAGGTGCTGGGCACGCTCTTCGCCCGCTACCGCGGCCAGCCGCGCATCCTGGCCTGGGATGTGGTGAACGAACCGGAGTGGGACATCTGGGCGCGAAAGGTCGGCTGGCAGGAGGTGGCGGCGCTGGTGCGTGCCGTGGCCCAGGCCGCGCACACCCACGGCAGCGCCTACGTGACGGTGGGCGCCGCCCGCCTGGACGGACTGGTCCTCTGGACCGGCTTGGGGCTCGATTTCTACCAGGTGCACTGGTACGACGCCATGAGCCACCCCAGCCACTGCGCCCGCTGCACGGACTATGCCGCGCTCCAGGCCGCCTACGGGCTGGACGGGCCGCTCATCATCGGCGAGTTCTACGCCGGTCCAGACACGGACGCTCTTAAGCGCTTTCAGGACTTCTACCGCAAGGGCTACGCCGGCGCCCTGGCCTGGTCCTTGTTCGCGGAGCGCACCAACGACCGCATGCAGATCGACCTGTCCGCAACCGCCGCCTTCGCCCGTGCAGCGGCCGACGCCGGCCCACGCTGACCGTGCGCGCCTCTCGCACCGCGCCGCCGGCCAATGCACGGGCTACGCCGAACCCGCAGCCAGTTATCCCGCGCAACCATCTCGGGTAATGCCACCGTTTCCGGGCAAAAACGGAACTTGCCACTCCGTCTGCACCAAGACCTGACCTCCCGCGTTGTTCACTGGGACCGGTCACGAGCCGCTGTCCCCCGCTGCGCAAGAGTGCCTGCCCCTCCTCGAGAGGGGTAGCAGCGGTCGCGTTCGGGTCCGGAGTGCATACCGATGTCTCTCTCGACCGTGATCGACGCCTATCCGCTGTCCCCGATGCAGCAGGGGATGCTCTTCCACCACCTGCTCGGCGCCCACCGCGGCGCCGACCTGGAACAGATCGTCGCCACCCTGGGCGAGGACCTGGACCTGCCGGCGTTCCAACGCGCTTGGCAGGTGGTGGTTGGGCGCCATCCGGTGCTGCGCACCAGCTTCCGCTGGGAAGGGCTGGACGAGCCCCTCCAGGACGTGCACGCCACTGTCGAGCTGCCGTGGGAGTTGCACGACCTGCGCGGCCTGCCCGCGACCGCGCGGCGTGATCGCTTCGAGGAATGGCTGGTCACCGACCGCACCCGCGGCTTTGACCTGCGCCGCGCCCCGCTCCTGCGCCTGGCCCTGTTCCGCACCGCCGAGCAGGAGCATCGCTTCGTCTGGAGCTTTCCCCACATCCTGCTCGACGGGCGGTCGTTCCCCCTGGTGCTGGGCGAGGTCTTCACCTGCTACGACGCCTTCCGCCGCGGGGACGAGCCAAGCCTCCCCCATCGCCGCCCCTACCGCGACCACATCGCCTGGCTGCGCACGCAGGACTTCTCCCGCGCGGAGGGCTTCTGGCGACGCCTGCTCGACGGCCTGAGCGGCCCCACGCCGCTGCCGTACGCCCCCGACGACCCCGCCCGGAGCGGCCGCAGTGAGGTAGGCACGTCGCTGTCCCGCGGGCTTACCGAGGCGTTGACGGTGCTCGCCCAGGAGCACGGCTTCACGCTCAACACCGTCGTGCAGGGAGCGTGGGCCATCCTGCTCAGCCGCTGGAGCGGCGAGGAGGACGTCGTGTTCGGCGCCACCCGCGCCTGCCGCCGCTCAGCCCTGCCCGAGGCCGAGGAGATGGTCGGCCTGTTCATCAACACCCTCCCGGTGCGGGTGCGCGTGCGCGGGAACGTGCCCCTCATCCCGTGGCTGCAAGAGCTGCGCGCCCAGCAGCGGGCGGTGCGCCCCTTCGAGCACACGCCGTTAGTGGACGTGCAGCGCTGGAGCGGCATCGCCGGCGGGGCACCGCTGTTTGAGAGCATCGTGGTGTTCGACACGGCGTCGCTCAACGCCACCATGCGCGCCCTCGCACCGGCCTTCGCCCGGCGCGAGTTTGAGCTGCGCGAGCAGACCACCTACCCGCTCACGCTCTACGCCTACGCCGAGCCGGAGCTTTTGCTCAAGCTGGCCTACGACCGCGACCGCATCGCCGACGCGACGGCCGCACGCCTGCTCGACCACCTGCAGACGCTCCTTGCAGGGATGGCGGACAACCCCCAGCGCGCGCTGGCGGCACTGCCCCTGCTCACCGCGGCGGAGCGCCGCCGGGTGCTGGTGGAGTGGAACGCCACGCGGGTCCCTTCCCCACAGGAGCGGTGCATCCATCATTTGATCGAAGCGCAGGCGGCGCGCACACCGGAGGCGGTGGCCGTCATCCACCGCCATGAACGCCTCACCTACCGCGAGCTGAACGCCCGCGCCAACAAGCTGGCTCGGTATTTGACCACCCTCGGCGTGGGCCCGGACACCCTGGTGGGGATCTGCACCGAGCGCTCGGTGGACATGGTGGTGGCAGTTTTGGCCGTGCACAAGGCGGGCGGCGCCTACTTGCCGCTGGATCCCGCCTACCCGCGCGAACGCCTTGCCTTCATGCTGCGGGACGCCGCCGTGCCGGTGCTGCTCACTCAGCAGCACCTGAAGGCTCAGCTCCCAGAGGGCGTGCCGGCCATGGTCTGTCTGGACAGCGACTGGAAGCTGATCGCGCCCCTGCCGGAGCACAACCTTAACACCCCCGTGACCCCGGCCAACCTGGCCTACGTCATCTACACCTCCGGCTCCACCGGCCGCCCCAAGGGCGTGATGGTCGAGCACCGCAACGTGGTCAACTTCTTCACCGGGATGGACGCCCACCTGACCGCGGACCCGCCCGGCACCTGGCTGGCGGTCACCAGCCTCTCCTTTGACATCTCGGTGCTGGAGCTGCTGTGGACGCTCGCCCGCGGCTTCACGGTGGTGCTGTACGACGGCCAGGCCGAGGGGATCAGCGGCCCCACGCGCATCCGGCCGCCGGCCGAGCGCTCGATCAAACAGGTCAGCTTCAGCCTGATGTACTTCGCCAGCGCCCAGGGCGGCAGCGGCGGTGACACGTACCGGCTCCTCGTGGATGGGACGAAATTCGCCGACCGGCATGGCTTTGAGGCGGTGTGGACACCGGAGCGCCACTTCCACGCCTTCGGCGGCATCTTCCCCAACCCCGCCGTGACCGGCGCCGCCCTCGCCATGGTCACGGAGCGGGTGCACATCCGGGCGGGCAGCTGCGTGCTACCCCTGCACTCCCCCCTCCGCGTGGCCGAGGAGTGGGCGGTGGTGGACAATCTGTCGCGGGGCCGGGTCGGCGTGGCCTTCGCCTCCGGCTGGATGCCGCACGACTTCGTGCTCCGCCCCGAGCGCTTCGCCGACGCCAAGGCGACGATGGCGCGCGACGTCGAGCTCGTGCGCCGCCTGTGGCGCGGCGAGGCGGTGTCGTTCCCCGGCCCAGACGGCCGGGAGGTGCCGGTGCGCACCCTGCCGCGGCCGGTGCAGCCGGAGCTGCCGGTCTGGATCACGGCCGCCGGCAGCCCGGAGACCTTCCGGCTGGCCGGAGAGATCGGCGCCAACGTGCTCACCCACCTGCTCGGCCAGAGCCTGGACGAGGTGGCCGAGAAGATCGCCCTGTATCGGGAAGCGCGCCGCGCCGCCGGCCATCCCGGCGAGGGGCGGGTGACGCTCATGCTGCACACCTTCCTCGGCGAGGACGAGGACGCCGTGCGCGAGACGGTGCGCCGGCCGATGATCGAGTACCTGCGCAGCTCCCTGAGCCTGATCCGCGGCGTGGCCGCCTCGTTCCCCATCTTCCGCCACCGCTCTCTGCCCCCACACGGCGCCGACGACCTGCTGGCCGGGCTTTCCGAGGAGGAGACAGAAGCGCTCCTGAACCACGCCTTCGAGCGGTACTACCAAACGAGCGGGCTATTCGGCAGCCCGGCGCGCTGCCGGGCCATGGTGGAACGGCTGCGCGCCATCGGCGTGGACGAGATTGCCTGCCTGATCGACTTCGGTGTGGCGCCAGACAAGGTACTGGCAAGCCTGCGCCTTCTGGCCGAGCTAAAGGACAGTTGCGAGGCAGCGTCGTCGACGGATGACTTCTCCATCCCTGCCCTCACCGAGCGGCGCGGCGTCACCCACCTGCAGTGCACGCCCTCCATGGCCACCATGTTGCTGGCCGACGAGCGCACCCGCCGGGCGTTGCGCGGCCTGCGCCAGCTCCTCATCGGCGGTGAGGCCTTCCCGTCGGCGCTGGCCGCGGAGCTGACGGCGCTGGTGCAGGGCGACGTGCTCAACATGTACGGTCCCACGGAGACCACCGTCTGGTCGAGCGTGCAGCGCGTGCGCCCGGGCTCAGGAGGGGCCAGCGTGCCCATCGGCCGGCCGATCGCCAACACGCAGCTCTACATTCTCGACAAGCACCTGCAGCCGGTGCCGGTGGGCGTGCCGGGCGAACTGTGGATCGGCGGCGCCGGGGTGGCGCGCGGCTACCTCAACCGACCGGAGCTGACGGCGGAGCGCTTCCTGCCCGACCCGTTCGTGGCGAACCCGGCCGCGCGCATGTACCGCACCGGCGACCTGGCCCGCTTCCTGCCGGACGGCACGGTCGAATTCCTCGGCCGCCTGGACCACCAGGTGAAGATCCGCGGCCACCGCGTCGAGCTGGGCGAGATCGAGAGCCTACTCCACGAGCAACCGGGCGTCCGCGAGGCGGTGGTGGTGGCCCGTGAGGACGTGCCGGGCGACCACCGCCTGGTGGCCTACGTGGTGGCCGAGGCCAACGCCACACCGCCGGATGCGGCCGCGCTGCGCGCCCGCCTGGCGGAGACCCTGCCCGAGGTCATGGTGCCCGCCCACATCGTGTTCCTCGACGCGCTACCGCTCACGCCCAACCACAAGATCGACCGCAAGGCGCTGCCGCGGCCGGGCGATGCGGCGCCCACGACCGTGGCGGCAGCACCGCGGGATGGGATGGAGGCGCAGATCGCGGCCGTGTGGCGGGAGGTGCTGGGCACCCCGGCGGTGGGCGTAGACGACAACTTCTTCGACGTGGGCGGTCACTCGCTGCTGGCCGTCCAGGTGCACCGCCGGCTGCAGGCGGTGGTGGGCCCGCGCCTGTCCCTCACCGACCTGTTCCGCTTCCCCACCATCCGCGCCCTGGCCGGTTACCTGAGCCAGAACGGTGAGATCTCGAGCGTGCAGGACCAGGCGACAGCACGCGCGCAGGCACGCCAACAAGCGCGGGCGCGGCGGCTTTCGGTTACGCGCGGCTGACCTGCGCGTCCCGGCCAGGATTCTGAAAAGTTGGTGGTATCGCCATGGCGACGCACGACACGCCGATCGGCGAGACAGACATCGCCATCATCGGCATGGCCGGACGCTTTCCCGGCGCCCAGAACGCCGATGAGCTGTGGCGGCTGGTGCGCGACGACGCCACCGGGCTGACGCCCCTCACCGACGACGAGCTACTGGCGCGGGGCGTGCCGGCGGCGACGCTGCGGGACCCTACGTACGTCAAGGTGGCGGGTTGCATCGCGGATGTGGAGTGTTTCGACGCCGACTTCTTTGGCATCAGCCCGCGCGACGCGGCAATCATGGACCCGCAACTCCGGCACTTCCTGGAATGCGCCTGGGAAGCGCTCGAGCACGCCGGACATGTGCCGGAGTCGTTTCCGGGCGCCATCGGCGTCTACGCCGGCTGCGGCCTGACCACCTACCTGCTCACCAACCTGCTCACCAACCCCGACCTGGTCAACGCGGTGGGGATGTTCCTGCTGCGCCACACCGGCAACGACAAGGACTTTCTCGCCACCACCGTTTCTTACCGCCTCAACCTGAAGGGACCGAGCATCACCGTGCAGACGGCCTGCTCCACGTCGCTGGTCGCCGTGCACCTAGCGGTACAGGCGCTCCTCAACGGCGAGTGCGACCTGGCGCTGGCCGGCGGCGTCACGATCCAGGTGCCTCACGGCGTCGGCTACCACTACCGGGAGGGGGAGATGGCCTCGCCGGACGGCCGCCCGCGCGCCTTCGACGCTGCGTCCAACGGCACGGTGTTCACCAGCGGGGTTGGGGTGGTGGCGCTGCGGCGGCTGCGCGACGCGCTGGCCGACGGTGATACGGTCTACGCCGTGATCAAGGGCTCCGCCGTGAACAACGACGGCGCCCAGAAGGTGAGCTACCTCGCGCCCGGCGTGGACGGGCACGCCGCGGCCGTCGCCGAGGCCCTGGCGGTCGCCGGCGTGCCCGCCGATTCCGTGCGGCTGGTGCTCACCCACGGTATGGGCACACCCATCGGCGACCAGGTTGAGGTGGCGGCCCTCACCGAGGCGTTTCGCGGCGCCACCACCCGCCTCGGCTTCTGTAGGCTCGGCTCGATCAAGCCCAACATCGGGCACACGGACACCGCCGCGGGCGTAGCCAGCCTGATCGTGGCGGCGCAGGCGCTTCGGCACGGCGTGCTGCCGCCGCTGGCCAACCTCACGGAGCCCCATCCGGCGCTCAACCTCGCCGACAGCCCCTTCTACCTGAGCGCGGAGCGCTCGCCCTGGCCGACCGACGCCACGCCCCGGCGGGCGGGGGTGAGCGCCATCGGCATCGGCGGCACCAACGCGCACCTTATCCTGGAGGAGCCGCCCACGCCTCCACCGACCCCCCCGGCGCCGCCCTGGCAGCTCCTGACCCTCTCCGCCAAGACGCCGGCAGCGCTGGCCCGCACCGCCGCCCGGCTTGCCGAGCACCTGCGCGACAACCCGGACGTGAACCTGGCCGACGTGGCCTATACCCTCCAGGTCGGCCGCCGTGCGTTCGCCCACCGGCGCTTCCTCGTGTGCCGCGACGTCGCGGACGCGGTACACAAGCTGGAGACCGCAGCGGACGGGGATGCGCACACCGGCACGACACCGGCGACGCCGCCCGCGGTGGTGCTGGTCTGCCCCGCCGCAGGCCCGCGCCGGACGGCGCTCTGGCGCGGGCTGTACGCCAGCGAGCCGGCGTATCAGGAGGCCGTCGACCGTTGCCTGGCGATGCTGGACCCCGAGCTGCGGGGCGCCGTGCACACGCTTCTGCTCCCTGCAGGGCAAGACGATCCCACCGTCGATACCGCCGACGCGCGCGGTATCGCCCTGGCCGCCTTCACGGCCCAGTACGCGCTGGCGCAGGTATGGACGGCGTGGGGCGTCCATCCTGCCGCTGCAATGGGTTGCGGCGTCGGGGCCTACACGGCGGCGTGCCTTGCCGGCAGGATGCCGCTCGCCGAGGCGCTCGCCCGCCTGGCCGGCGACTACACCGGGGGTGACCCGGCCCTAGCTGGTGGCATCCCCATCCCGGGTACGACGTACCTGTTCTATACCGCCTCGGCAGCAGCACCCCGCGCACCCATCGAAGCCCTTGCCCTCTGGCACCGGCGGGATACGGTCTTCCTGGTATTGGGCGACGACGCGGCTGACCAGCCTGCCCCACCGTCCCCGCAGGGCAATGCGAGCGCCGTTATCTCCTGCCTGTCAGCTCGTGATCCCGCCACGGAGGTGCGCCCCCGGCTCCTGTCCGCGCTCGGTCGGCTCTGGCTGGCGGGCGTCGCCCCCGACTGGAGCGCGCTTCACCAGGGCGCACGCCGCCGGGTGCCGCTGCCGACCTACCCGTTCGAGCGCCAGCGCCACTGGGTCGATCCGCCCGCATCCGCTCCTACCGGGTCAGGTGCAGGTGGGCGGTTCACCGTCGCCCGATTGCCGACCGGCGACGGCCGTGTCCCACCCGCGACCGCTCTTGAGGCGCGGCTGCGGGACATCTGGGAGGAGGTGCTGGGACTGGAGGGCATCGGCGTCAACGACGACTTCTTCGACCTCGGCGGCCAATCGATCCTCGCCGCACGCCTCATGCAGCGGCTCAAGCAGGCATTCGATGTCGAGTTCGGCATCGCCGTCCTGTTTGAGGCTCGCACCATCGCCCGCCTGGCCACCCTGGTGCAGGAGGCCCTGGCATCAGCGGGGGCCGCCGATCGCGCCGCACCCGATGGCACGCGCCACGGCCACGGGTTTGGCTGGTCCACGCTGGTGCCCATTAAACCGACAGGGTCGCGTCCGCCGCTGTTTTGCGTGCACGGCGTGTTGGGCACTGTGGTGGTGTTCCATGCTCTGGCCTCCCACCTCGACTTGGACCAGCCATTTTACGGACTGCAGGCGGAGGGCCTGCACAGCCGGCAGCGCCCCCATACCACCATTCCAGAGATGGCCCGCCACTACCTTGAAGCGATCCGACAGGTCCAGCCGCACGGGCCGTACTTCCTGAGCGGCTACTCCGGCGGCGGCGCGGTGGCATTTGAGATGGCCCACCAGCTCCGCGCGATGGGCGAACAGGTGGCGTTGCTGGCCCTCATCGACGCCTACTGCCCTCCCGCCATCCGCTCGCACGAGCTGCGCTGGCACGTGAACCGCGGGCTGGTCAGCAAGGTGACGCGCGCCGTGCGTAACATCACGGCCGGAGGGCCGACGCTGCTGCTCCACGGGGTCGGCAACAGCGGCACGGGGCGGCGCACCTCGCGGGATCCCGTCTCCGCCGAGAACGGTGCGGCGTCTCCTGTGGACGTGATGACCGATATCAGTCCCTACTTCCTCATGGGCTGGGATCGCTACCATCCCGCGCCGATCGCGGTGCCGCTCTCGCTCTTCCGCGCCGCCACACGCATCGAGGTCAAGCGGCTGCCCCCGGACCTGGGCTGGGGCCCGTACGCGGCGGCGGGCATCGAGACCTACCCGGTGCCCGGCGACCACTTCACGCTCGTGTATGAACCGTACGCCCGCTTCCTCGCACGGGCGCTCACCCGGGCCATCCACCGCGCAGCCAGCCGCCACGCGGTGCCGGCGCGCGGGTAGCCAGAAGGGCGCGGTGTCATGCGGCCCCTCTCCTTCCTCGGTCAGGACGTCGTCGTCGCGCAGGGGCCGATCCCGCCGCACCCGCTGCCACTGTTCCCGGAGGAGGCGGCCTGCATCGTCCGGGCCATCCCCAAGCGCCGGCGTGAGTTCGCCGCCGGACGCTGGTACGCCCGCCGTGCACTGGCGCAACTCGGCGTCCCCGCCGCGCCCCTGCTTCCCGGGCCAGACCGCGCGCCGCGCTGGCCGGCCGGCGTCGTGGGCAGCATCGCTCATTCGGACACGATCTGCATCGCCGCCGTCGCTTGGCGAGAGCGGGTGCAGGCGCTTGGGGTGGACGCCGAGCCCTGGCAACCCTTGGACGCGGAGCTCTGGCCGCTGATTGGCACGCCGTGCGAGCTTGGGTGGCTGATGCGGCAGCCGCCGCGCCTGCGCGGATACCTGGCACGCGCCCTGTTCAGCGCCAAAGAGGCGACGTACAAGTGCCAGTACCCCCTCACCGGCGCTCCGCTGGACTTTCCAGACCTTGAGGTGGCGCTGGACCCACCCGGCGGCCGGTTTACCGTTACGTTTCGGCGATCCCCAGACGCCGGCTTCCCCGCCGGTGCCAGCCTCTGTGGCGCCCTCCTTGTGCACGCCGGCCACATCGTAACCGGCCTCGTGCTCCGCCCGGGCGCGGTGCCCCCACCGACGACAAGCTGAGGAGACGCCCACATGAGCATGCCGGCATCCGGGGCGCCCTGCCCGGTATCGAACAAGTTGCCGGCGGGCGTTCTGGCACAATCGGCCCTCATGTCCGCAGCAGGCCGTCCGATAGAGACAGCATAGGCGTCATGTACGTCCGTGAGGTGCCCCCGTGCCTGTTGTTGTCCTTCACGCCCAGACCGCAGGCGTTGCCTCTATCCTCCTGGCCACGACGGGGATGCCGTTGCTGGCTGCCCTAGGCGGCGGCGCCCTGGCCTTGGGGACGGCCTGGCTGCGCGGCTGGCCCGGCGCGGTGGCCGCCGCCGCCCTGGGCGCCGCGCTGCTGGTCGCCGGCCTAAGCGGCGATCTCGTCTCCCACGCCGCTCAAGATGCCCAGCGGCGCGAGATTCTGGCCACGATGGCCGGTCGACCCGGGGCAATGGTGATCGCCCAGCTCGAGGAGATGGAGGCAGCCGAGGCCGGCAACCACTGGCATCTGGTGGCCGCGGCCGGTGAAGGGATGCTGGTGACCGGGCTGGCCGCTACCTGCCTGCTTCTCTGGCGCCGCGGTCGGGTCGAAACCCGCGCCTCGGGCCTGGGCGCGCTGGCACGCGGCACACGCTGGGCGGAAGCGAGGTCGCTTAGCGCCTGGGAGACGCCGTCCGAGCGCTTCGGTCCGACCCTCTCCACACCGAGGCACAACGGGATCGACAGGCCCCGGCGTGCCCGCGCCTACCCGCGCTGGATGACCGACCCGGCGCGGGCCAACTCCTGGCGAAAGTAGGCGATCGTTTGCATGAGCCCCTCGTCCAGGCCCACCCGCGGCCGCCAGTCCAAGAGCCGCATCGCCTTGCTGATATCCGGTCGGCGCCGCTGCGGGTCATCGCCCAGGGCGGCAGCCACGTGCACAATCGGTGAGCGGGAGCCGCACAGGGCGCGGATGCGCTCGGCGTAGAGCCGCACGGGGTGCTCCTCCGGGTTGCCCAGGTTGATCACCTCGCCGCGCGCCGCCTCACCGAACATGGCGCGCAGGAGGCCTTCGACCAGGTCGCTCACGTAGCAGAGGCTGCGGGTCTGCTCGCCGGTGCCGTACACCGTGATCGGTTCGCCGCGCAGGGCCTGGGTGATGAAGCTGGGCACCAGCCGGCCGTCGCCGGGGTCCGAGTACGGCCCATAGGTGTTGAAGATGCGCACGATGCGCGCGTCCAGGCCGTGGTGGCGGACGTAGGCCATGGTCAGCGCCTCGGCGTAGCGTTTACCCTCGTCGTAGCAGGCGCGCAACCCCACGGGGTTCACGTACCCCCAGTAGTCCTCCCGCTGCGGGTGCTCTTGCGGGTCGCCGTACACCTCACTGGTGCTGGCGAGGAGGAAACGTGCCCCTTGCGCCCGTGCCAGCTCCAGCAGCTGATAGGTCCCCTCGCTGTTCACGCGCAGCGTTTCCACCGGCCGGCACAGATAGCCACGCGGGCTGGCCGGGCTGGCGAGGTGAAACACGGCCTCCGCCGATAGGGCCAGCGGTTGTAGGACGTCATGGGCCACGAAGTGGAAACCGGCTACCCCTTCCAGCTCGGCGATGTTGGCGTAGCGCCCGGTGCTGAGGTTGTCCACGCACCACACCTCATGGCCAGCACGCAGCAACGCCCGGCAAAGGTGCGCCCCGATGAAGCCGGCACCACCGGCCACGATCACCCGCATGGGTTCGCCCCTCCCCTCATCCCTGAATGCCCCGCTCCACCCGCGCCGTCCGCACCCAGCGGCGCTCCACACGCCCGACCAGCGCGCGGCCGTAGATCCACGCCTTCCACCCCATATACAGCGGCGCCATCGCCAGGGCGCGGTAGGCGCGGCCCGGCGCCCGCGCCAGCGCCAGGCCGGCCAGCACGTGCAAGGCCAGCAGCGCCACGATGGCCGCCGCCGTCCCCGCCACCACCGGCGCGCGCAGCAGGACCCCGGCCACCAGGCCGAGCCCGGACAGCAGCACCGGCACCGAGAGCGGCGGCACCAGCTGCTCCAAGGCCGCATCCAGGGCCACGAGGTCACGGCGAACCAGCGCCCGCCGCAGCAGGGGCAGCGCCTGCCGGCGCAGGGCGGTCAACCGACCGGCCTCCCAGCGCAGGTTCTGGCCGCGCGCCCCGCTCAGCGTGGGTGGCATCTCCGCCCACACCACCGCCTCCGGCGCGAACGCCACCCGCACCCCGGCGGCGACCAGCAACAGGTGCATCTCCACATCTTCGGCCAGGCCGGCTACCGGCCAGCCGAACCGCACGACCACCGACCGATCAAAGCACATGCCGTTGCCCTTGAGCCCGCAGGAGAGGCCCAGCGCCGCCTTGCCGGCCGGCCGTAGGTAGTGCACCAGGGCCAGCGCCGCCTCGCGTAGGCGCTCCGCTGCCGTGCCGCGCACCGGTAGCACGGTATAGTACGCCTGGACCGCGCGCGCCCCGGCCTCCAGCCGGCGGTTCATGGCGTGGAGAAAGTTCGCGGAAAGCACCGAATCGGCGTCCACGATCACGTAGGCATCGAACCGCTGCCCCATTCGCTCCAGCTCCGCCAGCAGCCAGGCCAGGGCGTAGCCCTTGCCGGACCGCTCCAGGTCCCGCCGCTCCACCACCAGCGCCCCCTGCGCCCGCGCTACAGCGGCGGTGCCGTCGGTACAGTTATCCGCCACCACGCACACCCGCACCAGCTCCGGGGGGTAGTCCAGCGCTGCCAGGCTGTCCAGCAGACGGCCCAGCACCGCCTCCTCGTTGTGCGCGGGCACGAGCACGGCGAAGCGGCGCAACACCCGCGCCGCCGGCGGCCGGCGTCGCAGTCCGAACGGGGCCACACCGGTGAGCAGCAGGCAATAGAGGCAGACCGGCGCCACCAGGGCGAGGAGCAGGATCAGCACGAGAAGACTTGCCGCGGCGGTCATGGCGCGCTCACAGGACAGACGCCGCGCGGGCCGCCCCGGCGCGGCCGAGGTCCGCTTCCGGCTCGCGGCCGCGTACGGCGGCTACCACCCGCACCACGAAGTGGTCCAACGACATCCATTGCTCGACCACGCGTCGGCCGGCGGCGCCCATGCGGACCGCCTCGTCGGGGTGGTCCAGCAGGTAGCAAATCGCCGCGCGCAGGGCGGCGGGGTCGCCGGGCGGGACGTACAGGCCGGTCTCCGCCTCCGCGTCCGGGCCGGTACAGCCGAAGGCCGCCGGGCCGCCCAGCGGCTCGCCCATCGGGCCGGAAGCCGTGCATAACCGCCCGCGCACCACGTCGCGCTGGCCGCGGGTGGCGGTGACGACCACAGCCTTGCCCATCGCCATCGCCTCCAGCACCGTGGTGATGCCCGCCTGGTTGTCCACCGGGCGCAGGGGCACCACCACAAAGCGCGAGCGGGCGTACAGCTCACGCAGCGCCACGTAGTCCAGGGCGGTGACGGTCACGTTGGCGGGGAGCGCGACGTCGCCGGCCGGGCGACGATGGCGCGACCAGTAGCTCGCCGCGGCGATCACCACGCGCACGGGCAGCCCCGCCACGGCGGCCAGGAGCGTGGCGTAGTCCCGGTACTCCAGGCCAGCGCTGCAGACCAGGTCCTCCGGCGGACGGCCGTCCGGCGCCCAGAAGGCGGGATCCACCTGGTACGGTACCAGCCGCACCTGCTCCGGCCGCAACCCCAGCTCCTCGACCGCCACCCGCGCCTGCTCGGCGGCGTGCACCAGCACCAGGTCCAGCCGTCCCTGCGGGCGCAGCCAGCGGAAGACGGCCCGCTTCGACGGCGTGCTGAGCAGGTGGCCGATGGTCACGTGGCGCGGCGGCCGGCGACTGAGGCGCAGGAGCAGGGCCAGCGGCAGGCCGATGTGCTCGCCGTCGGTGAAGATGGCGGCGCAACGGTGACGACGACGAAAGGCCAGCCAGGCCTTGGCGCTCGGCGCGCCCAGAAGCCGGCGGAGGAGCCGCCAGGCGCGCCGCCCGTCCAGGGTGGCATCGTCGATCACCTCGCCGCCCAGGACATCCGCCAGCGCGAAAAAGTCCTTCCGCGGCCAGCGCCCCGCGGCCACCGCCGCCCGTGCGGCGTCGTCCAGGCGGGCGCTGAAGACCATGAGCACCGATTTGGACACCTCACACCAACCTCACGCCGGCGCGGCGGCACATGCACGAGAGGTGTTCGAGGGGGTCGGCCGGCGGCTCCAACCCCAGGAGCGATTTCATGCGGCGCACATCGGCCACGAAGTGGCGCACCTCGGCGGCGCGTGCCGGTGCCACGCGCAGGGCGCTACGCGAGCCGGTCACCGCCAGGATGCGGGTGGCCAGCTCCCGGATCGGTGTGCCCACCCCGCCGGCCACGTTCACCGGCACGCCAGCGATGTCCGCCTCGGCCGCGCGCAAGAGCGCCTCCACCGCTAGGCCGACCCAGACGAAGTCGATCACCTGGTCACCGCCGTAGATATCGAGCGGTTCGCCGCGCAGGGCGCGCTCCAGCCAGATGGGGATGACGCGGTCGGAGTCGCGCGGGCCGTAGACGTTGGCGAAGCGCAGCACGGCGATCTCCAGGCCGAAGACGTTCATGAACGAGCGGCAATACGCCTCGGCCGCCGCCTTGCTGGCGCCGTAGGTGTTCTTGGCGTTGAGCGGCTGGTCCTCGCTCACCGGCAGGGCCTGCGCCTCGCCGTACGCCTCGCGCGAGGAGGCGAACACCACCCGCCGCACGCCACAGCACAGGGCGGCGTCCAGCACGTTGAAGGTGCCCGCCACGTTGGTCTCAAACGAGTAGCGTGGGTCGCTCACCGCGCCCATGACGTTGGACTGCGCCGCGAGGTGGTACACCACCTCGGCGCCGCGCAGCGCTTCGCGGAGGAACTCGGCGTCGCGCACGTCACCGGGCACGAAGCGGAAGCGCTCGTCGCCGTCGTGATGGGCCAGGTTGACCAGCCGCCCGCGCCGCAGGTTATCGATCACGAGCACCGAGACGTCCCGACGCGCCAGCAGGGCGTCTACCAAATGGCTGCCGATGAACCCTGCTCCTCCGGTCACTACCACGTGCATGGGCCCTTCCCCTGATGCGGTGTTCGTTAGGCCTGACACTTGGCCATGAGCCCGCGTGCGCCCCGGACACGCCGATAGCGTTCGATACCGCCGGTAATCACGTCCGCCAGCCGCGCCGCGTTCGTGCGTGCGTCGAACCGCGCCTCCGCGATCGCCCGTCCGGCGCGGCCCATCGCGTGGCGCAGCGCGGGGTCGTCGGCCAGACGGCGCAACGCCCGCCCCAACGCCGCCACATCGCCGGGCGGGATGATGATCCCCGAGCGGCCGTCCTGCACCGCCTCCGGGTGCGCGCCGACCCTCGTGGTCACCACCGGCAGGCCGGCCGCCATCGCCTCACCGAGCACCACGGCCAGGCAATCGGCGGAGGTGGGCAGGGCGAAGATGTCCGCCCGCTGGTACAACTCCAGCAGGCGGGGGTCGTTGGGCCCCAAGCCGTGGTAGACGAAGACGCCCGGGGCGGGCGGCACGGGTTGCGTCGTCACCACGTGCAGCTCGCACCGCTCGGCGAGGCCGTCGCGCATGCAGGCCAGCAGCAGCGGGCCGCCCTTGCGGGCGAAGTCCCCGCCCACGAACAGGACGCGCACCGGGCGTGCCTCTGCCTCCACCGACCGTGTAGCGCCGAAGGAGAACAGCGTGAGGTCCACGCCCGGGTGGATCACAGTGACCAGATCTGGGTCCACCCCGTAGTCGTCGCGCAGGGAGTCCTTTGCCCACTGGCACCATGCCGTGACCGCCGCGGCGGACCGAAACACGCGCCGGTAGAGCGCCTGTTTGGCCCGCTCGCCCACGCTGCCGGGCCGGGCCCGATGTCCGTACTGGACGCCCACCCGGTCAAAGTTGAGCGGGGTGGCATCCAGCGAGAGGATTACCGGCACACGCCGCGCGGCGAGCGGGGCGAGCAGCGCCACGCTCTGCGTGTGAAACAGCAGGGCATCGAAGCGCGCCGGACCACCCACCCGGCGCAGGGCCGCGTAGGCCCGCAGGCTGCCGCGCACGGCCCAGCTCCGGGCAGGGCCCGGCAACCGAGGCAGTGGGCCGCCGGTCGAGAAGGGGACCGGCAGCCACACCGGCCGGATCCGCTCCTCAGCGGCAAAGGCCGTTTGCAGGTTGCGCGTGTAGGTCACGTGCCCGAGCGTCTGCTCCATGAGAAAGCCGACGCGCGGCAGCCCCTCGCTCATTGCCGACCCCGCCCCTGTGGTGGGTGCCGGCCGGCGGTGGGGCAGCGCCCGCACCCGGCCGGCATCCGTACCATATCAAGGGCGGCATCACGGCCCGGTGTCCGGGGCGTGCGGACCCGGTGCACGGAGGCGCAGGTCGGCAGAGGCGCCGTCAGCTCGCGGCCAGACGTCGGCGCAGGCGCGCCAGGCGGCTCGTCTTAACGTTGTAGGACTCGGCCAGGGCACGCTGCGCCGGTGGCAGGCTCCGGACCGCCTGCGCCCAGCTCAGCCCGCGCCGGCGCAGGGCGGCAACCAAGGCGCCGGCGGCCGCCTCTTCCGGGCGGATGGCCGGCAGCGATTCGGGCGCCGATACCTGGCTGCGGGGTGGTAGCTTTGGCACAACCCGGCCGGCGGCGCGGGCACGGGCACGCCGTTGCACCTTGCGCTGATACGACGCCACCAGCTCGCGCTGGGCTTCGGGCATGGCCGCCAGCGCCTCACGCCGGCGCAGGCCGGCGCGCTGCAGGCGCCGAAAGGCGCCAAACGCCCGCCGCTCCGCCTCGCTAGCCTCAAACCAGTTGACATCCGCGGGGGTAGGGCCCGTCCGCGCCGGCGGCAAGGGCGCGACCCGCGCCTCCTGCACGGTGCGCGCCTGTCGCCGGGCTTCGGCCATGATCTGGCTGATGCGGGATTCGCTGACGCCGTAGCGCGTGGCGATCTCGGCCATGCTCCGTTCCTGCACCACGTGCCAGATGAGCACCTGCCTCGCACGGCGCCCCACCGCGCGGAGCAGGACCGGCACGGTCCGCACGGCATCGATGCGATCCTCGATCCGGCTGGCCAGGTCCTCCTCGGCAGGGAGCACATCCGCCAGGCACACGCCACCTGCGGACAGCGGTCGGTACAGGTGCACCACGTCGCGGGCAACGGCCGGCCCTTGGACAGCGCGTCGGCCTGTGCGGCCTCGTACACGGCGGATCTCATCAACGACGCGACGACGGGCGATGACGGCGGCCAGCCCGACGCTGGTAGGGCGCGCCTCCAGCAGGCCGAGCACGGCGGACTGGATCAGGTCCTCACGGTCACAGACAGGGGTAGTCGGCGCGTGCCGAGCCGCACGCTGGGCAAGGTCATACATGTGCTCGATCGTGAGCATCTGGGGGCCACCTCACGTCGAAACATGGAGCAAGCACCGGCAGGGTGCCTACGGGGCGCAGAATCAGACCCGCGTCGGCACCGCGGTGGGGAGATGGCCCGAACGCCGAGGGAGATGAGGGAGGAGGCGGGTTCGGGATGAGCAACCGGGCGGCTGCCCGGAGGGCGCCGGTGCGCCTCGAAATAATACGCCAGGAGTGTATCGTGCGGTGCAACCCTTTCGTCAAGCTTAGTGAGATTGCCGAAATGCGGTGCGGTGGGGCGACCGTTGACCCCTTGCCGACGCCACGCGGTCCTGCTCGTCTGCCAGCACCGCTCAGCCGGGCTCAGTGGCCCAACACCCCCAAAGGACGGCGGCGGGTTGCTACTGAGCGCCGGCCAAACGGCCGAGAAGCAGGCGTAGGGCGATGCGGGCGCGGGTGCGGTGTCGACCCATCAGCACCAGGCCGGGCAGAACGCCCCGCCAGGATTCGGCCACGTGCAGTTGCACGGCCCGCCGGCGCATGTGGCCGCGCAGGCCCGCGATCCGCCGCTCCGGCCAGACCAGCCGGTAGAGCAGGCGCACCCCGGGATGCCGGGGCCGCAGGCGCCGCAGCGCCCCAGCCGGCACCGGGGTGCCGAGCAGGCGCCTGGCCAGGCGCAGCCCGTACCACAGCGAGGCGCCCACCCCCTCCCGTGCGGCAACGCTCTCCACGAGCTGCCAGTCCAGGCGTCGGCCCCAGAGGCGAAACAGGAGATCGATGTCCTTCAGCCAGATTAGGCGGCTGTAACCGTGCTTCTGGGCGTGCACGCACAGATGCACGAGCTGGTCATCCGGACCAAGCATCAGCGCACCGGGCAGACCTGGTGCCGGCACCGCCCGCCGCCAGCGTTCCCCCTCGCAGGCCGGGCGCAGGCCGAGCTGCAGGGGCTCCAGATGCAGCTCCACCACAGCGCGCCCGTCCGCCGTCTGAAAGACTCGGTGGTAGGGGGCGTCGAGCCCGGGGCAGACGTGACCGCGGCGCGCCACCTCCGCCGCGAACGGCACTTCACACCAGCCGGCCGCGGTGAGGGCGGCGACCGCTCGCTCCGCGCACGCCTCGGGCACCACCAGGTCCAGGTCGCTGTACGGCCGGAACGCAGCAGATGGATACAGGGTGCGGGCCAACGCCGGCCCCTTGAGCACGATCACCGGTACGCCGGCCGCGCCCAGGTCGCGCAACACCCGGCGCAACTCGCCGTCCAAAACGGCCTGTCGCACCACCACGGCGGTGAGCCCTTCCTGGAGCGCGTGGCGCGCGGTATCCGGCACAATAGGCACCTCGCCCAGCGCCCGCTGCACGTAGGCCAGCACGCCGTGCCGTTCCGCCAGCGCCACCAGCCGCGACCAATCGCGCACGGCTGCCGCCAGGGCCAGCCGATCCCTCGGAGGCAAAGGCTGCTCTCGCGCGCTGGCCGTAATCAGTCGCGCCTCGGCATGTCCATATCCGGGCAGATCCACCATGTACCGCTCCACGCTCGCCACGGGGCTCCTGGCTCTTCCAGTGGTATCATGCGGGTACGTCTTGCGAGCCTGGTGACGAACCCGTGGCGATCGCGTGACCCCCCGCGAGGCGCGCCGGGTGTCCGGCCCTGCAAGCCGTGTCCAACGAGCCGCGCCGAGTGCGCGGTGACGCCGTCACATCGCGTGGAGGTCTCCCGATGCAGGCGTGGCGGTACATCGGTCCTCACCGACCGCTGGAGCGGCAGGAGATCGAACGCCCGCGCCCTGGTCCTGGCGAGGTGGTGGTACGGGTGCTGGCCGCCGGGGTTTGTCACTCGGACCTGCACGTGCTGGACGGCATCGCCCCCTTCCCCACCCCCATGACGCTGGGACACGAGGGCGCAGGTGTGGTGGAGGAGATCGGGCCGGGGGTGACCGAGCCGCAGCCCGGCCAGCTGGTGGCCCTGTACGGCCCCAACGCCGAGGGCGACTGCCGGTTCTGCCGCGCCGGACAGGAAAACCTGTGCCCGTCCGGCCCGCCCATCGGCCTGGGCATCGACGGCTGTTATGCCGAGTACGTGCGCTGTCGGGCGCGCTCGGCCGTGCCGATCCCGGCCGGGGTAGCGCCGGAGCAGGCGGCGGTGGCCACCGATGCCGTGCTCACGCCATACCACGCTCTCCGCACCGTGGGCGCCCTGCGTGCCGGGGAAACAGCCGTGCTTATCGGCCTGGGCGGCCTGGGGCTGAACGCCGTCGAGATCGCGTGCCTGCTCGGTGCCTACGTCATCGCCGTGGACCTTGTGCCCGCCAAGCTCGATCGGGCGCGGGCGCTAGGGGCCCATGAAACGGTTGACGCGCGCGACGCCGCGGCCGTTGCGGCGCTGGCCGAGCGCCTGCCGGACCTGGTGGCGGACTTCGTGGGGGTAGAGGAAACGGTCCGTACCGCCCAGCAGACCGTGCGGCCAGGCGGACGGGTGGTGCTGGTGGGCCTGGGCGCTACCACCGGCCCGTTGTCTATCTTCCGCCACGGCGTCCATCAAATTGCAACCCTCGGCTCCTTTTGGGGGACCAGCCAGGAGCTCCGCGAGGTGCTTGCCCTCATCGCCCGGGGCACCCTGCGTCCGCCGGTCAGCACCGCCCCCCTGGCCGCCGTCAACGAGGTCATGGAGCGCCTGCGCCGCGGTGAGGTGGAGGGGCGCGTCGCGCTCGTGCCTTGATGAATCGTCGCCCGCACCCACGCGCTTCCGCATCCGCTGCCCGACGGCCCGCCCGGTTTCGCCTGACATCGCTTGACCAGGGTTGCCCGGCAGACGGTCCACGGCGCATAGCAGACACTGACGCTGACGGTGCGATGCCCGCAGCCGGGTCATCCCGCACGAGCGACCGGCAGCGCGGACAGGCGGAGGTGCGCCGATGAAGAAGATCCTGGTCCCCCTCGATGGCACCCCCTTCAGCGAGGCAGTGCTTGCGCCCGTTGCCGACATCGCCCGGGCCACGGGCGCCGTCGTGGAGCTGCTGTCCGTGCGGCGCACCAGTGAGGTGCATGCCACCCCGGCGGCCCGAACCATGCCGGAGATGATCCCGGCCGGCGCACCGAGCGGCACGCGCCTGTCGCTGCCCTCGCCGGCCGATACCATGCCCATCACCGTCGAAAGCCGCGAGCAAGCCGTGGAACGCGCCGAAGCAGAGCTACGCGACTACCTGCTGACGTGCGCCGAGCGCCTGGAGGGCGTCCAGGTCACCGTGCACCCGGTCGTAGCCGACGACCCGGCCGAGGTGATCATCGAGCGGGCGCGGGCGGAACAGGCCGACCTCATCGCCATGGCCACGCACGCCCGCAGCGGCTTGGCGCACCTCATCGTCGGCAGCGTGGCCGAACGGGTGATCCGCAGCGGCGTCGCCCCGGTGCTGGTGGTGCGGCCCGGCACCCGTGTCACGCGGAGTTAGCGGCCGGGCTCAGCGGGCCAGCACGACGCGCTGGAACCGTTCCAGATAGCGGCCGGACTCGTCGCGCCAGCGCTCGCGCGCGAACTGCATGAAGTCCTCGCGGTGGCCAAACTGCGACCGATGTTCGAGCAGCGCGCGCAGCTTGAGGTCCACCACCGGCGTGATGTCGACCTCGAAGTTGCTCTCCTTGGCCCCCCACAGGTACAGCTCGCGCACGTGGTGGGGGCTCAAGCCCTCCGCCAGATGCTCCGGGAAGTTGTGCACGTCACGCGCCGCCGGGTAGACGGCGTCGATCGTCGCCTCGGCCGTCACCCGGTGGTCACGGTGGTTGATGAAGGCGTTGCGATGGATCACGTCGAGCGTGTGGGTGAACACCGCGTACGGCCGGATCAAGCGGATGACGCGCACGATCTCGCCGAGCAACTGGCGGCTGGGCATCAGCTCGCCGTCCACGTGGTCGAGGAAGAAGCACTCCTTCACGCCCAGCACCCGCGCCGCCGCCCGCTGCTCTTCCCGGCGCAGCGGCACCAGCTGCGCCGGCGTCATGGTCGGGTCGCTGCTGCCCTTGGAGCCGTCCGTGCACACCAAGTAGTAGAACTCCCACCCGTCCTGCGACCACAACGCCGCCGTGCCGCCCGCGCTGAAGTCCGGGTCGTCCGGGTGTGCGCCCACCACCAGCGCCCGCTTCACCTCATCGGCCGTGTTCATTCCCTCGTGACCCTCCTGGATGCTCTCGCTTCATTGTAGGGGAGGCGGCGCGCCATCCTCAGCGCATCGGTTCCACCACCGACCGGGTGCCAGCAACGAGTTGACAGCTTCTCCCAGCCGCCGGTACATTTGTTCTCTAGAACAGAGGTTCCATAGAGCCTGACCCGGCGCCGGCCGCGCCGCTCTGGAGGCAGCACCATGCGCGACCTGTCCCCCAAGCAGCAGAAGATCCTGCAATTCATCCGCGACTTCGTGCGTGAGAAGGACTACCCGCCCAGCATCCGCGACATCCAGGTGGGCTGTGGCATCAGCTCCACCTCTGTGGTGGATTACAACCTCAAAGCGCTGGAACGGCGCGGCCTCATCCGGCGCGACCGCGAGATCTCGCGCGCCATCGAGCTGTTGGACCGGCGCGGTCGCCGCCCGCGCGTGGTGGACGTGCCGCTGCTGGGCGTTATCGCCGCCGGCCAGCCCATCCTGGTGCCGGACACGGTAGACGTGGCCACCGCGGAGACGATCCCGGTCACCGAGGACTTCATCGGCGGGCGGGAAGGCGTGTTCGCCCTGCGCGTCAAGGGCACATCCATGATCGACGCCCTCATCCACGACGGGGACATCGTGCTCATGCAGGCCACCAACCACGCCGAAGACGGCGAGATGGTGGCGGTGTGGCTCAAGCGCGAGGGCGAGACCACCCTGAAGAAGTTTTACCGTGAGGGCAACCGGGTGCGCCTCCAACCGATGAACGCCACCATGGACCCAATCTACACCGACGCCGACAACGTCGAGATCCAGGGGCGCGTGCTCGGCACTCTGCGGCTGCCCGGCTTCGCACAGCTCGCCTGAACCCAGCAACAAGGAGCCATGCTCCCCGGAGCCAGCCGTGCCGGCGTTCATGTGGCCTCTGCCCCGCACGGTACCCTCACGAGCCGGCTCGTGAGGGCGTTCTCCACTTCCGCCCTTGCCCTCGCTCACGTGGCACGTTGCCGGTAGCGCACGCCGACCGGGATAGGGGGTGCCCCGGCGCCGGCTCCTGAGCAATCTCCCTGCATCTTCCTCAATCCCAGCTCAGACCGGCCCGACGCCGCACCGGCGCGCCAGGGCGGCGGGTACCCCGGGTGTCGCCTGGATCACCGTCACGCTGTCGGCGGGGCAACAGCGATCCCCGTGCCACCAGGCGATACTGCAGGCACAGCGGACGGCCCGGCGGCACCGGGCCACCGACATCACCGAGGAGGTCTCCCATGCCGTACCTGTTCTACGCACCCACCAACATCGCCGTGCTGTCCCAGAGCAACCAGCAGTTCGGGGCCAACGTGGCCCTGGGGGCCTGGTCGGCGCCCAGACGCTGGTCCAGGTGGCCGGCAACAACGCCACCATCACCCAAGGCTAAGGCGTAACCCACTCAAACCATCTCCGAGCCCGCGGGGGGCGGCGCGGGCCGCCCCCGGCCATTCACACAGGAGGAGCAACCATGCCAGTCATCATCTCCGTGCCCACCAACATCGCGGTGGTGAACCAGATCGCCACGCAGGTCGGCTTGAACCTGGCCGTCGGCGCGGTCGGCGCCCAAACGCTGGTGCAGCAGGCGGGCAACAACGCCGCCATTACGCAGCACAGCCTGTAGGCTCGCTTCGGCGCCCGACGCCGCACCCCGGTTGCACGCCGGCTCGCGGCGTCGGGCGTTCGAGCAAGGAGACACGCTATGTTTTCTCTGTTCGACCCGACGCTCTTCACCGACCCGGAGGCGCTGGCGGACTATCTGCGCCGGCAGCGCCGCACCGGCGGCCGCACCAGCGTGTCGCTGGTGAGCGTGGCGATCAGCGTAAGCGACGGCGTGCAGAGCACCGTCGTGAGCTGGACGAGCGACTCATGAGCGCGGCGCGACCCACACGGGGGCGCCCCAACCTCATCCGCTTCAACCCGTCCATTGCACCCATCGCCTCCTCTGGCGGTCACACGGGCGCCGAGCTGCACGGCGCCCGTACCTTCGTCTCACGATGTGTATACTGGCACCAGGGCATGCCCGCCCACTGAGCGATGAGCGTGCACCCATGGCCGAGCCGATCCTCGAGGCGCGCAACCTCCACACCTACTTCTTCACGAAAGAGGGGGTGGTGAAGGCGGTGCGCGGTGTCAGCTTCCGGCTGGAGCCGGGCCAGGTGCTGGCCATCGTGGGCGAAAGTGGCTGCGGCAAAACCACACTGGCCCTCTCCCTCCTACGCCTGGTGCCCTTCCCGGGCAAGATCCTGCGTGGTGAAGTGTGGTTTTCCGGGCAGAACCTGCTCAGCCTCGACGATGAGAGCCTGCGCCGCCTGCGCGGCCGCGCCATCTCCATGATCTTCCAGGACCCGGTCAGCGGTCTGAACCCAGTGCTACCCATCGGCAAACAGGTGGAAGAGATCCTGATGAGCCACCTGAACGTGCCCAAGAAGGAGCGGCGGCGGCGCACCCTGGAGGTGCTGCGCGCGGTGGGGCTGGCGGACGCGGAGCGGATCGCGGAGTCCTACCCGTTCCACCTCTCGGGCGGTATGTGCCAGCGGGTGATGATCGCCATGGCCACGGCCCTCAACCCCAGCGTGATCATCGCCGACGAGCCCACCTCCTCCCTGGACGTCACCGTGCAGGCGCAGATCCTGCACGAGCTCGACACCCTGCGCCGCACGCGCGGCACCGCCATCATCCTCATCACCCACGATCTCGGCGTGGTGGCGCAGATGGCGGACGAGGTGGCGGTGATGTACGCTGGCAGCTTCATCGAGCAGGGCAGCGTCACCCAGGTCTACCACCAGCCCCGTCACCCCTACACCTGGTCGTTGCTGGCGACGCTACCGCGGCTGGACGGCACGCCCGGGCCGCTGCACGCCATTCCCGGTGCACCGCCCAACATGGCCGAGCTCCCGGAGGAGTGCGCCTTCCTGCCGCGCTGCACCAAGGCCACCAGCCGCTGCCGCACCGAACCGGCGCCGTCCCTGGCTCCGTTTGGCGCCCGGGGCCAGCAGGTGGCCTGCTACAACCCGGTGTTCCACGAGTGGGACGAGTAGCGCCGCACCGTCAACCGGCTAGCTCCGCCACCAGCGTCTCCAGCACCGTCACGTCATCCATACGCCCGCTCTTGAGGGCGCGATCTGCGTCCAGGACGCGCAGATAGGCGGCCTCCAGGCGCGCGGGGGTAAGGGTCTGAGCCTGGCGGCGCAGGATGTCGAACTGCGGCCGGCTGCGCAGCCCAGCCCGCTCGCGCATCTCGGGCTCGGGCACGCCCGCCGCCGTGAGCTCGCGCAGCAGCAGCAACTGACGCAGGCGGTTGGCGATGGCCGTGAGCAGCACTGGCGCCGGCTGACCGGCCATGAGCAGACGCTCCAGCGCCGTGAGCGCCGCCTCCGGCTCGCGCCGCACCACGGCGTCGGCCAGAGCGTACACGCGCGTCTGCAGCACGGCCGGCACCAGCCGTTCCACATCCTCCTCGGTGATCCGCCCCCCGCCGGCAAACAGGGTCAGCTTCTCGATCTCGGTGGCCAGCCACCAGAGCCCGTGCCACTGGCGGTCCTCGGTGAGGTCCGAGGGGGTGGCCTCGGCCAACCGCGTCAGCGCCGGCTTGTCGAACAGCACGCCCACCTCGCGGGCACGGCGGGCGATCCAGCCCTCGAGCTGGCGAGCCGAGAGGCGAGGGAAGCCCTCCACCCGCGCCTTGGGTTCCAGCGCCGCCAGCAGGGGATTCCCACCGCGCAGCTCCCCATCCTCCAGCACCAGCACCGTGGTGGGGGGCATGCGCTCCACGTAGTCCGCCAGCGCTAGCCACCCCTCGCCATCCTCACCGGCACCGGCCGGCCTGCCACGCCGCCCGCGGCGGTTCGCGATGGACGGATCGGCCTCGGCGCGGGCCAGCAGACCCCGCACGTGCACCAGCCGGTGCGCGGAGAGGAACGGCGCCGCATCGCACACCATGGTGAGCGCCGGCAGGGTCAGCTCCCTGGCATCCACCACCGTGGTGTTGGCGCCGAGCATTCCATCTTGGTCCAGCTCGGCGCGCAGGCGCGCCAGCGCCTGGTGGCGGGAGTAGCTGTCTGGTCCGTGGAAGATAACGAGCATATCGGGCCGGCCCGGTCAGTCAATGTCCAGCACCCAGCCTAGCCAGACCACGACGGCGACGAGCAAGAAGGCACCGCCCCCCGGCCAGAGCAGCGCCGCGGCGAAGGCGCGCAACCCACCCTCCTCGGCCGTGGCGGCCGACCAACCGGCCAGACCGAGCGCGACGGCCAGGGGAAAGAGCACCGTCCACCAGGGGGGCAGCAGGCGGCGCTCCTCACGCCGGTGGGAGGCGTCGGGGGGCTCGTTCATGGCACCGCTCACCTGGTTCCCAGGCTACGCGCCGCCGCGCGGCCGGGCAAGCGGGGGGCCTCAGGCGCGGCGGCGGCCCGGCTCCAGCAGCTTGGCGGCGGCCACCACGATCAGCGAGCCGATGAACGTCCACAACACCGGCAGGCCGCCGATCTTCACCAGCTCCGGCATCCCCAGCAGCTTGGCCACAATCAGCCCCACCACGCCGCCGACGAGACCGCTCACCAGCGTGAAGGTCAGCCCGCCCCGGTAGCCGAGGACGGACTGCGCCAGCAGGCTGGCCACGAGGACGAGGATCACGAGCAGCGCCAGCGCCACCACCGTCTTGACGACGAACCAGACGATGAGCAACGCCAGCAGGAGCGCCAGCAGGAGCACAACAACACTCATAGCCATCCTCACCGCCGGCACCGACGGGCGCCGCACGCGCGCTCAGTGTCCCGCCACCCGCGGCCCGGGTCAAGCGGCCAATCCACCCGTTACCGGCCGCGCACCCGCGCCGGGCCGCGGCTCCACACGGCCGCCTTGGCCTGGCACGGCGCCCGCCCGCAGGTGCGCCCATCCTTCCCCAGCTTGCGCCCGCAGAACGGGCACGTCATCCCATTCTCCGCCATGCTCACGCCTCCATGGTGGCGGCCACGCCACAAATTCGAACTAATGTTCGTATATCACAGCGTGGCGGCGGCCGCAAGGGCACCGGCGGGGCTGCCAGGGCCTAGCCGGGAGCGGCCGCGGGCCCGCCGGTGCCGCCGGGTGGGCCGGCGCGCTGAGGACGCTGGCCGCGGGGGCGGTGGGGTGTGTAGGCTCGGTGTGACCGGCATCGCATCACCGCTTGCATCCGTCGGAGACGCGTCGTGGCGGTTCCCGAGACGCGCCTGCTGGCCACCGCTGAGGGTTCGCTGGCCTTCCACCTGCTGGGCGAGGCGCCGCCGCGCGTGGCGCTGCTCCCCGGATGGGGCCTACACGTGCCTTTCCTGCGCACCACCGCCCTGTGGCCGGCGCTGGCAGCCTGGGCCGCCCGCCACCCGCTGCTGCTGCTCGACCGACGCGGCAGCGGCGACTCACGCGCCAACCGGGGCGCCCCCGGGCCGGAGCAATTCGCCGCCGACCTGCTGGCGGTGCTGGAGGCCCTGGCCGTGTCGGCGGTGACGCTGTGGGCGCACGCCGACGCCTGCCTGGCGGCGCTGGCGCTGGCGGCGCGGGGCACGGCGCCCGTCGCCCGCCTGGTCCTGCAGGCGCCGTTCGCCCGCCTGCTGGCCGCACCCGATGCGCCCGTCGGCATGGCCGTGGAAGATATGCTCGCCCTGGCGGCGCTCGACCCCACGGCGCCGGTGCTGCGCGAGCTGGCCGCGCTCGGAGAAGACGCCCCCGGCGGCACGGAGGACGTCGTCACGCGCTTCCGCGCCGGCCTGGCCGCGGGCTTCATGCCACGCCTGCTGAGCGAGGTGAGCACGGCCGACGCCCGGCCGCTGCTGCCCGCGGTGCACCGGCCGGTGCTCGTGCTCCACGGCGCGGCCGATGCGGTGGTGCCTCTCGCCGCAGCCGAGGCGATCGCCGGTGCGCTGCCCGACGCCCGCCTGCGCGTCGTGTCGGACATGGGCCACCTGCCGGACCCGGAGCGGTTCTCCGTCCTGCTGGCGGAGGTCGAGGCGTTTCTTGCCGGTTGAGCCGCCGTTGCGGCGTTGCCGGCACGCCCGTAGAGTGAGAGGCGAACCGCACCTCGAACAACCAGGGGCACCATGAGCGTCCCGGCCCACCTCGCCGTGATCCCGGAGCTGCGACCGGTACCCGCCGGCTGGTTCGTGATGGGCGACGACCGCGGCCGCCAGGACGAACGCCCCGCCCACCGCGTGTGGGTGTCGGACGTGCTGGTCGCCCGGCGGCCGGTCACTAACGCCGAGTACGCCCGCTTCCTGACCGCCACCGGCCACGTGCCGCCCCGTTTCTGGCACGACCCGCCGTTCAACGCCCCGGTCCAGCCCGTCGTCGGCGTGAGTTGGTTCGACGCCGTGGCCTATTGCGCCTGGCTGTCCGAGGTCATGGGCCATCGCTTCCGCCTGCCCACCGAGGCGGAATGGGAGAAAGCGGCGCGCGGCGGTCATGAGGGTGAGACCTACCCCTGGGGCAACGACCCGGCCGGCTGGGCGGCGGACTCGGCCCTGGCCCGCGTCCGCCAGCCGCGCCCCTACCCCGTGGGGCTCTCGCGCCCCAACGGCTACGACCTGCTGGACATGGGCTACAACGTGCACGAGTGGTGCAGCGACTGGTACGCGCCGGACTACTACAGCGTCTCGCCCGCCGTTGATCCGCCCGGCCCGCCGGCGGGCACGCGCCGCGCCTCACGGGGTGGCTCCTGGCGCCACCAGGTGCAGGTGTGCCGCAACGCCGCCCGCAGCAGCCTCGACCCCACGTTCCGCTACAACGATTACGGCTTCCGGGTGGTGCGCGAGCCGTAACGAGGGATGCACGGTGCCCATTCATATTCGGGCCGAACCGGGTGCGGTGGCGCCGCTGGTGTTTCTGCCGGGCGACCCGGCCCGCGCCGAGGCGCTGGCGGCACGCCTGCGCGACCCCGTGTGCTACAACCGCCATCGCGGCCTGCTCGGCTTCACCGGTCACGCGGTGGGGGTGCGCCTTTCCGTGCAGACCACCGGTATGGGCGCCCCCTCCGCCGCCATCGTGGCTGAGGAGCTGGTGCGTCTGGGCGCGCGGGTGCTGGTACGGGTGGGCACCTGCGGCGGGATCGGCGGTGTGGCGCCAGGCGAGCTGGTGATCGCCACGGCGAGCTGTCCGCTGGACGGCACCACCGCCCGGTACGTCGCGGGCGATCCCTACGCCCCCGCGGCCTCGTTCGCCGTCACCCACGCGCTGGTCGATGCCGCGCACGCGCTGGGCCTGTCCCCGCGCGTGGGGCTGGTCGCCACCGAGGACGTGTTCTACAACGCGGACCCGCGGCACCAGGACACATGGGCAGCCCGCGGGGTGCTCGCCTTTGAGATGGAGGCGAGCGCCCTGTTCACCGTCGCCGCCCTGCGGGCGGTGCATGCCGGCTGCCTGCTCACCGTCGCCAACACCAGCGGTGCGCTCGACTGGCTGGAGGGTACAGACCTTCAGAACGCGGTCGAGCGCATGCTGGACGTAGCCCTGGCGGCGGCGCCTGCTCTGGCGGCGCTGGCCGGTACGGCACCTCAGCCCCGCTGATGCTGCCAGAGCGGGTCATCGGCCAGGTGCAGGTTGTTGACCTGCAGCCAGTGGCGGTACGGTTCGCTCTCGTCCCGCCGCCACGCGCGGGCAAGGCCGACGCTGAGGATAAGGTCCACCCCGCGCTGCAACCGCGCCGCCACGTCGCGCACCACCGCCGCCCGGATAGTCCTGTGATCATCTTCATAGAACCGGAGGTCGGTCACCGACAAGGAGAGGTCATACTCCCCGTCGGTCACGAGCAGCCGGATCCGGGGCGCGTCATACTGTTCCACAACCAGGGCCGAGGAACCGGGCTTCGGGGTGAGACAGCCAAGCGAGGCCCTGCCCATCCCGACATCGACCGTGCACCCGCGTCCCCGCTGGGTGAGCGCCTCGCCGAAGATCGCCCGCAGCGTGGGCCGCGCCACGTCATGGAGCAGGTTCCAGAAGTCCGCCGGCGACATGTCCCCCACGCGCTGCGCTCGGGACTCGCTGAAGGCGTGGTCCTCAACCTCCGGTGGCGTGGGCCGCGCCTGCACCGGACCGAGGTCAACCACCGTGCCAATGTCGAACGGGCCGCCGTGACGGTGCAGCAGATGGATGCCCAGCCTGGCGCCGCTATGGACCGGCCTGATGTGCTGCTTGTTCTCGTCGAGACCGGCTACGCAGATGTAGCCTTGCTGCATGCGGGTCAGGTGGTTGACGACGATGCGCATGGCCCCCGCTCCTACAGATGCACTGGCTGTACATCCTTCCAGCGGGCGCGCAGGAATTCGACAACCAGCCGGCGGTGGCAACGCTCGGCGGTCGGCTCGCTGCACAGCAGCACGGTGGGGGTTGCAAACAGGGCCGGGTCAAGGGTTTCATCGATGCGGCGTTGCTCCATTAGGCGCAGAAACTGCCGTTCGTACTCATCCCAGGTCGCGCGACGCTTCCGGTAGCGCTCCAGCATCTCCGGGGTCGGCGCCAGGAGGGGCTCATGGCGATACTCGGCGTCGCAGATCTCGCGCAAGAAGTAGGCGAGGTCGTCGCGCTTGGTGAACCCGGCGAGCTGCGCGGAGTTCTTCAGCCGGATGTCGATCAGCCGCCGGATCCCGGCGTGCCTGAGGGTCTCGAAGAACTCGGCGGCGCTCTTCTTGGTAAAACCGATCGTATAGATCTCCACGGCCGCTCCTCCGGCACGTCAAACAGCGTCCCCTGTACCGGCGCCCGCTCGCCGCCCGCCGGGCTGAACTCCCGTTCTCGCTCCAGCCTGCCGTCACCGCGGATATGGTCCACGGTGAACCCGTGGGCGCTAAGCACCCGGGCGATCAGCAACCGCCGGTGACAGCCTTCCGGGTTTTCCTCCGCGCAGAGGAGCGCCAGGCGGTGCTTGGCCGCGCCGCGCTTGACACGAGCGATACCGGATTGAAAAAAATCCGCGCCGGCCACCCGGTCGTACCGGACGTGCCCCTCGGCGTCGTAATATTCCTCACCTCGCGGCCGTCCGCCCAGCTCTTCTCCCAGAAACGAATAGCGGATCCCGGCGCCGGCCAACGCGGTGCGCAGCGCATCGCGGTTGAAGTGGGGCGCGTGCCGGGAGTACGGCTGCGATCGGGTGTCCACCACGACCTCGACCCCGTGCCGGCGTAGCAGCTCGATGAACTTCTCCAGCGGATGGTTGGAATGACCGATGGTAAACAGGTGGCGCTCATCCGGCGTCATCGCGGTCGACCACGTGCAAACTGCCCCCTCATGGTAGCACCGGCACGACCGCGCTATCGGCAAGGACGTGTCATGCCGGCCGGAACGCGTAGGAGACGCGGCTCTTGGCCACCAGCCGGCCGTCGGGGTCGGTGATGTCCACGTCGACCACGGCCAGGGTACGCCCGTGCTTGAGCACGCGCGCCTCGGCGATGATGGAGGCACCCAGGGCGGGACGCAGGTAGCTGATGTTGAGCTCGGCGGTGCCCGCCGGCCGACCGCGCCCGTCGAACAGCCCCTGCAGGGCCGCCAGGCAGGCCACATCGGCCAGGGCGCTCAGCACCCCGCCGTGCAACGACCCGGCCACGCCGCCGCGCAGCTCCTCACGCGCCGGCAGACGCAGGCGGGCGTGGCCGGGCGACTGCTCCAGCAGCTCCACCCCCAGCAGGCGGTGAAACGGGTTGACGTCCAGGAACCGTGCCTGTGCCGTGCGCTCATGCCGCTCCATACCGCGCAGCATAGCGGTCGGCGCCGTCAGGGGGAACCGAGCGCCCTGGCCGGGAAAAAGCGCCTAAATAAGCGGGCGGGTGAGCGTGCCCGGGCCGGTCATGCAGATGAACACCGCGTCCAGGCGGTTGGCGGTGCGCAGGTCGCTCTGCTCGGGGAACTGCGGCGAGAACCCCTCGAACCGCTGCTGGGTGTTGTTGAACCGCCAGATGGCGCGCAGGTTGCTCGCGGGGGTAATGGCCGCCGCTACTTCCGTCATGGGCGTGCCGCTCGGCCAGGTGAGGGTCACGTTGTTGCACACCGGGAACAGCTCCACCGTCTCCGTCTGCTGCGGTTGCGCGAACGCCGGACCGTCCAAGAGCGCCAACGTCGCCGCCACACCGGCCAGCATTGCCAGCCGCATCAGCCGATGCATCATCCAGCCCTCCACAGATGGGTGCTCGCCCGGCCTGTGCGCCGAGCGGCCGGATCGAGTGTCGGCAACGCCGGTCACTGTTGGCAATCACCCAAACAGGGCAGGAGCAGGGCGGGCGGCCCCGCACTCCCTGGCGCCCAGGCCGACCGCTACCGCAGCCGCTCGACAGCCGCCAGGCAGTCGCGCACGGGTGTGTCCCCGGATTCGCCGCCGCACGTCCGCAGCGCCTCCAGCGCCTCGCCGATGGCTCGATAGCGCTCCTCGGCGCGCACCGCCGCCGCGTACCGGGTGAGCTGCTCCCCCACCTGCTCCCAGCGGCCCGAGCGCATCGCGGCCAGCACCCGCTCGCGTGCCGCCTCAACGCCGAAGTTCACATTCCCTCCTTGATCGCGAAGGTAACGATCGCCCCGTCTGGTCCGAATTGCCGGTCAGCCGGCCGGGGGGTGCCGGCGCAGCCGGTGCCAGGCGGCCAGGCCCCCACCCAGCGCCACCAGCCCCGCCCCGGCGGCCAGGAGCGGTGGAGGCGCCCCACTGTCTCTCGGCTCCGCGCTCACCGCATTTGCGGTCGGTGGGACCGTCGCCGTGGGCGTTAGGGCCGCCCCTCGCACCCGCGTCTGCGCTGCGGGAGCGGCCGCCCCGGGCTCTGTCGTCGGCGGCTGCGGTGCCGAGGTCGGCGCGACGAGCACGGGCGCGGGAGAAGGCGCCGGCGAGGAGGGCGGAGCTGCGGTGTCGGCGGGCACCAGCTGGGCGGGGTCGCGCACCACGATCTGGGCCTTGCCGCGGTAGAGTTCGATGCGGCCGGAGACGCGCACCCGGCGGCCGCGTAGACGTTCCGGCGGCGGGTCGAACTTGGGCCGGTCCTCGATCCAGATGACGGCCGTAAACTGCGGCCCCAGGTCCAGGAAGGTGGGCTGGCCGGTGCTGCGCTGGGCAAACACCGCCCCCGTCACCACGCCCTCCACGCAGGCGCGTTCACCCACGTGAACCAGGGCCTGCTCCGGCGTCAGGCAGGCCGGCTGGGCGGCAAGGCGTGCCACCGTGAGCAGGGCCAGAAGCAGGACTGCCATCAGGGCAAGCAGACGACCAGACTGGCCGATAAAGGGGGGAATCACCGTCCGTCGCACGCCTCCCTTCGCGCTGCGGGATCAGCCGCCGAAGCCGGGCGGCAGGCGCCGGTGCCAATCCGTGCGCTCCTGGTAGGCGCGCGCTACCGCGAGGATGCGGTTCTCCTCCCAGGCGCGACCGATAAACTGCATCGCCGTGGGCAGGCCATCGGCGCCGAAGCCGTTGGGCACGCTCACCGCCGGCAGCCCGGCCACGTTGCCCGCCGCCCCGATGGGCACCCCCGGCCGCCGGAAGACGCCCAGGAACGAGGCCCCGGCCGGCGGTGCCACGCTGGGTAGCGTGGGCGCCACCAGCGCGTCGTAGCGGGCGCAGAGGGCGTCCAGCTCACGGGCGATCACCCGGCGCACGCGCAAGGCGCGCAGGTAATCGCGCGCCGTCACCACTTCGTAGGTGTAGGGCAGCACGCGGTCGGCCTCGGCGGTCAGGTCGGCCGGCCGGCCGGCGGCGATGAAGTCGTCGAAGGCGGCGGACGCCTCGGCGGCGATGATGACCCGCGCCACGGCGTGGTAGGGCAGGTCGGGCAGCCGCACCTCCTCCAGCGTGGCCACGTCACGCAGCACGTCGAGCGCCGCCAAGAAGTTGGCGCGCACCTCCGGCTGGGCGTCGTCGGTGGCACCGGCCAGCACCCCCAGCCGGAAACCGCCCGTGCGGGCGTGCTCGGGCGCGTAGCGGAAGTGCCGGTCGGCGGTGGTGGGGTCGTTGGGGTCCGGCCCGGCGATCGCCTCCAGCACCAGGCCGCAGTCGTCGGCGCTACGGCACATCGGCCCCAGCTTGTCCATCGTCCAGCACAGGGCCATGGCCCCAGAGCGGCTTACCCGCCCATAGGTGGGGCGCAGGCCGGTGACGCCGCAGAAGGCGGCGGGCGTTAGGATGGAGCCGTGTGTTTCAGAGCCGATGGCGAAGGGCACCGCCCGTGCCCCAACGGCCGCGCCGGAGCCGCTGGAGGAGCCGCCGCTCCAGGCGTTCGGGTTCCAGGGGCTGAGGCCGGGCCCGGTGAACGAAGCGTTGGGGTGGTCGTAGCCCATACCGCCCGCCAGCTCCACCATCGCCAGCTTGGCCACCAGCACCGCGCCGGCCGCCTCCAGCCGGCGGATGACGGTGGCGTCATACGGGAACACCTGCTCCTTGCAGGGGGCGGCGCCCCAGGTGGTGGGGATGCCGGCGGTGGCGAGCAGGTCTTTGGCACCGTAGGGGATGCCGTGCAGCGGGCCGCGATCGTGGCCGGCGCGCAGCTCCTCCTCCGCCCGCCGCGCCTCGCGCAGCGCCCGGTCCGGCGTGAGCGTGACCACGGCGTTGAGGCGGCGGCCGTCCCCCTCCAGCCGCTCCAGGGCGTGCTCGGCGAGCTGGGTGGGCGTCACCTCGCCGGCGCGGATCATGCGCCCCAGCTCGCGCAGGGAGGCGGTGGCAAGCGTCTTAGCGCCCGGCGCCATCGATCAGTCCTCACCGCGGTAGACGCGGAAGAGCACATCCGGCTCATCCGCGTTGGTGAGCGGGAAGGCGGCGAGGGTATCCGCCGCCGCGCGCAGCCCGCGCACCGACTCCCGTACCCGCTCCCGCTCGACGGCCGGGATGTGATCGCCGTAGCGGGCGATGACGAGGGCCAGCCACGCCTCCAGCCCCTGGTCGTTCTGCTGCTCGGCTGTCATATCTCCTCGTGTGCCGCTTCTCCCCGGATCTCGGCTCAGTCGTCGGCCGCGACCGCGGCGGCCTGGCGCGGCGCGGTGACACCGATCTCGGCCAGGCGCGCCAGCTCCTCCGGCGACAGCCCCAGCTCGGTCGCCAGCACTTCCTCGGTGTGCTGGCCCAGGAGCGGTGCGGGTTGCACCGGCACCCGCGAGGCGCTCAGGCGGAACGGCGGCGCGATGAACTCCCACCGACCGCGCACCGGGTGCTCCACCTCCACGACCGCCCCGCGGGCGCGCATGTGCTCGTTCTCCAACAGCTCCTTGGTGTCCAGCACCGGTCCGCAGGGCACGCCTGCCCGGCCGAGGATGGCCATCGCCTCCCATTTGGTGTGCCGGCGCGTCCAGGCGGCGACCTCGTCGTACAGCTCGCGATGGTGGGCGATGCGCGCCTTGGGGGTGGCGAAGCGCTCATCGGCGGCCAGCTCCGGCCGGCCGATGGCCAGGCAGAAGTTGTCCCACATGCGCGAGGTGGCGACCATGATGTAGACGTAGTCGTTGGGACCGCCGGGCGCGCAGGGGAAGAGGTCGTAGGGCTGGAGGCGACCGCCCTGGTTGCCGCGGCGCGGGATCGGGTTGCCCAGGCGCTCGCGCTGGGCCAGGTGCGTGCGGATGAAGTTGGCGCTCGCCTCCTGCATCGAGACCTCGATCATCTGCCCCTCACCGGTGCGCTGGCGCTGGATGATGGCGGCCAGGATGGCCAGGGCCAACGCCATGCCGGAGCCAGTGTCGCCCAGGGTGGGGCCGGGGCGCATGGGCGGGCCGTCCGGCTCACCGGTGATGCTGAAGCAGCCGGCCGCCGCCTGGGCGATCATGTCGAAGCACTTGTACGGGGCGTAGGGGCCATAGGTGCCGAAGCCCTTGATCGTGCCGTAGATGATGCGCGGGTTGACAGCGCGCAGCACGTCGTAGCCCAGCCCCAGCTTCTCCATCGTGCCCAGGGTAAAGTTCTCGGTGACGACGTCGAACCGCTTCACCAACTCGAGGAAGAGGCGGCGCCCTTCCTCGTGGCGCAGGTTGAGGGTGACGCTGCGCTTGTTGGCGTTGTAGCTGAGGAAGTAGAGCGAGTCCTGGTCCCCGCCCTCGGTGTGGCGGCCCGGGTCACCCACCCCCGGCTGCTCGATCTTGACCACGTCCGCCCCCAGCCAGGCCAGCAACTGGGTGCAGGACGTCCCCGCCTCGTACTGCGTCAGGTCGAGAACCCGGATTCCATCGAGCGCCGGCATGGATTCCTCCTCCGTCCGCGCGTCTACTCCGTCACCGGACCTTTCACGGCGCCGACATTGTACCCGGTCGCCGCCACCATCCCAACCCCCCGTCCGCGCGCCACCCGCGGGCTCAGCCCAGCGTGCGCACGGCGGGGCCGGCTTCGGCGGCGCGGGCCATGTCCTCCGCCATGACGCGCAGGTGCCAGGGCAACTCCGCCACCGGCGCGTACCGGTAGGCCTCGTGCTCGGCGCTCAGGCGGGGCGGCCCGGCCAGGGGCGCACAGCGGAAGGCGACGAACAGCACGCCGGTGTGCGCCACCGCGTACAACCCCACCAGCGCCTGCGGCTCGACCTCCAATCCCAGCTCCTCGCGGCACTCGCGACGGGTGCCGGTGAGCGGGTCCTCGCCCGGGTGCACCGCGCCACCCGGCGCGATCCACCGGCCGGAGTAGCGGGCACGCAGCATGAGGATACGTCCATCCCCATCGGGGATCAGGGCAACACCGGCCACCACCGTGCGGCGCAGCACGGTGGTGATGCCCCACTGCTTGACGTCCCACGGCAGGGGTGTGTAGCGAATGGCCCACATGAAGGCGTGCTGCGCCGCGGCGCGCCAGGTCATGCCCCCATTGTACGGGGCGACGGCGATGGCAGAAGCCGCTGGCCAGCCGCTCTCACCGCTTACGGGGCCACCTTCTCGGTACCCTGCAGCGCCGGCACGTCCGGGTCCACGATGTAGCGGATGCGCGGTAGGGTGATGTCGGCCAGCGTGATCGAGGCCGAGACCGGGTACACCGGCTCCACCCCCTCGGCGCGCCACGCCTCGGGCACAAAGAGGTCCAGCTGCGGCCGGCCGCGGTCGACGCGCCGCAGGGTGTACTCCGGGTCCACCTGCACCAGCCGCACGCGCTCGCCCTGCCCGTCGCGCACGCGGGCCAGGTTCATGTTGGCGGTGTACTGCACCTCCACGCCGACGATGATCTGCGGGTCGAGGAGTGACACCTGCAGAACCGGGCGGCCGTTCGCCTCCACGGTGCCCACGATCCGGTCGTAGAAGCGACGCAGGCGCACCGCGCCCGGCCGGCAGGCGAAGCCCCACCGCGCCGCCAGCGCCGTGGCGGCCGGCTCAGCGTCGCAGTACGCCCGGAGCGGAAAGCCGCGCGGGCGCACACCGGCCCGACAGCCGACGCGCACCTGGGCCAGGCTGAACGGGCCGAACGGCCCCTCCCGGCAGCGCCAGAAGACGAACGTGACCGTGGGCGGGATGGTGGGACTCAGGGCCCTGGGCAGCAGGTCCAGCATGGCCGCGGAGGAGATCTCGAACAGCACCTGGAGCACCTCGACCCCGGGCAGCGTCTCGGGCGCCGTGTCCAGCCCCTCCATCAGCGGGGCATCGGCCAGCAGAGGCGTGACATCACGCACACCGAACAGCGGCATGGCAAGCTCCTCTCGTCCTTCACACCACCTGGAACCGCGCGGGCGCCGGGCGCTCACACCGGCATGGGCGTGCGGGCAGGCGTCCCCTCCGGCGGGGCAGCCGCCGGCAGCCGCTCCCGCCCTTTGAAGGCAGGCATCACCTCGCGGGCGAAGAGGCGCAGGCTGTTCAGCACCTCCTCCTGCGGCACCGTCTCCAGCGCGTTGAGCAGGAAGTTGATCTGGTCGACGCCGATCGCCTCCCAGCGCTTGATCACCTCGGTGATGCGCCGCGGGTCGCCGATGCACAGCCCTTCCGGCGCGCCCGAGGGATCGCCCGGCCCGACGGCCTCCTGCCGGAGCTGCGGCAGGAGGCCGGGCAAGGGGTAGGCCGGCGTGGGGTAGGCCTCGCGCGCCGTGAGGAGCTGGGCGGCCAGGTAGTTGAACGTGTTGGCCAGCCGCCGACCGGTGGCGACGCCGTAGGCCAGGTCCTCGTGGCAAAAGAGGAAGTTGACGGTGGCCACCTGCTCGTTCACGAACTCGCCCACCGGCTCACACACCCGGATGCGGCGGCGGTACTCGGCGATCTTCTGCTCCTGTTCGGCGAACCCGGCAAAGGTCAGGCCCAGGCTGCCCAGGCCGCGCTCGGCGGCGTCCAGCTCGGTGCCGGGGCTGGTGACCGCCACCCACATGGGCGGGTGTGGCTTCTGGTACGGCTTGGGCAGGACGGCGCGCTCCGGCATGGCGAAGGCGCGACCCTGGTAGGCGAAGCGCTCCCGCGTCCACATCTTGGGGATCACGCGCACGAACTCGTCCCAGGTCTTCTTCGTCTCATCGGGGTTGGCCTGAAAGCCGCCCAACTCCGTCCACGTGGCGGAGCGCCCGGTGCCAAACTCCAGCCGTCCACCGGAGAGGATGTCCAGCACGGCCGCCCGCTCGGCGATGCGGATCGGGTGGTTGAACTGCGGCACGCACACCACGATGCCGTGGCCCACGCGAATGCGCTTGGTGACCATCGCGCAGGCGGTGAGGAACAGCTCCGGCGCCGAGCAGTGGCTGTACTCCTCCAGGAAGTGGTGCTCCACCGCCCAGACGGTGTCGAAGCCCAGTTCGTCGGCCAGCTTCACCTGCTCCAGGCAGCGGTCGTAGACCGTTTTCTCCGTCTCCGGCCCCCAGGGGCGCGGCACCGAGATCTCGTAGAAGATGCCGAACTTCACCGTTCGCCTCCTCGCTACGGAGCGGACACCGAACCATGCGTTCCGCCCCACGGAATGATCCCCTAACCGAGTCACCGGCAACAATAGCACGATTTCGTGCTCGCGGTGAGCGAGCGCTGAGCCGGTCTTCCGCCGGGCCGGCGGGCATCGCCCATGCGCACGCCGCCGTCTATCCTAGTGGCACAGCACCCCGGAGGCCGGCATGGCCGCCCCGCGCGACTGGGACGCCGTCACCTACCATGCGATCGCCCTGCCGCACGAGCGATGGGCGCAGGCCATCCTCGACCGCCTGCCCCTGCGCGGGGACGAGGTGGTGCTGGACGCCGGCTGCGGCAGCGGCCGGGCCACCCGCCTGTTGCTCGAACGCCTGCCCCGCGGCCGCGTCTATGGCGTCGACCGCTCGCCGGCCATGCTGCGCGTGGCGCGTACCACGCTCGCCCTTTACGGCGACCGCGTGCGCCTAGTCGAGGCCGATCTGCTCACCGTCACCTTACCGGAGCCGGTGGACGCCGTCTTCTCCAACGCCACGTTCCACTGGATCCGCGACCACGCGGCGCTGTTCGCCAACCTCGCCCGCCTGCTGCGCCCCGGCGGGCTGCTGGTGGCCCAGTGCGGCGGCGTCGGCAACATCGCCCACGTCATGGCCTGCGCCGACCGCGCCCTCAGCCGGCCGCCGTTTGCCACCCACGCCGCGGCCCGCGCCGACGCCTGGACCTACGCCGGCCCGGAAGAGACCCGCGCCCGCTTGGCGGCGGCCGGCTTCACGGACGTGGCGGCCTGGCTGGAGCCGCAGCCGGTGCGGTTCGATGACGCCGACGCCTTCGCCCGCTACCTCAAGACCGTGGTGCTGGGCCCTTACCTCGACGTTCTGCCGCCGGCGCTGCACGACGCCTTCGTGGCGGCGGTGGTGGATGAAGACACCGCTGCCGGCGCCACGCGCACCGTCGACTACGTCCGCCTGAACCTGACCGCACGTCGGGCACCGTTGCCGTAAGTCGGCGAAACCGCCATCCTCAGGATGAACACGCCGGCAGCGACCCGGAGAGCCGGGCGCCGACCGGCAGAGGGATGGTGCAACCGTGGCGAAGCCCTACAAACAGATCCTCCCCGGTCTCCATCAGCTCCAGGTGCCGATCCCGAACAACCCGCTCGGGTACGTGCTGCCCTACCTGATCGAGGGCGACGAGGGCTACGTGCTGGTCGATTCCGGCTGGAACGCGCCAGAGGCGTACGGCGCGCTCATGGCGCAACTGCACGCCCTGGGCGTGCCGCTCAAGGAGCTGCGCCGGGTAGTGTTTACCCACGTGCATCCGGACCACTACGGCCTCGCCGGCCGCCTCAAGGGCGACTGCGACGCCGAGCTGATGCTGGGTGCGCCCGAACGCGGCTTCATCGACACCCGCTACCGGCGGCCAGACGGGCTGCTGGAGCGCATGCAGCAGTGGCTGCTCAGCCACGGCGCGCCCGCCGACGAGGTGGCGGACCTGCGCTCTGCCTCCATGCCGGTGCGCGGCTTCGTGGTGCCGGCCGACCCGGACACCCTCCTGCACGGCGGCGAGGTGATCAAGTCCGGCCGCTACGAGTGGGAGGTGATCTGGACACCGGGGCACTCACCCGGCCACATGTGCTTCTACGACCGCCGCCACCGCATCATGATCACGGGCGATCACATCCTGCCCACCATCTCCCCCAACGTCTCCCTGCACCCGGAGCAGCCCGGCAACCCGCTGCACGATTACATCACCTCGCTGCGCAAGGTGAAGGCGTACGACGTGGAGCTGGCCCTGCCCGCGCACGAGTACGAGTTCACCGACCTGGCGGAGCGCATCCGCGAGCTGGAGGCCCACCACCAGGCGCGGATGGAGGAGATGTTGGCCGCCCTCAACGGCGAGGCCAAGACGGCCTACGAGGTCGCCATGAAGGTGAGGTGGGTGACGGGCGACTTCGCCACCTTCGGTCCGTGGATGAAGCGCGCCGCCATCGGCGAAACGCTCGCCCACCTGGAGCACATGGTGATGGAGGGGATGGTGGAGCGCCTGTTCGAAGGCGGTCGCCAGCTCTACCGGCCGGTGCGCACCGCCCGCCCGTGACCCGCCCGCTCAGGCGAAGCGGCAGTCCAACTGCAGGGCCTCATCCAGCCGGCGCAGGTACTCGGCACGCGGGATCTCCACCGCGCCGAACCGGGCCAGGTGCGGGGTGAGGAACTGGATATCGAGCAGCACGAAACCGCGCTCGCGCAGCCGCGCCACCAGCGCCACTAGCGCCACCTTGGAGGCGTCCGTCTCGCGCGAGAACATCGACTCGCCGAAGAAGGCGCCGCCCAGCGCCACGCCGTACAGCCCGCCCACCAGGCGACCGTCCCGCCAGGTCTCCACGCTGTGCGCCAGGCCGAGGGTGTGCAGCGCCTCGTAGGCGCGCACGATCTCGTCTGAGATCCAGGTCTCCGCACGGTCGGCACAGGCGCGGATCACGTCCCCGAAGGCCTCGTTCACGCGCACCTCGAACCGGCCACGCCGGACGGTGCGGCGCAGGGAGCGCGGCACGTGGAACGCCGCCAGCGGGATCACGGCGCGCGGGTCCGGCGAGTACCAGCGGATGCGGCCATGACGCGCGTCGGCCATGGGGAAGAAGCCCGCGCAGTAGGCACGGACGAGCAGGGCCGGCGTCAACGCCTCCGGCACCGCGGTCATCGACGCTCCTCTGGGGCGGCAGTTCGGCCTGCACCGGTATGGTAGCGCGGCCCGCACCCTTTGAGCTCCTAGCCGAGCGGGCGGCGTCTGCCCATGCTGAGCACGCCCGGTCAGGCGGTGCGTCGCAGGGTAGCCAGCAGCACCCCGCCGATGATCAGCAGGGCGGCCAGGGCGTGCACGGGCGCCAGCGTCTCGCTCTCAATGAGATGCGCCAGCAGCAGGGCCCACAGCGGGGTGAGGTTAGAGAAGAGGGCAGAACGAGCCGCCCCCAGGCGTAGCAGCGCGCGGTTCCACAGGATGTAGGCCAGGACAACCGAGGCCGTCCCCGAGTAGAGGATGGCGATCCAGGCGCGCCCCGGCGCCGCGGCCAACGAGGTAGGCGTCATCCCCTCCAGCAGCGCCATCGGTGCCAGCATGAGGAACCCCGCCAGGCAGGCGTAGCCGGTGGCCTGTAGCGGCGTGAAGCGACGCATCACCACCCGCGACACCAAGCTGAAGCCGATCCAGGAGAGCAGCTCCCCCACCAGCAGCAGGTCGCCCAGCAGCGTGGCGCCGTGGGCCGTGGCGGGGCGGGTGCTGCTCAGCACGATCACGGCCACCCCAGCCGTGGACACCACCGCCCCCGCCAGCACTGCCGTGCCAACCCGTTCGCGCAGCACCACGGCCGCGGCCGCGGCCGTGACCACGGGGTTGGCACCCCAGATGAGGGCCCCATGCGTCGCGGTCGAGCGCGCCAGGCCGGCGAAGTAGCACACGTTGAACAGGAAGAAGCCCAGCAGCCCCAGCAGCACGAACGCCGGCAGGTCACCGCGCTGCGGTCGCGGCGCCCCGCGGGTCAGCACCGCCAGAAGCGGCACGTAGGCCACGGACGCCAGCCCGGTGCGCAGGGCCGACGCGGTCAGCGGCGCAAACCCCTCCGACGCCACCTTGATGGCGACGATGCCGCCGCCCCAGATCAGGGTGACGAGCAACAGCTCCAGGTACGTGCCCAGGCTCGCCAGCGGGGCGCCGCGTCCCGTACCGGCCGCTGCCGCCTCGCTCGTCGCGGATCCGCCGCGCATGCGCCGCCCTCCCGCGTATACTGCTGGCGCTGAGCGCATCCTAGCAGGAGCCTCTTGTGTCGCACGAATCCGCGCCGCCGACCCCGGAGCAAGCGGCCTTTCTGCTGGCCCACCGCGTCGGCCACCTGGCCACAGTGGACGCTCAGGGCCGACCGCACAACGTGCCTGTCTGCTTCGCGCTCCTGGGCGGCCACCTCTACATCGCCGTCGACGAGAAGCCAAAGCGGGTAACGCCGGAGCGCCTGCGCCGCGTGCGCAACGTGCAGGCCAACCCGGCCGTCTGCCTGGTGGTGGACGACTACGACGAGGATTGGTCGCGTCTGGCCTGGCTCCAGGTACGCGGTCGAGCAACGCTGGTGGAGGACCCGGCGGAGCGCACCGCCGCCCTGGCCGCGCTGCGCGCCCGCTACCCGCAGTACCGCGCCATGGCCCTGGAAGGGCGACCGCTGCTGCGCATCACACCCCAGCGCTGGGTAGACTGGCGGGCGGCGCCTGGCTCATGATGCCACCCCGGCCAGCCGCTTGCCCGCCTCCAGCACCTCCGGGACGCGCCCCTTATCGCGCACCTCGGTGTAGATGCGCATCAGGGGCTCGGTGCCGGAGAAGCGGATCAACAGCCAGCCGCCCCCTTCCAGGTTGAACAGGTAACCGTCCAGGGTGCTCATGCCGGTGACCGTGTAGCCCGCGATCTCCCGCGGCCGGCTGCCGCTCACCGCGGCCATGATCGCCGGCTTCTGCGCCTCCTCCAGGTGGATGTCCACTCGGTCGTAGTAGTGCTCGCCCACCTTGTCGAACAGCAGCCGCACCAGCTCCGTCGGGCGCTTACCGGTACGCGCCATCAGGTCGAGGAAATAGAGGGCGGCCAGGATACCGTCGCGCTCCGGGATGTGGCCGCGGAAGGCGTAGCCGCCGGACTCCTCCCCGCCCAGCAGGGCGTTCGTCTCCATCATTTTCGGCCCGACGTACTTGAAGCCGACGGCGGTCTCGTACACCGGCACGCCGTAGAGCTCGCCCAGGCGGTCCACCATGCGCGTGGTGGTGAGGGCGCGCACGATGGGACCGCGCTCGCCCCGCACCTCCAGCAGGTAGTAAGCCAGCAAGGCGAAGGTTTGGAGCTGGTTGACGAACTCCCCGTGTTCATCCATCACCCCCAGGCGGTCGGCGTCACCGTCGGTGGCGATGCCGACGTCGAAGCGGGTGTGGCGACCCGGCTCTTCGGGTGGTTGGCGCATGGCGGCGGCCAGCTCGCCCAGGTTACGCGGGATGGGCTCCGGCGCACCGATGCCGGGGAAGTTGGGGTTGTGGACGGCGTGCAGCTCGGTCACGGCGGTGGCGCTGCCGGACAGCAGCTCGGCCAGGTAGCCCTGACCGGCGCCGTACATGGAGTCCACGGCGATGCGCAGCCCGGCCCGGCGGATGCGCTCCAGGTCCACCAGCTCCGCCAGGCGCGTCCGGTAGGGCGTGCCCGCCTCGAAGCGGCTGAGCAGGCCCCGGGTTTGCGCTTCGTGCAGGGGCAGGCGCGGCGGCTCGCCGGCGGCCAGGATCGCGTCCAGCGGCGCCTCCAGGCGCGCCACCACCTCCGGTGAGGCCGAGCCGGCGTACTCCGGTTTGTACTTGACGCCATTCCACATGGCCGGGTTGTGGGAGGAGGTGATCACGGCGGCGCCGCCCGCCCGGCGCGCGATGATGGCGTAGGACACCGCGGGCGTGGGCGCGAAGCGTTCCGCCAGGTGCACCGGCACGCCGGCGGCGGTCACCACCTCGGCCACGGCCTCGGCGAAGCGGTCGGAGGCGAAGCGCGTGTCGAATCCCACCACCAGGCCGCGCGCCGCCAGCCCCGTCTCCTTCAGATAACGGGCGATGGAGGCCGCTAGCGCGCGCACGTGGCGAAAGGTGAAATCCTCGGCGATGATCGCCCGCCAGCCGTCGGTGCCGAACTTGATCGGGTGTGCCATCGCTCCCCTCCGGGGCAGACGGCCGGGCGCGGCGGCCCGGCCGACGCTCTCGCTGGGATTGTTCCACGCCCACGCCCGTGGGGAAAGCCGTGCGCCCAGCGACGCTGGCCGTTACGCTGGAAGGCGTGAGTGAGGGTACGCTGTTTCTGGTCTACGCGGAGGATGGGGCACGGCTGGTCTACGCCGGTGACGACCCGGCGGAGTACGAACGGCGCTGCGCCGGCCTGGCCGCCAGCTACGCCGGCTCGCTGGTGGGCCGCAGGCGGGTAGGGCCGGAGCAGTGGGTGGTGCGCACCTTCTTTCGGGAGCCGCCGACGCCGGCGTTCATCGCCCGCCGCCGCGAGAGCTTCCCCTATGGCCTCACGTGGGAGCCCTCCCCCCTAGCCACGGACGAGCCGGCAGGCTGATGCCATAGATGGTGGCTGGCTTACCTACCTCTTGGGCCGATGGACCATGCACTCGCCGGGCAGGCGCGTGGGCGAGCGCGTACCCCCACGCCTGTACCCCCAAGCTGAACGCCTGCAATGAGGTTCAGAAGCTGAAGTCCGGCGGCCGGGCGTACTCCCACGGCTCGCCGGCGCGGTAGCGGTCGGCCGTCTCCAGCACCTTGGCGGCGTACTGACAAGCGTAAGGAATGCCGGCGCCGTGAGGAACGAAGCCGGCGGCCAGCACGCCGATGAGCACGGCCTCCCGGAGCTGCTCGCGGCTGGCCCCCGCCTCGATGGCCGGAATCAGGTGGATGAGACAGGCCGGGGAGGCGGTGGCCACGCCGATGGCGGTGAAGATCAGCTCCTTGACGGCACGGGTAAGGTGGCGGTCGCGCTTGCCCGCCTCGTAATAATCGGCGAAGGCGCGGCCGATAGCCGGGTTGGACCGGTTGATCGCCTGGAACATGCGCGGCACAAAGAGCATCCGCGCGCGCATGTAGGCGTTGGCCGCCTCGATCTCCTCGGGTGTGGGCGGTAACCCGCCGCCGCCCCGGCCGGCCGGGGCGGGCGACGCGGGGAACGCGGTCTCCTCACTCATGCGGCGACTCTCCACCAGTGGCCAACCCGCGCGCCGCCGCCACGCGGCGCAGAACGCGCAGGGACACGGCGTTGGTCGATGACTCCGCGATCCGCGCCGCGATGAGCAGGGTTTCCAGCACCTCGTCGTAGGTAGCGCCGTTGGCCAGCGCCTCTTCAATGTGGACGCGCAGGCAATGCTCGCACATCTGAGAGGCGGCCGCGGCCACGGCCACCAGCTCGGCGGTGCGTCGGTCCAATGCACCGTCGGTGCCCACGGCGCGCAGCGCCGCCGGCACAAAGCGAGCGGGCTCGTCCTGCAGGGCGCGTAGCAGGAACGGCACGTCCTGATAGCGTCGCTCGACGAGCAGGCGCAGGGCCTCTAACAGTTCGGGGTCGGTAATAGCGGCCCGCACCACCTCGCGGGCCCACGCTTCGTTCATCGGTTCGCTCTCAGCCGTTGGCCACGCTCATGGGAATACGGCTCCCCAGACACGCGACACGCACCACCGCGCCCGTATCACGTGCTGGGGAGCCGGGGCTCCCCTTACATCTTGAACTCGGCCGGCTGGATGTACTCCCAGCTTTCGCCGGCGCGGTACTTCTGTGCTACCTCCAGCACTTTAAGCGCGTACTGGAACGCGTATGGAATCCCAGGACCATTGGGGACGAACCCCGCCGCCAGGGTGCCGATGGTCACCGCCTCGAAGATCTCCCCATCCGTGGCCCCTGCCTCAATGGCCGGGATCACGTGGATGAGACAGGCCGGCGAGCGATAGGCCACGCCGATGGCGGTGAAGATCAGCTCCTTGACCTTCCGTGGCAGGGCGCCGTCCTTCCAGACGGTGTCGTAGAAATCGGCGAACCGTTCCGCCGCCTCCGGTGCCGCGGTGTTCATCACCGCGAACATGCGCGGCAGGAACAACATCTTCTCTTTCACGTACTTGTTCGCCTGCTCGGTGCGCTCAGCGGTAACCATGCTGGTCGTCCTTTCCTCCTGCGCTTTTCGCCAGATGGAAGCCACGCGACCTGCGCGCCCTGCATGGGTGGTTCCAGATCATCCCCTCCTTTCACTGCCCGATGCCGTCGATCACGGCTCCGGTGGCTTTTTCTTCCAGGCGATGTACACCAGCCACGCGGTGAGCAGGGCGGCGAAGCCGGCCAGGAGCCAGTACTGCTCGACGTCTTGGATGAGCAGGTACAGGATCGCCCACAGGTAGATGAGGTAAAACCAGTAGCGCAGCCAGCGTGGCGCGGGCCCGCCGCCGATGCGCACTTCATCGCCGATCGGCTCTCCCTCGGGCCGCGGCCGTTCGTCCGGCCCCGCTGCCTCGGTCATGACTCACTCTCCGTGTCCCGCGCGGGCGGCAGTTCGTCCTCGAACACGCGGTATTTGCCGCGCTCGAAATCCTTGAACTGGCCGGTTCGCCAGCCCCACACCAGGAAGGCCAGCCACGTCGCCACCAGCCCCAAGGCGGCGACGGTGATGGCGATGTACGCCTGTTCCGGATGGAGCGCCGCCGCCGGCACCATCTCCTCCCTACTTGAGCGTCAGCAGATAGTCGACCAGCGCGTTCAGCTCATCGTCAGAGAGATGATTATACGACGGCATGATACTTCCGGGGCTCACCGCGCGCGGATTCTTCAGGTGCAGGATCTGGATCTCGCGTTGCTGCTCCGGAGTGGCGCCGCGCAGGCGGCTGGCGTGATGCGCGAGGTCCGGCCCCTGCCGTTCGGTGCCCCAGAACACCGGCGACTGGCCCACGTAGTCCCCCTCGACCGATTCTGGGCCGATATCGCCGGGGCTGAGGATATAGCCCTTCTTCGCCTCCGGCGCCCGCACCTGCTGGGTGTGGCAGTACCAGCATCCCTCACGCGCGTAGATGCGCCGTCCCCACAGCTCCGTGGGCGTGTACCTTGGCGCCAACGCGGTGGCCGGTTGCGCCTGCACGTGCGGCAGGACGATCGTCACCGCCACCCCCAGGGCCAGGAACAGGAACGAACCGGTGACGAGGTACACCACGCCCGAGCCACGCATGGTCCGTTCGCCTCACGCGCCGCCGGACGGCGGCACCACCTCGCCGGATGGTGGCATCACCGCCCGCAGCACCGGCTCCGCTTGCTCGCGCACCCGGGCCGGTGTCTCGGCGGCCGGCGCGACCAGCAGCGGTGCCGTCGCCTGCCGCACCGTCAGCCACACGTTGAGCACGAACAGCAGCACGCCCACGCCGATCACCAGCCCGGCCAGCAGGCGCACCAGGTAGTAGCCGTGCATGGCCTGCACCGTGACCAGGAACGGCACCTGCCCGGAGGCCCAATCCGCCGCCTGCACCAGGCCGGCCGCCCACAGGTCGAACATGAACACCAGCAGCCCGCCCAGGACCAGCCAGAAGCTCCATTCGGCCAGCGCGCGGCTGCGCAGCTCCCGCCCCAGCATGCGCGGCAGGAGCAGGGAGATCACCCCGAAGGCCAGGAAGCTCCAGGCGCCGAAGAAGGCCAGGTGCGAATGCCCGATCACCCAGTTGGTGAAGTGCACGTAGCTGTTGAAGTTGCGGAACGACTGGGCCACGCCCTGCACGCAGGTGGCGCTGTACATGAGCACGCCCACCAGCACGTAGCGCGCGGCCAGGCTGGAGCCGATCACCCCCCAACGCCCCCGCATCGTCTGCACGAAGTTGACCAGGAAGGCCGTGTTGGGGATGGCGGCGGTGATGCTGAAGGCCACGGACAAGATCTCCAGCCACTCCGGGCCGGGGCCGTACAGCAGGTGGTGCTGCCCGGCCCACACGCTGGCAAAGCCCCAGATCGCCAGGCGGTGGCTCCACAGCGGGTTGCCCGACACCTTGGGGATCATGTAGAGAAAGATGCCGATGCCGGCCGTGGTGAACCAGACGTTGAACAGGTTGTGCACGTAGAAGAAGTTGACGATGGCGTCCGTGGCGCCGCTGTAGGCGCCGGAGAGGTCCCACACCTTGTTGCCGATGGCGTACACGAACGGCAGGATCAGCGTGGCCGCCATCCAGCTCCACACGCTCACGTACAGGGTGCGCACCGTGCGCCGCGCCACCGTGCCCCACACGTTGACGGCCAGGAGCAGTACAGCCGCGATGAGGCCGATGTCGATCAGCCACGGGAACTCGGCGTACTCGCGCCCCTGGTTCCAGCCCCCGAGCAAGCTAAGCGCGCCGAACAGCATCAACAGGTTCCAGAGGAGGAGGGTGACGCGCGCCAGGCGCTCGCTGTACAGGCGCGCGCCGGTAAGGCGCGGCGTGAGGTAGAGCATGGTGCCGGCGTAGGTCATCCCCAGCCAGCCGAACAGGGCCAGGTTGACGTGCACCGGTCGCAGCCGGCCGAAGATGATGTAGGGGCGCAGCGCCTCCGGCAGTCGCTCCTGCACGGTGGGCGCGTACAGGAACGTGGCCAGGAGCAGCCCCACCAGCCCCGGCGCCATAAGCCAGAACAAGGCCGAGTGCAGGAAATAGCGGGCGGCAACGTCCGGCTCGTCGTCAAGCCATCGCCGCCAGGCCGGCTGCGGCGCTGCCGTGACTGGTACACCGGTGAGGGACTGGGTGCGGGCCATCGCGACGGGCTCCTACCCGGCAGCTCGCACGCCCAGAAAACTTGGCGTTCTCGATCAGCAAGCACAACAATGTGCGGGCTGCCGTGAACGGATGGTACGGGATCGCGTCGCGGTTGTCGAGCGCGGGCGGGGTGAGAGAGGGGGATCAGGCGGTCGCCGCGGGGTGGGTCTCCTCGGCCGCCAGCCAGCGCTCCGCCCAGGCGGAGACCGCTTCGATTACGTGGCCAAGATCCCTGCCTTTGTCGGTCAGCTCGTAGGTGATCCGCACCGGCGTCTCGGGGATCACCGCCCGGCGCACGATCCCCTCCGCTTCGAGCTCCTTGAGCCGCTCAGACAGCATACGATCGCTCAATCCGGGGATTGCCGCCGTCAGGTCGGAGAAGCGGTTGACGCCGCACAGCATGGCGCGCAGGATCGCCCCGGTCCAGCGCCGACCGATCAGCTCTACCGCGCGGTGGTACAACGGACAAAAGGTGGTTAGCTGTGGCTCCATGCGCACTCTCCTTTCATCGTACTCCCAGCGGCTGCGTTGGCAAGGAGGGCGGTGATCCGGGATCGGTGCGTTCCTCTCAGGCCCTCAGACCCGAATCGGTGCCGCCGCGGCGAGCGCGCACGCAATCGCCACCCGAAGGCCGCGCACCATCGTTTCCAGCGCCATGCTGGGTATGGCCATACCCGCCACCTGTTCCGGCAGATTGGGAAGGTGAATGAAGCCGGCGCGCACGGGCAGGCGCCGCAAGGCGAGATGGTGCAACACGCCGTAGCTGAGATGGTTGCACACGTAGGTGCCGGCGGTGTTTGACACGGCGGCGGGCACGCCCGCGGCCTGCATCTCGCGCACCATGGCCCGCACGGGCAGGGTGGTGAAGTAGGCGGCGGGGCCGCCGGGGACGATCGGTTCCTCGATTGGGTGGTGGCCGGCGTTGTCCGGCTCACGAAAGTCGTCTAAGTTGATGGCCACGCGCTCGGGGGTGATGGCCAGGCGACCGCTGCCCTGGCCCAACATGACCACCACGTCGGGCGGTCGCCGCTCGATGGCGGCCACGGTCAGGTCGATGCAGCGGTAGCGCACCACCGGCAGGATAAGGCAAACGGTCTCGGCGCCGCCGGGCCGCTCGGCGGCCAGGAGCTCCGCCGCCAGCGCCGCAGGGTTGACGGCCGCGCCCCCAAACGGCTCAAAACCGGTAATCAACACGCGCGCCATGCCCGCCTCCCGCAAGCGCCAGGAGGTCACCGTGCCGTCCCGGCGCGGTGGCGTCATGCTACCACGAACACGGTACACTGGAGCAGGCAACGGTCGTCCCGACGCACCAGCCCGAGCAGGTGGGAGGCGCTCATGACGACGTCGGCCCTCTCAGTAGAAGCGCTGGAGCAGATCGCCCGGCGCGTGCTGGCCGGTGAGCAGTTCGGCGTGCTGGCCACGGCCGTGGGGGGCCACCTCCACACCGCCACCATCCTGTTCGCCGAGACCCAGGAGTGGGAGCTGGTGCACGTTATCCGCCCGGCCACGCTCAAGGCGCAGATGAGCGCCGCCTCGCCACGGGTGGCGTTTCAGGTGGACAACCGCAGCGCGGTAGCGGCGGACCGCACCGCGTTTACCCGCCTGAGCTTCGAGGGCACGCTCCGCCGGGTGCCGCGCGATCACCCGGACTGGCAGCGCTACCACGATGTGTTCGCCGCCAAGTTCCCCTTCGGTGCCACCCTGCTGCGCAGCCCGGAGGTGGACATTTATGTCCTGACGCCGGAGCGGGTGCGCATCGCGGTGGGCGCTCACCCGCCGATGGACATCGCGATTCCCCCGCCCCGGCCCACCGACTCGCCGAGCTCCTCCTAAACCGACCCTCGCCGTGATGGGCGCCGGCTCAGCCCTCGGTCCGCACCCACAGGTAGGCGGCCACGTCCTCGCTCAGCGCCGCCGTCTGCTCGCCCACCACCACGGTGAGCGTGTCGTTGAGGGGGCCGCGGTCGCGCACCTCGATGCGCGCGCCGGGCCGGAAGCCTTTGCTCTCAAAGAACTGCATGAGCGGCCGATTGTCCTCGGCCAGCTCGGAGATGCGTCGCAGCGTCACCACGGCGCCTGCCGGCACATCTTTAAGACGGACACTGTTGCCGCCGGCACGATCGCCGGCGTCCGTGATCGGGTTGCCGTGCGGGCAGGAATCGGGGTAGCCCATGGAGGCCCACAGCCGCTCCGCCACCAGGTCGGAGATGGCGTGCTCCAGCCGGTGCGCCTCCTCGTGTGCGGTGGCCCAGTCCAGGCCGAGCACGTCCGTGAGCCAGCGTTCCACCATGCGATGGCGCCGCATGAGCGCCAGGGCGATCTGGCGGCCGCGCTCGGTCAGCACGATCTCGCGCCCGTCCTTATGACAGACGTACCCGTCCCGCACCATGCGTTTGATCGCCTCCGTCACGGTTGGAGCGGAGACGCCCATACGCTCGGCGATGCGGGCGGGGATGCAGCGGATCCCGTCGTCGTGCAGGGTCTGGATGGTGATAAGGTAGTTTTCCGTCGGGATGGTCGGCACTGGTGCCCCTCCTTTCGCAGACAGGGCAGCACCAGTGTAGCACATTGGCGAGGCGGTGCCGAAGCCGCGATATTAAGTCAACCTAATTCGTGACGTTCGGGGAGGGAATCGGAGAAGCGCGCCTGTAGCTCCTGCAGATGGCTGAGCTCGTGTTCCAGGCAGCAGCGCAACACCTTCCGCAGCGTCCAGCCCTCTTCCGGGTTGTCGCTCGGGTTTTCGGTGGGGACGTAGACGAGATCGCGCTGGCGGGGCGAGAGGCGAAGGATGACCTCCACCGCGCGGGCGCGGCTATCCACCAGCCGCTGCACGATGTCGGTGCCGTCATACACGGCGGGGATGCGCTGCCCGAGCCGGGAGAGGTACCAGGCCTCGGTCTCGATCAGGTGGGCGAGCACGGCGCGCACGGACGGCAGGCCGGGCGGGCTGGCATCGAGGGTGTGGGGCGAGAGCCCACGCACGAGGGCAAGCAGGTCGCCCCGCGCGTAGCTCATGCGTCGCAGGTAGGCGCGCAGCTCCGCGTCGCCCAGCGGCGCCCGGTCGACGCTGAACAGTGCGTGCGCGCCGCCCCGGCGCCACGGCCGGCAGCCGCGCACCACCTCGGCCACGGCGACCTCGACGGGCTCATCGGTCGGCAAGGGTTCGCCGTGCTCACCGCACCACCGCAAATAGGCCCGGATCGCGGCGGGCAACGCCGCCAGTGCGGCCGCCCGGTCTGGGCCGGTGGCGGTGCAACCGGCCAGGTCCGGCACGTGTGCCATACACCGGCCGGTCTCATCCTCTTCCAGGTAGACGTGATACCGCATCGCCGTCTCCCCAGCGAGTGCCGGCACCGTACCGGATGACCGGTGCGGTGCCGCGCGGGGTGCCCGCTCCGCGCTAACGCTTGGTGTACTGCGGCGCCTTGCGTGCCCGCTTGAGACCGTACTTCTTGCGCTCCTTGACGCGCGCATCGCGCGTGAGCAGGCCGAGCTTGCGGAGTTGGGGCCGATTGGCCTCATCGGCCACCACCAGCGCCCGCGCCAGGCCGTGGCTGATGGCACCGGCCCAGCCGCTGATCCCACCACCCTCGACCTTCACCTGCACGTTGAACTTGCCGGCGTTGCCGGTCGCGCGCAGCGGCGTCAGCACCTGCACCTGGTGCAACGGCCGAGTGAACACTTCTTCCATCGGCTTGCCGTTGACGATGAAGGTGCCGCTGCCCGGGTACAGGCGCACCCGCGCGACCGCCGTTTTGCGCCGGCCCGTCGCTTCAAAGTAATGCTGTTGCGTCGTCACGCCTTCGCTCCCGTCTGGTTCGTGTTGGGTGCGCCGAAACCGGCCACCTGCGCCTGATGGGGGTGGTCCGGACCGACGTAGACTTTGAGGTGCGTGAACAGGCGCCGGCCCAGGCGATTATGCGGCAGCATGCCACGCACTGCGTGCTCGATCACCTTGCGCGGGTCACGCTGCATCATCTCGCGGAAGGTGAACGCCCGCAACCCACCGGGGTAGCCGGAATGCCGGTAGTAGATCTTGTCCTCAGCCTTGTTGCCGGTGACCTTCACCTTTTCCGCGTTGACGATCACCACGAAATCGCCGATGTTCAGGTTTGGCTGGTACTGCGGTTTGTGCTTGCCACGTAGGAGCACGGCCGCCTCACTGGCCAGCCGCCCCAGAGGCCGATCGGTCGCGTCGAGCACGTGCCAGTAGCGCGGCACCGCGCGCGGTTTGGTGCTATAGGTTTTCATTAGCCCAACCCCCTACCCCTGCCCTTGCGGGCCGGGGATATCCCATCTATCCGTCGTCGTCTCCCCGCTCAGGAGACCGGCCGGGGTAACGGTCCACCGCCGTCATACGTGACCTGGACGAGGACCAGGCCATGCGGCGGCGCCGCCGGGCCGGCCGTGCCGGGGCGTGGCTCGTCCAGCCAGCGGTGAAAGGTGCCCTCCGGCAGGCGGGCGCAGCCCACTTCCACCAGGGCGCCAACCGTGCGCCGCACCTGATGCGGCAGGAAGGCGTTAGCCTCCATTTCCACCGCGATGCAGTCACCCTGCCGCCGCACCTCGGCGTGCAGCATCCGGCGTGCGGTACTGCGCCCCGGCCCGGGCGAGGCGCCGAACGAGGCGAAGTCGTGCTCACCCACCAGAGCCGCCGCCTCTCGCGCCATGCGCGCCTCGTCCAGCGGCACGCGCACGTGCCACATCACACGTCGGCGCAACGGTGAGCGCTCGGGCGCGTTCCAGATCAGGTACCGGTACCGACGGCTGCGCGCGTGCCGCCGCGGGTCGAACCCGGGCGGCGCCTCCACGGCCGCCCGCACGGCGATATCCTTCGGGAGCAGGGCGTTCAGACCGCGCACAAACGTGGCGATATCGTGCCGGGCGCCGGTGGTAAACGCCGCCACCTGGCCCAGGGCGTGTACGCCCGCATCCGTCCGCCCCGCGAACACCGCCCGCACCGTCTCACCGGTGAGCTGCCGGATGGCCCGCTCCAGCTCCGCCTGAATGGAGGGGGCGTTGCGCTGCACCTGCGAGCCGCCGTAGGCGGAGCCGTCGTACTCCAGCAACAGGGCGATGCGCCGCACCGGTCAGACCAGCTCCAGCACCGCCATTTCCGCCCCATCGCCCAGGCGACGGCCGACGCGCACGATGCGCGTGTAACCGCCCGGCCGGCTCACGTAGCGCGGCGCGATCTCCGCAAACAGCTTCTCCACCACGTCCTTGTCGGTGATGAAGCGCAGCACGCGCCGACGGGCGTTCACGGCCCGCAGGCGGGCTTCGGGGCTGCCGTCCTGGTTGACGATCCCGTGCTTGGCCAGCGTGATCATGCGCTCGGCCAGCGGGCGGACCTCTTTGGCCCGCGGCACGGTGGTCTTGATCTTCTCATGCAGGAACAGCGAGCGTACCAAGCCGCGGAACAGCGCCTTCCGGTGGCCGGTGGGCATGTCGAACTTCCGGCCCGAGACAGCGTGCCGCATGTGTTACTCCGTCCTGTTGCCAGGTGACTGCCGCGGTCACCCGGCATGTGCTTACTCGTCGTTCTCCTCGTCGCGGTGGCCGAGCAGGCCGAGGCGGTCAGGGCGGCCACGCAGCGCCTCCATCAAGGCGGCGCCCAGGGAACCGAGCTCCTCGGTGGTGCCTACCGGCAGCTCCTCGGCCGGCTGCTCCTGCCGCTGCTCCTCGCGACCGGCCTTGGTGGGCTCCAGGAAGCCCATCTCGATGAGGCGCTCCTTCAGCTCCTCATAGGACTTGCGGCCGAAGTTGCGCAGGGCGAGCAGCTCCTCCTCGCTCTTCTCCAGCACCTGCCCAACCGTCATCAGGCCGCTGCGCTTCAGGCAGTTATAGGCACGCACCGAGAGGTTGAGCTCCTCGATGGGCGTGTTGTAGCGGTCCTGCGACAGGGCGGCGCCGGAGCCCAGCCCGCGCTCCACCACCGGCGCCGGTGGGCGGCCGAGCTGCGCGAACAGCCGGAAGGACTCGATCAGCTCCTCGGCGGCCTTGCTGATCGCCTCCACACCGCTGATGGTGCCGTCCGTCCACACCTCCAGCACCAGCCGGTCGTAGTTGGTGACGTTGCCCACCCGCGCCCGCTGCACCGTGTAATTCACCTTGCGCACCGGGGAGAAGATGGCGTCCACCGGGATGAGCCCGATGGGGGCACCGCTGACGGTGCCGGCCGGCTGGTACCCGCGTCCCCGCTCCGCCGTCAGCTCCACCGTCAGATGGGCGTCGGGCGACTCCAGCGTCGCGAGGTAGAGGTCGGGGTTGACGATCTCATAGTCAGCGGTGGTCTGAATCATCCCCGCCGTGATCGGGCCCTCCCCGTGCGCCTCCAAGTAGAGCTTGCCGGGACGGTCGGACAGGGCGCGCAGGCGGATCTCCTTGATGTTGAGGAGGAACTCGATGGTGTCCTCCTTCATGTGCGGGATGGTGGAGAACTCGTGCTCCACCTCATCGATGCGCACCGAGGTCACCGCGGCCCCGGGCAAATAGCTCAGCAGCACGCGCCGCAGGGCGTTGCCCAGCGTCGTGCCGAAGCCGCCCGGCAGCGGGTCGGCGACTACTCGGGCGTAGGTGTCGCTCTGCTCTTCGATCTGCAGTTGTGGGGTCGTCATCTGGGTCGTCAACGCCGTCCTCCCTGGCGGGAACCAGGTCCTGCGCCCCGTGCGCCTCGCCGCGGCGGGGATGGCCGCCGCACGACAGCGGGGCGCAGGCTGCCAAACACTGGGATCACCGCGAGTAGTACTCCACGATCACGTTTTCGTTGAACGTCTTGTCGCCGTCGGCGCGCGTCGGCATGGCCAGCACGCGCGCGGTCATCGCCGTCGCGTCGCGCGATAGCCATGGCGGCGGCGGTGCGGCGTTGGCCATGTTGGCTTGCACGGTCTTGAAATACTCCGTCTTGCGGCCGCGCTCGGTCCAGCCGATCACGTCGCCCACCTTGACGCGCGCCGAGGGGATGTCCGTCTTGCGCCCGTTCAAGGTGATATGGCCGTGCGAGACGATCTGCCGGGCCTGGTCACGCGAGTCGGCCCAGCCCAGGCGGTAGACGACATTATCCAGCCGGCTCTCCAGGATGCGCACCAGGTTCTCGCCGGTCACGCCGGGCCGGCGCACCGCCTCCTCGTAGTACCGACGGAACTGGCGCTCCAGCACCCCGTAGGCGAAGCGCGCCTTCTGCTTTTCGCGCAACTGCAGGCCACGGTCGGACAGCTTCCGCCGCCGACCCTTGCCCTGGTCACCCGGCGGGTTGGGGCGCCTGTCCAGGGTACAGTTGGTGTAGCACTTGGTTCCTTTGAGAAAGAGCTTCTCCCCATGCCGGCGACAGACCCGGCAGTCAGGTCCTTTATATCGAGCCATGCACTCACTCCCTTGGCAGGACGGCAGGGGCGGGCAGCGCGGCCGGCAGACGCGCGCCGCTCCGGCCCAGGGTCTTCGGTCACACCCGTCGCCGCTTGGGCGGGCGGCACCCGTTATGCGGGATGGGGGTGACGTCCACGATGCTCATGATCTGCAATCCGGCCGACTGCAGGGCGCGCACCGCTGCCTCGCGGCCGCTGCCTGGACCTTTGACGTAGACGTCCACCTGCCGCATCCCGTGCTCCATCGCCGCACGGGCTGCCCGCTCGGCGGCCACTTGGGCGGCGTAGGGCGTGCTCTTGCGCGAGCCGCGGAACCCGGACGCACCCGCGCTGCTCCATCCCAGGGCGTTCCCGTTCGGGTCTGTGACCGTGACGATCGTGTTGTTGAACGTGGACAGGATGTAGGCCCGTCCGCGCGGCACGACCTTGCGCTCGCGCCGGCCGCGCGCTCGCTGTCTGGGCCGCCGTTGCTGCTGTTCAGCCATGCACCACCCTCTTGTTCGCTCCAACGCCTTCCACAGGCACGGCGCCCGGCCCGCCCGCGAGATGGTGGGCGGGCTGTCGCGCTCTGCCCGTGTGTTACTTCTTCGCCGTGCTGCGGCGCTTGCCGGCCACCGTCTTGCGCGGCCCACGCTTGGTGCGCGCGTTGGTGCGCGTGCGCTGGCCGTGCACCGGCAGGTTGCGGCGGTGGCGGATGCCACGGTAGCAGTTGATCTCGATGAGGCGTTGGATGTTCTGCCGCACCTCGCGCCGCAGATCACCTTCGACGACGTAGTCGCGGTCGATAATCTCGCGGATGCGGTTGACCTCATCATCCGTCAGGTCGCGCACCCGCGTGGCCGGGTTGACCTGCGCCTGCTGGAGAATCTTCAGCGAATTGGACGGACCGATCCCGTAGATATAGCGCAGCGCGATATCGACCCGCTTATCGCGCGGGATGTCCACCCCTGCGATGCGCGCCATGCCTCGTCCTCCTCCTCCGGCTTACCCTTGCCGCTGCTTGTGCTTCGGGTTCTCGCAGATCACGCGCACCACGCCGTGCCGACGGATGACCTTGCACTTCTCGCAGCGCGGTTTCACCGACGCCTGCACCTTCATCGTCCCACCCCTGCTCCGCATCGGCAGGGCCCGCCTGCGAGCCCAGCCATTCTTATGGTAACGTCAGGATCTCCGGCCCGTCTTCGGTGATGGCGATGGTGTGCTCGAAGTGGGCCGAAAGGCTGCCATCGGCCGTCCAGATCGTCCAGCCGTCGCTGTCCTTGCGCGTGCGCCAGTCACCCAGGTTGACCATCGGCTCAATGGCGATCACCATTCCCGGTCGGAGCTGTTTGCCCGTGCCCGGGCGACCGTAGTTGGGCACCTGCGGCTCCTCGTGCATGGCGCGGCCCACACCGTGACCGACGTACTCCCGCACCACGCTCATCCCCTGACTTTCCACGTAGCTCTGGATGGCGTGACCGATATCGCCGATATAGGCGCCCGGCTGCGCCGCCGCGATCCCGCGCCGCAGCGCCTCCGCGGTGACCTGGATCAGCCGCTGCGCCTCCGGCGAGACCGCGCCGCAGGCCACGGTCACGGCCGTGTCCCCGACGAAGCCGCGGTAGGTGGCGCCCAGGTCGATGCTCACCACATCGCCCTCCCTGAGCTCGCGGTTGCGTGGGATGCCGTGCACGATCTGGTCGTTGATGCTCACGCACACCGTCGCCGGGTAGCCGTGATAGCCGAGGAAGGTCGGTGTCACCCCACGGCGTTTGTACTCACGGCGCACGATGCGGTCCAGCTCCAGCACGTTCTGCCCGGGGCGCACCGCCTCGACCAGCATCTGGAGCACCTCCGCCGCGTGGCGGCCGGCCTCCCGCATGATCTTGATTTCTTCACGCGATTTTAGAATGACAGGCACGCGGCCAGTCTCACCCCTATCCGATCCCGTTGGTCCTGGCCGTTCGGCCTCGGCCTGGCGAGCAGCGGCTCTCCTCGGCGCTCACCCCTGCAAACAGCGCATCAGGTCGCGCCCCACGGCCTCGATATCCTGCTGGCCGTTCACCTCGCACAGTTTGCCCTGCGCGCGGTAGTACGCGATCAAGGGCGCCGTCAGCTTGAAGTACTCTTCCAGGCGGCGCTGGGCCGTCTCCACGGTGTCGTCCGGGCGCTGGTAGAGCTCGCCGCCGCAGATATCGCACACGCCGGGCACCCGGGGCGGCCGGTTGCGCTCGTGAAACACATGCGCGCCGTCGTTGCGGCAGATCCAGCGGCCGGCCAGGCGGCCGATAAGCTCGTCCGTCGGCACGTTGATGTAGATCACCTTGTCGATGCGCCGCCCCTTTGCGGCCAGCGCCTCATCCAGCGCCTTGGCCTGCTCCAGGGTGCGTGGGAAGCCGTCGAGCAGGGCGCCGTCGAGCCCATCCAGCCGGGACAACATCACCCGGATGACCACGTCATCCGGCACCAGGAGGCCCTTATCGTAGTAGGAGCGCACCAGCGCGCCCAGCTCGGAGTCTTCCTGGCGGATGGCACGCAGCACGTCGCCCGAGGCGACGTGGGTGAGGTGGAACGCGTCGACGATGCGCGCCGCCTGGGTGCCCTTCCCCGCCCCCGGCGCGCCTAGCAGCAACACGTACAAGGGCCTGCCTCCGAACGGCTCAATTGTTTATTTTCTCACAACCGCCCGCCCAGTGGAAGGGCCGTCAGCGGATGAACCCCTCATAGTTGCGCATCAGGAGCTGGGCCTCGATCTGGCGCATGGTATCCAGCACCACGCCGACCACGATCAGGAGCCCGGTGCTGCTGAGGGTGAGCGCCTGCACGTTGGTGAGGCGGGTGGCGAGGTACGGCACCACGGCCATCACCCCCAAAAACAGGGCCCCCGCCCAGGTGATGCGGATCAGCACGCGCGTGATGTAGTCCTGGGTGGGCCGGCCAGGGCGAATGCCCGGGATGAACCCGCCCGACTTCTGCAGGTTCTCGGCCAGGTTCTGCTGCTGGTAGAGGACCAGCGAGTAGAAGAACGTGAAGGCCACCGTCAGCATGAACACCCCGATCTGGTAGGGGATGCCGCGCGGATCCGCCACATCGGCCATGAAACCCGCCACGTTGCGCACGAAGCTGGACCCGGAGGTCTGGAAGGTCTGCGCCACGAAGCTGGGGAAGATCATGATCGTGAAGGCGAACAGGAGCGGGATCATCCCCGCCGAGTTGACCTTCAGCGGGATGTAGCTGGTGCCGGACTGGCGGTACATGCGCCCCTGACGGAACACGCTGCGCGCGTACTGCACCGGGATCTTGCGCTGCGCCTCCTGGAAATAGACGATGCCGTACAGCATCACCAACCCGATCACCGTCAGCAGCACCAACCCCGTGTAGCCCCCACCGATGCCGCCGGTGTTGAGGATGCCCTGACCGAGGTATTGGGGGATGCCGGCCACGATCCCGGCCAGGATGATCAGCGAGACGCCGTTGCCGATGCCACGCTCTGTGATCAGCTCACCCAGCCACACCAGGAACATGGTGCCGGCGGCGATGGACACCACCATGGCGATGGTGGGCAGAAGGTTGCTCCCCGTGAGGCCCACGTTGGTCACCGCGCCGCTCTGCTTGAGGATGAGGAGCTGGGCGTAGCCCTGAAAAATCGCGATCGGCACCGTGATCCAGTGCGTGTAGAGCTGGATGCGGTTGCGTCCCTGCTCCCCTTCCTTGGAGAGCACCTGCAGGCGCGGTACCACCGGCGTGAGCAACTGCATGACGATGGAGGCGGTGATGTACGGGTAGACGCCTAACGCCGCCACGCTCAGGTTGCGCAGCGCCCCACCGGAGAAAATGTTGAAGTAGCCCAGCAGGGAGTTGCTGTCCACCGTGCGTTTCAAGATTTCTCGGTCCACGTTGGGCAGCGGCACATGGGCGATGAACCGGAACACCACCAGCATCGCCAGGGTGAACAGCAGCTTCTGGCGCAGGTCCGGCTGCCCGAACGCATCGATCGCCGCCTGCAGCAGACGGGGCCGGCCGCTGACCTGTTGTCGATCCAGCGCCACGTCGTTCCCTCCGTTCCCGGCGCGGCCCACCGCCGGCGGGCGGTCATGCCGTCGGCACCGCCCCGATCTCCACCGCCCGGCCCCCGGCCGCCTCGATCTTCTGGCGGGCCGCGGCGCTGAACTTGTGCGCACGGACCGTGAGCGCGTGCTCGATCGTCCCGTTCGAGAGCACCTTGATCGGGCGCTCCGGCCGCTTGACGAGACCGGCCGCGATCATCTCCTCCGGCCCCACCTCGCTGCCAGGGACAAAGCGGCGGGCCAGATCGCACACCTTGACCTCTTCATAGTAAACCTTGAAGGGGTTGTGGAACCCGCGCCGCGCGATCCGGCGCACCAGCGGCAACTGGCCACCCTCAAACCCCGGATACGGCAGCTTCTTGCCGCTGCGCGCCTGCTGGCCCTTGATCCCCTTGCCGGCGTAGGTACCCTGGCCGCTGGCGTTTCCCCGTCCCACCCGTTTCCGCGGGTGCTTGGCGCCCCGCGGCGGGCGCAACCTGCTCAGATCCACGGCTGTTTCTCCCGCCAATCCTGCCCCGCCGATCCGTGATCACGCCCGGCCCGTGCCGGGGCACGGCTTCGGCTAGTCCGGAATCTCCTCAACTGTCACCAGGTGGCGCACCTTGTGGACCATGCCACGGATGCTGTCGGTGTCCTCATGCACCACCGACTGACCGAGCCGACGCAGACCGAGGATGCGGAGGGTCGCCTTCTGGTCGTGCGCATAGCCGATGGCGCTCTTCTTGTACGTAATGCGGAGCTTCGCCACGCCTGTCTCCCATCCCATGTGCAATCTTGTGAGATGCACCAAGGCCGCGCCCCTATCGCTCGGTGCCCGACTCGGCCGGCACGCTGCTTGGCCGCTCGGCCTTGGGCGCCTTCTCCGCCTCCCGCTGCGCCTTGGGGGCGCGGCGCTCCGGCCGTGGCTCACGCACCTCCTCCGTGGGGGCGAGCTGGGCCTGGCGGCGGCGCTCCCGCTCCACCTCCGGCAGCTTGAGGGCGCGCAGCCCTTCCATCGTGGCCTTGACCACATTAATGGGGTTTGAGGAGCCCAGAGACTTGGCCACCACGTCGCGGATACCGGCCTGCTCCAGCACCGCGCGCACGCCGCCGCCGGCAATGACGCCGGTACCCGGCGGCGCCGGCTTGAGCAGCACCTTGGCCGCGCCGAAGTCGGCCAGCACCGGGTGCGGGATGGTGGTTCCCCGCATCGGCACGGTGATCAGGTTCTTGCGGGCGATGGTCGCTCCCTTGCGGATGGCATCTGGCACCTCGTTGGCCTTGCCCAGGCCGGCGCCAACGCGACCCTTGCCATCGCCCACGACGACCATGGCGGAGAAGCTAAACCGGCGCCCGCCCTGCACCACCTTGGCCACGCGGTTGATGCTGACCACGCGCTCGGTGAGCTCGCTCTCACGCTCGCGCTCGCGGGTCTCGCGTGCTCGTGTCACCATACGTCGCTCCTGAGGGCCGGCCGCGGCCGGCCCTCGCATCCTTCTCTAGAATTCCAGGCCGGCGGCGCGGGCCGCATCGGCCAGCGCCTGCACGCGGCCGTGGTACTGGTGGCCGCCGCGGTCGAACACCACCTTGGTGATACCAGCCGCCCGGGCCCGCTCCCCGATGAGCGCGCCCACGCGCTTGGCCCGTTCGGTCTTGGTCCCCTGCACGCCGCGCAGCGCCGGCTCCAGGTCCGACGCCGCGGCCAGCGTGCGGCCGATGGTATCGTCGATCACCTGCGCGTAGATGTGCGCCAGGCTGCGGAACACCGCCAGGCGCGGCCGCTCCGGCGTGCCGCTCACCCGCTTGCGAATGCGCAGGTGCCGGCGCCGTCGTGCGTCGACCGTGGTCTTCTTGCGCTTCCCGAGTCTCATCCCTGTTCACCCCATAGGCAGGCGCCTCCCCCGGGGTGTGCCGGGGTGTACGCCTGGGACGGGTTCGTATGATACGCCTGCTACGCCATCGCCCGGTACCGGGCACTGGCGCGGGCATCCTTTACGCCGCGTTACTTGCGGCCGGCCTTACCGGCCTTGCCGGCCTTGCCGGCCTTGCGCCGCACCACCTCACCAAGATAGCGGATGCCCTTGCCCTTGTACGGCTCCGGGGGCCGCACGCGGCGCACGTCCGCCGCCACCTGACCGACCAGCTCCTTGTCGATCCCGTGCACGTGGATGCGGTTGGTGCCCTCCACCGTGAACTCGATGCCCGGCGGGGGCGTGATCTCCACCGGGTGGGAATAGCCCACGGCCAGCACCAAGTTGGGGCCCTGTTTCTGGGCGCGATAGCCAACCCCCTGCACCTCCAGCGTCTTGGTGAAGCCCTGGGAGACGCCCACCACCATGTTGGCGAGCAGGGTGCGCGTCAGGCCATGCAGGGCGCGGTGCAGCTTCTCGTCGCTAGGTCGGGTGACGATGAGCTGGCCATCGGCCTGGGTAATGCGCATGTCCGGGTGGAACTCGCGGGTGAGCTGTCCCTTCGGCCCCTTCACCGTCACGCGCGAGCCCTCGATCTGCACGTTGACCCCAGGGAGAAGCGGGATGGGCTGCCTGCCGATGCGCGACATATGAACCCCCTTACCACACGTAGCACAGGATCTCCCCGCCCACGTTGCGGCGACGGGCTTCCTGGCCGGTCATCACCCCCTCTGGGGTGGAGAGGATGGCGATCCCCAGCCCGCCGTACACGCGTGGGATCTCGCGCTTCTGCGTGTACACGCGCAGGCCCGGCTTGCTCACGCGCTGGATCCCGTTCAGCACCGGCTCACGGCGTTTGCCCGACTCCGTGTAGCTGAGCTGAATCCGGATGGTCTTGCGCGGTGTGTTTGGATCGATGACTTCGTAGTCTTTGATGAATCCCTCCCGCTTGAGCACATCCGCGATGGCGATCTTCAGCTTCGAGGCCGGCACTTGCACGTAGTCGTGCCGTGCCGCCACCGCGTTGCGAATGCGGGTGAGCATATCGGCAATCGGATCGGTCATGTTCATCGTGCAACGCCTCCAACCTGGACGCAGTCAGCGCTTCCCGGGCGGCGCCTTCGCCCACGCTCTTGCATCCAGTGCCTGCCTGCGGGCAGGGCAGTCGTGCTCCGCACCGGCACGCGCTACCAGCTCGACTTCTTCACCCCGGGCAACAGGCCCAGGTGCGCCTTCTCACGGAAGCAGATGCGGCACAGGCCGAACTGCCGCATGTACCCTCGTGGCCGGCCACACAGCTTGCAGCGGTTGCGCTTGCGCGTCTCAAACTTTGGCGGCCGCTGCGCCTTGACGATCATCGAGACCTTTGCCACGTTGGCCTCTCCCTCCTACCAGTCCGCGCGAGCCGCTTCATCCCGCCCGCGCCAACACCTGCGACCGCTGGAAGGGCATCCCCAACAGCTCCAGCAGGCGGCGGGCCTCTTCGTCGGTTCGGGCAGTGGTCGTGATGGTGACCTGCAACCCGCGGATACGATCGATCTTGTCGTAGTCGATCTCCGGGAAGATGAGCTGCTCGCGCAGGCCGAGCGAGTAGTTCCCCCGCCCGTCGAACGCGTTCACCGGCACCCCGTGAAAGTCGCGGATGCGCGGCAAGGCGACGTTGATGAGCCGGTCGAGGAACTCATACATGCGCTCACCGCGCAGCGTGACCATCACCCCGATCGGGTTGCCCTGACGGATCTTGAAGTTGGCGATGGACTTTTTGGCGCGGGTGACCACCGGGCGCTGGCCGCTGATGGCCATCAGGTCCGCAACGGCGCTGTCCAGCGCCTTGGCGTTCTGCACCGCCTCACCCAACCCGATGTTGAGGACGACCTTCGTGATCCGCGGCACCTGCAGCCGGTTCTGATAGCCAAACTCCTGCTGCAGGGTGGGCACCACTTCGTTCAGGTAGCGCTCGCGCAATCGTGACGGCATAGCCGGACCTCCGGTCCGTGGGGGCGCGCGCCGCTGCAGCGGCTCCACGCGCCCGTTACTCGATGTCTTCCTTGCACTTCTTGCAGTAGCGGGTCTTCTTGCCGTCCTCGTGCACGTGAATGCCGATCCGGGTCGGGCGGCCGCAGTTCGGGCAGATCACCTTGAGGTTCGAGAGGTGGATCGGAGCCTCCATCTCGATGATGCCACCCGTCTCCTGCGGCGTGCGCGGGCGCCGGTGCTTCTTGACGATGTTCACGCCCGTGACATAGGCGCGCCCTTCTTTGGGCAACACCTTACGCACCTGGCCCTGCTTGCCCTTATCCTTCCCCGTGATCACGAGGACGGTGTCATTCCGCTTGATCTTATTCATAGCGACCTTCATCGCACGCGGAGCACCGCGCGTTCTGCACTACACTACTTCCGGCGCCAGTGAAACGATCTTCATAAAGTTCTTCTCGCGCAGTTCCCGTGCTACAGGACCAAAGATACGGGTGCCGCGCGGGTTGAGATCGTTATTCACGATCACGGCCGCGTTCTCGTCGAACTTGACGTAGGTGCCATCCTTGCGGCCGTACTGCTTGGCCACCCGCACCACGACCGCCTTGACGACGTCTCCCTTTTTGATCGGGGCACCCGGCTGGGCCGCCTTCACCGAGGCGACGATCACGTCGCCCACGTGCGCATATCGCCGCCGTGAGCCGCCGGGCACGAGAATGCACATGATCTCACGGGCGCCGGAGTTATCGGCAACCTTGAGTCGCGTGTACTGTTGGATCATGGCGTCTGCTCCTCACGCGGTGGCGCGGGGGCCGTCCCCTCGGGGCGGACCCCCAGCTCGGTGTCGATGGCGCTCGGCTGGATCTCCGCCACCTCGTGATGCTCCAGGATCTCCACCACGCGCCAGCGCTTCTCCTTAGAGAGGGGGCGCGTCTCCACGATCCGCACCACGTCACCGAGCCGGCAGACGTTGTTGGGGTCGTGCGCCTTGTAGCGCTTGGTGCGACGGATGGTCTTGTGGTACAGGCGGTGGCGCTTGAGCGTCTCCACGGCCACCACCACCGTCTTGTCCATCTTGTCGCTCACCACGACGCCAACCCTCGTTTTCTGATTGGGGCGCATCGGCGACACTTGCTGGGCCATGGCCTACCCCCGCTGGATGCCGAGCCTGCGCTCGGTCTGGATCGTCTTCAGGCGGGCGATCTGCCGCCGCACGCGACGGATCGCCTGGTGGTTTTCCAACTGGCGGGTAGCGTGGCGCATGCGCAGGTTGAACAGCTCGCGCTGCGCCTCCTCCAGCGCTCGCGCGATCTCCGCGTCGCTCATGCGGCGGATCGCCGCCACCGGTCGCTCTTTCTCAGCCATTACGCACCCTCCCTGGCCGGCACGGCCGTTGTGACGCCCTCATGCTGCCGGGCAACGATGCGGGTATCGACGGGGAGCTTGTGGGACGCCAGTCGCAACGCCTCGCGCGCGACCTCCTCGCGCACGCCCGCCACCTCGAACAGCATGCGGCCCGGTTTCACCACGGCCACCCAGTGGTCCGGCGCGCCCTTGCCGGAGCCCATGCGGGTCTCGGCCGGTTTGGCCGTCACCGGTTTGTCCGGGAAGATCCGGATCCACACCTTGCCACCACGCCGCATGTGGTGGGTGATGGCGCGGCGCGCCGCCTCGATCTGGCGGGCATCCACCCACGCCGCCGACAACGCCTGCAGGCCGAACTCTCCGAACACCACCGTGTTGCCGTCGTTGGCCTGCCCCTTCATGCGCCCGCGGTGTTGCTTGCGGTACTTGACCCGTTTCGGCTGGAGCATATCCCCACTCCCCTGCCCGCGCCGCCGGTGGCCCCGGCACGCGCGAATGTCGCCCCGCCTATACGGTGGCGGGCGGCGCGGTCGCCGGCTCGGCCGGCCGCGGCGCCATGGTGCCGGTGTCGGTGGCCGCACCGGCCGCAACGGCGCCACCCTCTTTCTTGGGCGGCAGCACGTCCCCTTTGTAGATCCACACCTTCACGCCGATACGGCCGTAGGTGGTGTGCGCCTCCGCGAAGCCGTAGTCGATGTCGGCGCGCAGGGTGTGGAGCGGCACGCGCCCCTCCATCTCCGTCTCCCGCCGGCTCATCTCCGCCCCGCCCAGGCGCCCGGAGACCTTCACCTTGACGCCGCGCGCCCCCCGTTGCATGGCACGCTGCACCGCCTGCTTCATGGCGCGGCGGAAGGCCACCCGGCGCTGGAGCTGGTCAGCGATGGAGCGCGCCACCAGGGTGGCATCCAGCTCCGGCACGCGGATCTCCTGGATGTTCACGCGCACGCGCCGGTTGGTGAGCTTCTCCAGGCTGGTACGCAACCGCTCCACTTTCTCACCGCCGCGGCCGATCACGATGCCCGGCTTGGCGGTGTGAATGGTCACCGTCGCCTGGTTCGCGTTGCGGTCGATCTCGATCTTGCTGATACCGGCATCCCCGAGCGTCTCATTGATGAGGTCGCGGATGCGAAAGTCCTCATGCAACAGCTCAGTGTAGTTCTTATCGGCGTACCACTTACTCTGCCAGTCGTAGATCACGCCGATCCGGAAGCCGGTGGGATGGATTTTGTGACCCATATCTCCCCTCCAGGGCTGAGGGCCGAGGACTGGGGACTGAGCCGTGCCCCAGGATCGCCGCGTACTCAGTCCTCAGTCTCCAACCCCTAGCCCGCTATTCCTTCTCACCAACCACGATGGTCACGTGGCTGGTGCGCCGCAAAATGGGGCTCACCCGCCCACGCGAGCGCGGCTTGTAGCGTTTGAGCGTGGGGCCCTGGTCGGCGTAGGCGGCCAGGACGCGCAGGTCGCGACCTGAGAGGTTCAGGTTATTCTCGGCGTTGGCCGCCGCCGACTTCACCACCTTGGCCACATCGCGCGCGATGGGCTTCGGGGAGAAGCGAAGGAGGGTCATCGCCTCGTCCACGCGCTTCCCCTTGAGCTCTTTCAGCAGCAGCCGCACCTTGCGCGGTGAGACGCGCAGCATTTTGGCCGTCGCTCGAGCCTGCATCGTTCGCCTCCAGGAGCGGCGCCGAGCGCCCGTGGCCGCCCGGCGCCGGGGTAGGTCTACCGTCTGCCCATCTTCGCGGCGCGCTCGGACTTGCTCGTGTGGCCGCGGAAGGTGCGGGTGGGGGCGAACTCGCCCAGCTTGTGCCCGACCATGTTCTCCGTGATGTAAATGGGCACGTGCCGGCGCCCGTCGTGCACCGCGATTGTCAACCCCACCATATCCGGCATGATGGTGGAGTCCCGCGACCAGGTGCGGATCACCGTGCGGGTGCCGCTGCGCAGCACGGCCTGCACCTTCTTTTGCAGCTTGGGGTCGACGAACGGCCCCTTCTTCGTCGAGCGGGACACGGTCCCCTCCTCTGTGGCGCGGCGCCCTCACCCCGGCCCGGGGCCGGTGGATGCGGGCCTACTTCGTTCGCCGCCGCACGATGTACTTGTCCGTCCGTTTGTTGTGCCGGGTGCGGTAGCCGAGGGCCGGCTTCCCCCACGGCGTCTTGGGCCCCGGCAAACCGATGGGCGCTTTCCCCTCACCGCCGCCGTGCGGGTGGTCGCGCGGGGTCATGGCGGAGCCGCGCACGGTGGGGCGGATGCCGCGGTGGCGCGAGCGCCCCGCTTTGCCGAGGCTGATCTGGTTGTGCTCCACGTTGCCCACCTGGCCGATGGTGGCCATGCACTCCAGGCGCACCCGCCGCATCTCCCCGGAGGGCATCCGGAGCAGGCCGTAGTCGCCCTCTTTGGCGATGAGCTGGGCCGCGGCGCCGGCGCTGCGCACCATCTGGCCGCCCTTGCCGGGATACAGCTCGATGTTGTGGATCACGGTGCCGGTGGGGATATTGCGCAGCGGCAGGGCGTTGCCCACCCGGATCTCCGCCTCCGGCCCGGACTCCACGCGATCACCCACCTTCAGCCCCAGCGGGCAGAGGATGTAGCGCTTCTCCCCGTCCTCGTACTGGAGGAGGGCGATGCGCGCCGAGCGGTTCGGGTCGTACTCGATGGCGATCACCGTGGCCGGCACCGCGACCTTGTTGCGCTTAAAGTCGATGATCCGGTACTTGCGCTTGTGCCCGCCGCCCCGGTGCCGGACGGTGATGCGCCCCTGGTTGTTCCGCCCCCCGCTCTTCTTGAGCGGCTCGGTGAGGCTCTTCTCCGGCTTCTTTTTCGTGATCTCCTCGAACGTGTACCCCGAAGCGCCTCGCCGGCCCGGCGACGTCGGTTTGAACTGGCGAATTGGCATCGCTTGCCTCCCGGCCGCCCCGCCTCCGAGCAGGGGCAGGCCTGTTACACGCCCTCAAAGAACTCGATCCGGTCGCCCTCGGCCAGGGTGACGATCGCCTTCTTCCACTCCGACGTCTGGCCGACGCTACGGCCGACGCGGCGGGTCTTGCCCGGCATCACCATCGTGTTGACCTTGAGCACCCGCACGTTGAACGCCTTCTCCACCGCTTCCTTGATTTGAAGCTTGTTGGCGCGCTTGTGCACCTGGAAGGCGTACTTGTTCTGCTCGGCCAGCAGGGTGCCCTTCTCGGTGATGAGCGGGCGCAGCAACACCTGATAGGGGTGAATCGCCTTGGCCATGCCCTACACCTCCACGGCCGGGATCGGCGCCAGCCGCTTGTAGGCGCGCTCTCCGCCCCACAGCGCCTCTGCCTTGCGCACCGCGCCCACCGTCATGATCACGCCGTGGTGCTTGAGGATCTCCTCGGTGTTGATGTGCGTAGCCGGCAGCACCTTGGCGCCGGGGATGTTGCGCGCGGCCAGGAACACCGTGCGGTCGGGCGCCTCGGTCACGATCAGGGGCGACCGCTGCACGCCCAGCGCCTCGAGGATAGTCAACATCTCCTTGGTCTTGGGTTGCTCCAGCTTGAGCTCGTCAAGCACCACCAGCTCGTTATCGGCCACCTTGGCGGACAGCGCCGAGCGGATGGCCAGGCGGCGCAGCATCTTGGGGATGCGCTGGGTGTACTTGCGCGGCTTGGGCCCGAACACCACGCCGCCGTGCCGATGGTGCGGCGCGCGGATGCTGCCCTGCCGGGACCGGCCGGTGCCCTTCTGCGGCCGGATCTTGCGCGTGCTCCCCTCCACCTCGCCGCGCGTTTTGGTGCTGTGCGTGCCCGCGCGCCGGTTGGCCTGGTGCGCCACCACCACCTGGTGCAGCACCGCCAGGTTCGGCTTGATGCCAAAGACGGCGTCATCCACCTCGATGGTGCCCACCTGCTCACCGGCCCGGTTCATCACCTTCAGTTGCATGGCCGCTCTCCCGCCCCTGCGGCTGCCCTCCGTGAGGACAGCCCATCCGACCGCGGCGACCGATCCGCCCACCGCGACCGGGTTGGAGCCAGCTCATTTCTTTCTCTTGGCCGCAGGCGCCTTCGCGCGCCGGATCTTGACCAGGCCGTTAATCGCGCCGGGCACCGGGCCGTGCACCAACATGATGCCGCGCGCCGGGTTGGTCTCCACCACCCGCAGGTTGCGAATGGTGACCTGGCGGTTACCCATGTGACCGGCCATGCGCAGCCCCTTGAGCACGCGGCCGGGCGTGGTGCCGGAACCGATGGAGCCGGGCGCGCGCCAGCGGTCGGATTGACCGTGGGTCTTCGGCCCGCCGCCGAAGCCATGCCGCTTCACCACGCCAGCGAAGCCGCGCCCCTTGGAGATGGCGGTCACGTCCACCAGGTCACCGGGCTTGAACATCTCCACGCCGATCTTCTGGCCGAGCTTGATCTCGGCGATGTTGTCGGCCTTGAACTCGCGCAGATAGCGCACGTTCCCGGCGCCCGACTTCTTCAGGTGGCCCTTTTCCGGCTCGTTCAGGCGCTTTTTCACGCCGTACCCGAGCTGCACGGCCTCGTAGCCATCCCGCTCCTTGGTGCGGATCTGGGTGACCACGCACGGCCCTGCCTCGAGCACGGTGCAGCCGCGCACGGTGCCGTCCTTATCAAAAACCTGCACCATGCCCAGCTTTTTGCCGAGTAATCCTTCCACGGGCATGTTCGTCGCCCTCGATTGCTGCCGCGTCGCCCCGCGCCCTCCGCCGGGACCAGGGCCAACCGCGCTACAGCTTGATCTCGATGTCCACGCCGGCAGGAAGCTGCAACCGCATGAGCGTGTCGACCGTCTTGGACGTGGGCTCCAGGATATCGATCAGCCGCTTATGCGTCCGGATCTCGAACTGCTCGCGCGAGTCCTTGTCGATGAACGGGCTGCGGAGCACGGTGAATTTCTTGATGTGGGTCGGCAACGGCACCGGACCGGCCACGGCCGCACCGGTGCGTTCCGCGGCCTCCACGATCTGCTGGGCCGACTGGTCTAGGATGCGATGGTCGAACGCCTTCAAGCGGATGCGAATCTTCTGCCTTGGCATACAGCTATCCTTACCGCGCCCCGCCCCCAGCGTGGGCTGGAGGACGGGGCTCGCCTTACTGCAAGATCTTGGTGACGACGCCGGCGCCCACCGTGCGCCCGCCCTCGCGGATGGCAAACCGCAACCCTTCCTCAATCGCCACCGGCGCAATCAACTGCACCGTCATGCGCACGTTGTCCCCCGGCATCACCATCTCCACCCCCTCCGGCAGCTCAATCGTGCCGGTCACATCCGTGGTGCGGATGTAGAACTGGGGCCGATAGCCCGGGAAGAAGGGCGTGTGCCGCCCCCCTTCTTCCTTGGACAACGTGTACACCTCCGCCTCAAACCGGGTGTGCGGCGTGATGCTCCCCGGCGCCGCCAGCACCATCCCCCGGTACACCTCGTCCCGGTCAATCCCCCGCAACAGGCAGCCGACGTTGTCCCCCGCCTCCCCTTGGTCCAGCACCTTCTTGAACATCTCCACCCCGGTCACCACCGTCCGCCGCGTCTCCTCAAAGCCGACGATCTCCACCTCGTCGCCCACCTTGATGACGCCCCGCTCAATCCGCCCGGTGACCACCGTCCCCCGCCCCTTGATGCCAAACACGTCCTCAATCGGCATCAAAAACGGCTTGTCCTTGGGCCGCTGCGGCGTGGGGATGTAGGTGTCTACCGCCTCCATCAGCTCCAGGATGCACTGGTACTCCGGCGCGTTCGGGTCCTGGCTGGGGCTCTCCAGCGCCTTGAGCGCCGAGCCGCGGATGATGGGCACCTCATCGCCGGGGAACCCGTACTTGCTCAACAGCTCCCGAAGCTCCAGCTCCACCAGGTCCAACAGCTCCGGGTCATCGAGCTGGTCCACCTTGTTCAGAAACACCACCATGGCCGGCACTTCCACCTGCCGGGCCAGCAGCACGTGCTCCCGCGTCTGTGGCATCGGCCCCTCCGGCGCCGCCACCACCAGGATGGCCCCGTCCATCTGCGCCGCCCCGGTGATCATGTTCTTGATGTAGTCGGCGTGCCCCGGGCAGTCCACGTGCGCGTAGTGGCGCCGGTCGGTCTCGTACTCCACGTGGGCGATGGCAATCGTGATCCCCCGCGCCCGCTCCTCCGGCGCGTTGTCGATGCTCTCAAACGGCCGAAACTGCGCTCGCCCCTTGAGCGCCAGCACCTTGGTGATCGCCGCCGTCAGCGTCGTCTTGCCGTGGTCCACGTGCCCAATCGTGCCCACGTTGACGTGCGGCTTGGTCCGCTCAAACTTCGGCTTGGCCATGGCGCGCTCCCTTCGCTCGCTCAGTCCCTTTAGGGCCGAGAACCCGGCCACGCGGACGCCCGCCCGGCCTCAGCCCTCGGCCCTCGACGATCGTGTGGAGCCCTCGTCCGGATTCGAACCGGAGACCTCGTTCTTACCAAGAACGCGCTCTAACCTGCTGAGCTACGAGGGCGAGTCCAGACCCGCGTGCCGAGTGCCGAACGCTGGGATCGGTGTGGTCGAGCTCGTTCGGCACTCAACGCTCGCCTGGGTGGTGGGGGCAGGATTCGAACCTGCGAAGCGCGTGCGCGCGGCAGATTTACAGTCTGCTGCCATTAACCACTCGGCCACCCCACCGCGGTTGGCGGATGGTCCTCCGGGCGCCCGGCCCGGCATGCGTGGTGGTCGTCCGCCTGCACCACAGTCCGGAGCCCGAGAGGGGATTCGAACCCACTAACCTACCGATTACAAGTCGGTTGCGCTACCGTTGCGCCACTCGGGCGATGCACGTGCCGGACACATTATAGCGCGCGCAGAACGCGCGCGCTGAACACCTATAGTGTAGAGGGGGGCGAGGTTTCGCGTCAACTGGCCGCCCCCCGCCCGGCCATCCGCCGGCGTGCTCACGCCATGAGCGGCGTGGGCCAGAACAGCATACAGTCCAGGCAGCGGCTCTTCACGTACTCCCCGGCCCGGTAGTACGAGGCCACGAACCGCGAGCGGCACCGCGGGCACGCTCGGTCCGCAAAGCGCACCTCCACCGCGACCTCCTCGTGTTCCGCTGCTTCTGGACGGGCCGACGCGCCTGGATCGCGTGGCTCGCTCATGCTCGGCTCCCGCACGGTTGCAGCGGCATGGTAGGCGGGGGCACCGCTGCCCGTCAACGCTTGAAACGGCTCAGACCGCGCGCCGCACGCTCGATACATGACCTGTGAGGTGCGCCTGAGGGTGCGCCGGTTGTATGGTTGGCGTAAGGGGCTCTAAGGAGGGGGCGATGCCGCGGGTCGAAGAGCACGTCCACACGGTGGCCGGGCTGCGTGTGTACTACCTCGCGGCCGGCAGCGGCCGCCCTCTGCTGCTGGTGCACGGGGTGGGCGGCTCCTCGCTGACCTTCCGCGCCAACATCGTCGATCTCGCCCGCCGCTTCCGCGTGTACGCCCTCGACCTGCCTGGCCACGGCCGCTCCGAGAAGCCGGAGGCGCGATATGCGGCGGAGGACGCGGTGCCCTTCCTGGTCGCGTTCATCGAGCGCGTGTGCGGCGGTCCCGTCGCCCTGGTAGGGGTCTCAGCCGGCGGCTTGATCTGCGCCCTCACCGCCGCTGAGCGGCCGGACCTGGTGACCCACCTGGTGCTGGTGTCCACCGCCGGCCTGGGGCGGGATGTGGACTGGACCTTACGGTTGCTCACCCTGCCTCTGGCCCGCCCATGGCTGGAGCTCATGCGCCATGACCCGGTGGCGGTGCGCCTGTCGCTGCGGCGCATCGTGCACGATCCCTCCCTGATCACCGAGGAGCTGGTGGCGGCGGTGTGCGCGGAACGGGCGCAACCCGGCCACGCGCGCGCCATCGCCGCCGCCCTGCGCGCCAACCTGGGCCTGTTCGGCGTGCGCCGCTGGCGCCAGCACCTCCAGGCCATCCGCCGTGTGGCGGTGCCCAAAATGATCATCTGGGGCAAGCAGGACCGGCTGATCCCGGTGCGGCACGCCTACCGGGCCGTGCGCTACCTGGCGGGCGTGCCGGTGTACGTGCTGGATCGCTGTGGGCACTGGCCCCCCCTCGAACGGCCGCAGGAGTTTAATAGGCTTGTGATGGAGTTCGTGCGCTGAGTGGCCGGCGCCGAGAACCGTTGGAAGGCACCCGCGGCGATGGCCGACATCCTGGACCTCATCGGTCACACCCCCATGGTGGAGCTGAAACATCTCTCCCCGAAGCCGGGCGTGCGCCTGTTCGCCAAGCTGGAGGGGCAGAACCCCTCCGGCTCCATCAAGGACCGCATCGTCTTGCAGATGCTGCGCGCCGCCCGGGCCGAGGGGCGGTTGCAGCCGGGGATGCCGCTGGTGGAGGCCAGCACCGGTAACACCGGCATCGCCCTGGCCATGATTGGGCGGCGGCTCGGTCATCCCGTGAAGGTGTTCGTGCCGGAGAATGTCTTTCCCGAGATCGGGGTGCTGTTGCGCGTTTACGGCGCAGAGGTGATCTGGACACCGGCAGCGCTGGGCGTGCGCGGCGCCATGGAGGCGGCGCGGCGTTACGACGCCGAGTGCAAGCACTGCTGGATGCTGGACCAGTTCTGCAACCCGCAGAACGTGCGCGCCCATTACGAGACCACGGGGCGTGAGATCTTGGAGGACCTGCCGGATATCGACGTGCTGGTAGCCGGTATCGGCACGGGCGGCACGCTCATGGGCACGGGCCTGCGCCTCAAAGAGGCACGGCCGCACGTTAAGCTGGTGGGGGTGGAGCCGCACCCGGGTTCGCAGGTACAGGGGCTTAAATCGCTCGACGACGGTTACATCCCGCCTATCCTCGACCCGAGCCTGCTTGACGGCAAAGTGCTGGTGCGCACGCCGCAGGCTTTTCAGCACGCCGTACAGGTCATGAACCGAGAGGGTATCTTTCCTGGCCTTTCCTCCGGCGCGGTGCTGTACGCTGCCTTGCGCTTCGCCCAGCGCCTGCCGAAGGGCAACATCGTCTGCATCTTCGCCGATTCCGGCTGGAAGTATTACGGCACCGCCATCTGGGACGCCGCCCACGCCCGCTTTCCACACGATGAGGACGCGGAAGAGATCATCTGGTGGTGAGTGCACTCCACCGTCCCTAGGGCCGGTGGTATTCATCCCGGGATCGGATCCGTCGAGCGAGCGCGTGAGCGACCGTGACAGGGGAGACCGGGCTGGTGATCCTGGCCCTCCCGGGAGGGCATAGCCATGCGTATCGCGTTTGGCGCCGATGAGCGCACCCATCTGACCGATTTTCTCGTGGAGGAGCTGCGGCGGCGTGGACACGAGGTGTGCGTGCACGGCCCACCGGCCGGCGAGGCCACGCAGTGGGCGGACGTGGCCCGCCAGGTGGCCGAGGAGGTAGCCGCCGGCCGGGTGGAGCAGGGCCTGCTCTGCTGCTGGACCGGTACCGGCGTCTCGATCATGGCTAACAAGGTGCCGGGCGTGCGCGCCGCCCTGTGTGCCGACGCCGAGACGGCGCGCGGCGCCCGCCTCTGGAATGACGCCAACGTGCTCTGCCTGAGCCTGCGCACCACCGCTGAACCGGTAGCGAAGGAAATCCTGGACGCCTGGTTCTCCGTGTCGGGGCCGGACCCGAGTGAGCTGGAGAACATCGAGCGCGTGCGCCAGCAGGATGCGGCCCGCAGCGCGCTGAGCGGTGCGGCGGTGCGTGATTCGCCTGGCCAAGGGGCGTAGGATAGCGGTCACTTGTTCTTGCAGAGAGAGAGAGCGATCATGGTCCGCACCTATCCGCGCTTACGGGGTTCGCGCCTGCTCGCCGTGACGGGGATCGCGCTGCTCATCGCAGGGCTTACGGCGGATCGGCCCCGAGCGCGGGCGGTGCAGCCCGAAGGCGGCCCCTCGCGCACCGCGGTGCGCTTGTTCGTGCCGTGGCTGGCGGATGGCCGGCTTAACCCGGCGCTCACGGTGCGCGCGCGGCTGACCCTGGAGGGCAACCCCCTCACGCGGACCTCTTGCCAGTCTCATTCGCTCGCCACCATCGGACCGGATGCCTGGCGCTGCGTGACGGCGGACCCCTGCTTCGAGCCGCCCCTGGGGAGGGGTGACTACACCGTGGTGGCCTGCTCCAACGGCCCGTGGCTGAACGAGGTGGTGGTGCTGGACCTGCGCTACCCCGTGCCGGATCCACAGGCGTGCCGGGAGATGGCGGGCTGCCGGCCGCCGCCGGACCTGAGCCGACCGCCCTGGGCGCTGGAGCTGGCGAACGGTGCGCGCTGTACCCCGTTGCTGGGTGCTTCCTGGTTTGTGGCCGGCCTGCGCGCCAACTGGGCCTGCGCCACAGCGGACGACCAGGGACACGGTGTGGTCATCGGCGACCTCGATCGCGGCCGTGATCGGTGGCGTGCCTTCTACCTGCCCGAGGACGGCTACGTCGCGGAGCAGGTGGACGTGCTCGTCGCCTGGTACTGACCCGATTGACCGGTGATCTCGCCGGGGTGCGGCGGTGATGGTACCTTGTTCGAGCCTAAAGGCCTTCGAGCCTAAAGGCCGTTAGATAGAGCCAGAGGCCGTGATGCATGGACCCGCTCGCGGCGCGACGTGGCGGGCAGCGCGCCACAGGGGCCGCCATCCGTCGCGCGCTCCCGGACCTGAAGGCGCTCGGTCACCGCGATTACCGGTTGCTGTGGAGCGGTCAGCTCGTGATGAACGCGCTGATGCCGCTGCAGTTCGTCACCGGCCTGCTCTGGCTCCAGGCCGCGGCCCCTGAGCACCTGCGCCTGCTGCTGGCCGGCCTGCTCGGCGCGACGCGTGGGGGCGCCATGCTGTTGATGGGCTTGGTCGGTGGGGCGCTGGCCGATCGCCTGGACCGCCGTCACCTGCTGATCACCACGCAAACCGTCGCCCTGACGGCGAACGCGCTGATTGCCCTGTTGCTGTTGTCCGGCGGGCTCGGCGGCATCAGCCTGGCGGCGTTCTTGCTGCTCAGCTTTGTGGCCGGTGGGGCGATGGCGGTGGATATGCCCACCCGCCAGGCACTCGTCACCGAGCTGGTGCCGCGCGAGCACTTGGCCAACGCCATCGCCCTGGACGCGGTGGCCATGCAGGTGTCGCTGCCGGCGTCGCTGGTGGCGTCCGGCCTGCTGATCGATGGGCTCGGCTTCGGCGGGGCGTACGCCTGCGGGCTGGTGGGCCATGTCGCCGTGCTCCTGGCGCTAACGCGACTGCGCCCCCACGCGGTACGCCGGCCGGTGGCCGGACAGACGTCGTTCCTACGTTCGGTTCGCGATGGCATCGCCTTTGTCCGCCGAACGCCCACGGTCCTGTGGGTGTTGGTCCTGCTGGTGGTCGTCATGGCTTTGGGATTCCCGCCCGTGGCCAGCATGGGGCCGGTGTGGGTGACACGGGTGCTTGGCCTCTCCCCGGCGCAGTTTGGCTGGTTTGCCGCCACGTGGGGCCTGGGTGCGCTGGCAGCGTCGCTGATCATGACGACGGTCGGTCACTTTCCCCGCAAAGGCTGGCTGGTGGGGCTGGGTGCCATCGGCTTTGCGGCCTGTGTGGTGGGGTGGGGACACTCACGCTCGGTGCCGCTCAGCGCGGTGCTCAATTTCAGTTTGGGCGCGTTGCTCTCGGTTACGCAGATCGCGGCGCGGGCGCTGGTGCAGCGGATCGTGCCGCACACCATGCAGGGCCGGGTGATGAGCCTGTTCATGCTCAACATGGCCGTCGCCCAGCTGATGACGGCGCCGGTGGGCGCCCTTGCCCAGGTGCTGACGTTTGAGCTGGTGGTGCCGGTGCTCGGCTGGATCAGCCTCGGCCTGGCGGTGGGGATCGTGCTCATGCGCGCCGACATCCGCCGCGCCGGCACGGCTGGCGCGGTCCTGTGACCCGGCACGTTCGGTGTCATGCCCATCGTGCACGTCAACGGCATCGACCTCTACTACGAGCAGCACGGCGCCGGCTCTGATGTGCTGCTGATCATGGGGCTGGGGGCACACGCGGGCGACTGGGCGCGGCAGGTGCCGGCCCTGGCCCGCCACTTCCGCGTCACCGTGTTCGACAACCGCGGCTGCGGCCGCTCCTCGGCGCCGGACGAGCCGTACAGTATCCGCCAGATGGCCGACGACGCCGTGGCCCTGATGGACGCCCTTGACATGGCCCGTGCCCACGTGGTGGGTTCCTCCATGGGCGGTGAGATCGCGCAGGAGCTGGCCATCAGCTACCCGGAGCGGGTGGATCGTCTCGTGCTGATCGCGACCAGCGCGGGTGGGTACTGGGCGCGCATCATTCCAGCGGACCGACGGGCGGTCGGCCTGCCGCGCATCGTCCCAGGCCTGCGCGAGCTGGCACGGCAGCTCCGCCGGCGGCTGCAAGCAGTGGGCGCGCGCCGGGCCGGGCCGGCGTGGCAACCGCCCGCGCCACCGCCGCCACCGGCGCACGGCCTGCGCCGCCAGCGGGAGGCCACGGCCGCCTTCGACGCGCACGGCCGGCTGTCTCGGATCTCCGCGCCCACGCTCGTGATAGCCGGCGCGCGCGACCGAGAAGTCCCCCTAGCGGCGGCCGAGGAGCTGGCGCGCGGCATCCCGGGCGCCCGCCTGGTAGTGCTGCGCGGCGCCGGCCACCTCATGCACTACGAGCGGGCCGACGAGGTCAACCGGCTCCTCTTGGACTTCCTGCGCGCTTCGGGGGGCGGTGGCGCGGGCGCTCCCTGACGTTCGCCTGGTCATGGCAGCGCCCCGGCCGGGTTCCCTCCCGGGCATGGCCCGGTGTGGGCGCGTCAGCGCGCTTGGTAGCGTGGCGCGCGCTTTTCGGCAAAGGCACGCGGCCCTTCGACGGCGTCCTCGGTGAGCAGGAGGTCGCGGAGCAGCCGTAGCTCGAGGTCCAGGCCCTCCTCCAGCGGCAGGTCCCACCCCTGGATCACGGCTTGCTTGGCGGCGCGCAGCGCCAGCGGACCGTTGGCGAGCAGCGCCTCGGCGGTGCGATACGCCTCCGTCATCACCTCACTCGGCGGCACCACCTTGTGTACCAGCCCCAGGCGCAGCGCCTCCTGGGCGTCGACCTGGCGGCCGGTGAGGATGATCTCCATCGCCGCCGACAGGCCAATGGCGCGCGGCAGCCGCTGGGTGCCGCCGGCGCCGGGGATGATCGCCCAGCGCACCTCCGGTTGGCCGAATCGCGCCGTCTCTGCGGCGATGCGGATGTCGCAGGCCAGTGCCAGCTCGGTGCCGCCGGCCAAGGCGAAGCCGTTGATCGCGGCGATGATCGGCTTCCAGGTGACAAAGCCGCGCGTGATGCCGCCGAAGTTGAACTCCTGCAGCTCGCCCCGGCGCGCCTGCTCGGTGAGCGCCGGGATGAGCGCCTTGAGGTCGGCGCCGGCGCAGAAGGCGCGGTCGCCGGCGCCGGTGAGGATGCCGACCCACACCTCGGGGTCGTCGCGGAAGTCGGCCCATGCCTCCACCAGCTCAGCGTTGGTGGTGGGGTCGATGGCGTTAAGGGCCTCCGGCCGGTTGATGGTGATGGTAGCGATACGGCCCGACTTTTCGTACCGGATGGGCATGGTGCGCTCCGTGCAAGGGGTTGAGGCATCGCCGCGAAGCGTGCCCTGTCCCGCATCATAGCCCATCGCGGTTGACACGGCGCGCCGGGTCTGGGAGAACGTCAGCGAACCCCGTGCGGGACCCCGCATCCGGGCCAGATGGAGGCAGCGATGACGACCACGCAGGCGCCTGGCTGGCGCACGTATTACCAGGAGCGGTTGGTAAGCGCCCCCGACGCCGCCGCGCGGGTGCGCTCTGGCGACCACATCTACATCCCCGTCGGACAGGCGCCGCACGCCGTCATCCGGGCGCTTCTGGCACGGCGCGATGAGCTGGAGAACGTGACGGTCACCTGCCTGCCGGCGGCCGACTACGGCTGGTTGACGCCGGAGTTCGCGGGCCGGATCAATGTCAACGTGTTGTACGCCAATGCCTTTACCCGGACGGCGCTAGAGCAGCGCCTGGCGGACTACACCCCGTTCATGATCTACGGGCAGCACAAGGCGCTGGACGAAGGCCGGGAGGGGGCGCGGCCCATCGACCTCACGATCATCCACGTCACCCCGCCCAACGAGCACGGCTACGTGTGCCTCGGCCACGCCGTGTGGGACGCCAAGACCACGGTCCGCCGGGCGCGGATGACCGTGGCCGTGGTCAATGAGCACCTGCCGCGCACGTACGGCGACTCCTGGCTGCATGTGTCGGAGATCGACCTGTTCGTCGAAGACCACACGCCCCTGCCGGACACCACCAGCCGCACCTACCCGCCGCCGGAGCCGTGGGACGCCGCCATCGCCGGCTACGTCGGCTCCCTGGTCCGCGATGGCGACACGATCCAGATCGGTATCGGCTCGACGACGGGCAACCTGCTGCGCCTGGGCGCGCTGGATGACAAGCACGACCTGGGATACTTCGGTGAGCTGACGGTGCCCGGCACGATTGACCTGGTGAAAAAGGGCGTCATTACCGGTCGGCGCATGACTACGCACCCGGACCGCTTCATCGCCTCCACCGCCGGTAACAGTGCCGAGGACCGCGCCTTCATCCATGACAACCCGTTCTTTGAGTTTTACGCGGTCGATTACGTGCTTGACCCGCGCGTCATCGCTCGCAACGACAACTTTGTGGCGATCAACAACGCGCTGGCCATCGATCTCACCGGTCAGATCGCAGCCTCTACCCTCGGGCCGCGGGTTTACTCCGGAACGGGTGGACAGCTCTCGTTTGCGCTGGGCGCGTTCCTGTCGCGCGGTGGTCGCTACGTCTGCGTGCTGCCGTCGACGGCGCGTAACGGTACCGTGTCGCGCATCGTGCCGCAGTTTGAGGCGGGGCAGGTGGTGACCGTGCCCCGTGAGCTGGCGGACACGGTGGTGACGGAGTACGGCATCGCCCATCTGCTGAACCGATCCGTGCGGGAGCGGGCAGAGGCACTAATCGCGATCGCCCACCCCGACTTTCGCACCGAGCTGCGCGCGGCGGCACGGCGGTTGTTCTGGCCGTAGGCGTTCATGACCGGACGCGCCGACCGCTCGGGCGGCCACCCCCGGCCGGAGCGCCGCGCTCGGCGCAGGCGGCGAGGATCTCGTCCCGCACCCGATGGGGCATGAGCACACCGCCCACGTGCAACGGCGTGGGCACCCCGGCTAGGGTGAGGTACAGGTTGCCCTCCCCATTGGTCGAGCCCGAGCCGCTGTCGCGGAGCTGCACGGCTGTGATCTCCTCCAGTGGTAGGACGCGCGGCAGGTTCCCGAACGCACCGCCGGTGACGATCACGCGTCGATTGGTGACCACCAGGGCCCGGTCCTCGCGCGGGTTGTACAGGAACACGGCCCGGTAGCGGACCTGCTCGCCCTCCAGGAAGGGGATGTTGAAGGGCAGGCCGCTTGCGTTGCCCGATGGGTCGTGGCGCTTGGCCCCTTGGGGATCGGTAGGGGTGACCTCTTCACTTGCCGGGGCTGGCGGGGGACCGGCGGGCGGTGAACTGACATCCGCCGAGCGTGGCGCTGGCGGCTGCAACGGTACCAGCGTGGCGCGCTCCACGAAGCCACGCCGGCCGTCCGCGGTCTCGGCGTGCACGAAGCCCCATTGCTGGCTGAGCACGGTCACCACCGTGCCCGGCGCCAGGCGCTGGATCAGCCGAGCGGCGGCGAACGGCCGGTCGAGCATGGCGGCGCCACCGGCGACGACTTGCAACTGCTCGGGCACGGCAGCCGCAGGGCCTGGCGGGCTCGCGGCCGGCTCGCGCGCCACCGGCACGCCGCAGGCATGGCAGGTGCGGGCGGAAAGCGGCAGCAGCTCGCCGCACGCATGGCATCGCATGGCCATGCACCTCCAGGCCAGTATCCAACGGGCCTTGCCCCAGCGGCGGGAAAGGCCTCCCTACTCGATCATCGGCACACCGGGGTGGCGGTAGCAGGGGGGCGGTCTGGACGTGATCCGGGCGGTTGGTCACGCGGGCAGCGCTCGGTAGAGTGGAGACAGCCCCGACGGGAGGGTGACCGGGTGCAGTTGCAGTACATCCCCGCGGAGGAACGGTTCTACGTCCGGTTCACGGAGGAGGCGGCCGCCCAGTATCCCTCGGGCTGCTTCTCCACGGTGGCCAACTACCCGGTGTATGCCATCCGGCTGCGCGCCAGCGGCACCGAGGACGTGACCGAGTTCTTCATCCCCGCCAGCGACGGCACCTTCTACTGGGTGGACGCACGCCAAACGCGCCTGGCTCGGCGCTAAGCGGGCTCCAGCGCCGGTGGCCGGCCCTCGCCCACGAACGGGTAGCGCTCGCGGGAGCCGATCCGCTGCCGCGCGCGCACAACGATGTCCACCTCGACGCCGTCGCGGGTGCGCAGGCGGTAGCGGCCGCTCACCAGCCGCTTGTTGGGCTCTACGTCGGTGAGCAGCCCTGCCCAGCGCCCTTGGTCCAGACGCTCCGTCAGCTCACAAGTGGCGCTCGTCACAAAGCGCCCTTCCAGGTCCAAGACGTCGACCGGGGTCATAGCTTGGTCGCTGCCAGGTGGGCTCGAGCGGCCCGCCCACCAGGGCAGGCCCGCACGCAGGTTTCAGTACCACACCGGCCGTGACTTAATCCAGTGCCGGAACCGCGTCTATCCGGCGTTGACGCCATCCGAACCCATGTTCTATGCTGGGCCAGAATCGAACAAGTGTTCGGTGATGAGGAAACAGGAGGCACGGTAATGCCGATCGGTGTGGTGCTGATAGCGCTCTGGTGGGCGGCGGTGGTGCTGTACCTGGTCTGGCAGTTCGCCACCGATGCCCTGGCGGCGCCCGTTCCAGACGAAGTCGTGGCGGTGGCCCCGGTCGAGGATGGGCGGCTCGCGGACGCGGTGACGTGCGTCCGGCCGGCGGGTACGGTGTCCGGCGCCGGTATCGCCGGGTGACGGAGCGCGGCTGCGAGCCCGGCCCCGGGAGGGGATACGATGGCGATGTGCTGCCTCCCGCAGCAGGAGGGGCGCATGCGGTGGTCCTGGCCGGACGGCAGCCCGGCGCCGGTCATCCTCCACGCCGACCTGGACGCCTTCTTCGCCGCCGTTGAGCAACGCGACCGGCCGGAGTTGCGCGGGCGGCCGGTGCTGGTGGGCGGCGCGCCGGAGGAGCGCGGGGTGGTGGCCGCCGCCTCGTATGAGGCGCGCCGATACGGCGCTCGCTCCGCGATGCCGATGCGCACCGCCCTGCGCCTCTGCCCGCCGGGCACGGTACGCCTGCCACCCCGCTTCGACCGTTACCGTGAGGTCTCGCGCCGGGTGATGGCCATCTTCCGCGCGCACACGCCCTTGGTGGAGCCGCTCTCTCTGGACGAGGCCTACCTCGACCTCACCGAGCCCCTCGCCCGGCCGGGGGCGCTCGACCCGGAACGGGCGGCGCGGGCGCTCAAGGCCGAGGTGCGGACCGCGGTCGGGCTCACGGTCTCCATCGGCGTGGCGACGTCGAAGTCCGTGGCCAAGATCGCCTCGGACCTGCGCAAACCGGACGGCCTGGTGGTGGTGCCGCCGGGCGAGGAGCGCGCCTTCCTTTCCCCGTTGCCCGTGGCGCGGCTCTGGGGCGTGGGCCCGCGGCTGGAGGAGCGCCTGCGCCGGCTGGGCGCCGCTACCATCGGCGACCTGGCCGCCCTGGAGCGGCGCTGGCTGGAGCGGCAGTTCGGTAAGTGGGGCGGCTTGCTGCATGACCTGGCCAACGGCATCGACCACCGGCCGGTGACGCCCGAACGGGCGATCAAATCCGTCGGCCGGGAGACCACCTTCCCGCACGACGTGAGCGACCCGGCTGCCCTGCACGCCACGTTGCGCCGCCTGGCCGAGCAGGTGGCCGAGCGCCTGCAGCGCCACGGCCTGCGCGGCCGCACCGTGACCCTCAAGCTGCGCTCCTATGATTTTCGCACCCTCACCCGCCAGACCAGCTTGTCCCTGCCCACCGACCGGGCCGAGGAGATCGCCGCCGTGGCCGAACGCCTGCTCGCTACCGAGCTGGCGCCGGGCGGACGCTACCGCCTGGTGGGCGTGTCCGTTTCCGGTTTCCGACCGGCGGTGCAGCTCCCCCTACCGCTGTTTGCTCCCTAGGTCTCCGGCCTCGTGCCGGAGTGCCGTCCCAATCGGTGACCTTCGTCGTTTTGCAATGGCGCGGTGCCGAATTGCCAGGGCGCTGGTACACGAATCCGATCCTCACGCGCGTTGTGATCGTCAGTGGGGGCCTGTCCGATGGAGCGCCCGCCGACCGGTGGGCAGGGAGGAGCAAACGACATGGTGAACCAGCGAGCAGGGAGCGCCGTCGCGGCGGCGGCCTTGACGGAGTTGCGCACGCAGGTGCGCGGTGTGCTCGCCCCCGGGGATGACGGCTACGAGGCGGCCCGCCGCATTTGGAACGGGATGATCGACCGGCGCCCGGCCGTGATCGCCCGGTGCGCGGGCGTGGCCGACGTCATGGCCGCCGTGCGCTTCGCGCGGGAGGAAGGGTTGCCCATCGCCGTGCGCGGTGGTGGGCATGGCGTCGCCGGCCGCGCCGTCTGCGATGACGGCATCGTGATCGACCTGTCGCCCATGAAGGGCATCTGGGTGGACCCGGCCGCGCGCACGGCCCGCGCCCAGGCCGGGGTCCTGTGGGGCGAGTTCGACCGGGAGACGCAGGCCTTCGGCCTGGCCACCACCGGCGGCGTGGTCTCCACCACCGGTATCGCCGGGCTCACCCTGGCCGGCGGCTTCGGCTGGCTGATGCGGAAGCACGGCCTCACCATCGACAACCTGCGCTCCGTCGATCTCGTCACCGCGGACGGCGAGCTGCTGCGCAACAGCGAGCGTGAACACCCCGACCTGTTCTGGGGAGTGCGCGGCGCCGGCGCCAATTTCGGTATCGTTACCTCGTTCGACTACCAGTTGCACCCGCTTGGGCCGACGGTGATCGGGGGGATGGTGCTCCACCCGTTCGAGCAGGCCGGGACGGTGCTGCGCTTCTACCGGGAATTCACGGCCGGCGCCCCGGACGAGCTGACCACCTACGCCGGCCTGCTGACCTCACCTGAAGGGGCAAAGCTGGCCGCGATCGTCGTCTGTTATGCCGGTCCGCTGGCGGCGGGTGAGGTGGCCGTGCGGCCGATTCGGTCCTTCGGCACGCCGGTGGCGGACCTGATCGGGCCGATCCCATACGTCGCGCAGCAGATGCTGTTCAACGCGGCCTTCCCCACCGGCCGGCACTACTACGAGAAGTCGTGTTTCTTGCGCGAGCTGAGCGACGCGGCCATCGACACGCTGGTGGACGGGTTTGCCCGGGTGCCGTCGCCGCACTCGCAGGTGATCATAGAACAGCACGGCGGCGCCATCCGCCGCGTGCCGGAGGACGGCACGGCGTTCCCACACCGGGCGCCGGAGTACAACCTCATCCTGCCGGCCTCCTGGACCGACCCGGCCGACACGGCAGTGAACGTGCAGTGGGCGCGCGAGCTGTACACCGCCATGCAGCCCTTCGCCACCGACGGCTACTACATCAACTACATGGCGGACGTCGAGAGCGAGGAGCGCGCCCGCGCGGCCTACGGCGACAACTACGCCCGCCTGGCCGCCCTCAAAGCCACGTACGACCCCGCCAACCTCTTCCGCCTCAACCACAACATCCCACCCGTTTGACCCTGGCACGATTCGAGCGATCGGCCACCCGCGCGTGGGTGGCCGATCGCGTCCCGGCCAAGCGCTTGACGTCACGGCGGCGGCGGGGCATGCTGCCGACCGGCGACGCGCGGCGGGCGCGCCGCACATCCCGCGCCTGGAGGCCCGCATGACGGCGGAGCGCACCGTGCCCACCCGTGAGGAGATCCTGTCCTACATAGCCAGCCGTCGGAACTGGAGCCGCTGGGGCGCCGATGACCAGCGCGGCGCCATTAACCTGATCACCCCGGAGAAGCGGGTCGCCGCCGCGCGTCTGGTGCGAAGCGGACGCACGGTCTCGCTCTCCCGCGAGCTGGCGAAGACGCCGGGGCCAGGCAACCCCAACCCGGCCCAGCACTTCATGCGCTGGTTCAGCCGCGGCAGCGGCGGCGCCGTGATCGATTACTACGGCCTCATCTACCACGGCTGGACCACCACGCACATCGACGCGCTGTGCCACGTGTGGGACGAGCACGGCATGTGGGGCGGGCGCGACCCGCAGGCCGTGCTCACCACGCAGGGCACTACCTGGGGCGACGTGGACCAGTGGCGGGAGGGGATCATCACGCGGGGGGTGCTGCTGGACGTGCCGCGCTTCCGCGGCGAGCCGCACGTGACGCTGGAGCGGCCGGTGCACGGCTGGGAGCTGGAAGAGATCGCCCGCACCCAGGGCGTGCGCGTGGAGCCGGGCGACGCCCTGCTGGTGTACACCGGCCGCGAGTCCTGGCAGCGCGCCAACCCGCAGTGGTCCGGCTACCAGCCGCCCAGCCCGGGTCTACACGCCTCCTGCCTGCGCTTCATCCGCGAGCACGACGTGGCCGTCCTGGGCTGGGACCTGATGGACGCCAGCCCAAATGAATATGGCCTGCCGTGGCCCGTGCACGCCGCGTTGTTTGCCTTTGGCGTGGCGTTGCTGGACAATGCGCTCCTGGAGCCGCTGGCGCTGGCCTGCGCTGAGGAAGGGCGGTACGAGTTCCTGCTCACCATCGCCCCGCTGCGCGTGCCGGGCGGTACCGGCTCGCCCGTCAACCCGATCGCCGTGTTCTAGCGCGCGGCTTCCTTGACTCCCCCGTGGCCCGGTGCTACGGTGGGGGCACGGGAAGGGTTATCCGTCCCCGGAAGGCTCCGGTGTGCCCGCGGTGGTGGAGGGAAAATGATGGTTCTGGCCGGGGTACTGGGATTGAGCGCGCAGGAGCTCTTGATCGTGCTCCTGATCATCATCGTGCTCTTTGGTGCCAGCCGCCTGGCCGGGATCGGCAGCGCGCTGGGCCAGAGCATCCGTGAGTTCCGCAAGGCGGCGCGCGACCCCGAGGAAGAGGAGCGCAAGCGCGCCGAGGAGGCGGGGCGGTCAACGCCAGCCGCGTCGACGGTGTCGCCACCCCCGCCCGGTGAGTACCGCCCGGGCGATTCCGTGGCCAGCTCAGGGACGACGGGTGCGGCCTCGCGCCCGCCGGAATACCCCGGCCGCTAACAGCGATTACCAGCGGAAAGCGGAAATAGGATCGGCGCCGCCTCACATGGCGGCGCCGTTGTGTTTGGGCCGTGCGGCTGGCGGCTCAACCCGCGGTGGCAGTGGCGCGTGGGTCTTCGATCACCACGTGATGGCCGAGGCGCAGCAGCTCGTGCACGGCGCGCATAGCGGCCAGCGCTTGGTCGGGTGTGGCGTAGCCGTGGAAGCGGACCAGTTCCGCCGCCCGCTGTCCGGTGGCTGCCGCCTGCGGCAGCGCACGCTTGATGTTGCGCAACAGCGTCCGCACGTGCTCGGCCGGGTGGAGCAGCTCCAGGTAGGCGTAGAGGAGGCTCCAGTAGGCCCAGGCTGGGGTGCCGGGCACGTTGGCGCCGGCGTGCGGCGCGCGCAGCATGGAGCGCACGCCGGCGTGGCGCTCGCGCTGCTCCCAGGAGGCATCGAGCCCCAGCGGCGCGATGCGCAGCTCCGCGGCCGCGCAGTGCACCAGCGCTTGCAATACCGCGGCCACCTCCTCCGCCGGCGAGTCTGCGCCCAGCTCCGGGCCAGCCGTGGCCAGCGGCCAGCCCTCCCGGCGTTGCAGCCCGTGCACCAGCTCGTGCGCCAGGGTGTGGCAGGTGGCCTCCGGCGGCAGGTCGGAGCGCACCGTGACCAGCGCCCGGCCCTCCTCGCGGTAGAACCCACCAAACTCCGGCCCCGACGCCCGCTCGCAGACCAGCGACAGGCCCTCGGCGGCGAACAACGCCTCCACCTCGCGGTAGAAGGCGGCGAGCGGCTCCGGCAGCTCCACGTCGAGCACCTTCATCCCGTCCCCTCACTCCGTGGTGTCCCAGGTCACGTCACCGTGTAGGTCGGGGCGGTGCGGCCGCGAGGCGAAGAGCCGATACTCCTCGCGCGAGCGGCCGATGGTGGTGGGGTCGCCGTGGCCAGGCCAGACCAGCACGTCATCCGGCAGGGGCAGCAGCCGCTCCACAATGGAGCGGATCTCGGTGCTGAGGTCCTCCGGCCGGGCGGTGCGGCCGGGTCCGCCGGGGAAGAGGGTGTCGCCGGTGAGCAGCACCTTGCCCAGCAGCAGGCAGATGCTGCCGGGCGTGTGGCCGGGGGTGTGAATCACCCGCAGGTGGGCTGAGCCCACGCGCAGCTCCTGGCCGTCGCGCAGGCGGGCGTCGATCCGCTCCGGCGGGATGTTGACCTCCGCCTCGTGCACGTACACGGGTGCGCCGGTGGCCGAGCGCACCAGGTCGTAGGACATCCAGTGGTCGGGATGCCAGTGCGTGGCCACGATGGAGGTCACACGAGCGTCGGCCAGGGCCTGGAGGATCTTCTCCCCCTCGGCCGGCATATCCACGATCAGGCTCTCGCGTGCGGCCGCGTCGCGCACGATGTAGGCGTTGTTCCCGTACGGCCCCAGCGGCCCCACGCGCACCACCTCGATATCACCCTCGCGGTACAGCTCCACCTCATCCCTCCGTTGAGCGGCTTGCCGGGGCCACGTGTGCCCCCGGTCGGACCTAGGAGCCCGTGCTGCGATTATAGGGCGATGTGTGGCGGTGCGCAGACGCGCAGAGGCGGCGTGCGCCTCATGGCACGCGCCGCCCTCGCCGGGAGGGGCCGCCGACCGGGCAAGCCGGTAGGGAGCGGGCGGCCCTTCCCCTTGCCCGGTCAGCCCCTTACGGGGTGCCGGTTGGCCCCTGTCGGGAACCGGGCCGATGCACCCGGTCGACCCGCTGCTCGATGCGTGCCCGCACATCGGCCAGGCGCTGGTCGGCCTGCTGCTGGGTGAGTCGCCCGGCCTGCACCGCCTCGTTCAGCCGCTGCTGGGCGTTGCTTACGAGGAACTGGATGAGCTGGTCGCGGCTCTTGCCGTGCGCCTGCGCCACCTGTGCCAGGCTCTGCCCGTTCAGCTCCGCGCGCAGTTGCTCTGGCGTAATGCCCAGAAACTGGGCGATGTCGGCGTGTGCGGCCATCGGCCCCGGACCGCCGCGGCCTCGGCCGGGGCCGAAGCCGAACGGACCGAGGTCACCGGCGTTGATGCGGTCCTTGATCGCCTGCGCCTGCTGGGCGGTGAGCTCGCCGCGGGCGACGGCGGCATCCACCTCTTGCAGCGCCGTCTGCCTGATGGCATCGCGCAGGCGCTCCGGGGTAACGCCCAGGTTCTGCGCCAGGCGGTTGAGGAATTCATCCATGCGCTGGGCGCGCGGTTGCGCGGCCGGCGGCGCGGGGGGCTGCTGGGCGTGCACGGCGGCCACGGTGGCGCCGCCGAGACCGGCCAGAGTGAGAACCCCGGCGGCGACCAGTGCCCGCAGCCGGTGCGCGGTAGTCCATGCCATCATGCTCGAACCTCCGTGGTGATGTGAGCGCCGTCCCGGGCCGGGCGCTCTGGTTCGAGCGTAGGGGGTGGGATGGGTGCCAGGTGTTAAGGCGCGGCTAAGGTTGCGGGCGATGCCTCTCTGGTCAGTCCAAGGGCACGGCGACGCGGTGCTCGACGGTCTCATCCGGCGCCCGCCGCGGCTCGTGCGTGCGGCGCAGGGGGATCTCGCGCAGCAGGAAGGAGCAGGCCAGGCCGCAAAGCACAATCAGGGCGCCGATCAGGAACACATGGCTGAGGGCGTTGCCCAGCGCCACCCGCGTGGAGGCCGCTGCCCGCAGGAACAGCTCTGACCCGTCCGTGCCCAGGGCGAGAAAGCCCTGGCGCACCTGGGCGAAGCGCTCCGGGTTGAGCAAGGTCTGCGGGTCGTGCAACTGCGCCACCAGCTCGGCGGGGACTTGCTGGGTGACATCCGCTGGAAGGCCGCGGGCGAGCTCGGGGCGCAGGCGGTTGGTGAGCACCGTGCCCAGCAGTGCGACCCCCACCGTGCCGCCCAGGGAGCGGAAGAACTGGAGGGCGGCGGTGGCCACACCCAGCATGGAGTACGGCACCGCGTTCTGCGCGGCCACGTTGAACGTGGGCATCGTCATGCCCATGCCGGTGCCGATGATCACCATGTTGCGGGCGACCTCGGCGCGGCTGGTGTGGGTGCCCATGCGCGAGAGGAGCACGAGCCCCACCAGCGCCACGGCGATGCCGCCGATGGCCATCACCCGGTACCGACCGGTGCGGGACACGATCTGGCCGGCGACATTGCTCATCACCACCATGCCCAGCATCATCGGGACCGTCACCACGCCGGAGGCGGTGGCGGAGCCGGCCGTCACGCCCTGCACGAATAGGGGCACGAACACCGTCACCCCGAACATGCCCACGCCCACGACGAACACCACCAGCAGGCAGACGCTGACGATGCGGTTGCGGAACAGGGCCAGCGGCAGCAGCGGCTCCTGGGCGCGTGCCTCGGCCAGCACGAAGAGAACGGTCATGACGGCGGCGGTGGCCAGCAGGCCCACAATTTGGGGCGAGCGCCAGGGCAGCTCGTTGCCGCCCCACACTAGGGCGAGCAGCAGCGGCACCACCCCGGCCGTGAGGGTGACTACTCCGGCCCAGTCCACGGGCCGCCGCACGCCGCCTGCGCGCCGGCCGGGCAGGGCCACCCACAGGACCGGCAGCGCCACCAGTCCCACCGGAACGTTGACGTAAAATACCCAGCGCCAGTTGAGGTGGTCGGTGATGGTGCCGCCGATGGTGGGCCCGCACACGCTGGCCAGGCCGAACACGGCCGCAAACAGGCCCTGGTACTTGGCCCGCTCGGCCGGTGGGAAGAAATCACCGATGATGGCGAAGGCGTTGGCCATGATCATGCCGGCGCCCAGGCCTTGCACGCCGCGAAACACGATGAGCTGGAGCATGCTCTGCGACAGCCCGGCCAGCATCGAGGCGAGCATGAAGAAGCCGATACCGGCCATGAAGAACAGCTTACGCCCGTACAGGTCGCCGAGCTTACCCACGATCGGCACCGAGGTGGTGGAGGTCAGCATGTAGGCGGTAAACACCCACGAGAAGAGCGACAGGCCGCCAAGTTGGGCCACGATGCGCGGCATGGCCGTGCTGACCACGGTCTGGTCGACGGCCGACACGAACAGGCCGAGCATCACGCTGCCCATGATGACGGCCTTTCGCTTACCGCTGGCCTGCTGGAACGCGATCTTGCTGACACCACCGCTGGGATACCGCCCCAGTATACGCCGTACACGGAGGAGGTGTCGTGACACCTCGGATCGTTCCCTGGACCGGTCTGACGATCGGGGGACCACGGGCAGGGGTGAAGCGATCACCTTACCCCTTGGGGCGGAACACGATCCGGGGGGCAGGCGCCAGCCGAGACTGGGGCGTAGCCACCGGCGGCGCCGCGGCCGGCTGCTCCGTCAGGGTGTGGCTGAGAAGGGCGCGCAGCGTCGCCAGCAGGGCGCGCAGCCAGGCTAACGGATGCAGCCGCTCCACGCTGAAGCGGTGGCCGGAGCGCCGGTGGGCACGGGCGTGCTCGCGTTGGGCGCGTGCCAGCCCCTCGTACACGGCGGTCAGGTGGCGGGCGCGCTCCAACCGCTCGTGCAGGGCAGGGTCGATGTAGGCGCCCGCCGCCTGCGCCTGGGCGATCGCCTCCTCGGCGGCGCGCACCTCCTCGCGCGCTAGCCAGGCTTCGCGCGTGCGCTCGGGCAGGGACAGGGCCGAGGTGTCGATGCGCACGAACAGGCGGCTGATGTCCTGGATCTCCTTCAGCCGCTCCGCGTAGTCGCGCAACATCCGCCCCTCGCGGCCGCCCTGTAGGTGCAGCGTGTTGATGGTCACCCCGGGCGGGAGCAGGGGCAGCTGCACCGGGTTTTCACAGTCGGAGATGAGCAGGATCTCGGTCTGCGCCTTGGCGAAGGGGTTCAAGCCCAGCTCCTCGCGGCGGATCTCGCGCATCGTCACGTCCAGCGCCTCGGCCAGGTTGGTGGTGCCGTAATAGCCTTCGGACAGGATCCGCCGGGCGATGGCCGCGAACTGCTCCGGCGTCCGAGCGCGCAGGCGGGCGTGCACGCGGTTGGCGAAGCTGCGGTCCGACACCTCGGCGCCCTCCTCCTGCGCCTTAACCAGGTAGGCGAGGGCCACGGCCTTGGCGAAGATGCCCTTGTTGCCGTCGCGCATCGAGTTGGAGGTGTCACGCAGCACCAGCACCTTCTGGCGGCGCTGCCGCTCCGGCCGGCGTGGCACCAGCACCTCCTCCACCACCTCCTGCTCGCGCTCGAAGGCCTCCACCTGCTCCTCCGGCTCACGCACCAGCACGTCATGGCTGTAGACGCGGTAGAGGAACAGGCGCGGATCGATGAACTGCCACATGCGCTGATTGATCACCACCCGCGGCAGCTCGGAGAGGGATTCGATCGGTCTCACCTCGGGGTGGTCGGGCAGCACCTCGAACACGGTGGTGCGCTTGCGTCGTACCGTGCGCCGCTCGTAGCTCACCTGCTCGGCACGGGTGAGGAGCGCCGCGAGCTGGGGCGGCAGGGTGATGCCGGGGATGGGCCGGCCGTCGAGCAGGTTCCGGGCGATATCGAGGATCAGCAGCCACTGCGGCGGGACCGCCGCGACGGTCTCGCGCAGGAGGTCGAGGATGCCCCAGGAGCGGTAGAGGTCATCGAGTGACAGGGGCTGGGCAGGCGCGAACGGCTCGCTGGACATCGCATCACCCCTGGTGTGGGCCGATCAGGGCGATCACCTCGCGCTTGAGCTCCTCAATCTCCGGCTTGGTGGGACGGATATGCGCCAGCGCCTCCAGGCACGTCGCCTCGGAGACGTCCTCCCAGGTGGGGTGGCGGAGGAGGGTGAGCACCCGGTTGCGCACGCCGCCGGCCAGCACCTTGAACTCGTAGCGGACCCCCTGTCGGTAGGCCTGGTAGATATCGGCGATGTGGAGGATGTCCTCGATGTCGTGGAAATCGTCCTGGCTGTAATAGCGCAGGGCCTCGTGCAGCGCCTGGCGGAAGATGCGCTCACCGGGAGACTGCTCACGCCGGTCACCGGCGATCGTGGTGATGGCGAACCGGGCCGCCGGCAGGTCCTCGATGGTGACCTCGAAGCGGTGGTGGAGCAGGGCGGAGGCCTTGAGGGCGTCGGCGGCCTTGGCCGCCGTGCGCGAAGAGATGTAGATCAGCCGATCGTCGATGACCTCGCCCTGCTGCGCCTTCTGGCGCGCCAGCCGCGCCGTGCGGCGGATCACGTCGTCCTTGAGGAAGGAGACCCAGTACGGCAGGTGGACGTGGTACTCCGGGTCCAGGCCGAGCACGATGGCGGCGATACGCCTGGGGATGGCCAGGGGCAGCTTGGCCTCTTGCGGCACGGACGGGACCGGGCGCCCATGCACCTGATCGATGCGGATGGCGGCGTAGCGCGAGTCCTCGTCGGCCAGCGTGGCCTGGTAGACGAAGCGGTCGCGCACCGCGAGGAAGCGGTCGGTGGCGATGAGGAAGTTGGCGGCGGCGATGGCGGTGTGCAGGCGGGCGTGCTCGATCTCGGTGCCGTTGCGGAAGATGCCCTCGTTGAGGATGCCCAGCATCACGTCCCAGGTGCCGCGCTGGGCACGGGTGAACTCGTCCAAAAACGCCCAGTCGGCCGTGACCAGCGTGCCCTCGGTGCGGCGGTGGACGATACCTTGGCTGAACTTGTCCGCCTCGATGCCGCCGACCACCTCCTCTTCCAAGGTGCCGTCGGTGAAGCCCTTCTCGTACACTGCCCCTTCGAGCTGGGCGAACAGGGTGCGGGCAAACAGCGACTTGGCCTTGCCCGGCTTGGAGTGGATGAGCAGGTGCTCGTGGGTGGCCACGGCCAGAGCGGCGGCCTCGGCCAGCGGCTCGCGGCTGATGACGACCTGGCCCACGCGCCGGAACGGCTGCTTGAACGCCTCGATCGCCTCGTGCAGGTCACGCGCGGCGCGCGGGGAGGGTGGCTGCCAGTCGGGGTACTCCTGCAGCAGGCCGCGCGGCGTGACGGCGTGATCGGGGCGTGGTCCGCGCTCGGGCGCACGGGTGAGCTGCGCCGGGCGCGGGTAGGTCGCGTCCAGCGCGATGTGGGCGGAAGGATGGGTCGGGCGAGGCTCGGCGGTCATCGCACCACCCCCGCCGTGGTCACCCGGCGCCCCCGGCCGCATCCCGGCGCCGGTGGCTGCGGACCTGGGGATAACGCCCGGTCCTGTCAGGATATTCCGGACGGCGCGCTGTCAGGAAAACCATGACCGGGTGCGCCGAATACTACAGTATCAGATTTCGGGCAGGCAAGGTGCCATCAGCCCCGCTGCCTGTTTTGCCGCCCGGGAACCTGCCCGTTTGCCGGTTGACGGCCCGCACGGACCATCCGCGGCCGCCAGCCTCGGCATTTCCACACCAGATCTGTCGCAGGCTCAACCGCTCTTCAACAGGGATTAGGGCTATCGTGTGCCCATTGGGCACGCGAGGAGCGCCCGGTGGGAGGCAGTGCCACGCTGAGGGAGGGCTCGGGCAAAGTCCCGAACAGACGCCCACGCAGTGCCGCCCGTAGGCGGCCAAGGAGGAGATCGTATGTCCCTTCTTCGAGTCTTGATCGCGAGCGCCATGGTGGTTGGAATGACGCTGCTTGGTGGTATCGCTGTCCCCCGCGCTGGACAGGCCGGTGAGGTACCGTTTGGCTGCGCCGCGGCCCTGCCCCTGCCCCCGCCCAGCAATCCCGAGAAGGCGACGCTCTGCCATTTCACCGGCTCAAGCTCCAACCCCTTCATCATCAACGAGGTATCGAACAGCGCGGTGGTCTCGCATCAGAGCCACCACGGCGATTGTGCCCGGTCGCCGGGTCTCTTCCCAAGTGCGCCCGATAACACGGTGTGCTTCTGAGGTGAGCTGGGTTCGCCAGGGCTGAAAGCGATGTGAACAACGGGTAAGTCGCCTCCACCGGAGTCGCGCCGAGGTAGGCGCCCTTGCTCTCTCCGCTATCGGTGGCTCGGTTGTCGCGATGCCGCCCTCCAGCCGAAGGGCGGCATCGCCCGCCCGGCCTGGCCGTGCAGCCGAGCCAGAGGAGGTAAACATGCTGGCACCGGACGGTCGACCGCGGTGGATCGGGTTGGTGGGCCTCTGCCTGCTTGTCGCAGGGCTCGCTTTGGTGGCCGGAGCCGGGTGGGGGGCGCGGGTGGCCGGGCAAACGGCGGCCGCCGTCTATCCAGACCTACGCACGCTGGGCCCCTCGGACCTACGGTTCGATACCGTGGCGATGGCCGACGGACCGCACAGCGTCCTGCGGTTATCGAACACGGTGGCCAATCTCGGCCAAGGCCCGCTGGAGCTGGTGGGGGAGCTCCAACCCAACCAGACGGTGAAGGTCACACAGAATATCTACGGCGCCGACGGCAGGCTCGTCGCCCAGCACCTGGTGGGCTACTTTGAATACCATCCCGAGCACGGCCACTGGCACTATCGCGATTTCGCGTGGTATCAGCTCTACACCGCTACCAACGGCCAGCTCGGCCAGGCCCTGACCGAGAAGAAGGGCGTCAAGACCGGCTTCTGCCTGGTCGATACCGTGCGCGTGCAGCGGCTGAGTGGCACGCCGCGCTCGCCTGTCTACACCCAGTGCGGCATCAGCAGGCAGGGTATCTCTGTCGGTTGGGGGGATGTCTACCAATCCACACTGCCCGAGCAGTGGATTGACCTGGGGCTCGTCGTGCCCGGCCAGCCGCCACTACCCGACGGCGACTACGCGGTGGTGTCCACGGCCGACCCCTTTCACAAGCTGTGGGAGAGCAACACCGGCAACAACACCGGCGTGACGTTCTTCCGGGTGAAGGACGGGCGCATCCGGGCGCTGAAGTAACCACGCAGCGGGCTGTGGGAGCTTGCGCTTCCCCCGGCGGGTGCCCCCACCGGCGAAGCTGCCGTCGCGCCACGCTTCATATGTTCGCGGCTTCGGCCGCCCGGCGGTTGGCGCCGGCGAGCCCTGACCCCTCTCGTCTCGGGTACGCCCGCCCAGGCACAATAGGTGGTGGGCCAAGGCCGAGGTGCCGGCCACCGCGAGCCCGGGAGCGGTGCCGTGGCTGAGCAGTCGCGTGTGGTGCTGTACACGCACGACCGGTGAACGGCCTGTCGGGTAGTCCGTCGCTACCTGACCGAGCGGGGCGTTCGGTACGAGGTCCGTGATCTCAACCGCGACCCGGCGGCACGGGAGGAGTTCCTGCGCCGTGGCTTCCGCCTGCCGCCCGTGGTGGTGATCGACGACGTGGCGGTGGAGGGCTACCAGCCCGACCGCTTCGACCAGTTGCTGGGGCTGTGATGTGCGCGTCGACGCGGTGATCTTCGACCTGGGCAACGTGCTCGTGTTCCATGACAACGAGCTGCTCTACCGGCGTCTGGCGGAACGGGCCGGCGTTACGCCCGCGGCCGTGCGGCAGGCCCTGGCCGAGCCGGAGCTGTTCTTCGCCATCAACCGCGGCTGGCTGGACGCGGACGGCATCCGGCGCGCGGTGTGCCGCGCCATCGGCGCGGACCTGGCGGCGGACGAGTTTGCCGCCCTGTGGTGCTGCCACTTTCAGGTCCACCACGCCGTCCTGCCCCTGGTGGAGCGGCTGGTGGGGCGCGTGCGCCTGCTGCTCCTGTCCAACACCAATGTGCTGCACACCGCCTACTTGCGGCCACGCCTGCCCCTCCTCGATCGGTTTGACCATCTGCTCTTCTCCCACGACTTGGGCCTGGTGAAGCCGGAGACGGCCTTCTACCAGGCGGCGCTGGGTCGCGCCGGCGTCCGCCCCGACCGGACGGCGTTCTTCGACGACGTGCCGGAATTCGTGGCGGCGGCGCGGGCGCTCGGTATCCACGGTTACGTCTTCCAAGACCTCGCCACCTTCACCCGCGACCTGGTGGACCTGGGTCTCCTGGAGGGGGCGGAGGCCCGCATCCCCGCTCCTTGACTGGTGTTCCGCCCTCAATCCCTCTAGTCATTGCCCTGCAGCCCTCGCCGAGCGGGCACGGCGGAGCCCTCATCAAACCCACCGCCGAACGATGAACGGAACCTCTCATGTATATTGGCGGCGGTCTGTTGGTGCTGCTCCTCATCATCCTCCTGCTGGTGATCCTGTCCTGACCCTCCTGGGCGCGCCGGCAACCATCGGCAAGTGGACGGAGCGGGCACGGTACAGTAGGGTAAGAAGGGTATAGGGGAGTAGCCCTGTCCCGGTGGTGACCGGGACATGCCGGGGTCACCAGCACGGGCACGGCATCCGTGCCCTGGTCCCGGCAGCCGGGTGATGGCCGGCCGGCAAGACCTTTGCCCGGGTTCTGGCGCGACCGCCAGCGGCCGGGAGGGGTCTTTTTTCGTGCACGGCCGCCCCACCGACCCCCGTCGTAGGAGGGACGCCCGTGCAGGCACGAACCGAGCCGTGGCTCAGCCGGTGGAGCTGGCTGGTGTTGCTTGCGGCCGCCGCGGCGCCGGCCCTCGGGCTGCGGGTCGGACTGTGGCACGCGCCCGTGGTCCTGGAAACGGCGTTGTACGGTGTCGCCGTGGTGTCCGCCGCGTTCATCCTCACCTGGACGGCCGAGGCCGCGGAGCACGATATCTCCCAGGCGCTGGCACTGGCGGTGCTGGCGCTCATCGCCGTGCTGCCCGAGTACGCCGTGGACCTCACCTTCGCCTGGAAGGCGGGAGAGGACCCGCGGTACGCCCAGTACGCCGCCGCAAACATGACGGGCGGCAACCGGCTGCTGGTGGGTCTGGGCTGGTCCACGATCGTGCTGATCTTCTTCATCCGCAGTCGGCACACCTTGCTGGAGCTGGCGCGCAGCCACCAGCTCGAGCTGACCTTCCTGGGCCTGGCCACGCTCTATTCCTTCCTGCTCCCGCTCAAGGCGTCCATTTCTCTGCTGGACAGCCTGGTGCTCATCGCACTGTTCATTGCCTACCTGTGGCTGGCCGCCCGCCACCCGGCCGAGGAGCCGGAGTTGATGGGCCCGGCGAAAGTGATCGGCAGTCTGCCGAAGCGTCGGCGCCGACCGGTCCTTGTGCTGCTGTTCGCCTTCGCTGCCGGGATCATCCTCGCCTCGGCCGAGCCGTTCGCCGAGGGGTTGGTGCACACCGGCACGGAGCTGGGCATCGACGAGTTCCTGCTGGTGCAGTGGGTGGCGCCGCTGGCCTCGGAGGCGCCGGAGTTCATCGCCGCCAGCCTGATGGCCTGGCGGATGCGGGCGGCGGCCGGCATGGGCGCCCTTATCTCCTCCAAAGTCAACCAGTGGACGCTGCTCATCGGCGGGTTGCCCATCGCCTTCGCCATTTCCGGCCGCTCCCTGGCGCCGCTCCCGCTCGATGCCCGCCAGGTCGAGGAGGTGTTCCTCACGGCGGCGCAGAGCCTGTTCGCCGTGGCGGTGCTGCTGGGCCTGGCCATCTCCTTGGCCGAGGGCCTGCTGCTGGCCGTGCTGTTCATCACCCAGGCCGCGCTGCCCACGCAGACCATCGCCGACGTCCTGTCCTGGCTGTGGCTAGATGGGCTGGCCGCGCGCTTGCCGGAGGCCGTGGCCGAGGAACCGGTGCGCTGGGCCTTCGCCTTCTTGTACCTGGTCTGCGCGGCGTTCGTCTTCTGGCGCCAGCGCCGGTTTTTCCGCCAGCCCTGGCGCGCCTGGTTCGGGGAGGCGGTCGTCGCCGAGGCCGACCTCGACGCGGAGGCCATCGCAGGACGGGCGATGCCGTCCGAGGCCCGCCCGCATCGCCGGCGGTGACCCGGCTCCACGCCGTCACCCGCCGGTTTTGATCGCCACGTCGCTGAACATCAACACCTTGCGGTTGGTGTCGAACATCGCCGTGCCGCTCTGCTGGAAGAGCTGGAGCAGCACCTGCAGGTCGGTGGCGGTGGGGCGCAGGACGTACTCGGTCACCCCGTTATCGAGGATGAGTTGCAGGGTGAACGCGCCTGGCTCGCCGCGCGCCTGCTCCGTCCAGGAGGCCTGGATGTGGGTGACCTGACGCACGACGATCTGCTGCTCCGTCCAGCGCTCGTGCCGCTCGCGCGCTGCGGGCGGTTGGCTGGTCATGGTTGCACCCTCCCTACCCGGAATGCGGGCGCCCGCGGGCCGCGGATTGCCCGTCCATCCGGAGCATAGGGCGTCGGCACCGCCGCGGCCAGCGCCCGCCCCGCGGCCGCTAAACGAGCAACTTGAGCCCGGCCACGACGGCGATCACGGCCACGATCTGGCGGGCGTAGCCCTCGCCGCGGCGCAGGGCGAAGGAGGCGCCGGCATACGACCCGATCAGGGTGGCGACCGCCAGCACCGCCGAGGGCAGCGGGTCGATCTGTCCGCCCAGGCCGACGATCACCGTGGTCACCAGGCCGACGGCGGTGCCCACGAACGTGCGCACCGCCGCCCCCTGCAGGAACGACACGCCAAAGGCAGCGACCATTACATAAGTAAAGAACGTGGCCCAGGCGGCGCCGAACAGGCCGGCGTACACCCCGGTGGCGAAGGCGAACACGTACCCGAGCCCGAGCCGTGTGGGCGACGGCGGCGTGCCGGGCTGCTCCAGTTTCAGCCGTCGCCCGAACAGGATCACCGGTGCCAGGAGGAGGGTAACGGCGCCGAACGCCCGCTCGAATCGGGACGGGTCCACGCGGAGTAGGAGAAAGGCCCCTAGCGCCGAGCCGACCGTGACCACTGCCAGCAGCGGCAGGTCGGTGCGCCCGCGCACCAGCCCCGCCTGTCGGAAGCGCGCAACCCCCGCCAGGCTGAGGGTGAGCTGGCCCACCCGGCTGGAGGCCACGGCCATCGGCCCTGGCATGCCGAGCAGGATCAGGCCGGGAATGATGAGCAGACCGCCTCCTCCCGAGGTCACGCCGTAGAAGCTGCCCGCAAACCCCACCGCGGCGACCAGCACCAGCTCCCATCCCGACATACAGCGCCAGTCTACCAAGGACGGTGCGTTCGGGAGGTGCGGGGGGCTAAAGGCCGGTCGCGGCCGCCTCGATAGATAAGCGAGAGGTGTGCCGTGCTGACACCCGTGTCCGCGGGCTCCGGCCCGATTGACCTCGCCGTCACCGATCCCGTCGACTTGCCCATCGCCGTTGTGCGGGCGCGCCTCCAGGTGGCCGCGCTTAAGGCACGACAGGAGGCACTGGCGCTGCAGGCGCGTGAGCTGGCCCGCCTGATCGAGCCGCACAAGGGTACCGCCATCGACGCTCGGGCGTGAGCGCGGCGGAACGAACCGCGGCTGCGTTGAGGGATCCCGTGACCGCGCCGCAGGTCTCGCCCACCCTGCCCGCCCGCGGCGCGGCCCGCCAACCTTGACGTGAACGTCAATTGTTGACTAGAATGCCAGCGTTCCCGGCTCCGGCTTGTCCACCGGCGTGAGGTTGGCGTGGGGCGAGCCTCGCGCGGCCGGCGCCGGTGGTGTCGGGGCAGAGCCTCGGCCACGCCTCATGTGCCTCCACGCCGGCACAGTGGGCGGAGAGGGGGAGACGTGCGCCACCCCCACGTGCTCATTCGGCTGCTCGCGTTCTTGCGGCCGTACACCGCGCGCCTGCTGCTGGCGGCGGTGTGCGTGCTGGCCGCCTCCGCGTTCGTGCTCGTGCAGCCGAAGCTGATCGGCTGGGCGGTGCAGCTCGGCGTGCAGCGCAGCAGCGATAAACACCTGCTCGTGGTGGCGGCCGGCGCCATCCTGGCGGCGTCCATCTTGCGCGGCCTGTTCGCCTACGGGCAGTCCTACCTGGGCGAGTGGCTGTCGCAGCACGTGGCCTTCGACATCCGCAACGCCATTTACGAGCGGCTGCAGCGCCTCTCCTACGCCTACCACGACAAGGCGCAGATCGGGCAGATCATGTCCCGCGCCACGCAAGACGTGGAGGGCGTCCGCTTCTACATCTCCATGGGCCTTTTGCGGCTGGTGTACACCGCCGTGTTGCTGGTGGTGGCGCTTGTGCTCATGGCCATGGCCGACCTGCGCCTGGCCCTGGCCAGCTGGGTGTTTTTGCCCCTCATCGCCACCATCTCCATCGTCAGCCAGTCCAAGCTGCGGCCGGTGTGGATGCGCGTGCAGGAGCAGCAGGGGCGGATGTCGACCGTCCTGCAGGAGAACCTCTCCGGTATGCGAGTGGTGAAATCCTTCGCCCGGGAGGCGTTTGAGTCGGCCAAGTTCTGGAAGGAGATCGAGGCTCTCTTCAAGGACTCGTACTGGACCAACCGCGTGATGGCGCGCGTCTCGCCGTTGATGACGGTGTTGGGCGGCATGGCGATCGTCACCACGATCTGGTATGGCGGCCATGAAGTGGCCAGGGGCCATCTGACCATCGGTGACCTGACCGCCTTTCTCTTTTACTTGCAACTGCTGCAGATGCCGGTGCGCGCGCTCGGCTTCATCGTCAACATCGTGGCCCGCGCCACCTCCTCCGGTCAGCGCATCTACGAGATCCTAGACGCCGAATCGGCGGTGAAAGAGAAGCCCAACGCCATCGAACTCAAGGACGTTAAAGGGCACGTCCGTTTCGAGGACGTCTCCTTCGGCTACGACGCCATCTCCCCCGTGCTGCGCCACATCAGCTTCGAGGCGCGGCCGGGCGAGATGGTGGCGCTGCTGGGCCCCACCGGCTCCGGCAAGAGCACCATCGTCAACTTGCTCCCCCGCTTCTACGACGTCACCGGCGGGCGCATCACCATCGATGGCATCGACATCCGCGACGTGACGCTCGCCTCGCTGCGGCGCAGCATCGGCATTGTGCAGCAAGACGTGTTCCTGTTTCTGGACACCATCCGCGAGAACATCCGGTATGGACGGCCGGACGCCACGGACGAAGAGGTGATCCAGGCCGCCAAGATCGCCCGCATCCATGACTTCATCATGAGCCTGCCCGATGGCTATGACACCTGGGTGGGCGAGCGCGGGGTGACCTTGTCCGGTGGCCAGAAGCAGCGCATCGCCATCGCCCGCACGCTCCTGCTCAACCCGGCCATTCTGGTGTTCGACGACTCCACCTCCTCGGTGGACATGGAGACGGAGTACCTGATCCAGCAGGCGCTGGCGGAGTTGATGCGCGGCCGTACGACGTTCGTCATCGCCCAGCGATTGCGCACGGTGGAACGCGCCGACCAGATCCTGGTCCTGCGCCGGGGTGAGATCGTGGAGCGCGGCCGGCACGAGGAGCTCTTGGCCAAGGGCGGGCTCTACCGCCAGATCTACGACCTGGAGCTGCGGGAACAAGAGGAGGCGTTCCAGCGTAGCCTGCGTGCGGCGGGCGCCTGAGCGGGCACGCCACGCGCCGGGTGCCCGGGTGCCACCCGCGCGGTGGTGGCGCCGACGCAACGGGTCGACGGGTAAGGAGCAGGGGGTATGGCGTTCTGGGGCGGCGGTCACGCGGGCGGGTGGAGCTCTTCGGCCACCGGGCTGGGGCCGGGCGCCTTCCGTCGTGGCCTGGATGGCTGGAACGACGAGGAGCTGGGCAAGGTCTTCGACCAGAAAGTCGTGCGCCGCCTGCTCCCCTACCTGCGACCGTACAAACTGCGGGCGGCGTTGGCGCTGGTTGGCGTGTTGGGGTTTGCCCTGTGCTCGTTCTTGCAGCCCCTGCTCATCGGTATCGCCACCAACCACATCGTGCACGCGGCGCGGTCGGAGGGCGCGGCCCGTGCAGCGGAGATCGCAGCCCTGAACCGCGTCGGTGTCGTGCTGGTGTTGTTGGCGGCCGGCGCCTGGTTCTTCCAGTCGGTGCAGCTCACCAACACCGGCTACATCGGCCACCGCATCCTGCTCACGTTGCGCAAGGAGATGTTCGACCACCTGCAGAAGCTGTCGCTCAGCTTCTACGACCGGCACGAGGTGGGCCGGGTCATGTCGCGCGTCACCTCAGACGTGACCGCCATGCAGGAGCTGCTCACCTCCGGCATGCTCACGGTGCTCTCGGATTTCATCGGCCTGGCGGTCGTAGTGGTGGTGCTCCTCAACCGGGACGTGCAACTGGCGCTGGTCACCTTCACCGTGGTGCCGCTGCTGGTGGCGGTGATGTGGGTCTGGCAGCAGCGGGCGCGCGCCGCCTTCATTCGCGTGCGCCAGGCCATCGCCGTAGTCAACTCGACCATCAACGAAGATGTGTCCGGCGTGCGCACCATCCAGAGCATGTCACGCGAGGAGACGAACGTCCGGCGCTTCAATCGCATCAACTACTCCAACCTGGACGCCAACGTGCGCGCCGGCCGCCTCTCCGCTGCCGTGCTGCCGCTCGTGGAGGTGCTGGTGGCCCTGGCGACCGCCCTGGTGGTGGTGGTGGGCGGGCTGCGCGTGCACGCCGGCACGCTCACCGTGGGCACGCTGGTGGCGTTCGCCCTGTACGTGCAGCGGTTCTTCGACCCGGTGCGAGACCTGGTGTTGCAATACACCCAGTTTCAGCGGGCCATGGCCGGTGGCGAGCGCATCATCGAGGTGCTCGATACCAAGCCCGAGATCACCGACGCGCCCGATGCCGTGGAGCTGCCCACCATTCAGGGGCGCGTGGACTTTGAGAATGTCTCATTCTGGTACGTGGAAGGCACGCCGGTCCTCCAGCACATCAACCTGCATGTGGAGCCCGGCGAAACGATCGCCTTTGTGGGACACACCGGCGCCGGCAAGAGCACGATGACGGCGCTCATCGGCCGCCTGTACGACGTCAAAGAGGGCTGCATCAAGATCGACGGCGTGGACATCCGCAAGGTCAAACGCAGTTCCCTGGCTGCGCAGATGGGTGTGGTGCTGCAGGACCCTTACCTGTTCAGCGGCACCGTGCGCGAAAACATCCGCTATGGGCGCCTGGACGCCACCGATGAAGAGGTTGAGGAGGCGGCGCGGCTCGTGGGTGCCGATGAGTTTATCCGGAACCTGGAGAACGGGTACGACACCGTCCTGCACGAGCGCGGCCAGAACCTCTCCGTCGGCCAACGTCAGCTCATCGCCTTCGCCCGCGCCCTCATCGCCCGACCGCGTATCCTTATCCTGGACGAGGCCACCGCCAACATCGACACCCAGACCGAGAAGGTGATCCAGCAAGCGCTCAAGACGATCCTGGCCGGGCGCACCAGTTTCGTGATCGCCCATCGGCTGAGCACCATCCGCGACGCCTCACGGGTGGTGGTGCTGGAGCACGGGCGGATCGTGGAGGTGGGCACGCACGAGGAGCTCTTGGCCCGAAACGGCATCTACGCCAACCTGTACAAGATGACCTTCGCCCAGGTGGGCCAGCGTCTGGCCGCGGGCGGTAGCCGCCGTCCCGGTGGCCCTGTGCCCGAGCGGCGGCCCCCTGCCTCAGCACCCAACGGGCCCGAGGTCGGTCCCGCGGGCGTACCCGCGCCCCGGCCGGCGACGTAAGGCGGTTGTGCCCGCGGCGGAGAAGCACGCGTCGGATCAGCGCCCGGCGCGTTTGTGTAGGGCGTCCAAGCGCAGGATGGTGAAGGAGCCTCTGCCCAGCCGGATGATGCGCGCGTCTTGATAAGCGCCCAGCAGCCGGTTCACGCTCACGCGCGTGGCCCCCAGCATCCCGGCCAGGTCCGACTGGGTAAGGGGGAACTCCACCTCGATCCCATCCCTCGTCTGGCGGCCGTGGTCCAACGCTAGGTCCAGCAGCCGACGGGCCAGGCGGGTGTCCAGGTCGGCGAAGTAGGCGTCTTCCAGCCACTCGTCGGCCCGGCGCAGGCGGGCGGCGAGCGTGGTGATGAGGGAAAGGGCGAAGTCCGGGCTTTCCCGGGCCAGCGTGAGCAGGTCCTCGCGGAGGAGAGCCAGCGTCTCCGTCAGCTCAACGGCGGTGACGGTGGCCGAGCGCGGCCCCCCGTCCAGGGCCGCGATCTCGCCGAAGCATTCGCCCTCACCCAGGAGGGCCAACACCGTCTCGTCGCCCTCCTCGGACGGAAGCGTGATCTTGACGCGGCCCGAACGAATCACATGCAGGGCACCGGCCGGGTCCCCCCGGTGCATGATCACCTCACCGCGCTTGAATGTGCGTCGCCGCAGGCGGCCTGCCACACGGGCTACCTCCTGCTCCGGCACGGAGGCGAACAGCGGAACCGCTTGCAGCATCGCGACCTGCTCGTTGGTGACCGCCATGGCTCCCCTCCTGCCGGGCCTGCTGCCGAAGGCAGCCGAGCCGGCGGCGCGCGCGGGCCCGGTGAGCGGAGCAGATCGTACTACGCGCCCTCGAAGAAGTCATGCGATCGCGGTAGGGGATGGGTACCGGCACGGTTTGGGCTGGACACGGCCCTACCCCAAAAGGGTATCTTAGGATACCGCCTGCGAACAGGCCGTGCACGACGACGCGCATGGCACCATGGCTCTACGACCGGAGAGCCGACGCCGAACGTGCTCCCGCGTGCCGGGGGCCGACGGGGGAACCAACCATCGGGTGAATCCCCGGGCTGCACCGGGGTAGGCTAGCTCCCCACTGGGGCCGAACCCATAAGCTCACCCCGTAGGCAGACCAGTGGGACGGTTCAGGCGGTAGTGGCCCCGGCAGAGCCGGGGCCGCTTGCTGTGCTCCGGGCAGCGTTGGCCTCGGCGTGAGCCGCGCGCTACAATTCGGTCGGAAAACGAGCGTGCGGGTGCGCACGTTCCGGCGCGGCGGATACCGTGACATGGGGGAGGCTGTCATCGGCAGCCTCCTTTTCTGACGGGTTAGGCATACCCTATGCAGGCCTTGACCACGATCCTGCTCGATCTCTTCGTCCTCTACACCGCCGCCCGGCTGGCGGGCATGGTGGCGGCACGCCTCGGCCAGCCGGCCGTCATCGGTGAGCTGCTGGCCGGGGTGGTGATCGGCCCACATGCCCTTGGTCTGACCGGTCACCCGGGACGGGGACTGCTGGACTTGTTCGGCGGCGATCGCGCGGCGGCCGAGCACGCGCTGGAGCTGACGCACGAGACGGTGGCAGAACTAGGGGTCATCATCCTGCTGTTCACCGTCGGCCTGGAGACCCGCGTCACCGATGTGCTGCGCGTGGGCGTGCGCGCGGCGTTGGTGGGCGTGCTCGGTATCGTATTTCCGTTTGCGTTTGGTTTTGCCCTTATGGCCGCGCTGGGCCACCCGCGGGTGGAGGCAGCGTTTGTGGCCACCGCGCTGGTGGCCACCAGCGTGGGTATCACCGCGCGGGTGCTGCACGAACTGGGCGTGCTGCGCAGCGACGAGGCGCGCATCATCCTGGGGGCGGCCGTCATCGACGATGTGCTTGGGTTGATCCTGCTGGCGGTGGTGACGTCGGCGGCGCAAGCGACTGCATCACCGCTGGCGATTGCCCTGGTGAGCCTGCAGGCCATGGCCTTCGTGGTGTTTGTGGGTTGGGCGGGCAGCCACGTGACGCGCCGCTACTCCGCCCGCCTAGATGTGGTGCGCCGCCATCTCGGCCTGCTCAGCGTTGGCCTGATCGCCATGCTGGGGCTGGCAGCGCTGGCCGGGGTCATCGGCCTGGCCGGGATCATCGGCGCCTTTCTGGCCGGTATGGTGCTGGCCGAATCCCGCGAGCGGGAGGAGCTGGCGGAGACGGTGCGGCCGGTGTATGAGTTCCTGGTGCCGTTCTTCTTCGTGGTGACGGGCACGCGCGTCACGCTCTCGGCCCTGGGGGAGCCGGGGACATTGGCCCTGGCGGCCGTAATCAGCGCGATCGCCGTGGCCGGCAAGCTTATCGGCGCGGGTGCCGCCACCTGGGGGCTGCCTCTGCCCAAGGTGTTGGTCGTGGGCGTGGGCATGGTGCCGCGAGGTGAGGTGGGCCTGATCGTGGCCGGCATCGGCCACTCCGCCGGCATCATCCCCGACAACGTGTTCGCGGTGGTGGTGGTGATGAGCGTGGTGACCACCCTGATCGTGCCGCCCGCGCTGGCGCTGATTTACCGCCGCTGGCCCGCGCCCGGCGCCGCCTCGGCCGTGACCCGTGAGCCGCTGGATGCCCTGCCCGTGGAGGAGGAAGCCGCCTTGTGACGGCGGGCCGAATTGGTGTGAGGGCGCGGAGCGCGGGGAGGGAGGCAGGTGGGCCGGTGCCGGCCCAGTCGAGATCACGACATCCTGGCGATGACCGCCTCCATTTCCGCTTCGGTAAACGCCCGGAGCGTCTCGCTCCGGACGTTGCCCGCCGCGGCCACGTTGAGCAGTCCGGCCATCATTGACTGCTCGTCGGGGGCCTCCACCACGGCTACGAGGTCGTACCGGCCCTGGGTCCAGTACACCCCGTGCACTCTAAAGCCGCGCCGCTCGTTCTCCGCCCGCGTCTCGCGGGCGCGCTGGACCGTGTCCTTGATGTTCTTGACGCCCTGATCGGTGAACCGATAGAGCACCACGTAGGTAGGCATCGCCGCACCCCTTCGCTGTGCCGACCCCCCACCGCGCTCCGGCCTCATGGTACGCTGGGGCGCGGCCGCCGCCCAGGGGGCAACAGGGCGAGTGCCGCCGCTGCCTGGGTCGGTTCACAGCCGGATGATGTTGCCGCCGTCCACCACGAGCGTTTGTCCGGTGACCCAGTCCATGCCGGTGATCATGGAGACGACGGCCTGGGCCATGTGCTCCGGCCGGCCCACGTCCTTGAGCGGCGTTTGCTGGCGCACGGCCTCGCGCATGGCGGGGAAGCGCTCCCCGTACCCCTGCGCCAGCCAACGCGTGTCGATGAAGCCGGGGGCGATGCAGTTGACGCGCACCTCGGGCGCCAGCACCCGGGCCAGCGAAACGGTCAGGTTAATGATGGCGGCCTTCGATGCGGCGTAGGGGATGGAGCTCCCGCCGGCACGCACCCCAGCGGTGGAGGCGACGTTGACGATGGCGCCCTGGCCGGAGGCGCGCAGCGCCGGTGCGGCAGCGCGCGACATGTAAAACGTGCCGCGCACGTTCACCGCGAAGATGCGGTCCCACGCCTCCTCGGTGAGCGCCTCCAAGTCGTGATGCGGCACAAACACGGTGGTGCCGGCGTTGTTCACCAGGATGTCCAGCCGCCCCCAGCGCGCCAGCGTCTCTTGCACCATGCGCCGACAGTCGGCGTCGGAGGAGACGTCGGCCCGCACCAGGAGGGCTTGGGCGCCGCGTCGCTCCACCTCGGCGGCCGTCTCCCGCGCCTCGGCCTCGGAGCGGGTGAAGTTGACGACGACGTTGCAGCCGCGCTCGGCCAGCATGAGGGCCGTGCTGCGGCCCATCCCCGTGGCCGAGCCGGTGACAATCGCCACTTTGCCGCGGATCTCCATCGATCACCACCTCCCTGTGCACCTCCGCGCCAGCATACTGAGCCCGTCCTCCAAGCAGAAGGGTCGTGCCGATGGCGGAGTTCAAGCCAGGGGCGGCGGCCCTCTACAATGGATGCGGACGAAACGGGACGCGGATCGACGCCATGCAGCATCTGACCTCGTTGCTCGCCACCGTTCTGACCTTTTGCTTCGCGGCAGCGGTGCTGGACCAGTACCTGCAGCGGCGCCGGGCCTATCAGCTTGTGTGGGCGGTGGCCTTGACCGCGTTCGCCATCGCCTTCACGGCCCAGTTGGTGGCGGCCGTGGTCGGCTGGACGCCGACGCTCTATCGCCTGTGGTACGGCTTCGGGGCGTTATACGCGGTGCCGTTGCTGGGGCTGGGCAGCGTGTTCTTGCTCTGTCCGCGGTGGGCGAAGATCGCGGCCACGGTGATCGTCGCCGAGCTCATGGTGTGGGGGTTCCTGCGTATCTATGGCCAGCCCCTCTCCGCGGAGATGCTGGTGCCCAAGCCCGGCGCCACCCACCCAGATACGCATCTCCTGCCGCCGGATATCCGCGCCACCGCCGTGCTGCTCAACTCCCTCGGCACGCTCGTGCTGTTCGCCGGCGCTATCTGGAGCGCCGTCGCCTTCTGGCGGCGCCGCACCGCGCCGCACCGCGTGTGGTCCAACGCCCTGATCGCGGCCGGCGCGCTGATCGCGGGTGCTGCCGGGACCTTGGAGAAGTTCGGCCAGCCCAGCCTGCTCTACCTGGGCAACCTGCTCGGCATGACGGTTATCTTCTTCGGCTTCCTGCGCAGTGCCGAGCGTATGGAAGTTGCCCACCTCCCCGTGCTGCGCCACCTGGTACGGCCGAGGCGCGCGCTCTCCGGCCGGCAGGGGCGGGCGGTCGGCACCCAGCGGTGAGCGGGGGGCACTACCGGCCGTAGGCCAGCCGCTGGATGAGCCAGGTCGGCAGCCGTGCCGCGCGCATGGCCTGCTGCGTGCGCGCGATGTCGTACGCCACCCGGTGAAACGTGACGGTGCGCGCTTCCAGGTCCAGGACCGCGTAGGCGGCGCGCGGGTCGCCGTCGCGCGGCTGGCCCACACCGCCGGGGTTGATGATCAGGCGCTGCTCGGCCAGAGCAACGGTCTCGCCATCCGTGGCCAGCCACAACTCCGGCGTCTCCCCGGTGGCCGGCTCCACGCCGAGCATCGGCACGTGGGTGTGCCCCACGAAGCTGTAGGGTGTTTGCTGCCGCGCCAGGTGCGCCCGGGCCGCCTCCGGGCCCAGGATGTACTCCCAGACGGGGTGGCGGAGGCTGCCGTGCACAAGGGTAAACTCACCCTCAACCCGCACCAGCGGCAGGGCGCGCAGGAAGGCGCGCTCGGTGGCCGTGAGGTGGCGCGCGGTCCAGGCGACGGCGGCCGCCGCGTCGGGGTTGAACTCGCCGGTGTCCAGCTCGCCGATGGCCGCGAGATCGTGGTTGCCGGCTACGGACAGGAAGGGATATCGGCGCAGCAGCGCCAAGCACTCACCGGGATAGGGACCGTAGCCCACCAGGTCGCCCAGGCTCCAGACCTGGTCCAGTGCCCGCTCGGCCTCGGCATGCCGCAGCACCGCCTCGAGGGCCGGGAGATTGGCGTGCACGTCCGAGAGCACGGTGACGCGCATCGCACGACCCCTGCGGCTCGCTCTGCCTTGAGTATAGGAGCGCCGGCCGGGGCGATGTGCCTTGCCGTGGGACCGGGCCTCCGCGGCGTTTGAGGCAGGGAACAACGGGTCAGTATACTCGATAGGGCGCAGGGGGCGAACGGTAAGGGTGAACGGCGAGGAGACCGGCCTGACGGTGCGCACCACCGGCGCCGATGAGACGCGCGCCGTCGGCGCAGCGCTTGGTCGGCTCCTGGCGGCCGGCGATGTAGTGCTGCTCCAGGGTGAGCTTGGTGCCGGCAAGACCACCCTCGTCCAGGGTTTAGCGCGTGGCGCCGGCAGCGACGAACTGGTGCAGAGCCCGTCGTTCATCCTCGTCAATGAGTACCGCGGGCGGGTGAAGGTCTACCACGCCGACCTGTACCGCATCACCCATCCCGACGAGGCCCTGGCCCTGGACCTGCTGGGATCGACCCTCGACGGCGTGCTGGTGGTGGAGTGGCCGGAGCGTGGCGACGGCGCGCTGCCGCCGGAGCACGTGCTGGTGCGCATCGCCGTCATTGGGCCGGACGAGCGAGAACTGCGCTTTGAGGCTCGGGGCGCCCGACCCGCCGAGGTCGTGCGCGCTCTGGCGGCGGCGCTAGCCCAGACGGTGAGTGAACGGTCAGGGCGCGGCTGACCAAGGGGGCTTCCTCTGAGCATGGAACTGGCGATCGATACGGCTGGACCGGTGGCGGGGCTCGCCCTCTCGCGGGAGGGGGCGCTGCTGGCCGATCTCGCCTGGCATGTGCGCACCAGCCACGCCGCCGAGCTGTTGCCGGCCCTAACCCAGCTCCTGGAGCGAGCGGGCGCCGCGCAGCGCGACCTGGGCGCCGTGTTTGTGTGCCGGGGGCCGGGCAGCTACGCCGGCCTGCGCGTGGGGATCAGCACCGCCATGGGCCTGGCATACGCCCTCGATGTGGACGTGTTGGGCGTTGGCCGTTTAGAGGCCGATGCCTATGTCCATGCGGCCTACCCGGGCCCCGTGGTGGCCGTGCACGCCGCCGGGCGGGGTGATCTGGCGTGGGCGGCATACGAAGGGAACGGGGACTGGCGAGAGCTGATGCCCCCGCGCCTGGGCCGGGTGGAGGCGCTGGTGACCGCCGCGCCGCACGGTGCCCTGATCTGTGGGGAGGTGGACGCCGCGCTGGCTGAGCTCCTCTCGCGGGAACGCCCCGACGTGCGGGTGTTTGCCGGCCCAGCGCACCAGCGCCGGGCGGCCATGATCGCGGCCCTCGCTTGGCCGCGGTTTGCGGCCGGGGCGCGTGACAACCGCTACGCCCTCGAGCCCCTGTACCTGCGGGAGCCGCACATCACCGCCGGCCGTACGGCACACGGCGCACCGCAATGACCGATCCGATCGGCGCCGGGAGCCCCTACTCACAAGGAGCATCTATGGAGCGGACGCTGATCTTGATCAAACCGGATGCCATGCAGCGGGGCCTGGCCGGGGAGATCATCCGCCGCCTAGAGCGGCGCGGGCTGCGCATCGTGGCCATGAAGCTCATGCAGGTGCCGGAGGCGCTGGCCCGCCGGCATTACGCGGAGCACGAGGGCAAGCCTTTTTTTGAGGGGTTGATCCAGTACATCACGTCGAGCCCCATCATCGCCGCCGTGTTCGAGGGGAGAAACGCCATCGAGGCGGCCCGCCAGACGATGGGCAAGACCAACCCGTTGCAGGCGGCGCCGGGGACGATTCGCGGTGACTTCGGCCTGGAGACGGGGCGTAACCTGGTGCACGGCTCCGATTCACCGGAATCCGCCGCCCGCGAGATCGGCCTGTTCTTCGCCGAAGGGGAGATCGTCAGCTACCCCCGCGACGTGGACCGCTGGGTGTTCGAATGATAGCGCCGGCCGTGGCGGTTACGTGAACCGCACCACCGGCACCACCCGGCTCCACAGATCGTCCAGGCGATAGAAGGCCCGAGCGTCCGGGCTGAATAAGTGCACGATCACGTCCCCGAAATCCAACAGCACCCAGCCCGACTCGGGGCGGCCTTCGCGGGCGCGCACGCGCACCCCTTGCGCCTCTAAGGTGCGCTCCAACGACTCCATCACCGCCTTCATCTGCCGTTCGCTCGTGGCCGTGCCGATTACGAAATAATCAGTGAAACTGGAAACCTTGCTCACGTCGAGCAGTACAATGTTCTCAACCTGTTTGTCGCTGAGCTCGTCCACGATGCGCTGAGCGATCCCCGCCGCGTCGAGAGCCGTCTGCTGCGTCATGCGCCCATTGTACCAGGTCGGCACACCGGCGCCCGCAGCCCCGGCTGGTTTCCGGCGCCTGGTCGCTGGGCGTACCCCCTGGTGGAGGCGGTCATGCCTGAGCGCCCAACGGGACGGCCCGGGCGGCGCGTCACCGCGGTACCGCCGGCGCTGGCCGAGGTTGAGCGGCGCATGGTGGAGCTCGCCGCCGCCACCTGTCCGCCGGGGTTCGGGCCAGTGCTGGGCGAGGGCGATCCCACCTCGCCGTTGGCGCTGGTGGGGGAGGCGCCGGGCGAACGGGAGGTAGCGGAGGGCTATCCCTTCGCCGGCCCGGCCGGTCGCCTGCTCGACGACATCCTGGCTGAGCTGGGCGCTCACCGCATGCAGATGTGGCTGACCAACGTGGTCAAGTGTCGGCCGGTGCGGCGGGATGGCGAGCGGTTGACCAACCGACCCCCGTCTGCCGCCGAGCTTGCGGCCTGGCTACCGCTGCTCACGGCTGAGCTTGAGGCGATCCATCCTCGCTGCCTGGTGTGCCTGGGCGCCACCAGCGCCCGGGTGCTGCTCGGACGGGGCTTTCGTCTCACCGAGCAACGCGGGCAGTGGCTGCCGGGGCCGCTGGGCACGCGCGCCCTGGCCACCTTCCACCCGGCGTACGTGCTCCACCTGGAGCCGCACGACCCTGCCGCCAGCCGCGCTGCGCGGGAGACGGTGAAGTCCGATCTCGCCCTGGCTCTCACCTGCCTGTCGCAGGCCGGCACCCCGTGATCCCAGGACCGTTGCCATGCGCCCGCGTTATCTTCGTCGTTTGCTCCTGCTGCTGCTGGCGGTGGCCGTGCTGTACGCGGCCTACCGCGTTGCCCTGGCACAGCACGCCGCCGAGCGCGCCGCTGACCGGCGGGCCCACCTGCAGGACCATCAGCAGGGGCGCTCGGCCGATTAGGGCCGCCTGCTGCGCCCTTCCCCAGAAAATGGGGCGCAGACCGTTCAGCAATCCGACTGCAGGGCCGATAAGTCTCGGTAGAAGGTGCCCCGGCGGAGCCCCACCGGCCCGGCCGGGACGCAGTGGGAGGGCAAGCGCATGCGCCTGCGGACCAAGCTCATCGCCTACTTTGTGGTCATCGCCCTGCTGGTGCCCATCGTGGGTGCGGCGGCGGTGAGCCGCATCCGCACGATCAACGGCAGCGTCCAGGAGTTGAGCGACCGGGCGGTGCCACGCCTGCGCGCGGCGGAACGGCTGGGAGAAATTCAGCGTACGCAGGAGGTGGCGGCGCTGAGCTTCCAGGCCACCGGCCGGGATGAGGACCGCCAGCGGTACCTGCAGTTGTCCGAGCAGTTCGACGCGGAGCTGGCGCGGCTCAAGGGGCTGGACCAGACGGACCGCGGCAAGGAGCTGCTGCAGAACATCGCCGCCGAGCGGGCGCGCTTTACCAATGCCGGCACGCAGCTTATCACCGCCCGTCAGACGGTGGACCGCAACCTCGCCAACCTGCGCACCAAAGATGACGAGATGGTGCAGCAGCTCAACAAGATTCGGGCACGCTTTGTTTCCAGCGGCTCCGGCTCAGATATCGGCAATATCCCGGTGAGCCTCCGTAATCAGGTGAACGACCTGCTGCTGGGGACTGAGGGCATGTTGCATCAGGTCGCCGTGCAGTTTCAGATCGCGAGCAGCTACGTCCTGGCGCCGAACGATGACCTCAAGCAGCAGTTCGACACCGCAAGTTCCCTGTTCGCCAGCTCGTTCAACATCGCGAACACCGCCGGCGGTCCGGAGGATCGCGCTATCCTCGTGGGGGTTCAGTCTAGTTTCCGCCAGTTCGAGACCAGCGCGCGGGCGATGATGAGCGCCGCCGATATCACCAAGCGGGCGCGAGAGGTGTTTCCGGAGGCCAGCGCCAAGATCGGCGGCCTCTTGACCAGTTACATCGACTGGCAGTCGCAGCAGGTGACCAGCGCGCGCGACGCTTCGGCGAGCACCCTGAGCGGCGCCAATCAGTTGCTCATCGCCATGACGGTGCTGGCCTTTGCGATGGCCGCCGGCCTGGGTCTCGTGTTTGCCCGCGCGATCACCCACCCGATTGCTCATCTACGCGATATCGCGGACCGCGTCTCGACGGGTGACTTGGAGAACGTTGAGATCAGCGTCGATAGCCAGGATGAAATCGGCGACCTTGCCGCGTCGTTCCGGCGGATGGTGGCGAGCATCAAGTTCCTGATGATGAGCGGTGCCGATGAGGAGAGCGCCCATGAAGAAGACGGGCTTGACGTGCGCGCTGCCTCGTAAGGTCGCTCATCCTTGACAAGGGCCCGCTTGATTCTTTAGGGTTTGCGAGACGTGTTGAGCCGGCCGTCCTACGACTGCTCCAGGACGGCCGGTCGGTGTGTTGCCGATATCTTGAGCGACCAGGAGCGTGAGCACACGGCTCAGGTATGACGGGCCCGTGCCGATATCCCTAAGAGGCCCGTTCGCGGCGCCCCATCACATTGCACACGAGGATCGCACGAGACCATGCGCATGGCCCCAGCCATGGTCCTCGCTCTGGCGCTCGGCTGCGCCCTGCTCGTCGGCGGCCGGTCCGGTCGCACCGCGCGTGCCGAGGATGTCTGTGCGGTACCAGAGGGATACGCCCTGCTGGACGGTGAGGAGCAGGCGGCCGTGCGCGCCATCAACGACCTGCGCGCCCAGGCGGGTCTGGTACCGCTTACCGTGTCCGTAGTACTCATGCGCCCTGCCCGGTGGAAGTCCCAGTTCATGGCTGCGACTGGGACGTTCACCCACGACGATCCCTTCCGCTCCTGGCTGCAGCGCCTGAGCGATTGCGGCTACTCAGACCGCTCAGCGGTCGCGGAGAATCTTGCCGCCGGCACGGCGACGGGGCAAGCGGCCGTGCAGATGTGGTGGGAGTCCTCGCCGCACCGCGCCAACCTGCTCAACCCCGATGCCCGCTTCATCGGCATCGCCCGGGCGGCGGGTGTCGGCCCCTACCGTTGGTACTGGACCGCCAACTTCGGTGCGGCCGCCGGAGACACGGCTCGCGCCGAGGATGCCGGCGGACAATAACGGCCAAGGGCCCCACCCCTGGTCAGGCCTCGTCCGCCCCGGCTGGCGCGAGCGGGCAGGTCGCGCAGTGCGCGAAGGTCGCGTCCGGGCGTCGCAGCGTAAGCCCCGGCGCTATCGCAGCCAGCAGGCGGCGCGCGGTCCACAGGGGCAGGCCGACCACGTTGCAGTAGCAGCCCTCGATCCGGGCCACCGGCCGGAACTCGGGGTGCTGAATGGCGTAGGCCCCGGCCTTGTCGAACGGGTCGCCGCTGGCGATGTACGCTTCGATCTCGGCGTCGGTGTAGCAGCGCATGTGCACCAGAGTGCGGGCGTGCGCCGTGCGACCGACGCCGCCCGGTGCCACCACGGCCACGCCCGTGACCACCTCGTGCGCGCGGCCGCGCAGCGCCCGCAGCATCCGGCGGGCCTCGTCCGCGTCCTCCGGTTTGCCGAGCGGCCGGTCGTCCAGCACCACGATGGTGTCGGCCCCCAGCACGACGGCGGCCGGCTCATCCCGCGCCACGGCGCGCGCCTTGGCCAGGGCCAACTCCTCGGCCAGCGTTGGCGCGGGTACGTGCGCGGGCAGCTCCTCGGGCACATCGGCGGTGCGCACCGTGAACGGCACGCCCAGCGCCGCCAGCAGCTCGCGCCGGCGCGGTGAGGCGGAGGCCAGCACCAGGCGCGGCCCAGGGGGCGGCGAAGCGGCGTCGTGGCTCATGCCGCGGGCTCCACGGCGGCGTGGCGCAGGATGGCCACGCACTCGATGTGGTAGGTCTGCGGGAACATGTCCACCGGCTGGAGGGACTGCACGCGGTAGCCGCCGTCGACCAGGATGCGCAGGTCGCGCGCCAGCGTGGCCGGCTCGCAGGAGACGTAGGCGATGCGTGGCACCCGCGCCGCGATGAGCGCCTCCAGGGCGGGTGCGCCGCAGCCCTGCCGCGAGGGGTCCAGCACCACGGCCGTCGGGCGCTCGGCCAAGCGGGGCAGTACTGCCTCTACCTCGCCCAGCACCCACTCCACGTTGGCGTTCTCACGCGTGTTGTGCCGCCCGTCGGCCACGGATGCGGCCGAGACCTCGATAGCGATCACCTTGCGCACCAGGGGCGCGAGCGTCTTGGCGAAGGTGCCGACGCCGGCGTAGGCGTCGAGCAGGACGTCGTCCGGCTCAAGGGCGAGGCCGTCCTGCACCAGGCGGATGAGGTTCTCCGCCTGGGGGGTGTTGACCTGGAAGAAGGAGGCGGCCGAGATGCGGAAGCGGTGGCCCAGCAGCTCCTCTTCGTAATAGGGCTGGCCGCTCTCGATACCCAGCTCCGCCTCGGAGACCGGCCGTCGTGCCGGCGTGTCTGTGCCGGTTTCGTTCGCAACGAGCGGCAGCGGCTCGCTCAGGTACCCGTCTAGGGGAGGCTGGATCAGCGTGTCGCCCGTGTTGACCCCAATCCGCAGCGCCACCTGGCGCAGGCCCCGGCAGCGGCCCTGGAGCTTCTGCACCGTGTCGCGGATCCAGGGGTGGACGATGTAGCAATTCATGAGGCGGACGATGCGCTTGCGCCCGCGCATGGTGAAGCCCAGGTAGCCCTCGCGGTCCACGCTGAAGCGGGCGTGGTTGCGGTAGTGCCAGGGGTCGGGCGAAGGCAGGGTGGGCAGCACCGCGATGTCCGTGAGCTTGCCGATGCGGCGCATCTGCTCGGCCACCACCTGCCGCTTCAGCTCGAGCTGGCCCTCGTAGCTGATGTGCTGGAGCTGACAGCCGCCGCACTCGCCGAAGTACTCACAGCGCGATGGGACCCGCCAGGGCGAGGGGGTGTGCACGGCCACCACCCGCCCCTCCAGGTAGTCCTTGTGCACGCGCTCGATGAGCACGTCGACGTCCTCACCGGGAATGCCGTAGGCGGCGAACACCACCTGACCGTCCCGGCGCGCCAGGGTGGCCCCCTGGTGGGTGAGGCTCTCCAGGTACAGCCGGAAGGTCTCACCGGCCGGCGGCACGTTCCACCGGCCCCGCTCACGCCGCGCCATACTTTCAGGGTCGGGGCTGAGCGCGGCCGGGGTCAAGGGGAGCGAGGCGCTATACTACCGCCACCACGCGATGGAGGGAGCACGATGACGGAGCTCACCGAGTCACGCGCCTGGGTGTGCTTGAGCTTCGATTTCGACGCCATGTCCTCCTGGATCTTCCGCGGCCAAACGACGCCCACGCCCCTGTCGCGCGGGGAGTACGGCGCGCGGGTCGGGCTGCCGCGGGTGCTGGAGCTACTCGACCACTTCGGTATCAAGGCCACCTTCTTCGTGCCCGGCCACACCGCCGACACGTGGCCGCACCTGGTGCGCGAGATCGCGGCGCGCGGGCACGAGCTGGGCAACCACGGCTACCTGCACGAGGCGCCGGCCTCGCTCACCCCGGCCGCCGAACGCGAGGTGATCCTGCGCGGCAACGAGGCGGTCGAGCGGGCCGCCGGGGTGCGGCCGCGCGGCTACCGCTCACCATCCTGGGACCTGAGCCCGCACACGCTGGACATCCTGCGCGAGCTGGGGTTCGTGTACGACTCCAGCCTGATGGGCGATGACTTCCGTTTGTACTGGTGCCGCACCGGTGACGTGCTCCACCGCGACCGCGGCTACGAGTTCGGGCCGGAGACGGATCTGGTGGAGATGCCGGTGCATTGGATCCTGGACGACGCGCCCTACTTCAACTACAGCACCACCACCCGCACCGGCCTGACCCCTGCCTCACAGGTGTACGAGATCTGGCAGGACGAGTTCGATTTCATGTACGACCGCGTGCCCGGGGGCGTGTTCACGCTCACCATGCACCCGCAGATCATCGGCCGAGGCCACCGCATCCTGATGCTGGAGCGGCTGATACGGCACATGCGCGCCCGCGCGGGGGTGCGGTTCGCCACCCAGATCGAGGTGGCGGAGCTGTGGCGCACGGCGCACCGGCCGGTCACGGCGTAGGCGGTGGCCGCTCCTCCACGATGATCGCGCCGCCCATCCCCTGCAGTAAGTGTTGCCGGCAGATGAACCGGTAAGTGCCTGGGGTGGTGAACGTGAAGCTGAACTGATCGCCGTGCAGTAGCGTGCCGGAGTCCCACAGCCCGTCGAAGCTGGTCACGGTGTGGGCGTTGTTGCCGTGGTTGCTCCAGGTCACCGTGCTGCCCGCCGCCACGGTCAGCCGCGTCGGCACAAACCGGTTGTCCACCAGGTCCATGGTTCCCTCGTCGGTGGAGCGTTCCGGCGCGGCCGAGGCGCCGGCGTCGGCGGTGGGCGGTGGCGATGGGGTGGGCGATGCCGTCGGGTGCGATCCGGCGGCGCCATGTGCCGCCTCGAGGCCACCGCCGGCCAGGGGCTGGGCGCCGTCGTACTGGAGCAGGGTCACCATGCCGTTCTCCATGTGGTTGTTGATGTGGCAGTGGAACAGCCACACCCCGGGGTTCGTCCCCTCCACCGCCACGTCGTAGCGCTCGGAGGGCCCGATCAGCACCGTGTCCTTGAGGAGTTGCGCCGCCGCCGGCACCGGGTTGCCGTCGGTGGCGATCAGGCGAAAGCTGTGCCCGTGTAGGTGCATGGCGTGCACCAGGTTGCCGGCGTTGATCAGGCGAATGCGGATGCGCTCCCCCGGCGCGATGTGCATCGGCTCAATCGCCGTCCCCGCCTTGCCGTTCATGAGGAACAGGTCGGGGGTGAACGCCCCACCCCGGCCGTTGCCCGCCTCCTGGTTGCGCACCTGCGCCTGGCCCAGCGCCACCTGGGGGGTCACGTCCAGCGCCTTCTCGCTCAGGATATAGGTGTACTCGCGGTCGAAGTGCTCCGGATCGGGTTGGCGGGGGTCGACGATGAGGGCACCGAACAGCCCAAGCTGGAGCTGGAGGTTGCTGTCCACATGGCTGTGGTACCAGCGGGTGCCGGGGTTGGTGGCCGTGAATTCGTAGGTGAAGGTGCCGCCGGGGGGGACGGGGTCCTGGGAGAGGCCGGGGACGCCGTCCATGGCCAGGGGCACATCGAGGCCGTGCCAGTGGATGGTGGTGGGCACGGGCAGGTGGTTGGCGAGGGTGATGCGCACGCGGTCGCCCTCGGTGACGCGCAGGGTGGGGCCGGGGACCTGGCCGTTGTAGCCCCAGCCGTCGACGACGAGACCGGCCTGGATCTCCCACCGCACCGGCTCGGCCGTCAGGGCGAACTCCCGCGCCTGCCCCGCCCCCGCCGCCGACTGCGCTCTCGCGCCATCATGGGCTCCGACCCCCCGGGCGAGAACCAGCGCGAGCAGGAGGGCGGCGCCGGCGGCCGGCCGGGCAAGCGTTGAGCGGTGCATGACATCCCTCCCGCTCGTCCCAGCGCGCCTGGGCACGCCGGGGCGGGGATTAGCGGGGCTGGAGAAGCTCTCCAGCCCCAACGGTGATCGGCTCCGCGATCTCTCCAGGGGGCTACTCGACGACGATCCGACCCTTCATGGGCGGTGCGCCGGTTTCCTCTGCTACCGCGCCGCTGTGGATGAGGCAGATGTACTCATACGTGCCGGGCGGCGCGTCGATGGTGAGCGCGAACGAGCCGCCGGGGCCGAAGATGCCGGAGTTCAGGTAGCCCTGGCCGGTGTACCTCGTGCCGCCCACCGGGCTGGCGACCTGCGCCGGGAAGACGACCTGCGGAGGGCCGCCGGCCTGTGGCCGCACCTCGATCTCGGCCGGGGTTGCTGCCCCGGACAGGAAGGTGACGGTGTGAATCTCGAACGGGTCGGCGTTGGACCAGACCACCACGTCGCCGCGGCGTACGTGCAGCTCGGCGGGCACGAACTGCAGCGCGCTCATACCGCCCGCGAAGCTGACACCGGCGGCCAGGGAGTGGATAGTGGTCCCGCCCGGGCCGGGGGTACGGACGGCCTGGACGCCCGGCAGGATGGCCGCTTTCAGGCCGGCCAGTGCCTCTTGCATTTCCGACTGCCCGCGGGCCTGGGCCTGGGCGGGCGTCTCGGCCAACGCCGCGCCGGCCGGCAGGACCGTGACGCTGCCGCTCATGCCGGGATGCACCGCGCACACGTAGGGGAAGATGCCGGTCCGAGTGAACGTGAGGGAAAAGACGTAGTCCTCCGCGCCCTCCAGGGGCACACCGGCGCTGATCTGCCGGGTACCATCATAGGGGCCGCTGGGCACCGGCCCGGGTGGGTAGGAGAACAATGCCGGTCCCAGGGTCAGCTCGCCTGGCCCCGGCCCGGGGATGATGAGCGGCAGCGGGGGGTTGCCGGCGTTGAAGGTGACCGTGTGGAAGCCGCGCCACACCCAGCTCACCGTGTCGCCGACATTGATCGTGAGGTGGCCGGGGAAGAAGGCGTTGGCCGCGATGCTTTCGGCCGGGATATCGCCGCCGACCTGCACCGTCCAGGTCTCGGCCGCGCGGACGGGCGCTGACCTGCCCAGGACGGGGGCGACGGCCAAAAGGAGCATGATGCTGAGAGCGACTACGAGCAGTCGCTGCAGGCGCATAGGAGACCCCTTTCATGGTGGATTCACCGGGCGCGTGGGGAAGCGGTGATCGCCCGGTCCAGTAACGTGCGCGGGCCGGCAGACGAGCCGACGGGTTGGCAGAGCTGGGGTTCTGCCGTACGCCGTACGCCTGGGTACCAGGTATCCAACTTCCTTAACGAGACCGGTGGCCGGTTTGGGCCATCGGGACTGGCTTTGTTGCGGGATGGGCGGGTTCTGCCGCGGACCGCTATCCCGGTGCGCGCGTAAGCGGTCAATGGCGACATCGTCGCCCCGCCGTTCAGCGCGCCTGGCTTGGGCTGGATTCCTGCTCCGATTCCAGGTCCGCCTCGATGTCCAGCACGGTGCCGCGCAGTGCGTCCAGCAGGGCCGCGTCCGGCTGCTCCCACAGGCCGCGCTCCGCCGCCTCCAGCAGCCGTCCGGCGATGTCGCGCAGCGCCCACGGGTTGGAGCGGCGCAGGAAATCGCGCGTTTCCGCGTTGAGCACGTAGGCCTGGGCCACGCGCGCGTACATCCAGCCGTCCACCACCTTGGCGGTGGCGTCGTAGCCGAAGAGGTAGTCCACCGTGGCTGCCAGCTCCAGCCCGCCCTTGTAGCCGTGACGGCGCATGGCGGCGATCCACTTCGGGTTCACGACGCGCGACCGGAACACGCGCAGCGCCTCTTCTTTGAGGTCGCGTACGCGGGCGCGGGCGGGGTCGGCGCTGTCGCCGAAGTAGCGACGCGGCATGCGGCCGGTGAGGGCGCGGATGGTGGCGATCATGCCGCCGTGGTACTGGAGGTAGTCGTCCGAATCGAAGATGTCGTGCTCGCGGTTGTCCTGGTTCTTGACGGCGGCCGCCACGCCGGCCAGCGCCGTCTCAAAATCGGACCGGGCGTCCACCCCGTACTCGGCGCCGGTGTAGGCGTAGCCACCCCAGTTGAGGTACGCCTCGGCGAAGTCGGCCAGGCCGGTCCAGTTGCGCTCGTCGATGAGGGGCAGGATACCGGCGCCGTAGGTGCCCGGCTTGCAGCCGAAGACGCGATACAGGGCGCGCCGCTCCGCCTCCGCGGCCGGGGCCCCCGCGCGTTCGAGGGCCGCCCGCCGCTCTAGGTAGCGCTTGCGCACGAAGTTCTGCTCCGGCGGCTCGTCCAGGTGGGCCACGGTGCGCACGGCTTCGTCCAGCAGCGCGATCAGGTAGGGAAAGGCGTCGCGGAAGAAGCCGGAGATGCGGCAGACGACGTCGATGCGCGGCCGCCGCAGCTCCGCTAGCGGGATCACCTCGAAACCGAGCACGCGCCGGTTCTCCGTCTGCCAGCGCGGCCGCACGCCGAGCAGGGCGAACACCTGCGCCACGTCGTCGCCGTGGGTGCGCATGGCGCTCGTGCCCCAGATGGAGATACCGACCGACTCCGGGTAGCGGCCCTCGTCCTGCCGGTAACGCTCGATGAGGGCGGCGGCGAGCTGCTGGCCCACCTGCCAGGCGGCCACCGAGGGCAGCGTGCGCGGGTCCACGGCGTAGAAGTTGCGGCCGGTGGGGAGCACGTGCGCCATGCCGCGGGTGGGCGCGCCGCTGGGCCCCGGCGGCACGTAGCGGCCGTCCAGCGCGCGCAACACGTGGGCGATCTCGTCCGTGGTGCGCTGCAGGGCGGGTAACAGCCGCTCGCCGATGAACGCCAGCACCCGGCGCACGTCCTCGGGCACCTGGCCTTCGCCCAGCACCGCCGCCACGGCGGCGTCAACCGCCTCGGGGCTCAAGCCGCGTTCCGCCAGGGCGGCGATCAGGCGCCGGCCCAGCTCGTCCAGTGCGGCGATGGCATCGCCCTGGATGTGCAGTGGACGGCCGCTGAGCCGCGCCAACCGCTCGAAATCGGGACCGGGAGGTTCGGGCAGGCGCTGGGCGGGGGCGGCGAGCAGCGCGTCCAGGTCCAGTCGGAAGTGCGCGCACAGCGCCGCGCGCATGCCGGGCACCTCGAGATTGGGCACGCGCACCAGGGCGGCCAGCAGGTCCACGAGCTGCTCGCCCTCGGGCACGGCGCCCAGGACGTGCAACCCGTCGCGGATCTGGGCGCCGGCCAGCTCGCACAGGTACCCATCGATCTCCTGCAGCAGGTGGGCGAGGTCCTTGCCGCGCATCTCGGTGAGCGTGACGGGCGTGCCGTCTTCGGTGCGGGAGGGGTCCCAGGCGTGCACGGTGCTCGGGTCCACCCGCCGGTTGAGGATGGCCTCGATGTCCGCGTCCAGGTGGGCGCGCTCGATCAGGTCCCAGATCTGGCGCTGGAGGAGCGGCAGTTTCTCCGGGTCCAGCATTTCCACCTGGTAGTACTCGTCGATGAGCTGGGCCAGCTCGGCCAGCTCGTCGTAGGCGCCGGCGGTGGTCATGGGCGGCGTGAGGTGGTCCACGATCACGGCGTGTGTGCGCCGCTTGGCCTGCGCTCCCTCGCCGGGGTTGTTGATGATGAACGGGTAGACGAGCGGCAGGTCGGCCAGGAACTGGTCCGGGTAGCAGGTGGGGCCGGGCCCGGCCGCCTTGCCGGGCAGCCACTCCAGCGTGCCGTGCTTGCCCAGGTGGACGATGGCGTCCGCGCCCCACTCGTCGCGCAACCAGCGGTAGAGGGCGTGGTAGTAGTGCGGCGGTGGCAGGTCCGGCATGTGGTAGATGGCGTTGGGGTCCATACCGTAGCCGCGCGGCGGCTGCAGGGCCACGAACACGTTGCCGAGCGCCAGCCCCGCCAGCGCGATGTGGCCGTCGTGCACGTAGGCGGCGCCGGGCGGTGGGCCCCACTTCTCCGCCATCTCGCGCTGATTTCGTTCCGGTAGGGACTCGAACCACGTGGCGTAGGTGGCGGCGGGCACGCGCGCCGCCGCCTGGGCGAGCTGCGCCTCGGTGAGGAATTCGGTGTCGTAGGAGCAGCGGGCGAGGAGGGCGCGGATCAGCTCGTCGCCGCTCCGCGGCACGCCCTCCACTCGGTAGCCGTGCGCGCGCATGGCCTCCAGCAGCCGCACCAGCGAGGCCGGGGCGTCCAGCCCCACGGCGTTGCCGATGCGCGAGATGCGGGCCGTGGAGTTGGTGAGCACGAAGGCCACCCGTTTCTCGTGGTTCGGCTTGCGGCGCAGGGCGGCCAGCCGCGCCGCGATCGCCATCAGCCGGTCACAGCGCTCGGGGTCCGCCACGTAGCGCATCACCGGTGCACCCGCGCCGTCGCCGCTCGCTGCCCGCTGCGCCGTTTCCTCTTTGAACGAGACGGGCACGGTCAGAATACGGCCGTCGAACTCCGGCAGCATGACGTTCATGGCCGCGTCCAGCGGCGAGAGGCCGCGCAGCGACTCCTCCCACGTGGCCCGCGGGCTGCCGGCGGTGATGGCCTGCAGCACCGGCACGTCCAACCGCTCCAGCACCGCGGTGGCCCAGGCGCTGCCCGCCTGCCGCGCTGGCCCGTCCGGGCTGACGCCGCCCATGGCGAAGGACATGGTGGTGATGAGCACGTCGATGACGGGGTGCCCGTCTTCGTCAAGGAAGTAGCGCAGGGCGGCGGGCAGCGGGTCCGGCGCGTCGGTGTCGGCCTCGGCGGTGTCCTTGAGGGAGTAGGCGTACACGGGCAACACGTTCAGGCCGGCGCGCTCGCCCGCCCGCACCAGCTCGTCCACGAAGGCAGTGTTGCCGGACAGGAAGTGCGAGCGGTAGAAGAGCAGGCCGACGGTGGGGCGGGTCAGGTCGTGGCGGGCCCGCCAGGCGGCGAGCGATCCCTCCGGCACGTTCGGGTGGTAGAGGCCGTGGCGCGGCTGCTCGCTCGGCGGGTCGTAGCCGTAGCCGGTGGCGAGCAGGTGGTCGCTCAAAAAGCGCAGCAGGTGCTCGTAGTTGTCGGCGCCGCCAAACTGCAAGTAGGCGAAGGCCTCGTGCGCGACGGGCACGCCGACGGTGGACAGCGCCGTCAGCTCCGGGTCGAGGGCGTCCGTGCCGGGTAAGCACACCAGCCAGGTGCCGCGGGCGGCGGCGTCGGCCGTCAAGCGGTCCAGCCCGTGCGCGAAGCTGGCCCTACCCCCCAGCAGGCGCACGATCACCACCTCCGCCTCCGGCAGCTCCGCATCGAGCAGGGCGTCGACGTCGGCGTCGGTCTTGAGGTGGAGGAGGTTGAAGGCGCGCACGTGGGGGAAGTCGCGCGGCAGGCGGGGGGTGACGCGGGCCAGGGTGAGCAGGTCCGTATCGGAGTGGGTGAGGAAGAGGAACCGGCCCAGGGCGCCGGTCCGCTCGCGGCGGCGGTCTTCCACCGGCTGACCGTCCGGGCGCGCCTCCCAGGTGAGGGCGGTAAAGTGCAGCGGCGCCAGGGCCGGCGGCGGGGGCAGGTACGTGTCCGCGGCCAGCATCTGCTCGATGTAGTCGTACAGCGCCAGCACCAGGTCCGCGCGATTCATGGAGTGGAAGTAGAGTGCCCGCCCATCGAACAGGAGCATGACCACGTTGGCCAGGGCGCACGGGCCCAGGCACCCGCCAATGGTCAGGTGCACGCGGTTGCGCAGCTTCCGGCGCTCCCACTCGTTGTGGTACAGCTCGGCCGGTACGGGAGCGTGACCACGCTCCGTGTGACCGCAGCAGCAGCCGGTGCAGACGAACAACTGCCCCTGTTTGCGCGCGACGTTGACCATCTTGCCGTCGGCGCGAAAGACGAGATTGCGCATAGGCCCTCCGGTGGCGCGTATCCTCACCTGGGGGGAGCGGGCCCTCACCCCCGGCCCCTCTCCCGCACGCGGGAGAGGGGAGCACGTCGTTCTGAAGCGCTTGGCTGGCGTCAGACCCCCTCGCCCTCGTCAGAGGGAGAGGGGGGCAGGGGGGGGTGAGGGCCCGTCCTCCCAGCGCGCCCGTCCCTGCCCGCTCGCTCGCCCCTGCCCGCGTAGCGAGGCGGCCCGGGCCAGGGGCGCCCAAGTATGACATGCGCGCTTGTGTACGGGGTGTGGAGCGGATGTCATACTTACCGGGTGAGGGGCGGGTGCTGGCCCGCTTCCCGCCGAGGTGCGGGCGGGTCTGCCGCTCGCTTGCCGGTCAGGCGCTCGGCGCCGCCCGCTCCAGCGCTGCCGTGAAGGCCAGCGCGAACACGGCCCAGAACAGCACCGCCCCCGCCAGCGACACGGCGCGAAACTCCAGGAGCAGGGATGACGGCGTGGCGGCGCGGTCGGGGTTGTCCGGCATCACCAGCCACAGGCCGGCCACGTACAGGGCGTAGGCCACCGTCGCCGCGAGCGCCGCCGCTCTGGCCCCCACGCCGCCGGCGCGCAGGGAGCGGGCCAGCAGCACGGCCACAACCAGCCCGCCCGCGGCCAGCGCGGCAAACAGCACGTACAGCGTCTGGCGGTCGGAGATCGTGGCCGCGTCGCCCACGCCGGGCGGGTTGGCCGGGTACTTGAGGAACGGCGCCAGGTACACGGTCCACAGCGCCGCCCCGGCCAGCGCCAGCGCCCGCCGCCGCGGTGTGCCCCCCGGCAACCGCCGTCCGACCGCCAGGTAGACCCCGCCGAAGATCAGCCCCACGGCCAGCCCGTAGACCACCGAGCCCACGGCCAGCCCCAGCTTCTGGGTGCGACGGGAGAAGACCTCCTGCCCGTGGTCTTCAGCTGGCCGGGCCGCCTGCTCCAGGGCGATGGCGCGGTCCACCAGCGGCTCGCCGGCCACCAGGTGCAGGCCGGCCATTGCCAGGCCGGCGAGCAGCGCCGCGATCAGGGTGGCGCGCAGCACCAGCATCGATTGCGTCGCCCCCATCGTGCGCCCTAGTGACAGGCGAAGCCGAAGAGGTGGCGACCGTCGTGGAAGAACTCGTGCAGGAGGTTCTTCCCGGGCGCGATCCCCAACAGGCCGCCCAGCGCCTGCCCCTGGTCGAACGCTAGCAGGAACAGCAACGTCAGGCCGGCGAGGATCATCACCGCCGGCAGCACCCGCTCACGGGCACCCTCGGCCACCCGAGCCAGCCGCAGCACCGTCATCGTGGAACCTCCTCGTGAGAAAACAACTATCCCCGCTGGCCGGCAGGGAGCAGCGGGGACACCGCAATCCTGCCCACCAGAGACGCGCAGGTGGGTGAAGGTCCGCGGCCGCGGCAGGTACCCTGGCTTCCCCCGTGGGGTTACAGTTGCGCGTCAGCGCCGGACTTGCACCGGACTTCCCCTGCACATCGCGGCCGTATGCAGTTTGGAGCCTAGTATGCCTGCCCGAGCCGGTTGTGTAAAGGGCCGGCACCGAGTTCTGAGCGGTGCTTGAGCGGGCGCGTACAATAAGGTCGACCGGCGACGGTCGTGCGCCATCGTCGGTTGCCAAGACAGGAGGAGCAGGGGAGCGCGGGACATGAACGTCTTCGAGGCCGTGCGCACGATGCTGGCCGTACGGAGCTACCAGGACCGGCCTGTGCCGGATGAGCTCGTCCGCCGGATCCTCGAGGCCGGGCGCCTGACGGCCAGCGCGCGCAACGCCCAGCCGTGGCACTTCATCGTGGTGCAAAACCGCGATACCTTGCGGCGGTTGGGTGAACTGGCGCGCACCGGGCCGTACATCGCCCAGGCGCCGCTGGCCGTGGTGGTGGCGGTGGAGAAGGGTCGCTTTTCGCTGTCCGATGCCAGCCGTGCCATCCAGTCCATGATGCTCACGGCGTGGGCGGAGGGCGTGGGTTCCAACTGGGTCGGCTTTGAGGGGCTGAACGGCGAGATCAAGTCGCTGCTCGGCATCCCGGCCGAGCTGGACGTGGTGGGCATCATCCCCTTCGGCTATCCGGCGCGGCCGGTGGGGCGGGGCCGCAAGCAGCGCAAGGCACTGGCCGAGGTGGCGCACCGCGAGCGTTTCGGTCAGCCGTTTGCCTAACCCGAGCATATGGCCCTTCGAGGGGAAGGCCAGAGCATGATGCCGAACTTCTGCAGCGCGTGTGGTGCCCGACTGGAGGAGCGGCCGGCCTTCGGCAAGGTGCGGCCGGTCTGCCCGGCCTGCGGCCAGGTCCACTTTGAGGACCCGAAGGTGGCCGTGGGCGTGGTGGCGGAGCGCGAGGGACAGATCCTGCTCACCCGCCGCAACCACGAGCCCAAGATGGGCTGCTGGTCCTTCCCCTCCGGTTTCGTAGACGCCTATGAGAACGTGGTCGAGGCCGCGGTGCGGGAGGCGTTTGAGGAGACGGGCATCCAGGTCACCGTGGGCCCGTTGCTGGGCGTGTACCAGGAGCCGGGCAGCCGCGTGATTTATCTCGCCTTCGCCGCGGAGGCGGGGCCGGGGGAGCCGGTGTGCGGTGAGGAGTGTATGGAGGTGCGCTTCTTCCCGGCCGACGCCCTGCCCGAGCTGGCCTTCCACCACGACGCCGCCATCCTCGCCGCCTGGCGCCGCTCCCGCTCCTCGCGTGAGGAACGAGGAATGAGGCATGAGGCGTGAGCGGCGGCGCGCTTGCTCCTCGCTTCTCATCCGGGGGGCCGGGGGCGAGGGCGGGTGTTGCAGGCTATTCCAGGCCCTCACCCCCCTTCCCCCCTCTCCCTCTGACGCAGGCGAGGGGGGCTGACGTGGGCGAAGCAGCGACGCAATGCATGCTCCCCTCTCCCGGAGACGGGCGAGGGGGTGACGGGGGCCGGCAACACGGCTTGGAGACGGGAAGCTCCCCTCGCCCGCGTGCGGGAGAGGCCCGGCCCCGGCGAGCCGGGGTGCCGGGGTCAGCGGGCCGGGGGTGAGAACGGGGGCGGGTATCCGGGCGCGCATGCGCAGGATGCGATGCCGGCCACGCAATACCCCTCTCCCATACCCACGCCGGCATTTTTTTGCCCTCCGGCCCGGGTGGGCAAGGTGCAGCCCCCCGCTCGCCTCACGCTTCCTGTAAAAAATTAAGCGTTACGCGAAGGCCGCTTATTAAGGCGAGGGGTGCGGCTTGCCTCTCGAACAAAAGAGTGCCGGCGTGCCCCCCAGAGAGGGGGGGTAGACGCCATGTCCGCTATTTTTGGCGTCAGTCCTCGTCCTGCCCCGCGCCCCACAGCAAGCCGTCCATGGCCGCCAGCACGCGCCCGATCGCGGCCGGGTCGGCCTCGGCCACGGCGGCCGTCCGCCGCACCTCCAGGGCCTGGGCGCGCACGACCAGGGCCAGCGCCTCCAGCAGCTGCCGCCACGGGCGGGGCCGCTCGGCAAGCAGCCGCCCCACCAGCACCCGCAGCAGCGCCAGCGCCTCGGCCAGGCCCGAGCTAACAGCGCCCGCTCGTCCGCGTCCAGCGCGCCGTGGTCCAAGCCCTGCCGCCTTGGGCTCGCCTCGTCGGTCGTCTTCCGCGTCATCGTCGGTCCTCCCACCCCAGCGGGGGCCGCGCGAGGGACCGGCCCGGCCCCGGTGGCCTGAGCGGGCCGCCACCCCTCACCCGCGGCAGGGGGCGACCCCGGGCCAGAGAGGAACGCCTGTCGCCCTAACCCCTCCTCCGTGACCGGTCGGGCTTGACCCCATCGCTGGCCGCGGAGACACTGGCGCTGCTTTGGGCCGTCCTGGTCAGATCATCCGAGGAGGACCGGCATGCCGGTGGACGCGAGGCTCCTGCAAACGGTGGAGTGGCGGCTCATCGGGCCGCACCGCGGCGGGCGCGTGGTGGCCGTGGCCGGTGACCCGCACGAGCCGATGACCTTCTACTTCGGCGCCTGCGCCGGCGGCGTGTGGAAGACGATCGACGGCGGCACCTACTGGGAGCCGGTCTCGGACGGCTTCTTTCGCACCGCCGCGGTGGGTGCCCTGGCAGTGTCGGACTCCGACCCGAACGTGATCTACGTCGGCATGGGCGAGGCCTGCATCCGCGGCGACGTCTCCCACGGTGACGGCGTCTACCGCTCCACCGACGCGGGCCGCACCTGGCAGCACCTCGGTTTGGCCGACACCCGGTTCATCGGCCGGGTGCGGGTCCACCCCACCAACCCGGACCTCGTCTACGTCGCCGCGCTCGGCCACGCCTTCGGCCCCAACCGCACGCGCGGCGTGTTCCGCTCCAAGGACGGCGGTCGCTCCTGGGAGCAGGTGCTGTTCCGCGACGAGGACACCGGTGCCGTCGATCTCTCCCTGGACCAAACCAACCCGCGCGTGCTGTTCGCCGCCCTCTGGCAGGTGCGTCGCACCCCCTGGAGCTTGATCAGCGGCGGCCCCGGCAGCGGCCTCTTTCGCTCTACCGACGGCGGCGACACCTGGCAGGAGCTGTCGGAGCGGCCGGGGCTGCCCAAAGGGCTCAAGGGCCGCATCGGCGTGGCCGCCTCCCCGGCGCGGCCGGGACGGGTGTGGGCGCTGATCGAGGCGGAGGAGGGCGGCCTGTTCCGCTCCGATGACTACGGCGAGACCTGGGAGCGGGTGAGCGAGGACCGCGAGCTGCGCCAGCGTCCCTGGTATTACATGCACGTGTTCGCCGACCCGCGGGACCCGGACACCTGCTACGTGCTCAACCTCAGGATGTGGAAGTCCACGGACGGCGGCCGTACCTTCACCCAGGTCACCACACCCCACGGCGATAACCACGACCTGTGGATCGACCCCCGCAACCCCCGGCGGATGATCGAGGGCAACGACGGCGGTGCCTGTGTCTCCTTCAACGGCGGCGAGTCCTGGTCCACCATCTACAACCAGCCCACCGCCCAGTTCTACCACCTGACGACCGACACCCGCTTCCCCTACCACGTGTACGGCACCCAGCAGGACAACAGCGCCATCGCCGTGCCCAGCCGCTCCCACAAGGGCGCCATCCCCTATGGCGACTGCTACCCGGTGGGCAGCGCCGAAAGCGGCCACATCCAGGTGCGGCCGGACAACCCCGATGTCGTTTTCTCCGGCGCCATCGGCTCCGCGCCCGGCGGCGGCGGCGTGCTCCTGCGCTACGACCACCGCACCGGCCAGACGCGCATCGTCACCGTGTGGCCGGAGATCTACGGCGGCTACGGCGCGCGCGACCTCCGGCATCGCTTCCAGTGGACCTACCCGATCCTCATCTCGCCCCACAACCCGAACGTGCTGTACGTGTGCGGCGAGCGCGTCTTCCGTTCGACGGACGAGGGCATGAGCTGGGAGGCGATCAGTCCGGACCTCACCCGCAACGACCCGGAGAAGATGGGCCCGTCCGGCGGGCCGATCACGCGCGACACCACCGGCGCCGAGCACTACTGCACCATCTTCGCCTTCACCGAGTCGCCGCACGAGCGCGGCGTGTTCTGGGTGGGGACCGATGACGGCCTCATCCACCTGTCGCGCGACGGCGGCCGCACCTGGGAGAACGTGACGCCGCCGGAGTTACCGGAATGGTCCACGGTGAACGTGATCGAGGTCTCGCCGCACGACCCGGCCACCGCCTACGTGGCCGCCTGGCGCTACAAGCTGGACGATTACCGGCCACTCCTGTTCAAGACCACGGACTACGGCCGCACCTGGACCAGCATCACCGGTAACCTGCCGGCGGACGATTTCACCCGCTGCGTGCGCGCCGACCCGGTGCGGCCGGGGATGCTGTACTGCGGCACCGAAACCGGCATCTTCGTCTCGTTCGACGATGGCGGCACCTGGCTGCCGCTGCGCGGCGCCAACCTCCCCGCCGTGCCCGTCTATGACATGCAGGTCAAAGACGACGACCTGGTCATCGCCACGCACGGCCGCTCCTTCTGGATTCTGGACGACCTGACGCCGCTGCGGCAGCTCACCGATGCGGTGCTGGACCAGCCGGCCTACCTGTTTGCGCTGCGGCCCAAAATCCGCACGCGGCCGCTGCCCGGCTCGGCCCGCCCGCCCGGCCCTGGCAAGAATTACACGCTCGGCCTAGGTGCCGCCGCCACGTTCTACGAGCGGCGGCGGCCCACGGGCGAGGTCGAGCAGGTGTTCCTCGATGCCGGCAAGAACCCGCCGGACGGCGTGGTGGTGACCTACTACCTCAGGGAGAAGCCCCAGGGGGAGGTGACGCTCACGTTCCTCGACGCGCGCGGGCAGGAGATCCGGCGCTTCACCAGCCGGGCCGAGGCGCCGCCGCCCACGGAGCCGCAGGCGCCGGATGCCGCCGTGGAGGGCGAGGAAGGGATCGAGGTGGAGGAGGCGGCCGCCGAGGCGCGCCCGGAAGGGGGGTGCGTGCCCGCCGAGCCGGGGCTGAACCGCTTTGTGTGGGATATGCGCGCCCCAGAGGCCGTCAAAGTGCCGGGGGATGTGACCACCGAGCAGAGCATCGCCGGGCCGGTGGTGCCGCCCGGGCGCTACCAGGTGCGGCTCACCGTGAACGGGCAGCGCTTCACCCAGCCGCTGGAGATCCGCAAGGACCCGCGCGTCACCGCCACGCAGGAGGAGTTCGACGCCCAGTTCGAGCTGCTGCTCCAGATCCGGGACAAGCTCTCCGAGACGCACACTGCCATCAACCAGATCCGCGCCCTCAGGGACCAGGTCGAGGGCTGGGTCAAGCGCCTGAACGGGGCGGAGCGTCGAGCGGTGCGGGAGCGGGGGCGGGCGCTGGTGCGCCAGCTCACGGCCATCGAGGAGGAGTTGATCCAGCCGCGGGCCAAGGGCCAGCTCGATACCCTGCACTTCCCGGCCAAGCTCAACGCCAAGCTGGCGGCGCTCACCAGCGTGGTGGCCAGCGCGGATGGGGCGCCCACGCGCCAGTCCTACGAGGTGTTCCGCGACCTCTCCGCCCGCATCGACGTCCAGCTCGAGCGGTACCGCAAGCTGTTGGAGACGGACGTGGCCGCCTTCAACGCCGCCGTGCTGGAGGCCGGCCTGCCACCGGTGGCGCCGCCGGCGTGAGCGTCCCCCCGGCCCGCTGTGAATGGCGGTACCGATAGACTCAGCGGGCCGGGGTGCCGGCCTCGGTCGCGTGCTCCGCGTGTTTCCCGCACCACTGCAGGCCCTCACCCCCGGCCCACCCTCACCCGCCTCGCTGCGCTCGGCACCCTCTCCCGCACGCGGGAGAGGGGTGGCCGCAAGCGGGAGAGGGGTGGCCGCAGGCCGGGGTGAGGGCCAAAGGGGGCCGGGGGTGAGGGCCGGGTGGTCAAGCGACCAGGCCGTTCAGGCCGTCCAGCAGATCCTGCGGGAATTCACGGTCGAGCCGGTCGAGGTCACCCCGTTCGGCCAGGGCAAGCAGGGCGGCGACCACGTGCATGTCGAACTGGCGGCGGGCGTTGACGCGCACCTCCGCCAGGGCCCACTCCTGCGTCATCGCTCGGCGATAGGGCCGGTTCTCGCGCATGGCCACATAGGCGTCGGCCACCGCCAGGATACGAGCCCCGTATGGGATCGCCTCGCCGGCCAGCCCGTCGGGGTAGCCTTGCCCGTCCCAGCGCTCATGATGATGACGGATCATCGGGATAATATGGGACAGCTCGGGCAACGGCGCGAGGATGCGGGCGCCCAGCTCCGGGTGCAGCTTGATGTGCCGATACTCCGCCTCCGTCAGCGCCCCTGGTTTGTGCAGCACCGCCTCCCGCACGCCGATCTTGCCGATGTCGTGCAGGAGGCCGGCGAGGCGCAGGTCGGCGCGCTGCTGCTCCGACAACCCCAACTCGCTACCCAGCGCCTCCGCCAGCACGGCGACCCGCCGGGAATGGTCGTGCGTGAAGTCGTCCTTTGCCTCCAGGGCCAGGCCCAGGCTGGCGATCACACCGATCACCGTCTCCCGCATGCGCCGGGTGCGCTCCTCCACCAGCTGCTCGAGATGCGTCACGTAATGGCGGTTCTCCAGCCGCAGCCGCCGATGCTCCAGCGCCCGCCGCACCACCGCCTCCACCTCGGCGATCTGGAACGGCTTCGTCACAACGGCATGATAATTTCGCCGTCCTGGTGGCGGCGGAGGTCGAGCTGCCGACCGCCGACGAGCGGGCCCGCCAGCGAAGGCGGAGGGTGCGCACAAGTCCCTTGCGCACCGTGGGCCAGCTCTGTAACACTTAAGGTGACAATCGCATACGAGCCCCGCCCGGCGCGCGACCTTCAACCCAATCACCGCGCCGAGGGCCACCTCCAATCCAATCCAATACCCCTGCCGGCCCGGTCTGCCGGGCGCACCGCCAGCCGCGACGCGAGGGGGCGCTGGAGGTGCGCCCATGCGCAGACCGCTTCCCTACGATTCTTCTCGCCGCTCTCCGACCCCACCGCCCGGCACGGTGTCCCTCGCTGAGGCTGCCGCACGTTGCGGCATTACTGAATTAGCGTTGCGGCAGCGCGCCCGGCGCGGCGGCCTGCCGGTCGTTGTATACGCCGGCCGTGTCTTCGTTGCGGACGATATCGCCGCGGCGTTGGCCGAAGCGTACGCCCTGTTGCGTCAGATAGCCGCTCGGGCCCGAGCGCAGCGCGCGCCGGCCCCCGACCCGGCCGATGGGGGCGGGGAGGCGGACGAGGTGCAGCGATGATCACCTCGTGCACCGCCGCCCCCGACAAACGGAACGGCCATCGGCGCTGGCCGCAGGTGGACCTTGTCGCACTGATTCGCGAGTCGGGCTGCACGGTGCGTCAGAAGTCACCAGACAAATGGGTGAGTGACCACGCCCCCAAACACGCGTCGAAGTCCGGTGAGTGTCTGGTCGTCTGGCCGGAGCGGGGGCGCTGGCACTGCACCTCCTGTGGCCTGGGCGGTGACGCGGCGGGATGGCTGGCCCACCTCGACGGGATCGCGTACGCCGAGGCCGCCCGGCGGCTTGAGGAACGGTTCGGGCCGGCGCCGGCCGGGGACGGGCCTGGTGACGGCCGGCCGGCGTCGCAGGCCTCGCGCATCGTCCGCCTGGCGCTGGCCACCTACGACGTGTTCGCTTCGCCGGACGGTGAGCCGATGGCGGTGGCGCGGCACGGGCCGCCAGTGGCCCTGCCCCTGCGGGGCGAGCGCGGGCTGCGGGCGGCGCTGGCGCACCGGTTTGCCGAGGAGTCAGGCCGGGTGCCCACCGCCGCGGCGCTCACCGACGCCCTCGCCGTGCTGGAAGGCCGGGCGATCACCGCCCCCCGCAGTGAGCCGGCGCTGCGCCTCGCCCGCTGGCGGGACCCCGCCACAGGCGAGGCGGCGATCGTCCTCGACCTGGGCCGCGCGGACGGCCTCGCCGTGGTGATCCGCCCCGGGGGGTGGGAGGTGAGGCCCACCCCGGCCGGTATCATCTGGCGACGCACCCGCCTCACCGGCGAGCTGCCCGTGCCGGAGCGGGCGCGGGGCGATGCCCGCGCCCGCTTGGACGGCCTGCGCACCCTGCTCAACCTCACCGATGCCGCCTGGGACCTGTTCGTCGGCTCGTTGGTGGCCGGCTTCTGCCCCGAGATCCCCCACCCCATCGAGCTCCTGCGCGGTCCGGAAGGATCGGGGAAGTCCACGGCGGCGCGGCTGCGGGTGCAGCTCACCGACCCCTCGCCGGTGCCGCTGCGGTCGCCGCCCAAGTCCCTGGACGACTGGCAGGTGGCGGCGGCCGGTTCGTGGGTGGTGGCGGTCGATAACCTGTCCGCGGTGCCGGACTGGCTCAGTGATGCGTTCTGCCGGGCTGCCACCGGCGACGGGTTGGTGAAGCGCGAGCTGTACACGAGTCAGGGGTTGTCGGTCCTGGCCTTCCGGCGCCTGGTGGTGCTAACCACGATCGACGCCGGCAGCCTGCGCGGGGACCTGGCCGACCGGCTCGTGTGGTTCGAGCTGGCGCGCATCCCGGACGACGCTCGCCAGCCCGAGGCAGCGATCGTCGCCGCGTTCGAGCGCGGCCACGCTCGGTGGTTGGGCGCCGTGTGCGACCTCGCGGCAGCGGCGCTCACGGCGCTGCCGGACGTGCGGCTGCCCGCCCATCCGAGAATGGCGGACTACGCCCGGGTGCTGGCGGCGGTGGACCGGGTGGCCGGCACCCGGGCGCTGGCGGCATACCTTGCCCAGCGCGGCGAGCTGGCCCAGGAGGTGGTGGCGGCCGATGCGGTGGCGGCGGCGGTGCAGGAGTTCCTGGACGATCGCGGCGGGGAAGGCTGGACGGGCACCGCCAGCGAGCTGTTCGCCGCCCTCACGCCGGAGCGGCCGCCCCGGGGCTGGCCCGCCGACGCCACCCGCCTGAGCGGGCGCCTGCGCCGGGCCGAAGAGCCGCTGCGCCGCATCGGCATCACGGTCACCTTCTCGGCCAGCCATCGCTCTGGCCGGTTGATTACCCTGACGCGGACCCCAGTCGCACCCCACGAGACCCGACAAAAAAGGGTAGCGCCGACAGCGTCCCCAGCGTCCCCAGCGTCCCCCGCAGATTCACGGCGCCCCGGGAGTGGGGACGCTGCCCCCCTCGGTGGGGACGCTAACCCCCTCGGCGGGGACGCTCGGGGGGACGCTGCCGCAGATTTGGGGGACGCTGGGGACGCTGATTTTCCTACTCTTTCACTCGACGCCATCGATGCGGAGGATGAGCGGTGCACCGTACCAGGGTGCGAGGCGACGATCGACGCCTTCGCCTGGGATGGCGCCGGCTACTGCGAACAGCACCTGCCACCGCCACCCGAACCCGAACCCGACGATCCCGGCGTGAGCGACGTGAGCTCGGCGCCCAGTTCGGCGCCCAGTTCGGCGCCCAGTGAGGAACCCCCGGCACACCCGGCAACCCCGGCAACCCCGGCGCCCGAGCCGGGCCATCCCGGCGGTGACGCGCATGCCGGGGCGCCGATCGTCGCCGCCGGCCCGGCCCTGCCGCCGTTTGCGCTGCTCACCGACCCTGGCGCCGTGCGCGAGGTGCTGCCGGAGCTGCTTGCCCAGCCCGCCCTGGGCCTGGACTGCGAAACCACGGGCCTCGACCCGCTCACCTGCCGCCTCAGGCTTCTGCAGCTCGCCGCCCCGGAGCGGGTGTACCTCATCGACTGCTTCCGTGTGGGCCCACAGGTGCTTCGGCCGCTGTTCGAACACCCCCGGCAGGGGCCGGTGCTCATCGGCCACAACCTCAAGTTCGACCTGGGGTTTTTGTGGGCCGCCGGGCTCACCCCGCCCCACGGCAACCGGCTGTTTGACACGATGCTGGCCGACCAGCTTCTGAGGGGGTGTCAGCCGCCCCGAGGGCTTCGGGACTTGGTCACCGAGCACCTGGGGCAGGAGCTGGACAAATCGTTCCAAGAAGCCGACTGGGGCGGGGAACTTTCCCCGGCCATGCTCGCCTACGCCGCCGCCGATGCGGCCGTGCTCCTGCCGCTGGAACGCCACCTGCGCGGGCGCCTGCGGGCCCTGGACCTTGAGCGGGTGGCCGAGCTGGAGATGCGGGCGCTGCCGGCGGTGGCTTGGCTGGAACAGAGCGGCTGCCCGTTCGACTTCAGCGCCTGGGAAGCCTTAGCCGAGCAGGCGGGGGCGGAGCGGGACCGGCTGGCTGAGGAGCTGTCCGCGCGTGCCGGCGCCGATGTGAACTGGGACTCGGTGCCGCAGGTGCTGGCCGCCCTGCGCGCGACTGGGCTTTCCCCCGATGACCTCCCCGACACCCGCGAGGAGACGCTGTGCCGGCACGCCGACCACCCGCTCGTGTCCCGGCTTCTGGCGTACCGGGAGACGGCCAAGCGGGCCGGCACCTACGGCAAAGACTGGCTGCGGTACGCCTCGCCGGCCGACGGCCGCCTGCACGCCGATTGGCACCAAATCGGCGCCGCCTCGGGGCGCATGGCCTGTCGCAACCCCAACCTGCAAAACCTCCCCCGGGACGGGCGCTATCGGGCCTGCTTCCGCCCGGGCGAGGGGTGGGTGCTCGTCAAGGCCGATTATGCACAGATCGAGCTGCGCATCGCTGCCGAGCTTGCCGGTGAGCGGCGGATGATCGAGGCCTTCCGCCGGGGCGACGACCTGCACCGGCTCACCGCGAGCCTGGTACTGAGCAAGCCGCCCGACGCCGTGACAGCGGACGATCGGCAACTGGCCAAAGCGATCAACTTCGGCCTGGTCTACGGGATGGGCCCTCAGGCCTTTGCCGCCCACGCCCGCACGGCCTACGGCGTGACCCTCAGCGAGGCGCAGGCCGCCGCGCTGCGGGAGAAGTTCTTCCAAGCCTACCCCGCCCTGCGACGCTGGCATCGCGCCCAGCCCGATGGCTCGATAACGACCCGCACCCTGCTGGGTCGGAAGCGGTTCGGGGTGGAGAAGTTCACCGAGAAGCTGAACACCCCGGTGCAGGGCTCCGGCGCCGATGGGCTCAAAGCGGCGCTCGCTGAGCTTTGGGAGACGCGGGCGCGGTGTCCTGCGGCCCGGCCGGTGCTGGCCGTCCACGACGAAATCGTCGTCGAGGTCCCGACCGACCAGGCGGAGGCGGCCCGGCGGTGGCTGGTGGCGTGCATGACACAGGGGATGCAGACGGTGCTGCGACAGGTGCCGGTCGAGGTTGAGGCGACGATTTGTCGGGACTGGAGCGGGGCTCCTCCCGTGGTCGCTTCCTCGGCGGACCGGGTGATGCCGTGGTTTGTATAGACCCTGGCAGGTCGAGGCCGTTGGCGGTTCAGGCGAGGAAAAAAATACCTCCTTCGCGTCAGGTAAGTACACACATGGGGATGCCACGTGGTGCCGAAAGGGGGTGGATAGCTCCCGGCGGTGAGCCGGTGGAGGGGTGCGGCGGGCCGATGGACGGGGCGGCAGGTGGCATATCCGGCTCGGCAGTGCGCTGAAGGGACCCCATCGCCGGTGTGAAGAGCTCGGTGCCGGGTCCCCTCTACCTGTGGGGTCGTTCGTCGGGCAGCGGTGGCTAGGAACCCCCGGTTTGCTTCGGCCTGCCCGGCGGCGACGGCGGCCACGGTGGCGGGAGGCGAGGCCGACCCCCCCAGCCAGGGGCCAGCGCAGAACGGAGAGCAGGTGGGACGTGGGGAGCCCGTCCATTCACTCCGCCCTCATTCCGCCACCACAAACTCCATCCGCCGCGCCTCGGTCACTCGCCGGGAAGCGTCCAGCACCTCGAGCGACACCAGGTTGCCCTGCGCGTCGTAGTCCAGGATCACCCCGGGCTTGTCCTCATCGCTCTCCGCCACCGACGCCTCCTCGCGCAGGATGACGCTGAGCGTATCCGTATGCGGGTCGTAGATCACGCGCATGGGTTCGCCGCCCAGTACTTGGCCACTTTGCTGGTACGGTAGGCCGTCACCACTTCAGCCGGATGGCGGTCCACATCGACGACCACCCTGACCAGATACACCCGACCCTCCATCATGGTACGCGATTGCAGCACCACCCGTCCCGGCCGCACGGAGATGCGCTGCTCGGGGATGGCCAGCACTCGGCGCACGAGGTCTTCGCTGATGCCGCGGCGCGCAAGCTCGAACCGGGCATGCGCCGTCAGGACGTAGGCCGTAATCTCCTCCGCCACACCGCACCCCCGTCCCACATCAGCCCCGGGCACCAGGTCGAAGGACGGCTGCTCTTCTGGGAGCGGCCGGTGGATTACTGCGGAGGTTCTCCGCCTGAGAGCCGCGGTGCCACAGAGCATAGCCGCCCCTCCCGCTGCGCGGTGGCGACCACGGTACGGGGCACCGCCCGCCAGCGGGCAAACTCGCGCGCTCGCACCACGATCAGGTCCTTGGGCACGCCCATGCCGGCCAGCGACCGGTAGAGCTGCACCGTCACCGCGCGGGGGTCGGCCTCGTCGGGGACGACGATCAGAAGGTCCACGTCGCTGTCCGGGCGGGCCCGGCCGGTGGCGTGCGAGCCAAACAGGATGATCTGCTCCGGCTTGGCCTGGGCGACGATACGGTCCACCATCGCCGCAACCGCCGCCGGCACGGCTCCTTCCTGCTCCAACGACCGCGTGCCGTCCATCTGTCGCTCCCGACCCCTGGCAGGCACGCCGCGTGCGTGTGTGGGCGATACTGACCTGCTGCCGCGCACCCGCTACCGGCCAGCCATGCCACATCGAGCACGCCGATTGGGTGTCTGGCAGCCGTGCCCGCGCCGAGATGCCCATCGCGCCGTTGTCAGATGCCACATCGAGCACGCCGATCGAGGATCCGGCAGCCCCCGCATGCGTGCGGGCGTGCTGTCCCCAGCGTACCGGGCAACGCAGGCGACGGCGAGGTGAAGGTGGAGGAAGGTCGCTCGCCCCGTCGTACCTGCCCGCTCCGGCACCTGGGCACGGGAGCGCCCGTCCTGCCCACGGTACGGAGCGCGACCAGCCGAGGAGGGATGATCGCGCAGTCCGACCAGGGCGGCAACGGCACACTCCATGTGCCGATAGATGGGAGGGCTAGGCGTCCCCGCCGTCGACACGCGGCCCTCCCCCCGGTGCGCTGACCAGCCAGCGTGCGCCGACGTCTCACAGGGCCACCGTACGACGGTGCATCGTCCGCGTCGTCCCATCCCGCAGCCGTGCCCGGCATGCGTGGCAGCCGCCCCAGCTGACGCCCAAGTTCCCGCTCCACTTCAAAGACATGAGGTATCGTTGCCCATGATCTCCAGGGACGTGGCGTCGGCGTTGATGAAGAATGCCGCGATGGTTCGAATTGTCCGTCGCGGCGGAAAATCGTTATACGGGTCTTGCGCATTGTATTGCCTGGCGAACCGGAAGTAGTAGATGTTGTCAGGGTAGGCGCCGACCATCTCGGAGATACGCCCCTGCTCATCGACCACGCGCAGGGTGGCGATCAGGTTCTCCGGCTTGGTTCCCTGGTTGGTGACGTTCAGGATCACGATCACCCACACCTTGCCGGGGGCGCTGGCGCCTTGCAGTTCCGGGCGGAGCTCCGCCTGCACCACCCGCCCGGTAAAGCGGGTGTCGAAATGGCAGAAGGCGAACTCCTGGCCGATGAGCGTGGCCGCCGGGTTGGGCGGCGGCGTCGGTGTCGGTGGTGGTGGTTGGGGAGTAGGAGGTTCAGGAGACGCCGGGGAGCGGGATTGCGCCAGGGCGGCTATCAGCTGCTCGGCGGTCGACACCGTGGGGCCTGTTGGCAGCGACGGGAGCAGGTTGTCATCGTCGCTGAACCAGGCGATGGCGAAGCGGGTGCCGTTCCCCACCACCCACTGGGTGCCGTCCTGGGCGCGGACGAACGCGCCCTCAGGGAAGGGAGCCTGGGAGCGCGCCCGTTCGCCGCCCACGCCCACGACCAGCAATACGCCGGCGACAAGCCAGCCCACCACGCCGAGCAGCCTGCGACCGCTGTGGATCATCGATGGCTCCTGTCAGGTGTGCGGCGCCGCACGGGCGCTCAGCGCCCGCGCGCACCGAGCGATGACCGTCCGTCCCGCAGCACGCGTGATGACCTAGGAGTCTATTCGACCGGATGCCCGCTGCTCTTCAGGGGTAGGTGCAAAGTCGGCGCAGATATCGCGGGCTCGGCGGGACAGACGGGCGTGACGTCGGCGACGGCCGGGCCCGCGCCGTCCCTGTGGCAGGCGCCGGTGGGCGCCACATTAACCTTTGCAGGCCGGGCGTGGCCGCGTATCATGTCAAGACGAACGCTCGGGCTGATGTTCACCAAGCGGCGCGCGCCCCCGCCTTCGGGGAGGCTGCAGCAGGGTTCCGCCGCCCGGCAGCAGGCCGGCGCCCAAAGCGAGAGGCCAAGGAGCAGCGCCGGAAGGAACATCTGCTGAAGATTGGCGGCGGGATCCCTGGTGAACGGCTGGTACCACACCCCTGGCGACCACTGCCAGTAGACTCCTAGCACGACCAGCGCCAGGGTGGCGAGTGCGAAAGCCGGGATCGCGAGCCCGAGCGTGGTGAACAGCCGTACGACATAGTCGATCCACGAATCCTGCCGGATGGCTGAGATGATCCCCGACGTCAGTCCCACCGTGAGGGAAACCAGGCCTGACAGGAGGGCAAGCTCAAGTGAGACTGGGAGCCGCTTGGCGATCTGGTCGCGTACTGGCTCGTCTGTCCAGAGGGATCGACCGAGGTCACCGCGCACGACACCTGCAAGCCACGACCCGTACTGCACGAGGAGCGGTCGATCGAGGCCCAGTTCATGACGGAGCGCGGTGACATCCTTCGCACTCACGCTAGGGGATTCCGCCAGCCGCTGCATAACGACATCCCCGGGGACGATACGCATCGTCGCGTATGACAGAAATGAGACGCCGAGCAACACTAGCAGAAGCATGAGGAGCCGGCGAAGGATGTACCGCTGCATCGCTCGCCCTTCCAGTACGATCACGTTAGGCCAGCGGCGTGCATTATCGACCAGAGAAGACCGGCGCCCGGCGCTCCACGAAGGCCCGCATCCCCTCGGCGACATCCTCGGTGTTGTTCAGCACGCTCATGTAGTAGCCGATGGCGTCGAAATGAGCGCGTAGGCTGAGGCCCAGCCCCTCGCGGATCGCGCGCTTGGCGAATTCCATCGCGATTGGTGGGCCGGCGGCGATCTTGTCCGCCAGCTCGCGCGCTGCAGGAAGGAGCTGGTCATCTGGGACGCACCGGTTCACCAAACCGATGCGCTCGGCCTCACGCCCGTCGACGAAGTCGCCGGTGAAGATAAGTTCAGCGGCGCGGGCAGGGCCGACCAGTCGGGGAAGGAACCAGGCGCCTCCCTCATCTGGGACCAGGCCGCGCTTGATGTAGAGCATGGCGAAGCGGGCGCTCTCCGCGGCAATCCGGATGTCGGCGGCGAGGGCGAAATCCATCCCCATACCGACTGCGGCGCCGTTGACGGCGGCGATCACCGGCTTCGACAGCTCGTACAGACCGAGGACCATGGCGTGGCGAGCCTCGTTCTGCCGCCAGCGATCAACGGCCGAGGGCTCACCTCCTTCGCGTATGCGTGCATCCCACGCCTTCACATCCGCTCCCGCAGAGAAGGCTCGGCCAGCACCCGTGACGATCAACACACGGATGGAGGGGTCGCGGTTAACCTCCGCGATCGCGGCGCGGATGTCCTCCTCCATCTTCGGCCCGAAGGCGTTGAGCTTCTCCGGCCGGTTCAGCGTGAGCATGGCGACAGCGCCGTCACGGGCGAGGAGAGCGTCGGTGTAGTCATGCCCCATCGTCGATCCCTCCCTAGGCGGGTAGGGGTTGAGCAGTCCCCACCCCGCCGCCGTGATATGTGACCGAGTACGTGTCAGCCACCGCGAGCAAGCTGAACATGGTACCGCCGACGCGGGCATGCAGCAACTGAAGTGATCTTGGCACGGTACTTAAGTAACACCCACCTACCAGACGCGGGCGAGTAGGCTAAGGCGGGCAGGATCGCACAGGCGGATACCCTCACGTGACATCTCGATCAGTCCTTCATCGCGCAGCTCCTTGAGGGTGCGAGAGACGACGCTTCGCACGGAGCCAACGGCGTCGGCGATCTCCTGGTGGCTGACCGGGGCCAGGAGCGGCTGGGCACTGCCCCGCGGGCCTGCCCGGCGGAGCAGATGATGGGCAACGCGTTGGCGCATGGTCCCGAACGCGTTGACAGCTACCTCGTCCATCAGCTCATAAATGAGGTGAGCCATCTCCTGGGCCACCTCCCAGCCGATACGCGTGCCGTCTGGATCGAGCAGTCGGATGGTGCCCGGCTTGAAAACGAGCAGCGTGCATTCGCTCAGGGCCTGCACATGGGCCAGGCTAGGTCCGCCAACCAGGGTCACCAGGCCAACGATATCTCCGGGGTGAGCGTAGCGAAGCGTGAGGTGTCGGCCGTCGGCCGAGGTGATATAGGTACGGACAACACCACGGACGACGAGGCTCGCTGCGTAGGGCTCAGTAGTGGCGTGGTAAATTATCGCGCCCTTCGGGTAGTCGACGAGCACCGACTCGTCAATGAATTGCTCGACGAGGTCGTCAGGGAACTGCCCGAGAAAGCTGTCCCGGAGAACGTCACGCACGGGCTGGCGGCGGGAGGATTCGAAGCCCCGTATGGCGTGCGTCGTGCGTCTACCCTGGTTGTCCACGGCACACACCTGCTTGCGTACCTCTTGGTTTAATACTACTCCCTTCTTGCGCTTATGCCATGTTCAGACAGATCAGCGGTGAGAGGGCCTTCAGCTGAGTTCGAAACGGTGGAGGAAGACGGCATCGAGTGGCAGCCACCTTGTGGAGGATTGCTCACCGCTCCGTCTTGCAAGTGGTGACCAAGGCTCCCCAGCCGCCCTGGTTTTGAGAGCGGCGGCGCTCGAAGGTCAGTTAGGGGTGACCGGGCCTGTTCAGCGCTCCATATTCACCGGTTGGCACCCGCACCCTGATTACGAAGAGCCCCTGCTTCGCCCGTAGCCTCCCAACGCCTAGCCTGCGATGCTGCCTACCTCCGCTCAGACCCTCCAGATCCCACTCCTACCTCTAGCGCCCTCCTGATCATACCAATCGGTACGATACCCCAGGTATGAACTCCACTTGACATAGCGACGCCCCTTCTCTAGCTCATGACTCGCCCTCTGCCGGAGCTAACACGTGGGCAGGATGCGGCGTCGGAGCGGAGTAGGAGGAGGGAAATGCGCGTGGACAACGGCTGGACCACCGTGTGGCAAACACGGGTCATGCGTCGACGGCTCCTGCGTGGCGGTGTGCTGGGAGTCACCGCCGTTGGAGCGGCATGGCTCGTGGCCTGCGGAGGCGGCAAGAACGAGCAGCAGGGGGGCAGCAGCGGGCAGGCCGCCCGGACCGGCAGCGCCACCACCACCGGCAACCTTAACGCTACACTCCGATCTGGCATCGGCTCGGATGTCGGTAGTATGGACCCCCAATCTCTTGCCGGCACCGGTGGCGGCAACTGGCCCAATTACACCACTCACTTCATCACACCCCTCGCAATTGACCCAGAGACCTCCGAGGTGAAGCCCTACGCCGTCGAATGGAAGTGGGTGGACAATAATACTGCTCTCTTGCTCACCGTAAAGCCGGGAGTTAAGTTTCATAACGCCGAGATCCTTTCTGCTGAACAGCTCAAGTTTAACTTTGAGCGCGAACTTGGCCGAGCGGAATATAATCCACAGTTCAAGAGCGGGCACGCGTCACAGTTCACTGCCGTGGGTGACCTGACAGTAGTGGACGAGTATAACCTTCGGATCGGCCTCAGAGAGCCCGACGTGGTCCTCCCTACCCGGATCGCGAACACGCTGTATCTCGTCCCAAAGAATTACGTCAGCACGGTTGGCGACACCGAGTTCGCGGCGAAACCGGTAGGTAGCGGACCATTCAAATTTGTCTCCCGAACCGTTGACTCCGAGATCCGAAGCGAGCGGTTCGACGATTTCTTCAATCCCCGCGACGGTCAGTACGACCCGCGTCTGCCTTTTATCAAAAGCTTAGTGCAGCGGGTGATCCCGGAGGATACCGCTCGATCTGGCGCCCTGGAAAGGGGGGAGATCGACCTAGCCCACAACATGAGCGCTGACCTCGCGAAGCAATTCGAGGGGCGCTCTGGCTTCAAGGTATTCTACCTCCCCGGCGACCAGCCGATGCACATCCACATCAACACGGTCGCCGAGCGCGATCCATCCAGTGGTCAGCCGAATCCGTGGCGGGATGTACGCGTGCGCAAAGCCGCTAATATGGCCATCGATCTCGACACGATCATCAAGACCATCCTCACTGGAAAGGAGCAGGTTAGTTTCGGTCCAGCCCAACGGTCGTTCGGCTTCCCCCAAGACATCAAAAACCAGCGCTTCCGGTATGACCCTCAGGGAGCAAAGCAACTACTTGTACAGGCAGGCTATCCCGATGGCTTCGAGACACCGTTCTCGTACCCGATCGGCCGCTGGCCAAATACTGAGCAGGTAGTTCAGGCGATAGCCGGCTACCTGGCGAAGGTCGGTATCAGGTCAAAGATCTTAGCAAAGCAATATCAAGTAGTCACCACAGAGTTCAAAACGCGCGGTAACTACGGACTTACCTTCTGGGGTATGTCTGGCGGTCCTGATCCAGGGCCTAACTTCCGCTATGGCTATCACAGCACTGGTGCCTACACCCTGTCGTACGACCCGACTCTCGGTCTTGACGCGTTGATCGAGCAAAGCGAAAGAGAGTTTGACGCCAATAGGCGCAAACAGATGATTGGCGAAATTATTCGCAAGTTCTATCAGAACGCCTCGTGGATCTTCCTCTACGAACCGGTGACGGTGGTGATCGCCCGCGACCACATCGAGTGGACGCCGTACCAGAAGGTACTCTCAAACCCGGAGTACTGGAATATCAAGGTGACGAGCTGATGAACGCGGACGTCCTCAAAGTCGAGTCCGGTCCGGTCACGCGCCTCACTCTGAACCGACCAGAGAAGCTCAACGCGCTCAACCGGGAGCTCGGCAACGCCCTGATCGAGGCGCTGCTTCGGGAGGAGTTGCGCCCCGAGGTGCGGGTGCTGGTGATTGCTGGCGCCGGCCGCGCTTTCTGTGCTGGGGATGACATCAGCGGCAGTGATGCGCCCGACGGCTACGATCGCACGGAGCCGCTCACGTACGCTACCCTCACCCATTACTACAGGATCCAGTACGCGCTCCGCCGGGTGCCTAAGCCGGTGGTCGCGCAGGTCCATGGCTATTGCCTAGGTGCCGGCATGGACATCGTGCTTGGGTCGGATTACGCGATCGTCGACCCGGACGCCAAGCTAGGGCTGGTGTTTGTAAAGCGAGCGATCGCGGCGGGCATGGTGCTGCTACCAGGACATGTCGGGCTGAAACAGGCGACCCGCCTGCTGTTCGAGGGCGACACCATCTCCGCGCATGAGGCGCTCGCTTTAGGGCTGATCTCAAAGGTCGCCGAGGCGGGCAAGCTGGAGGCTGAAGTGCAGGAACTCGCCGACCGGCTGGCCGAAGGCCCGACGCGAACATACGGACTAATCAAGGAAGGGTTGAACCGGGCATTCTTTTCAGGGCTTGAAGAACAGCTACGTTTCATGGCCTTTATGCAGAATTTCGCCACACGCACCAACGATTTGGCCGAAGCTCGCTCAGCCTGGCGCGAGCGGCGCGCACCGGCATTTGTTGGCCGATAGGGTGGGGCATGAGTAGACAGCTGTGGACCTTCATTTTCCTACGATTGCTGCAGTCGTTCCTGGTCGTGCTCGTAGTGGTGTCCATGGTGTTTGTGGTTACGAGGGTGATAGGAGACCCAGTCACCATCATGGCACCGATCGACGCAACACAGCAGGATATTCAGCGCATTAAGCAGTCCTACGGGCTAAACGATCCGATTTATCAGCAGTACGTCCGGTTCATCTGGGATACCGCACGCTTGCATATGGGCACATCGTTCCGCACGCGACAGCCGGCCGTGAAGGAGGTCCAGGCTCGGCTTGGGGCGACCGTGGAGTTGGGCCTGGCGGCACTAGTATTTTCGATCATCGTGGGTGTGCCAGTAGGTGTGCTATCGGCGGTCAAGCGTGGCACCGTGGTCGATCTCCTTGCCAGGCTATTCGCCCTGGTTGGTCAGGCCGTGCCAAACTTCTGGCTTGGCTTAATGCTCATTCTGTTTTTCTCGGTACGGCTCGGCTGGCTACCCACGGGCGGCGCTGGTGGACCCCGACACCTAAGTAGCTTTGCAGAAGTTCCCTCCGGTTTTTCAGGCGGCCAACTGGCGGGCCGCCGCGGGGGTGAAGGAGGCGAAGAACTCGTGGACCGCCGCCACCAGGGAGTCGATGGAGCCGTGCAGGCGGTTGGCGGCGACGTGGCCCTTCAGCCGCCACCAGACCTTCTCGACCGGGTTCTGCTCGTGCCCGCTGTAGGTGGGCAGGAACAGCAGCTCCACCTGCGGGTGCTCCGCCAGCCACTGCTGCACTACCTTGGCGGTGTGGATGCTGGCGTTGTCCAGCACCACCAGCAGCGGCCGGCCGGGGTAGGCCTGGACCAACTGCTCCAGGAAGGCCAGGAACTCCACGCTCCGCTTGCGCTCGAAGATGGCATAGGCCCAGCGTCCCGTCGTCCACTCCAGCGCCCCGAAGATCGAGCGCTTGCGGTTGGTGCCCGGCGTCGGCACCCGCGCCTGCCGGCCCCGGCGCATCCACATGGCCCGCAGCACCGGCAGCAGGTGCAGGTCGCACTCGTCCAGGCACAGCACCACCGCGTCGTGCGGGGCCCGCAGCACCGGCTCGCACAGCGCCCACATCTTGCTCGCGGCCTGCGGGTCCTGCGGCAGCGCATGCTTGGGCCGCCGCCAGCGGAACCCCAGCGCCAGCAGCGCCCGCCGCACGGTCGCCTGGCTCACGCGCAGGCCCACGGCCGCGGCCAGGTGCGCCGCCAGGGTCGCCACTGTCCAGCACCCGAACAGGTACCCCGCCTCCGCGGGCGACGTTTCGACCTGCTGGCGGATCACCTCTCGGGCGGCCGCGTCCGCCTTGCGCGGTCGCCCCGCCCTAGGGCGGTCGCACAGCCCCGCCACCCCTTCGCCCGCGAACCGCTCCAGCCAACCCCGCACGGTCGCCTCGTCGCACTCGAAGATCTCGGCGATCCGCGGCACGCTGTAGCCCCGCCTCGAGAGCAAGACCATCCGGATCCGCTCGCTGACCCGGCCCACCTCCCGGCGGGCCAGGCGCTTCAACTCACGCCGCTCCGCCTCGCCGAGCGGTCGGACAAAGACCATTGGGCACGCTCCCCTCTAGCAGGGGCAGCATACCCAGCCACCTCCATCCCTGGGAAGAACTTCTGCAAAGCTGCTTAGGTCAGCCAGGAGCCGGCCACAAAGCTCTCCCTTCTCGTCTGCCATGTCGATGACGCGGATACCATGCAGAGGTCCGGCCACATCTTCCATTTCCGACCCCCAGGTGCTTAAAAGTCCCCGCGCAGCCGTGGGTCCAGCTTGTCCCGTCGGGCGTCACCCAGCATGTTGACGCTGAACACCACGACGCCCAGGCACGCCGTGGGCGCAAGGAAGAGCCACGGTGCCTGCAGCATGTAGAACCGGCCCTCCACGCTCATCATGCCGCCCCAGGAAGGGTTGAGTGGGGGCACACCGTAGCCCAGGAAGCTTAGCGACGCCTCCGCGATGATGACCACGCCAAAGTTCATGGTGCCGAGGACGATGACGGTCGGCAGGACGTTGGGCACCACGTGGTGAGTGATGACACGAAACGGCGAGCACCCAATGGCCCGCGCCACTTCGATGTACGGTTGGGCGGAGATGGCCAGGGCGGCGCCGCGGACCACTCGCGACATCACAATCCCTATGAGAAGCCCTAGCACGAGGACCAAGCTGGCCATACTGGCGCCGAAAGCGGCCAGCATGGCCATTAGGAGCAACAGCGGCGGCATGGACTGGACCATGTCGACGACGCGCTGGGCGCCGTAGTCTAGCGGCCCGTGTAGATACGCCGTGGTGACGCCGACCAGCAATGCCACAGCGACAGCGATGGCGGTAGCACTCAGGCCCACCAGCACGGAGACCCTGCCTCCATAGATGACCCGGCTGAGGACGTCACGCCCGTACTCGTCGGTTCCTAGCAGGTACGTAGAGTTGGGGCCAACGAGCGCATCTGCTTGGTGGTTTTCCGTCGGGTTGAACGGTGCGACTACGGGCGCCAGGCTAGCCACCATGACCACGACTAGCACAATCAGCCCGCATACGGCACCTAAGGGCGACGTCGGGTTCCAGCCAACCTTGCGCTGGACCTCGGCGGACGTCCATACGTTGGGAAAGCCTGATACCAAGGGGCCGGTATAGTCCCAAAACCCGTCGCCGTAGCTGGCGTTCAGCAACTCCTCGTAGTTCAAGGCCAGGAAGATGGCCTTGCGGATGCGCACGTCCTTGAACACGTCTCGCCCGGTGTGGAACCGGAACCACTCCCAGCCCACGTGTTTCCAGTGGTAGATCTGCGCGTCCGGTTTCCGCTGAGCGAGGGTTTTTTCCGGTTCTCCTCACCCTGGGCACTTACCGAGTCGATCTGGCCGGATACGAAGGCTGACATGGCTGCAGCAGGGTCTGGCAGGTTGACCTCTTGGCAACCCTCAATGTAAGGGAGGCCTTGCTCCCAGTCATCGGAGTTGGCCCGGAACCGGGCGGTGCGCGTGTTGCTGTCCCAGCTCTCGATCATGAACGGGCCGATCCCGGCGAAGTTCTGCGGATCCTTGAATTCCGGGTCCGCCTCCACTAGCTCTGGCGGGACTACCCAGTTGCGCCAGTCCGCCAAACCGTTGACGAACGAGGAGTTGGGCTGCGCGAACGTCATCCGCACCGTGTGGCTGTCCACCGCCTGGACCTTGTCCATGCCCAAGAAGTTACTGCGTCGGGCGAACAAGGCTACGCGCTGCGGGTCAAAGTTACCGTTGATCCGCTGGATGTTGTAGGCAATGTCCTCAGCAGTCAAAGTTCGGCCGGCCGCACGACCTTTGGCGTGGAACTTGACCTCCTGCCGAACCATTAAGACGATGTCGCCGCCGTCCACCTGTTCCCAGGATTCCACTAGGCCCGCCCGGAGCGGCTCAATGGTGTGTTGGTCCTCGTAGACCATCAAGTTGCCGATGAAGCCCCAAACGTTGAACGCGTCCCGCTGGGAGATGTGGGGATCCAGCGTCTCCGTGTAGCCGCCGCTATAGGTAAACATGCTACCTTTCCGGGGCGGGGATGACGACGAGCTACCCGAAGTGCTGGAACTGCTGCCCCCGCGCCCAACCAGCGCTGCCCAGGCGAGCCCAGTCCCAGCGGTACCGGCTGTGGTCAGCAACCGCCGTCGACTGATGCGGGTGCGGTGGAACTTGGCCCAGTAGTTGCTGTTCTCCATGTCTTCCTGTCCCCGATTCGTGTCTGCCGCCCGGTCTTGGATATGGCCGCCCTAGGTAGCGTGGTGTGAGTTGACCGGTTTTAGAACATACGAAGCAGCCAGACACCCTGTCAATAAAGTCTTTGTTTGGTTGTATCATCAATAATAAAAACCTTATCACCCTTGTAACCTGGGGTGAGGAGCCAGGGGGAAATGGCACTAGCGTAAGTGACAGAACGAGCGGCTGGTCAGACCCTGTGCGGTATGCACGATCCCATGGATCCCTGTGGCGCGCTCACGGCACGGCGCGCCGACCTCTCTCGTACGCTCCTAGTACTACCGCTGCAGTTGACGTAGAAGCGTCGAGCTTAGAGGGCCTTGCAAAACACAGTGCGGGGTGCTGAACGCAGGGTATAGATACGTCTCTCCTGCCGGATGAGCGATAGAACAGGCTGGCCCCGCTGCTGCTGCCGGAACGGCCACCCCGAAGGGTAGCCCTGCCCACGGGTTTCCGACCGGGCGCTGCTGACCGGCAACCGGTTCGTACGGCGGATCGGCGGTCCGTAGGACACACGGCCCGCGGAGCTGGGGTGCAGTAGGGGCAGCGCCGGCTGGCGGCAGCTGCGGGATTGGCAAACGGCAAAGGGTATGGTGGCGGCTCCACTACCCCCAGCGCAACCGACTGGGCCGCCGCGCCCGCAGCAACAAGCCCCGCTCCCACCTGGACTCGGCCCGGGTGCCGGCCAAACGGAGGGCGAGGCGACCAGGCCGAACCCGACCGACCGGGGCACAGCGAGCACCAAGCAGCCAGTGGTGGTGGACCGGCGGGGCGTCCCGCCCGCAGTCGTCATTACCCCGCTACCGTCCGCGACGCTCCGGTGCTGACGGACGCGCTGAACGGGATCCTCTCGTCGCCTCCAGGGACGGCCCCGCCTCCGGCCCGCCACGTAGCACGCGGACACGGGCGTCAACTCCCTCTGCGCTGCCGGGCTGCTGTCGGAAGCAAGGAATCACGCCCCGCAGCGAGGACCGGGCTTGAAAGGCGTTCTTAGGTGGCACCCCTCGTCCAGGAACGCGAGCGGGCGCGCGGCCCCCCACCACCCGTGCTGCAGCTAGCTCTCCTCCTCCTCGCGCAGGCGGGCGAGCACCGAGTAGTCCTCCAGGGTGGTGGTGTCCCCCACCTGCTCCCGCCCGGCGGCAATATCCCGCAGCAGCCGGCGCATGATCTTGCCCGACCGCGTCTTGGGCAGCGCGTCGGTGAACCGGACCTCGTCCGGCCGCGCGAGCGCCCCGATCTCCTTCACCACGTGCTGGCGCAGCTCCTGGCGCAGCTCCTCCGACGGCGCATACCCCTGCTTGAGGGTCACAAACGCCGTGATCGCCTCCCCCTTGATCTCGTCCGGCCGGCCCACCACCGCCGCCTCCGCCACCTTGGGGTGGGAGACCAGCGCACTCTCGATCTCCATCGTGCTCAGCCGGTGCCCGGCCACGTTCAGCACGTCGTCCACCCGCCCCATCAGCCAGAAGTAGCCGTCCTCATCCCGCCGGGCACCGTCCGCCGGGAAGTACAGCGGCTTGTCCCCAAATTTGCTCCAGTACACCTGCCGGTAGCGCTCCGGGTCCTTGTACAGCGTGCGGAACATCGCCGGCCACGGCTGGCGGATGACCAGCAACCCGCCGGTGTTGACCGGCACCGGCTCACCGCTGGCGTCCACCACGTCCGCCACCACCCCCGGGAAGGGCAACGTCGCCGACCCCGGCTTGGTGGGGATGGCGCCGGGCAGCGGCGTGATCATGATCATCCCCGTCTCCGTCTGCCACCACGTGTCCACAATCGGGCAGCGCTCCCCGCCGATCACCCGGTGGTACCACAGCCACGCCTCCGGGTTGATCGGCTCCCCCACCGTGCCCAACAGCCGCAGGCTGGACAGGTCGTGCTTGGCCGGCCACTCCTCCCCCCAGCGCATGAACGAGCGGATGGCGGTGGGGGCGGTGTAGAGGATGTTCACCCGATACTTCTCCACGATCTCCCAGAACCGGTCCGGCTGCGGCCAGTTGGGCGCCCCCTCGTACATCACCACCGTGGCGCCGTTGGCCAGCGGCCCGTACACGATGTAGCTGTGCCCCGTCACCCAGCCGATGTCCGCCGTGCACCAGTAGATGTCTTCCTCCTTGAGGTCAAACACCCACTTGGTGGTGAGATAGACCCCCAGCAGGTAACCGGCGGTGGTGTGCACCACCCCCTTGGGCTTGCCGGTGGTGCCGGAGGTGTACAGGATGTACAGCGGGTGCTCGGCGTCCAGCGGCTCGGCCGGGCAGTCGGCCGATTCCTGCGCCACCAGCTCGTGCCACCACACGTCGCGCCCCGCCTGCATGGGCACGGGGGCGCCGGTGCGGCGCACCACCACCACGTGCCGCACGCTGGGGCAGGCGGCGAGAGCCGCGTCGGTGTTGGCTTTGAGCGGCACCTCCGCCCCCCGCCGGTAGCCGCCGTCGGCGGTGATCACCACCGTGGCCTCGGCGTCGTTCATGCGCTCGCGCAGCGCCTCGGCGGAAAACCCGCCGAACACCACGCTGTGCACGGCGCCGATGCGGGCGCAGGCCAGCATGGCGATGGGCAGCTCCGGGATCATGGGCAGGTAGATGCCCACCCGGTCGCCCTTCTTGACCCCCAGCCGCTTGAGGGCGTTGGCAAACCGGCCCACCTCCCGGTGCAGCATCTGGTAGGTGAGCACGCGCTGGTCGCCCGGCTCCCCCTCCCAGATGAGGGCCGCCTTGGTGCGGCGGGGACCGGCCAGGTGCCGGTCCAGGCAGTTGTCGGCGATGTTGAGGGTGCCGCCCACAAACCACTGGGCGAAGGGCGGATTCCATTCCAGCACCCGCTGCCACTTCTGGTACCAGTGCAGCTCCTCGGCCATCCGCCCCCAGAAGCCTTCGGGGTCGTCCGCCGCCTCCTGCCACAGGGCGCGGTACTGCTCCAGGCTCTGGATGTGCGCCCGGCGGGCAAACTCCGGTGGCGGCGGAAACACGCGGCGCTCCTGCAGGACGGAGTCGATGCGCTCGCTCTGGCCGGTCGTCATCTCGCGCTCCTCCTTCCGGGTCTTCCAGATTTTGTCTCAGACTCCTTGGAATATTGGGTAGCCCGTCGCCCACGAACCGTCTAGCACGCTAGCACGGGAGCGGGTGCTGTGCCTCGCGCTGGGCATAAGCGTGATAGCTCGTTACGCCGACGCCACCTCAGCCCACGTGCGGTGCAGGACGTGCCGAGATCGGATCGGCCGCTTTGCCGCAGTGATCGCCTACCGATGGTTACCTCGCCCACGTCCCTGGCCGCGTGGATCGTTCTAGCCGGGCACCGGCAGCGCGGACACGCGGCGCGACGAGCACGCCAGCGATTGGCAGCGCGGTGTGAGGAGGTCCAGCGGTGTACCGCATCGGTCCTGCACATCTGGCTGGACATCTGTCTCCCTCCTGCTCCTGGAGCCAGCACGAATGCCTAGCAGGCTAGACGGACACGAAGCGACCGAACTGGCGGTTGTAATAGAGCAGCGGCTCGCGCTCGGCGGTCTCGGCGCGCAGCACCTCGCCCACCAGGATGGTGTGGTCACCGCCCTCCAGGCGGGCGTACAGGCGACATTCCAGGTGCACCAGGGCGCCGGGGATGAGGGGCAGCCCCGTTATCGCCCCGGGCACCGTCGCCACCCCCGTGAACTTGTCCGCCTGCTTGCGGGCAAAATGCTGGGCGATATCGGCCTGGCCTAGGGCCAGGATGCTGATCGCCATCTGGGGGGCGGCCATGAAGGCCGAGTAACACTGGGCACGCTTTTCGAGGCAGACCAGCACCAGGGGCGGCTCCAGGGAGAGAGAGCTGAAGGCGCTGGCGGTAAACCCCTGCGGGCGCCCGTCCGGGTCGCGGGTGGTGACCACGGTGACGCCGCTGGCAAAATGCGCCATGGCGTTGCGAAAGTCCACCGCGTCGACGACCGCGCCAGACATGTCACCACCTCGTATCGACTGTCTCATGCCGCTCTTCGCCGCCCGCTTGTCAGGCATCATCCGCCAAGAAGGAGCGGATGACTGCCACTGTATCCTCCGGCTATTCGATGATCGCCGCGTGTCCGCCCCGCGGCAGTACGATCAGGCGGGCGGTGGGAATTAGCTCAGCCATCTCGATAGCTTGCGACACGGTGTGAGCACATCCTCCGCACCGACGAGCACCAGCGTCGGCGTGACGACCGTTGGCAGCTGCGACCGGGAGTCATACGTTCGAACGGCCTGCGCCTGTGCCTCGAACCCCGTTACGGACGTGGGGTACGGGTTCTGTGCTCTCAGCTGGGCAGCTTCAAAGGCTCGGCGATGGTTCGACAGCAACCGTGCGGTAAAGGACCACGGCATGCCGGCGATCCCGAGAGTGAGCGGATCGAGACCCGACCGCCGCAGGCTCAGTTGCGCATCAAGCCAGCCGTGCTGGATGTCGGTGTAGCACGGCAGCGTGCTCAAGAGCACCGCGCGTCGGATCAGGTGCCCATAACGTATCAACAGCGACTGCAGGATTGAGCCGCCCATCGACCATCCGACCGCGTACACCGGAGCGACACCGAGCGCCTCGATCAACGCCGCCGCATCATCGGCCATCTGGTCGATCGTGTACGGACCGGGGGGCACATCGCTTTCGCCGACACCGCGGTTATCAAACGTGATGCAACGGAACGCGTCACAGAGGAACGGAAGCACGGGTGCCCAACTGAGGCGGTTTGCCCCCAGGCCACTAATCAGCAGGAGAGGCGGACCACCTCCCGCCTCTTCATAGCACAACGTGACACCGTTGACGGTCAAGCGCGCCATGCAGAACTCCTTGCCAGGCGATGATGAACGGCGAGAGCCGATATGCCAACCGTAACAGCCCCGAACCGGTTCAGAGAAAGAGCGTCACCTATGCTTGCCTCGCTGTGCCCGTTATTCACTCAGAAACGTCTGCACCGCATAGATAAAGGCGTCCTCTTGCTCCACCATGGGCAAATGTCCTGCCCCATCGATCATCACCAGGCGCGCGTTCGGGATGAGGCGGGCGAACTCCTCCGCGTAGACCCTCGGGATCAAGCGGTCGGCTGTGCCGTGAACGATCAGGGTTGGTGCCTGAATCAAGGGCAGGCGGCGTCGCAAGCCGCGATCTGGGATCGGCCACATGAACTTGGTCGCTATCGCCAGGTTCTTCATCCGTTCCAACGTCGCGGCGTAGCGGCTCTCCGGCTCCGCTATCCCAATTGACGGCTCCGATGCCGCGAGAGCGGGGTTGGCCCACTTTGCTGCGGCCAGGTCTTTTTCGCCCATCACGAAGGGGTCGGGCAGCGGCACGTCGTCGAGCCACAGCCCATAGGCGTTCACCAGCACCAGCCGTCGCGTGCGGTGGGGGCAGATCGCGGCGAACTCCGCCGCCAGCATCCCGCCGAGGCTGTGGCCGATGAGGTCGACCGTGTCAATGCCCAACGATTCGACCAACTGACGGTGATAGAGCGTGACGCCGAGCACGCCCTCGAGTGCCTCAAAGCCGGTCGAACCGCCGTAGCCGGGCAGCTCTGGCGCGTACACGCGCCGGTGCTGGGCGAGCCGTTGCAGAAAGCGGGCTGGACCAGGGTGCTGTTCGAAGCCGTGCAGGTAGAGCACAGGCGACCCATCGCCAGCCGACCAGAGCCGAATGTGGCAGGCACCGACCACGTGGGTGCTCAGTTGCCCCTGGGTTCGCTGGGCCTCCGCGTGCACCATGTTGCCCCCTCCCGTTCCTCAGTCCGCCTAGACGCTTGCTGCCACCTGCGCTGCCGCCGCCACCCGACGCTGGCTCTCTAGCGGGGTCCAATAGTCTGGCTGGTCGGCCCAGAGGTCCCGCAAGTAGGGGATGACCTCGCGACCAAACAGCTCGGTGTTCTTGCGGGCGACCTCCTCCGGCAGGTTACCCATGTGCAGCGTCGCGATCAGCTGCCCCACGCGGAGGGAGGTCGCCAGCTCGCGGATCCGCTGCCGCACCCGCTCCGGCGTACCGGCGATGATAAATCCCTTCTCGTCGTACTCCCAAAACGACATTTCGCCGCTGGCCGCCCGCTGCCGGTCCTCATTCGTGATGCCGCGACCGGTGCCGCGTTCCATCGCCGCGCGAAGCGAGCGCAGCGTCTGGTAGCCGGGCGGTTGGGCGAAGCCGGGCGCCACGGGGTTATGGCTGTAGAAGTACTTGACCGCCTCGTAGTAATCACGCTCGGCCTGTGCATCGGTCTCCGCTACACAGCAGATCTGCGTGAACGCCATCCGGTGCGGATTCGTGTCTCCGCCACGTTTGGCTACATGCTCCCAGAACCCGTCGACGATCGGCTTTGCCGATCGTAACCCGGAGAATGAGAGATGGCCGTAGCAGTAGTTCTCGTCGATCACCAGATCCCATGTCTCCACGCTACCACTGCCGGGCACCCACACTGGCGGATGCGGCCGTTGCACGGGACGTGGCCACGGGTTGACATAGCGGAGCTTGGTGTAGGTACCGTTAAACGCAAACGGCTCCTGTGCCTGCCAGGCACGAAGAATTAACGTGCGCGCCTCATGGAATCGCTCACGAAGCTCAATTGGCGGTATCCCGTACGAAAAGACGGAGTCCATCGGCGTCCCAAAAACGAATCCAGCGATAAGCCTGCCATCGGAGAGGCAGTCGAGGTAAGCCATCTCCTCTGCAACTCGAATCGGTGGGTTATAAAGCGCAATACTGTCACCGATCACGAGAATCGCGGCGTTCTGCGTGCTGCTCGCCAGGCTTGCTGCCAGCAGGTTTGGCGATGGCGTCATCGCAAACGCGGTCTGGTGGTGTTCGTTGACCGCTAGCCCGTCAAAGCCAACCCGATCGGCATGTTGCATGAGCCGAATGAACATCCGGTAGACCTCACCCACCTTGCGTGGATCAAGGAGGTGAGGCGGCGGGTCGACCCATGCGCTGTGATAGCGACGAGGAAAGTCGGCAGGCAGATGGGGATACGTTACCTCGGCGAACCAATGAAATTTCATGACATCACGTCTCCACGATGGCTATCACGCCGGTGTCTCGCCGTCGGACCTGGGGCGGGTGCACTCCCCCCGATGAGACCGGCTTCGGCATGAGCATGTGGCCTATCAGCCGATCTCGATGAGGTGTCGGGTGTGAGCCAGGGCATCGTTCGGGTGTACCTCGATGACGGGCTCAAGGCCCCAGCAGTCACCCGCGGGGGCCGAGGCTGCCGCCGCCTCAGTACTCCAGCGGGTGCCCGGCATCGCGGCTGGAGGGGGGCGCCACCGACCGACGGCGCAGGTAGCGGGCCCGGTGCTCTACCACCTCCAGCTCCGCCTCCGGTGCGCTGTCCTGCTCGATCAGGCGGAGGAGCAGCCGGGTGGCGGCGTCCAAGTGGGCGGTCACGTCCGCCGCCACCACGCTCACCGGCGGCTGCACCACCTGCGCCCACTCCGAATCGCCAAACCCGATCAGCGATACATCCCCAGGCACCTCGGCCCCTGCGGCGCGGATGCCCATGATGGTCGCCGGCACCAGGTACAGGGGTGTGACGAACAGGGCGGTGGGCGGCCGCGGCCCACTCAGGAGCGTCTGCACGCGCTGGCTGCACTCCGCGCTGGACGGTACCACCAGGTGGTACTTCGGTTCGCCGGCACACCCGTGCGCCTCCAGCAGCCGGCGGATGAAGCGCACGCCCCACGCCACGTCGGGGTCCAAACCGCTTTGGCTCACGTCAGTGATGGTGCCCATCCGCCGATGGCCCAGCTCCAACAGGTGCGCGAGCGCCTCCTCCGTGGCGGCGGCGAAGTTCAGCACCGCGGTGGGCAGCACCCCGGTCGCGTTCGGCCGCGCGAACACTACCACCGGCACGCCGGCCTGCTGACTCAGCGCGCGCACCCGCTCCAGCCCGATGCGCGGGTTGCAGAGCAGGCCATCGACCCGCCGGTCGAGCATCCACTGCAGGTAGCGCTCCTCCAACGCCGGGTCGCGTTCCGCGTTCGCCACGAACAGGGCGTAACCATGCTCCCGCGCAGCCGCCTCCGCCCCGCGGATCGCCGCGGTGACCACGTCGGCGTTGCGCATGTTGGACAGCACCAGCCCCAGGGTGCGCGTCTTCGCCGTGCGCAAGGTGCGCGCGATCGGGTTGGGCCGGTACTGCAGCGCCTCGATGGCGGCCAGCACCGCGTCGCGGATCGCAGGGTTGACCGACGGATGTTGGTTCAGCACCCGCGAGACGGTGGCCACGGACACCTTGGCCCGCTTGGCCACATCCCGGATGGTTGTCACCCCATCACCTCCCACGCCACACTCTCACCCACCGTACCGATGCAGGGATGTTGTTTTCACCCTCGCTGTTGGTCCTCGCCACTGTGCTGCTTGCGCCCGCACCCGTTGACCCGGGGCATGGGTGCGGCCGCCTGACGCCGCGCGGGAGCACGGCGGCCGGCCTGCCTATCCACGTCCTGCGGGGACACCCGTCGCCGGCCGCCGTTCCCCGCCGACATCCTGGGCGGCCAGGAAGCGCAGCACCGTCTCCGCGGTACGTTCGGGCTGCTCCAGATGTGGCAGGTGTCCGGCTGCCGGGATGATCGTCACCTGCGCGGTGGCGATCTTCGCCTGGAAGTCCTGCGCGTAGCGCGGCGGCACGATCCGGTCGCTCTCCCCCCACACCAAGAGCGTCGGCGCCGACACCCGGTGGAGGCGGCCGGCCAGGCCGCGGTTGGGGATCGGCCACAAGTACTTGGCGGCGGTGGCCAGCGCCTTGGCGCGGTCAAGCATGAAGGCGATGTAGCCCTCCTGATCGGCCGGAGTGTGCGCCGCCGCTTGCGCCGCCGGCGACTGCGGGTCGTGGTAGGTGGCCGCCGCCAGCTGCTCCGGCGACATCGCAAAGAAGTCGGCCACCGGGTAGGCCGGATTCCAGAGACCAAACGGCGCGATCAGCACCAGGGCGCTAAACCGATCCGGCTGGACTACCGCCAGCTCCGCCGCCACCATCCCCCCGAGCGAGTGCCCCACCAACGGTACGTGGCGCAGTCCCAGCGTGTCCAAGAGGTCGAGCTCGTAGTAGATCAGGTCGTGCAGGTCGCGTAGGTGTTCCGTCCCGGTGGACTCGCCGTACCCGGGCAGGACCGGCGCGATCACGCGGTACTGCTGCGCCAGGCGTGCCAGAAACGGCGCGTCCGTCGGTACCCCGCGTACCCCGTGCAAAAACAGCAGGGGAGGCCCATTTCCCTCTTCATGCACCTCGGTCAGGAACATCCCATCCCGCACCGCCACCTTCCGATCCGCCATGGTGTCCTCCCTTCCTGTCGTGGCTTGCGTGTCCTGCTGCCCACTACTGCCCCACACCGTCGGCGTGGAGAACCTCCACGTCACCCGCCCCCTCGCGGGCTGCGTCGCCACCGCGCCCACCGGTTCACTGCGCCCCGGGCGCTGGCTCCTCTGCGAGGACGGTCGGCGCACCGTTGCGGCCGCTCGCGACCCGCGTCCCTCGTCAGACACCCTGGCACCCGCTCCACAGGGCCTCAGGCTCCATCCGGTCCAGGCCGCTGTCTGGGCCGCTTTGGGTTCGGCCAGGTTCGCCGCGCACCGCGGCGCGCCTGGCAGCCGGACGATCGCTGGTCGGCGCGGCCCCGCGCGGCACGGTGACAGGAGAGGCGGGGCGGAAGCGCCACCCGCCCAGCGCCCAGCTCGCCGGGCCGCCGCGCCCGCGCTCGAGGCGGTCTCCCTGCACCTGCGCCAGCACCCGCGCGGCCAGCGCCCACAGCTCCTCCGCACCACCACGCCGTCGAGGCAGGCGCTGCTCTGCCTCAGTTTCGCCGCCGGCAGTTTCGCTGCCGGATGCCCTGAGGCACACCGAAGCGCCTGGCATCACCGTGCGCGGGCGGTCCACAGCATCGGGTAGAAGCGGGGTCAGCGGCATGCGCTCCCGTACCGCCCGCGCACCGTGTTCGGCCACGCCGTCCCGCACCGGCTCCAGCCCGCGGCTGCGCTCCTGGTCCGCATCGGCATCCGCGTTGACGCCGGCCCTGCCCACTCCCGCTCCCACGTCCCTCGCCTCCACCGGGTGAACGCTCCTCACGGCACCAGCACCGCGCGCGTGACCTCAGTCTGGCGGCCGCTCCACTCCGCCACCGGGAAGGCCTCGTTGATCTGGGCCAGGGGGAAGCGGTGGGAGATCATCTTGTCAAAGGGGTATTTGCCCTGGGTTTTGACCAGGAACGACAGCACCATCGGGATGATGCTTGGGCGGTACATCAGCGAGCCCACGATCTTCTTGCCGCGCAGCAATTGCGACGGATAAATCTCCGCCTTGCTGTCCGGCACAATGTTTCCGATCTCAACGAAGGTGCCGCCGTTACGCAGCATGGCGACCCCTTCGGGCAGCAGCTCTGCCAACCCGACGAGCTCGAGCACCACGTCGGCGCCCCGCCCGAAGGTGAGCTCACGCACCCGCTCGATGCGCGCGGCCGGGGTATCGTACGCGGTGATATCGATGGTCTCGTCGGCGCCGAACTGGCGGGCCAGCGCCAGGCGGTGGGCGAGGCGATCGAGCACGATCACGCGTGCCGCCCCCATGTCTTTGGCGATTGCCGCCGCCGTCAGCCCAAGCCCCCCAGCGCCTTGAATGACAACGTACTGGTCCTCGCCCACCCCGGCGGTCAGCAGTCCCTGCATCACGGTGCTCATCGCGCAGTTCACCGGCGCCAGCACCTCATCGGGCAACTCGTCCGGTACCCGGAAGACGGGGTGGCCCGGCGGGATGTAGTAGTAGTCGGCGTACGTGCCGGTGAAGTAGGGAAACTCACCGGCCCGGCCGTACACACGCATGGTGGCGCAGAAGTTCACGTCCCCGCGCAGGCAGAGGAAGCAGCGCCCGCACGGGTAGATGGCGGAGTGGATCACGCGGTCCCCTTCCCGCAGCGGCGCCCCCAGGGCGTCGGTGGTCACGCCAGCGCCCAGCTTCCAGATGCGCCCCGTGCCCTCGTGCCCCAGCACCCGACCGCCCGGCGGCAACGGGGCCGCTGCCTGGTCACCGCGCCAGGTGTGCAGGTCGGAGCCGCAAATGCCCGCCTGCGTGATACGCAGCACCATCGCACCTGGCTCCGGGTCGGGCACCTCGAACTCCACCAGCTCAAACGGCTTGCGGTACTCGCGGATGACCGCCACCCGCCCGGTCACCGCCATGGCGTCACCTCCCCCTCCGGCGTGCCGGCTCGCGCGCGGTTAGCGCGGTGTGCCCGCGCCAGCCGGCACGCGCCGGGCCACCGCTTGGCCCTGGCTGGGCTCCCGCACGGGTTGGGCCCGGCGGGCCGCAGCGCGGGTCGCCCGCGACCGCGGCCAGCGCACGCGCAGCGGGCCCGGGGTCTGCGGAGAGCGGATCGGCCGAATCCACCACTTATCCTCCCACTCGCCCTCCCAGAGGTGCTTGAGGTTGGGAAGCACCTTAGTGGCGGTGAGACGGATGTTCTCCATCGCCAGCTCGTGCGGCACCGAGCCGAACTGGTTGAGGATCATCAAGTGACCGATGTGCAGGTCCTTGATCACCTGCTCTAGCTGCTCCGTCACCTGGGTCGGCGTGCCGGCCACAATGTTGCCGTTGGCGACCAGGTCCTTCCAGGTGAGCTGCGGCGGCCGGTCGCCGAAGCGGGTAGTCTGGCCCAGCAGCCCCGCTTTGATCGTCTCGATGGTGCGGTAGCCGGGGGCATCGGCGAAGCCGGGGTAGATGTGCAGCATCTTGTTGTAAAAGTACTCACCGTGCGGGCCGTACTTGTCGGCCACTTCCTGCTCGGATTCGGCCACGGCCACCAGCTGCAAGAAACCGCCCTGGTAGGGGTTACGCTCGACACCGAGCTCGTCGGCCTTGCGCCAGAAGCCGTCCATTACTTGCTTGCCCCGCTTGAAGCCGGAGTACGACAGGTAGGCGTAGAGGTACCCCTTCTGCAGGCACCAGCCCCACGTCTCGATGGAGCCTCCACCCGGGATCCAGATGGGGGGATGGGGCTGCTGAAGCGGCCGCGGCCAGATGTTTACATACCGTAGCTGCGTGTACTTACCGTCATACGAGAAGACCTCGGGGGTGGTCCACGCTTTGACGATCAGGTCCTCGGCCTCATAGTAGCGCTCGCGCAGGGTGGCTGGGTTCATGCCGTAACAAAAGTTGGTGTCCGGGCTAGAGCCCACCGGGAAGCCGGCCACCAGCCGCCCACCGCTGATCGAGTCGAGCATGGCGAACTCCTCCGCCACGCGGATAGGCGGGTTGTAGAGAGCGATGGAGTTACCCAGTACGATCAGCGCCGTGTTCCGCGTGCGGCGGACCAGGGCGGCGGCCATCAGGTTGGGGGAGGGCATGAACCCGTAGGCGTTCTGGTGGTGCTCGTTGACGCAGATACCGTCGAAGCCAAGCGCAGCGGCGTACTCCAGCTCATCGAGCGTGTGGTTGTACATGCGATGGACCGCTAACGGATCCATCAAGCTCGCCGGCACATCCACCCAGACACTGTGGTAGCGCTCCCGGAAGTCCTCCGGCAGCTCGCGGTACGGCATCAGGTGAAACATGTGGATCTTCATCGCCGCCCTCCTTGAGAGACAACACAAGGGACGAAGACGCCGAGGCAATAACCTGCCGCGCTGCACCTACTCTTCGGTCGATCCTCCACAGCACTACCCGACTCAGGTAACATCCCGTACTCCCACGCTACAGCGTGCCCGACATCACCCCCCGCTCTTGACAAACCAACACCAGCCCAAGTAGAGTTCAACACGCGAATCGATTACTGCTTGGAATCGGTACCACATGAACCTGACGCTGTCAAGGGGGTAGGGGCCGCCAAGATTTGCGATCGCGCTCGTTCAGGGGGTGTCTCCCAGCTAGGCAGCGAGACCGCAGGGCGGTCGACCGCCTCGATTGGCACAGCAAGGAGCGCATCGGGGCCAAGCGGAGCTTGCGGCTGCGCGTCCGTGCTTGGGCGGCGGGCTGCAGCCAGACCGAGCAGCAGTCGGAGGTAGACCTGAGTCGCACCGTCTGAGCGCTGGCGGCGGTGCTGGGCGGTACGCAGTTGCTGCACAGCAACTCCTGGGACGAGGCTATGGCCCAGTTATGAGGGGAGCGACGCGCCCCGCTACGCTTGCAGCAGGTGATCCTGCGCGGGTCCAGGGTTGTGCGGAGGCAGACATCCAGCAGCGCATCAGCGTGGGCGGGAACAGGAGGATGAGCGCACCAACGTCACGACCGACATCCCGGACGCCGCGGACGCCTGCGCTGCTGGGAGAGCACATAGGCGTGGTGCGAGGTGTCTTCGGTGAGCCCAGAGGCACTCTGGGAGAGATCCCAAGCGACCACACTTGGATTGCCAGGGAAAACCTATCCGCCGCATGTCTCGGCTTAGATGGTCGTTGCTCGCCGCGCCACTGAAGGCAACGGACCGCGATGCCGGAACGTATTCCTAAAAAGGGGGGGCATCCTATGCCTTTGGACCCGCAGGTTCAAGTTGTGCTGAAGCAACGGGCGGCTGCCGGCCTGCCACCCATCCACACCATGACACCGCAGCAAGCGCGAGAGATGATGGCGGCTCTGCGGCCGCCAGTGGAACCGGAACCAGTGGGGGCGATAGAGGACCGAACGATCCCTGGCCCCGCAGGGCAGATCCCTATCCGGATCTACAAGCCTGCGGCTCCTGGGCCGTTCCCGGTGCTGGTGTACTTCCACGGCGGCGGTTGGGTGATCGGGGATATCGAGAGCCATGACGCTACCTGCCGCATGCTGACCAATGCGTCCCAGTGGCTGGTAATCTCTGTTGACTATCGACTGGCCCCGGAACACAAGTTCCCGGCCGCTGTGGAGGACGCATACGCCGCTACCTGTTGGGCTGCAGAGCACGCGGCCGAGCTTGGTGGGGATCCAAACTCCATCGCGGTCGGCGGCGATAGCGCTGGTGCTAACCTGGCCACCGTTGTGTCGCTCCTGGCTCGGGACAAAGGCAATCCAAAATTGTGTTACCAGATTTTGGTGTATCCGGTCACTAACTATGCATTTGATACACTATCGTACGCCGAGAATGATGGATATATCCTGACCAAAGACGCAATGAAATGGTTCTGGGGCCACTATCTGCGTAGTGAAGCGGACGGTCGGAACCCGCTGGCATCTCCGCTGCAAGCGGAGGATCTCTCGGGCTTGCCGCCTGCCTTGATTATCACAGCAGAGTATGACCCCTTGCGGGACGAGGGGGAGGCATACGGGCAGCGGTTGCAGGAGGCGGGAGTCCCTGTCATGGTGAAGCGGTACAACGGCATGGTCCACGGTTTTTTCACCATGGCCGCTGTCCTGGACCGTGGGCGAGAGGCGATCCAAGAGGTGGGGCGCGTCCTTCAGTCCGTGTGATCGTAAGAGTTCAGCTCATTTGGCGGAAACGTGGCTGCAAGCAGAAGCGCTTCCCTCCGCCTTTAGCGCAGCGCACCACCGGCTGGCCGGGCGCAGAGATGCCCCGCCTGCCCAGCGCCGGTACCAGCTCATCCACCCGCCGCGTCCCGGCGCCTTGGATGTACGCCTCCTGGACGTCGCTCTTCCGACCTGCTCCGTCCGCGGGCGCGGCTCCAGCAACTCGGGTGAAGAAGCTGCCGTCCCACACCTGTGGCCCTCGCACCTCCAACGTCCCCATCCACCTCTCCCAAGAGGCGATCTCGGCCGCCGGCGCGCTGGCCAGGTCAGGTGGGTGTACGCTGGTGCTGCGCGGTGTCCAAGTGCTGGCTCGCCCTAGCTCCGTGAGCGCTGGACTGCCAGCTAGCCCCCCCACCCTGCAAGAAATCGGGGCGTGCTCCAACGTCGCCTTGCACGGCAGCCTCTTCCGCGCCATCTTCAGCTTGTCAGCCATTGTCTGCTTCTTCTCTCCATGGAGGGGTCAGATATCCCGATCAGAACTACCAGATGGCCGGCGCCGTCCACCGCCTCGTTCGCTCCGGGGCTCTACCTTCTTGGGACTCCACCTCCCCACCACTCGGCGTGCTCTTGGCGACCCGGCCTGGCTGGCATGGGAGATGACCGCGCTTCTCCGGATCGTTCGTCCCTGCATGGTGCGCTCCTGCTCCTTCACTCGGAGGTGAGGGAAGCCACGCTAGGCGTCCCGTTGACATTCCGGAATCGCCCTGGTAGATTGCGGCCTGCAAATCGATTACTGCTCGGAACCGGTACCGCACCGCGCCGATAGGTGCTGGGGGGTGTGGCTGCCAGGATTCGGGGTAACCGGATCGTATCTGGAAACCGCCCCGGTAACCGGTCACGGAAGAAGCGGCTGCACCGCATCAAGGCGCCGACGCTGCTCTTGTGGGGGGAGGCGGACCGACTGGTGCCGCCGGTGTACGCGGAGGAGTTCCGGGCGCGGCTGGTGAACGCGCCGGTGCAGGTGCAGGTGGTGCCGGGGGCGGGGCATCTCTTGCCCCTGGAGCAGACCGCGACGTTCGTCCAGGCCGTGCGCGCCTTCCTGGGCTGAACCGCTGCGTACTCATAGGTGCGCGGGTGACTAGACGCTAGGCGACACCTAGTCGACAACCAGCTGATAGAGGAGGGAGAAGCATGACAGGCCGGTATCGTGTCCACCAAACACGGAAGGCGGCGGTGACGCGGCGGTGGGCGCTGGGGGCCTTGGCGACCGGTGCCAGCGCCGCCTTCCTGGCGGCCTGTGGCGGCCGCAAGGAGGAGCGGGCGGCCCAGACCCCCGGCACGCAGGCTGGCGGTGCGGCGCCGCAGGCGGTCTACCTCGATGCCAAGTCCAAGCCGGTCACCGGCAAGGAAAAGATCGAGGAGCTGCGGGAGCGCTTCCACCCGCGCAACCTCAAGCACCTGCCGGGCTGGAAGACCGGCCCCAAGTACGGCGGTACGCTGCGGTTCCCGCTCAACGTACCAGTGAGCTGGGATCTCACCGGGCCAGCTGCCTCGGCGTTGGCTAGCTATGCCATGTTCCACAACAAGCTAGTCGACTTCGAGATGGGTGACCTTAGCGAGAACCTCAATTTAGTTAAGATGACTGGCGACCTTTCCCAGTCATGGGAGCAGCCTGACAAGCTGACGTTCGTGTTCAAGCTGCACCCCAACATCAAATGGCAGAACGTTCCGCCTGTCAATGGCCGTCAGTTCACGTCTGAGGATGTTAAGTATTGTGTCGAAGCTTATCAAAAGGCACCGGTGCAGAGTGTTATCTACCGCGATGTGGAGCGCGTTGAGACACCAGATGCTACCACTGTTGTTTTCAAGATGAAGCAACCGGCCGCGTACTTTCTGCGCGTACTCATGCAGCCAATGAACCTCATCTTCTCGCGTGAGCAGCATGAGTCGCCGCAGGGGCTCAAAAGTGGCCCCATCGGAACTGGACCGTTCATTTACGAGGGAGGACAGGACCGTGTTGGGCTGAAGGCCCGAAAGAATTCTGATTACTTCAAGAAAGACCCGTTCACTGGTAAGCAACTTCCTTACGTTGATCGCATCGAAACTCAGTTCTATGCAGACACGAACGCAGCGGTTGCAGCCTTCCGCGACAAGCAGTTCGATGTTTATTGGCCGCAAAATCGCTCGATATGGATGGATATCCTCAAGAGTAATCCTGAGGTGATCACCCAGATCACCACGCCACCACCGAGTGCCCAGCCCTACTTCGCTTGGCGGTTGGACAAGCCGCCGTTCAACGACGTGCGCGTGCGGCGGGCGCTGTCTATGGCCATCGACCGGGAGGCGATCATCGCCGGCCCCTTTGACGGTATGGCCGGCTACGGCTACGCCCAGGACCAGACGTTCTTCGGCCAGGAGTGGCCCTGGACCCCTGATCAGCTGGGGCTGTATGTGCAGTTCAATCTGGCCGAGGCCAAGAAACTCCTGGCGGCCGCTGGATTTGCAAGTGGCGGTCTTGGCCGTAAGATTGAAATCTATCACATTACTACTACTCTGACAATTGCGTTCGACACGACCCAGCTTGTGGCAGATATGTGGCGACGTAACCTTGGGATCGATGTGGTAGAGACTATTCCACCAGACGCCGCTGCCTGGCAGCAGAAATTCTTTGGTGTTCAGTACGACGACGTGATCATGACCTGGTATGCCGGGCCGAGCCTGGATCCGGACGCCTACGCGTACGACCCGTTGCACTCCAAGTCACCCAAGAACTACTTCAAGGTGAACGACCCGGAGCTGGACCGGCTCACCGAGGCGCAGCGGGTGGAGTTCGATGTCCCCAAGCGGCAGCAGCTGCTGAAGGAGATCATGCAGCGCGACCTGGATCAGATGTACCGTATCTGGACCGTGACCCCTTACAAGATCAACGTCCGCCACCCGTACTTGTACAACGCCGTGGACCAGATCCATGCATGGGGGCCGCGTGGTTGGGGCTCCAAGGTGTGCGAGTACATCTGGATGGACAAGTGATCGCGAGGATCACGCTGCTTGGTGCTTGGTGCCAGCGTGAGCGTCGCCCGGGGTGTGGAGCGGACCTATGACGGCGTATATTGTCCGTCGCCTGTTCGCGGCGCTGTTTGTGCTCCTTTTGATGTCGTTTGTGGTGTTTCGCCTTGTTCGCTGGCTGCCAGGTGACGCCCTCCTGGTCAAGCTGGGGGAAGCAGGACGTATCCCCCCGGACAAGATGGAGGCGGCGCGGAAAGAGATGGGCATCGATCGCCCCTTTATGGTCCAGTATGCCTCGTGGCTTTCACGTGCCATCCGGGGCGATCTCGGCCGTTCACTCATCTGGGATGAGGGTGTTGCTACGCGGCTTCGGAAAGGGGTTCCGATCACATTGGAATTGGCGATTTTGTCATCTGCGGTGGCGATTACGATCGCGCTGCCGATCGGGATTCTTTCAGCTGTCAAACAGGATACGCTGCTCGACTACATCGCCCGGGTCGTGGCTATCACTGGGCTGGCGGTGCCGAGCTTCTGGCTGGCAACGGTGGCGCTCCTCTACCTGACGCTGTGGTTCGGGTGGACGCCACCGCTACGGTACACCCCATTTTTTGATGATCCAATAACGAACCTGAAAACCTTTATCCTCCCCTCGCTGATCCTTGGTTTTAGTCTGGGGGCCAGCTTGACGCGCATGACGCGCAGCACGGTTCTGGAAGTGCTGAGAAACGATTATGTGCGGACGGCACGGGCCAAAGGCCTTCAGGATCGGATCGTGATCGCACGCCACGTGCTGAAGAACGCGCTGATTCCAGTGGTCACGATTTTCGGTTTGCAGGTCACAAACCTACTGGGTGGATCCGTGATCATGGAGTCTCTGTTCTCCTTTCCCGGCATCGGCGGGGTGACGTTGCAAGCGGTGTCCCAGCGAGACTATACGCAAATCCAGGGAAATGTGCTCTTCCTGGGGACAATTGCACTAATGATGAACGTCTTGGTGGATATCTCCTACGCCTGGTTGGATCCACGCATTCGATACGCATGAATAATTTGCTGACGCGCGGCCGATCCTGGTAAGGGACGGGATGCGGGGCGCGGCGAGGTGCGGTATGGCGACGGCGCGGACACGAGACGACGCCTCGGTAGTGCAGGTAGGGAGAACGCCAGAGGCCTTCCGGGCGAAGCCGTCGCTGCTGGTGCGAACGTGGCGACTGGCTCACCGGAAGCCACTGGGGGCGATCTCCGCAGTGCTGATCCTGCTGCTCGTGCTGGCCGCAGTCCTTGCGCCGCTGATCGCGCCATATGATCCCAACGCAACGAGCCCCCGGGAGCGGTTGCAGGCCCCGAGCAGCAAGCACTGGCTTGGCACCGATGATTTGGGCCGCGATGTGTTTAGCCGGATCGTGATGGGAGCGCGTACCTCCCTATGGGCTGGGGTGATGGCCACGATCTGCGGCACACTGCTGGGGTCGCTGATCGGGATGCTCAGCGGGTATATGGGCGGGCACGCGGACATGATCGTGCAGCGCATTATGGACAGCCTGCAGGTCTTGCCGCTGCTGGTCCTGCTGCTGGTGATCGTGGTGGCACTCGGGCCGAGCCTGTGGAACGTGATCTGGGCGCTGTCGCTTGGAATCTTGCCTGCGGCGAGCCGCATTGTGCGGGGGGCGACCCTGTCGGTGAAGAACGAGCAGTTCGTTGAGGCCGCGCGTGTGCTCGGAGCACGCCCGATACGGATCGTGTTCCGCCATATCCTGCCGAACGTGACGGCCCCGATTATCGTGATCGCCTCAGTGACCATCGGCGGCGCTATCCTCGCTGAGGCGTCGCTCAGCTTCCTGGGCCTCGGGGTTCCACCTCCAACTCCATCGTGGGGTGGAATGTTGGCCGCGAGTGGTCGCCGCTACTTTGAGCGGGCACCAACGCTCGCCGTCTTTCCTGGCCTGGCGATCACCCTCACCGTCCTGGCCTTCAACCTCCTCGGAGACACCCTTCGGGATGTGCTCGACCCGCGCCTGCGCAAGCGCTGAGCCGGCAGACGAGCCCACCTCGGTTAGTGGAACTGGGGGCAAAGCCTTCGGGGCGTCGGTGAGGAACTCCCAGGGCGTGATCCCCCCGCAAGGACCTGGCCGAAGCGACGCGTGCGAGGCAGGCTATACCCAGCAGCTCGCCTAGCACGGATTGGCCCTGGCAGCCTGGCAAGGTGAGGCGTGGCGTGCGGCCTCAGGTAGATCGCGGTGAGGAGGCACCCCGCGATCGAGAAAGCGCTGCCCCGTAGCGGGCCAGGCTATCGCCTCCGCAGGCGAGGGGCCAGGGTGTGGACGCTCCCCAACCGGCGCGCCCGGTACCTATCGCCTCCGCAGGCGAGGGGCCAGGTCTCCGGGCGCGCTACGGCCGACGCCACGTCCGTTATCGCCCTCGCAGACGAGGGTCCCACGTATCGCGCAGAGCGTCACCGAAGAGGTTGAAGGCGAGGACGGTAAGGGTAATCGCCAGGCCGGGGAAGACGGCGAGCCAGGGCGCCTGCTCCATATACGTGCGCCCCTGACCGCTGAGCATATTGCCCCAGGACGGCGTCGGCGGTGGCGTGCCCAGGCCCAGGAAGCTCAGGCTGGCCTCGACGATAATCGCGTTGCCGATGTAGATGGAGGCCAAAATGAGGATCGGCGCCACCACGTTTGGCAAGACGTGCCGCAGCATAATACGTCCATCGGCGCAGCCTAACACCCGCGCTGCCTCGATGTATTGATGCTCGCGCACGCCTAGCACCGCGCTACGTACCACGCGGGCGTTGATCGGCACGAGGATCAGGGCGATAGGGAAAATGGTGTTGATCGTGCCGGCGCCGATCACCGACGCGACTACCAGCGCCAGCAGCAGACCGGGGATGGACTGCAGGCTGTCTAACACACGCTGGACGAGAAGGTCCAACCAGCCAGAGAAATAACCGCTGATCAACCCGACCGTTGCTCCCACTACGGTGCCGAGCATAACGGTGAGAATGCCAACCTGAAGCGAGACACGGCCGCCGTATACGACCCGGCTGAACACATCGCGGCCGATATCGTCGGTACCGAACGGGTGCAACGTGCTGGGCGCGGCAAGCCGGTTGAGCGCGTCCGGATACAGTGGGTCGTAAGGTGCCACCAACGGCGCGAACACCGACGTGCACACCAACGTCAGAATGATAAGCGCCGCCAACACGCCGAGCGGGTTGCGGCGGGCGAAGCGGGTGAAGGCGGTCAGTGGCCGCCCCCGCCACCCCACGCGTGCGGCCACCGCTAGTTCAGCGACACCCGTTTGTGCTGTCACCGAGACCTCCAACACAGGACCAGGGGCGAAGGCGAGCGCGGGCAGAGGCTGCTCCCGCTAGCCCCCAAGCGCTGCGCTGCCCCCTTGCTAACGATAGCGAATCCGCGGGTCAAGCCAGGCATAGCTGATATCCACCATGAGGTTGGCGAGCACCACGATGGTGGCGAAGAGCAGCACCAGCGTCTGTACCAGCGGATAATCGCGGAACGTCAAGCCCTGAACGGCCAGCCGGCCCATACCGGGCAGAACGAAGATCTGCTCGATGATCACCGCCCCGCCCAGCAGAAAGGCGATCTGTCCGCCCACGATCGTTACGACCGGGAGGCAAGCGTTCCTCAGAGCGTGGCGGACGATCACCGCGCGGTCACGCAACCCTTTGGCGTAGGCGGTGCGGATGTAGTCCTCCCGCAGCACCTCCAGTAATGTCGAGCGGGTCATGCGCATGATCGCGGCGGACAGCCGGTAGCCGATCACCAGCGCGGGCAACGCGAACTGCTGCAGGTTGGCGGTCGGGTCGTCCCACAGCCGGTGGTACTGCACAGGTGGGATCCAATGGAAACGAATGGCGAGAAAAGTGATCGCCATCGTAGCGATCCAGAAGTCGGGTGCGGAGAGGCCCAAAATGGCCACGACTCGGCCCAGGTAGTCGCCGGGGGCGTTACGGAACACGGCGGAGAGAATCCCAACCGGCACACCAATGGTCACGGCGATGAGCATCGCCAAGAGGGCCAACTCGAGCGTTACCGGAAAGGAGCGGCGCAGAGAAACCTGAATTGCTTCCTCTGTGTAGATAGAGATGCCGAGGTCGCCGCGCAGCAGCCGGCCGAGCCAAATAAGATACTGCTCCGGTAGAGGACGGTCCAAGCGGTGCTGCCGCTTCATCAACTCGATGTCTTCTTTCTTGACAGTGCCCTGGTCGGCCAGCTTTGCCACGATCACATCGCCCGGCACGGTGTGGAGCAGACCGAAAACGAGGATCGAAGTGAGCAACAGCACCGGCACGGCGAACAGCAACCGGCGCAGAATGTACGTCTGCATGGCGCCCTCCGGGCGCGGTTACAGATACCAGACAAGCCTTCCTCGACTTGCTCGCTGCTTCTGGCTCTACTTGGCATGCCAGTGCTGAGCACGGGCGGCACCGCCGTAGTCCGCACCGCCGCCACCGCGTAGGTACATGAACCGGAAGTTACGCAGGTACGGTTGTTTCACGTAAATGGGGTTGCTCGCTGGCATCCACAGCCGAGAGGCAATCTCTTGATCACGCTCGAATATCCGACGAATGAGCACCTTCTTTTTCTGGTTGTCTGCCTCTAATCGGATCTTCTCGGCGAGATTGTCAATTTGTTCGTCGGAGATGTACCAGTAGTTGGCCACAGACTTGGAGTGAATGTTCTGGTAACAGAAGTCATCGACGGTAGAGCTAGAACCGATCTGGAAGCCCCAAGCCGTTCCCTCCCATTTATGTGAGGTGTACCACTGGAACCATGTGGTATAATCTAGCGGTTTGATCGTTAGCTCGATGTTTAGATTCGCCTTAAGCTGCGCTTGCACGAGTTGTACCTGCGAGGTCATCGCGGCATTGTACTCGAAGTACGTGATGGTGTCCTTGAACCCGTCTTTGAAGCCGGCTGCCTCCAGCAGTTTCTTTGCCTCAGCAACGTTATACTTGTACCAAGGCCCGAGCTGATCCTCCGTGTAGCTGTTCTCTTGATGGAAGAAGAACGGGATTCCCCACCCGAGAATGCCATGATCTTGAAAGATGCTCCTGACCTGGGCCTTGCGGTCGATCGCCATCGACACAGCCCGGCGCACGCGCACATCGTTCCATGGTGGCCGAGTCTGCTGCATGGCAAGCCCAAAGACGGAATGGCTACCAGGGTACTCCTCTACCTGGATATTCGGGTTGGTCTTCAGCAGCTCGTCCACCTCATTCGGCAGGATGCCAGAGAGTACATCGAACTGCCCAGTGCGGAACCCGTTCTTTCGCGTGGATGCATCCGGCACGGAGAGCAGTTCAATGGCGTCAAGGTAGGGCAGACCCTTCTCGAAGTAAGCGGAGTTCTTGGAGCCTTTGAAACCAACGCCGCGCTCGAAGCTGTCCTGGATGAAGGGGCCAGTGCCGATGGCTGTTTTCTTGAGGTCTCCTTCTTTCTCGATGATCTCGCGGGCAAACACCCACTGGGTGGGAACGGTGAGCACCTCAAGCAAACCGCTGAACGGTTGCTTGAGGACGAACTTGGCGGTGTATCTGTCCGGCGTCTCCACCCGATCTAGCAGCTCAAAGGCAGCAGTATGGGCGCCAGTTTTGGCGTACATCTCGAAGCTGTACTTGATGTCTTCCGCCACCAGCTCGCGTCCGTTTACGGGTGGTTTGTTGTGCCACGTGATTCCCTGGCGCAGCTTGAAGGTGATCGACATCAGATCCTCTGGCTGCTCCCAGGCTGCAGCCAGGTCCGGTTTGAGGGTAAAATCCGCCGGCCCCTGAGCTTCCGCTCCATGGACGGTGCGCACCACCCGGCTCATAATCGACCCGAGCCAGCCGTGCAGGCCGAAGGAGAGGGTCAGGCGCGGATCAAGGTCCGGCGGCTCCCCGGAGGTCACGTACTTCCCAAGTCCCCCGTACTTGGGCTGCTCACCGGCCGCCACGGTGGCCTCACGCTGCCTCAGCTCGACTGGTTTGCCTGTGCCGACCTCCCCCTTCTTGGTTCCACCGCCGCAGGCGGCCGTCAGCGCAGCGGCGCCGGTAAGGAGACCCGCTGCACCCAGCGCCCGACGACGGTTCATGGACCGCTGCAGCACTGTGTTCCAGAACACCTGGTCCCTGGCCATCCCTCCCCCTCCTCTGCTTTGTGCAAGACGGCTCTGCCAGAGCACTGGCCATTGGCGGGGATGGCTAGCATGGTACGAGACAATATAGAGTGGTCAGGGGTTGTGTCAAGCTGCGCCTGGCGTGCGGTTCCTCCAAGAATCGGAGGGGTATGGATAGGTTAGAGGCGGGCTAACGTGGCCGCTTGTGCGAAAGTGGCGGATATCTGCGGCAGGGGCCGCTCGTGCCGAGTGCCATGTCGGTGACGGCGAAGTTACCTGCTAGCGGCACGGTGGCTACGGTCGAGTCGCTGGTGGCGGCCGAGCACCAGGCGATGTGATGGCCACGCGGTGCTCTGCCGTGCATCCCAGCGCCCGGTCTGACTGTGCCTACACGGCCAGGGAGGCTATTCCAAAGCGACGGGACCACGAGGCGAGAGAACAAGAGAGCAAGATAGACAGAGGGTACCAACGGCTGCCGACCCGTGTGCTGGTCTGCACCTCATCGGCCTCAGTAGCCGCGCAGCAGGCGGCATCGCAACCGTGGTGCTGGCCGACTGCGGTGCCGACGTGATCAACGTCGAACCGCCTGGCGGCGATCCCGCCCGCCGCCTGCCGTCCGCACCGATGTGGCTGCGCGGGAAGCGCAGCGTGATCCCCGACCTGGCTGGGCCGTCTGGACAGGAGGTCTTGCACCGCTTGGTATTATGCGGTGGCGATGTCGTAGTCGCCTCCTACGGGCCAGGGGCGGCCCGGGCACGCCGGGCGGATTACGAGACGCTCGCGGCGCTCAACCCGGCCCTGGTCTACTGTTCGGTAACGGCCGGGGGCCATGCGCTCCCTCGCGGGCTACCCGGACGACGAGGTGCTGGTTGCCGCCAAGCCCAGACGGGGGTGGGCGTTCGCAAATAGGACGCCAATAGCACGCCGCGACGGGCCGGGCTTCCCCACGGTCCCGGTGGGCGCGCACGCCGCCGCGCAGGCCGCGGTGGCCAGGATCCTGGCCGCACTGCACGCCCGTGCGCGCAGTGGCCGAGGGCAGCTGGTGGAAACGAGCCTTCTTCAAGGCTTGTTCCTATACGACTTGAACAGCCTCGTGCGTGAGCAGATAGCCACCCGGTATCCGGAGCTGTTCCAGGAGACCCGTAGGCGCGCTCCAACGCGCTCGACGCGATGGGCCCGCCTGGCTACCAGCCGATCATGGCTGCGGACGGCCGCTGGATTCAGTTCGCGAACCTGTTGGAGTACCTGTTTGTCGCCTCCCTGGCTGCGCTTGGCCTTACCGAGGAGGTGGCGGCGAACCCGGGCTACACAGGACCACCGAACAGGTGGTCGGAAGAGGCCCGAGAGGAGGTGCGCAACCGTATGCCCTTGCGAGCAAGGAAGCACGGGGCGGACAGGTGAACGTGGATCTTCCGGGAGAACGGCAACGCCGCTGCCGACTTCGTCGGCACCGCTCAGCAGTCGTTGTGGCACGCCGACCTGGTAGCCAACGGCGAGCAGATCGCGTGCCCAGCCGCGGATGGGCGTGGTCCGCCAGCTTGGGCCGTTCGCGCAGTTGCGCGGTACCCCGGCGCAAATCGACGCTCCGGCGCCGGAACCGGGACAGCACACCGCCCAGGTGCTCGCTGAGGCGCCACGGCGGCCCTGGCAGCCGTCTAAGACCACACCGGACCCACGACCACGCTTCGTTGACATCACGGTGCTGGAGTTTGCCACCCTCATCACCGCGCCGCTCGGTGTCGCGCTGCTCGTTGACCTCGGCGCGCGTGCTCAAGGTCGATCCTCCAGGCGGTGACCCGATGCGCGGCCTAGCTGGGACAGCCCACCCCGTCACCGCCGCGGTTGTGAGCACGAAGATGACGGCGGATAAGGAGAGTCTCTGCCCGGACCTGAAGTCCGTGGAGGGGCAGCAGATCGTATGTCGGCTCATTGCGAAGGCGGACGTGATCTCCACAACTACCGTCCGGGCGTGCTGGAACAGCTGAGTGTCGGCTACGAGCAGGCGCGGGCCATTCGGCCGGATATCATTTGGGCGAGCGTCACAGCGGCTACGGCCCGAACGGACCAAGCGTCCTGAGGCCCGCCGTCCACCCAATTCCTGGCGCAGTCTGCGGCGACGCGTTGATGCAGGTAGGGGAAGGCTGGCCCCGCGAGGGGGTGGAGTCCCTTGCGGGGCTGCATGAAGCGTCACGGCAGTCCTACTGTGCCAATGAGGCGAACCCAGACCCCAATACCTCGGCCGTAGTGCTGGCGGCAACTGCCCTGGCATTGCACGCGCGCCGGCGCACCGGTCAGGGCCAGCAGGTGTTCGTGAGCATGCTGTGCGCCAACGGCTACGCGAATTGGGATCACTTCCTCGCCCGCCAGGGGAACCAGAGCGCCCACGCATCGACGCCTGGCTGTACGGCACCGGGCCCCTGCACCGGCTCTTCGAGCGCGGGAGGGTTGAGGGTCTGCCGGAGCGTGTCCGAGGACGGACAGGCCGATGCGCGCTGGGCTGCCCTGTGTCAGGCGGCGGGGCGGCCAGAGCTTGCGACCGATCTGCACTTCCGGGACGCGGAGGCCCGCACGCAGCACCGGGACGAACTCACCGAGGTGCTTGAAGCCTTGTTTGCTACGCGGGACGCCGACGCGTGGAAGCACTTATTGATCGCGGCCGGCGTGGGCTGCGTGCACGCCGACAGCTACGGGAACGCGGGCCAGTTCTTCCTCCGCGACCCGCATATGCATGCCAACGGCTTCACCCCAGTCGTGCGGGGCGCAGCCCTCGGCGAGTACCAGCGTTGGGGGCCCCATGTCGCCTTCTCTGAGACGCCTGAACGCTCCGGCCCAGGGGTGCTGGCTGGCGAGCACGCCGAAGCGATTCTGGCAGAGCTGGGCCACGAGAGCGAGGAGAGCGCGGAACTCCATCGCCGTGGGATCATCCAGTCGTACGGCCGGTACGAGCCCGATCCATGATCAACCCTGCCGGCGGCGTGGGTTTGCCCTCCACCGCGATCGCGCGGCGTACCACCCCTTCCATTCGTTGAGGAAGCGGCTGGAAAGGGGGGCGCGAGCTTCCCTGGTTAGGCATGGTGCGGCTGAACCGACTCAGGCAGGTACCGGACGGCACGCGGCCAGGTGGACGCTGGCAACGCTTCACTCCAGAAACGATCTGGTTCCTAACGGTGCGATTGCAGTCCTTTCCACATCATCTCTGGCGTGTCATCCTAGCCGGCTTAACCTCGGAGGGACACCGCCGTCCACGCCACTTGGATACCGACGCCCCAGGGCGAAACCCTGCCCATGGAGAGAACACATGGCCACCGCTGACGCCGCTGTGAAATGGGAACGCCTGCTGTCCACCCCTACCCCCTTGCAGAACGGTGAAGGCCGAGGTGCCCTAGCAGGGAGGCGAATCTTCGCCCCCTGGGCTGAGGTCAGGCCCAGACGCGCCATCGCCGTCCCACGCGGTCCATGGCCAGGGGCAACTTCCTAGGGAGGCCAAAATTGGTCCCCGCGGACGGACCTTCAGGGGCGGCGGGGGGAGCAGGTCGTGCACGCGGCGTCCATGGCCGGCTGGAACGCGCCACCCACGAAGCCCTTGCCTTGTCGGCTGTCGCCGGTCTCCCGCGCGGAGCGCACGGCCGGCGAGTCAGCCGGTCCGAGCGCCACCGGCTGACGGCCGGGGAAGGGCGTGGCCGCTTCCGGTCCCATCTCGCCCCGGCAGCGCGCTCCTCTGCCTGCAGGCGGTTCGGGAGAGAGCGGGGCGATCTTCGCCTTGGATTGGTTCCGCTTGGTTCCGCAAAGGCCGGAGCCACGCGCGCCCCCACCCCGCGCTCCGGGAGGCGCCGGCGCAAGCCCGCGGCGCTCCAGCACGCGACGGTGCGCGAGCACCTCATCCCCATGCCTGGCTGCGCCGGGAGAGACGCCCCGAGCCGGTCCAGGGGCCACGCCCCAAACGGCCGGCCGCGGTCGGCGGGGTTGGTGAGGCCGTGACGCTGACCGTACTGACCATCCCGGGCGGGGCCGTCGGCGGCCGGCCCGTCCGGGGCTGGTCCTGCAACCCCACTAGCCCGTGGCAGGTGAAGCGCGTGCCCCACCGCCGCACCGTCTCCCCGGTCGGTCCAGCCCACCGCAGTCGCGCTGTCCGTCATCGCTTGCCCGTCCGCGGCCCGGCGGGCCATCTCGGCCCGTTCACCCTTCCGGGTGGGCGCCGTGCGGGCGCGCGCCGCCCATCGGCGGCCGGTGACCGCCGCGTCCGCGGTCAATGGCTGCAGAGGCCACGCCATGGCGCACCTCCCGGCTCGGTGCCCCCTTGACCCTCTGGACCATCCGTGCCGGTTGCACCACGGAGTGTCGAGGGGGGGGGCCCTCCCGCTCAGCCGCTTCGATGGGGACCCCGCAGACAAAGTCCGAATTCAAAATATTCGGGTGGTACGGCTCGGTGCGGGCCGTCCCGGCGTCAGGCGTAGCTTTCGCCACCGCCCGCCGCAGGGTCAGGCAGCACGATCAGCGGCGGCAGGGGCCGTGGTATCCGACCGCCTTCGCGCGGTACGCTAGCGGCAGGAACCTGAAAACGACGAGAGAGGCGGCACCCGAGCACGTGCAGGCCACGGCGCCGTCTCTCTCGAGGAGGTTATCCCCGTGGCAAGCATAGCACGCTCCCACAACGGCGCAACCCCCCACAGCACCACCGCGTACATTTACGCCCGAGTGTCCACCGACGAGCAGGCGGCCCGGGGCTACTCCCTGCCGACACAACTCGAAGCCTGCCGGCAGTACGCCGAAGCACGCGGCTATTGCGTCCTGGGCGAGTTCACCGATGACTACACCGGCACGGCCACCATGCGGCCGGGGCTGGAGCAGCTCTATAACGCCGTGCGGGCCACCGGCGCCAGGGTAGTGATCGTCCACGACGTGGACCGGCTCGGTCGCGGCACCGTGCCCGTGGCCGTCATCGAGCACACGTTGGAACGGCTCGGCGCGCGGGTGGAATACGTGCTCGGCGGTGCCCAGTACGCGGGGCCGGAGGGGGAGCTGCTCAAGGCGATCAAGACGGCGCTGTCCGGCTACGAGAACCACCTGCGCGTGGAGCGCACGGTGCGCGGCAAGCGGGGCAAGGTGCGGGCGGGAGCGGTAGTCACCTCTAAGGCGCCGTATGGTTACCGCTACGTGCGCGACGGCCGCGCCGGATCCGGCCGGCTGGAACCCGACCCGGAGGAGGCGCCGTGGGTACGCGCCATGTACCAATGGCTTCTTGAGGGCATGACCTGCTATGCCATCGCCGAGAAGCTCACCGCGCTCGGCGTGCCGTCTCGGGGTGACCGCGACCCGCGGGTGTGGAAACGTCAGGGCCGGGGCTGGGCCTCCCAGACGGTGAACAAACTCCTCAGAAGCCGCGTCTACCTGGGCGAGTGGCAGTATGGCAAGACGGCCCGCATCGCATCGGGGCAAACGTCCGAAGCGCGAGCGCGACAGGTGCAGACTGCGCCGGAGGACCGGCTGGTCGTACCGGTTCCCGCGCTCGTGGACGCGACCACCTGGGAGCAAGCGCAGCAGCGCCTCCGCGAGAACTTCGCCCTCGCGCACCGGAATCGCCGCCGCCAGTACCTCCTCGCCGGGTTTGTGTTCTGCGGCGCCTGTGGCCGGCGCTGGGCAGGGAGCAGTAAGTCAGCGCCCGGATCCCGGTACTACCGCTGCACGCGCATCACCCAGCCGGGGATGTTGCCCCACGACCACCCACGGTTTGCCCTGCGCGCCGACCACGTCGAGCCGGCCGTGTGGGACTACGTGGTTGGCGAGCTGCTGCGACCAGATCGGCTGATCGCCGAGGTGCAGCGCCAGCAACAGGCGGCGGCCCGGGAGGCCGAAGCCCTGGCGGCGCGACTGGCCGGCATTGACGCGGCGCTGGCGGACGTGGACCGCCGCCTGGCCGCCTTGCTCACCAAGGAACTCGACGGCTACCCCAGCGCGATCCTCGCCGACCACCGGCAGCAGCTGCTGGCCCAACGCTCGGCGCTGGTCGCCGAACGCGACCGTCTGCAGGCCCAGGCCGCGGCGGAGACGATCACCGAGACCACGGTGCACGCCCTGCGAGACCTAGCCGAGACGGTCGCCGCCGCCGTCCCGGCGATGACGTTCGACGAACGACGCGAACTGTTGCGTCGGTTGCGCCTGCACGTCACCGTCCTGGACCGGGACCGCGTGCGGGTGGAGGGACTCATCACCTCCGCCGTTCTCACCGGGCTCGGTGCCGCTAGGGTGACGACGACAGGGACAGAGGCGGTGCCGCAGCGCCAAGACCTGGCCCCGGCGCAGGACCTCCCACCGGCGCCGGATGGAGCTGCTGGCGAGAGCGTAATTGTATCGCCGGTATCGTGACGTAGTCATAGGCGCCGGACCGGATGGCGCCAAGCGCGACGTCGAGGCCGGCCAGTGCCGTGACCATGATTACGGGCATGTCCGGGTCCAGCCGCTGCGCCTCGGCCAGCACGGCCAGCCCGTCCATGCCGGGCATACGGATGTCTAAGAGCATCACCGCAAACCGGCCCTGCCGCAGCCGGGCGAGGGCTTGGGTGCCATCCGCCGCGGTCATGCATTGGAACCCGGCCGCCCACAGGCCCCGGGCCAGCACGTTTCGCACCGCCTCTTCGTCGTCAACCACCAGGATTGAGGCCGGTATCGACAGCTCCGGGGAGACAGGGAGTATGGGGTTGGGCGTGGTCATACGGTTCCTCCCGTCAGGGCGCGGTGCAGGTCATCAAGGCGGTAGGAGGGCGGCAGGGTGGCATCCCAGGCCAGACCGGGTGGCGCCGCCACGGAGCCCACGGCGACCACCCGCGTTGCTTGGTGTCGTCCCCGGGCCAGCCGCTCCAGCGCGGTGGGTGGCGCCCCTGGTCCCACCACGATGGCCGCCACCTCGGCACTTGGCGAGCCATTCAGGCGTCCGTCGGTCGCGTCTACCGCCGCATAACCGAGCAGGCTGAGCGCCTGGGCCAAAAGCTCCGCCTGGAAGTGGTCGCCGTGCAGGATGGCGACCGCGGTTGGCGGTCCGGTGGTTTTCTCTGCCGCGAGCGCCGGCGCCGCGGGCAGCACTACCTGGAAGCAGGCCCCACCCTCTGGTCGGTTGCTGGCGCTGATGTGCCCCCCGTGGGCCTGTACAATGCCGTGCGCGATGCTCAGGCCGAGGCCGGTGCCTTCACCCGGCGGCTTGGTGGTGAAGAACGGGTCGAAGATGCGGGGGAGCACCTCGGCGGCGATGCCCGGCCCGGTGTCGCTCACGGTGAAGGCTACCCCCTCCGCGCAGGGCGTCACCGCGACGGTCAGCTCACCGCCGGCCTTCATGGCGTCAATCGCGTTGTTCACCAGGTTGATGAGCACTTGTGTGAGCTGGTCTCGGTCGGCCATGATGAGGGGCGTGGGCTCGCAGCGGCGGCGCACCTGGATGCGGTGGCGGGCCAGGCGGTGCTCCAGCACGGCCAGCGCGTCGTTCAGCACCGTGTCCGGCGCCAGCGGCTCGCGCACCGGCTCGCGGTGACGGGCAAACCGGAGCAGGGACCGCACGATGTCACCGGCGCGCTGGGCCTCGCGGTGGATGAGGGCGAGATCGTCCCGCACCACCGGCGTCAGCTCCTGATGGAGGAGCAGTTCGGCGGTGGCCACCACGGCGGTGAGCGGGTTGTTGACCTCGTGCGCGACGCCGGCCGCCAGCTCGCCCAGGGCGGAGAGCCGCTCGGCCTGCGCCAGGCGCTGGGCCAACCGTCGTTGCTCCGTCACATCGCGGGCCACGAACGCGGCGCTCACCACCGCGCCGTCGGCGTTGCGGATGGGTGATACCGTCACCGATAGCTCCGCCAGCGAGCCGTCGGCGCGGCGCAGGTGCACCGCGAGGTGATCACGGCCGACACCGCGCCGCACGTCCGCGGCGATAGCCTCCCACCCCTCCCAGCCGTCTGGCAGCAGGGCCTGGATCGGGCGGCCCACCGCCTCATCAGCGCCCACGGCAAAGATGCGCTCGGCGCCGCCGTTCCAGCTCTGGACCATGCCGTCCAAGCTGACGGCTAGGATGGCGTCGTCGGAGGAACGCACAATCGAGGCCAGCAGTGCTGCCGCTTCCTCCGCCCGTTTGCGCGCGGTGATATCGACGAACATGGCGCGCGTGCCGGTCACCCGCCCGGCGTGGTCGTGCTCGGGCACGGCGCGCAGCAGGGTGTCGATCACCCGGCCGTCCCGGGCGACGAGCTGGCGCTCCGCGTCGGTGAGACCGCCGGCCAGCGCCTGCGCGTAGCCGCCGGTGAGCAGCGCCGTGCGGGAGGCCGGGGTGTAGAAGTCTGCCAGCGGGCGACCGCGCAGCTCTGCCCGGTCGTACCCCAGCGCCTGAGCAAACGCCGCGTTGCAGTCCAGGATGAGCGGCCCCTCCGGGGTGGCGCGCGTGAGCACGTACATGGCAGGCGCGTCGTCGAACAACCGCTGGTACTGGCGCTGGGTGCGGCGGAGCTCCTCCTCGGTGCGCCGGCGGCTGGTGATGTTGTGCAGGTTGACCACGATGCCGTTCACGTGCGGGTTGTCCAGCAGGTTGCTGAACGTCCCCTCTACCCAGTGCTGACGCCCGTCCGCGCCCTGCAGACGAAACTCCAGATGAACGCGAGGGCGCGTGGATGCCGTCAGTTCGCTCAGGCTGGTGCACACCCGGCCGCGGTCCTCAGGGGCTACCAGGGTGGCAAACGGCGCGTACATGAGGGCATCCGGCTCATGCCCGAGCTGGCCGTGTACCGCGGGGCTGATGTAGCCGATGCGGCCCTCGCGATCCAGCGTCAGGGTCAGGTCGGAGCTGTAGCGGACCAGCGCGTGGAAGCGCTCGGCGGTAGCGGCGATGGCGGCCTGGGCGGCGACGCGCTCGCCGATGTCGCGCAGGTTCAGCACGATCCCGCCGACGGCCGGCTCGGTCAGCAGGTTTGCGCCACCCGCCTCGACGTGACACCAAGAGCCGTCGCTGCGGCGGACCCGAAAGGCGAGGCGCGCCTGCGGCCGGCCCTCGACCACCGCCTGGAAGGCGGCGCGCGCTGCCGCGAGGTCCTCGGCGTGCACCAGCGAGAAGGCGTCCATGCCGTGGAGCTGCTCGGGGGAGTATCCCAGCAACCGTTCCACAGGGGGGCTCACGTACCCGATGGCGCCCTGCCGGTCCAGCACGGCGATCACGTCGGTGGCGTTCTGCACCAGCGCGCGGAGGCGCGCCTCGCTCTGGCGCAGGGCCGCGTGCGCGCCGCGCGCCGCCTCGGCGTGGCCGCGTGCCCGGACAAAGCCCCAGAACAGGCCACTAAGGCCGATGGCGGCGCTCGCCATGGCCACGGCGATGCCAACGTTGGCGCGACGAGCGCTGGCAGCGGCGCGTGCGCGGGCCTCCGCCTGGGCGCGCTGCACCGCGTCGCGCACCGTGGCAAACGTGGTCTCTCCCTGGGTGGCGCCCAGTGCCCGCGCCTCACTGGCCCGACCGGCAGCGAGGTGAGCCTGCTCGGCCGCGACGGTGTCCAGATAGCCCTGGATGGCCGCCGCGGTCGCGGCCGCAGCGTCCTGCCGCTGGAGGGTGGCCAGGGCAAGGGCGCTTTGGAAGCGCTGGTGGCTCTCGGCGATCCCCCGCTCGATCTCGGGCATCAGGCGGCCGTGGGCGAGCATCGCCGTCTCCAACAGGCGCAGCCGGAGGAGCTCACCGCTCAGCTCGGCCAGCGCGGTTTCGACCTGGTGCTCCTGCGCCACGTACCGGTTGACCTGGAGGACCGCCGCGGTGATGGCCACGGTGGAGCAGGCCGTGATGATGACCACCAGCCAGAAAGGCGGGGCCGACCGCCGCACGGGGAACGGCGGCACGGGCAGCGCGGCGGAGGCTTTGACAGGCGAGGACATCACGCCACCGTGGCCGGGATGGTCATCGGGCCGTCATAGGTGTGGAAGGGCCGGGCGCGCCGCTTTACGGGTCAACCCCCACCCTCGGGTCGCGGTACAATCCTGACACCACCGCCCGACGAGGAGGGAGCGCGATGGGTGCGCGCACGGGACAACAGTACCTGGCCGGGCTGCGCGACGGCCGCGAGGTGTGGCTGAACGGTGAACGGGTGGAGGACGTGACGGCGCACCCCGAGCTGGCGGCCGCGGCCCGCACGGTGGCCGACCTGTACGACCTGCAGCACACCGCCGCGGCGGACTGCCTGGCCCGCGACCCGGAAAGCGGCCAGCCCGTCAACGTCAGCCTGCTCATCCCCCGCTCGCGCGCCGACTTGGAGCACCGCCACCGCGCTTTCGAGCGCATCGCCCGCCGCACCGTTGGCCTGATGGGGCGCAGCCCGGACTACGTCAATGTCACCCTGGCCGGCTTCGCTGGGCGGTGGGACGTGTGGGCCAGGAACGGCAACGAGCGCGGCGCGGAGAACCTGGTGCGCTACCACCGCGAGTGCGTCCGCCGCGACCCGTGCCTGACGCATGCCCTCATCCACCCCACGGTGGACAAGGCGCTGCCGGACGTGGCGGCCGGCGGGGGTACGGTGGCCCTGCACAAGGTGGCGGACACGGACAAGGGCATCCTGGTGCGTGGCGCCCGCGCCTTGGCTACCCTCGCCCCCTTTGCCGACGAGATCTTCGTCTACCCCGGCCAGCCCATCCCCAAGGACGCCAAGCCGTACGCCCTCGCCTTCGCCATCCCCATGAACACGCCCGGCCTCAAGGTGCTGTGCCGGGACAGCTTCGCCTCCCGCCGTCCGCCCTTCGACCACCCCTTCGCCAGCCGGTTCGACGAGCAGGATGCCGTCATCATCTTTGACGACGTCGAGGTGCCGGCGGAGCGCGTCTTCCTGGACGGCGACCCGGAGGTCTACAACACGGTGATGGCCACCGGCTGGGTGGCCAACATCATGCAGCAGGCCAGCGTGCGGGCCCAGGTCAAGCTCCAGTTCGCCTACGAGCTAGGGACGGCCATGGCCCGGGCGCTGGGCGCGGATAACGAAACCACCCGCGAGCTGCTGGGCGAGCTGTGGACCTACTATGAGCTGACGCGGGCGGCGGTGCGCGCGGCGGAGGCGGACGCCCGCGACTGGGGCAACGGCGTGTGGCTCTGCGACGAGCGACCGTTCCGCGCCCTGCGCCCCACCCTGCCGCGCTGGTTCCCGCGCGTGAACGAGATCCTCAAGCTGCTCGGGGCGCACAACCTGTTAGCCACCCCCAGCGCCGCGGAGCTGGCCAACCCGGCGCTGCGCCCGCTCATCGACCAGTACTACCAGGGGGCCGGCGGTACGAGCGCCGTCGAGCGCATCCGCCTGTTCCGGGCGGCGTGGGACTTCGTGGGCACGGGGCTAGGCGGTCGCAACGAGCTGTATGAGCGATTCTACCTGGCCTCGGCCGCCCGCACCTACCAGATCGCGCACCTCATGGCACAGCGCGAGGGCGGCTGGACGCTGCTCGACGAGGCGTTGCCGCCCTTCCCGGACGTGCCGGCCCGCGAGGACGCGGCAAGCTGAGGGGGGCGTCCGGGGCGGCGTCGTTCGTCCCTGGGTGCCGTGACGGTCGTCCTCGCTCGGCGGGCAATCCGCCCGCGGGCTGGTGCGCGTATTAACAGCGGGCCGCCCGACGTGGCATCACACGCGCATGCGGCATGACGCCGCACCAGGTCCACCTGTGGAGGAGGGGCACGGGGTGAACGAGGTTCAGCGCTATCTCATCGAAGAGTTCGTGGAGGAGTACCGCGAACGGCGCATGGGCCGGCGCGAGCTGTTACGCCGCGCGGCGCTGATCATGGGCGGGGCGGCGGCGGCCGCGGCCGCGCTGCGTGAGGCGGAGCGGGCGTTGGCGGCGCAGCCGGCGAGCCGGACGCGCGCCGGGGTCTGGCCTACGTCGCTGGCCGACATCGCCAGTCCAGAGCGGGCCGCCGGCACCATGCCGCCCGCCGAGCGCACCGATGCCGTCGTGGTGGCGCCCGACGACCCCGCGATCCGGGCGGAGATGGTGACGTTTCCGGGCGAGGTGGGGGACGTGCGCGGCTACCTAGCGCGACCGGCGATGGACGGGACGTTCCCGGGCGTGGTGGTGATCCACGAGAACCGCGGCCTGATCGAGCCGAACATGGACATCGCCCGCCGCTTCGCCAAGGCCGGCTACGTGGCGCTGGCGCCGGACCTGCTGTCGCGCGTGGGCGGGACGGAGCAGTTCGCCGATGACCTGGCCCAGGCCACGGGAGCCATCGGTCGGCTCGGGCCGGACGCACCGGCGGCGGACGGCAACGCGGCGGCGGCCTACCTGGGCACGCTGCCGTTCGTGTCCGGTGCGGTGGGGGCGGTGGGCTACTGCTTCGGCGGTGGGGTGGTGTGGCGCATGGGCGTGCGCAACCCCGACCTTGCCGCCATCGTGCCGTATTACGGGCCGCCCCCGCCGCTGGACGAGGTGCCCAACCTGCGCGCGGCGGCGCTGGGGATCTACGCGGAGCTGGACAGCCGCATCAACGGCGCCTCGGAGGCGTTGTGGGAGGCGCTGCGCGCGGAGGACAAAACGTTCGAGATCTGGATCGCGCCGGGCGCCAACCACGCCTTCTTCAACAACACCGGCGCAAACTACGCCCCCGAGGTGGCGGCGGAAGCCTGGCTGCGCACCCTGGGCTGGTTCGACCAGTACCTGGGCGGCCGGCCGCTCACGGAGGGACAACCGGGCACGGAGGGCGGCGGAGCGCAGCTGCCACAGGGGTAGTCGTCACCTATCAGCCTCAGCGGGGATGAGCGGCAGGCGGGGCATGCCTTACGGCGTTACGGTGAGCGTGGCCAGCATGCCGTTGGCCTCGTGCGGGATGCAGAAATAGGCGTATTCCCCCGGCACGTCGAACCGGCGGCTCCAGGTCTGGCCCCCGGTGAGGATGCCGGAATCCCACGGTTCTGTGCCGGCCGGTAGCTTGACGTGGGCCTTGTTCTGGGCCTTGGCCGGGTCAGCGGTAACGGTGTGAGCCACGCTGCCGGTGTTCTGCCACGTGACGGTCTCGCCCACCCTCACCGTGAGTTTGTCGGGCACGAACTTGAGCTGATCGGTCATGGCGACCGCCGGTCCGGCCACGCCGCCGGCGGCCGGGCTCGCGGGGCCGCGTGGCGGTGTGCTCGTCGCGGCGCGCTGGGCCGGCTGGGTGGTGCCGTCGCAGGCCTGGAGCAGGACGGTGAGGCCGACGCTGGCGAACGCCGTCACCGCGCGGCGTCCCAGTTGCCGCCGCGTCACCCGACGTGCACGGGTTGGACCCCACATCGACAACATGGTGCGACCTCCTCGGGGGCAACGCGGAGCAGACGGCCCCCCGCCGCAGCGCCCCTGCCCGACCGCTCCCTCACGGTCGACGCCACTGCACCCGCACCGGCCCCGGATGGGCGGGGTCGGGGTTGGCCTCCATCGCCGCCCGCACCGCCGCCACGATGGTGGCGGCGTCGAGCTGGGTCGGGTCGTAGGTCACGCGCAGCTCCACGGTAGGCGCGTCCGGCAGGGCCGCCGTTTCCCAGCGGATCCGCTCCTTTCCTATCGCCTGCTCAAGAGCCGAGATGACCACCCCGGCGCAGTACTCCCGCGCTCAGCGGAAGGTGGGGGAGCGCAACACGACCAGCCCCTCGTGGTGCAGCGTCGCCTCCAGCGTGACGCCCGTGTCGGCAGGACTCGTCGCCACGGCCGAGCCGTGGTCGGTGCCCGGTGGCGTGCACGCCACCGCCGGTGCGGACACGGCAGCGAGCAGCACAAGGAGCAGGAGCGCGCTCATCCCGACGCCGATGCGCATGGCCTACCTCCCGCTCGTTTCCCCGTGGTTAGCAGGCAGCGCCTCGCCTCGCGCGCGCGGCCAGCCAGGCCAGGTTAGCGGTTAGCAGCAGGAGCGAGAGCGCCATCGTCAGCGGCGCCACCTTGAAGCGAACCACCAGCGGGATGCCGAACAGCGCCGCCAGCGGAGCGCCGCAGCACAGCGGCGCGGCGAACGCCGCCGGCAGCAGCGCCAGCAGGCCGGCACGGCGAGCCCGGCAGCTCAGCTTCCCCTCCGCGACCAGGCGCGTGGCCAGCCACAGGTTGAGCCCGACGAGCAGGGACAGGCCCGCCGCGCCCAGCAGGACCCACCAGGGGGCGAACAACCACAGGTGCGGGTAGGGTGAGCCCACCAGCGCCGGGCTGATCGGCGTGCGCTGGCCGTACCAGGTAAGCCACGGCCGGGTGAGGGTGTCGGTCCAGGTCAGGCTGCCGGTAGCGACCAGCCACAGCGGCGCCGTGGCCAGCCCGCCCACGATCCCCCACCAGCGCGGCGCAAGGCCAGGATGCGGCGGTCCGTCCGGCAGGGCCACAGCGAGCAGGATCACCGCCGCCAGCTCCAGTGCGGTGGCGGCGATGCCGATGGCGTCTACTGCTTCAGGAGCGGTCGCGCCCGGGGGCGGCGCCAGGCGGGTGGCGACGTACACCAGCGCGATCAGGCCGCTACCCCAGATGCCGGCCCGGTACACGCGGGGGCCGGGACGCTGCAGCAGGAGCCAGGCCAGGGTGAGCTGGAAGAGCGCCATCGCGGTGAAGACCACGCCGTAGAGGAACCGCTCCGCGAAGTGCTCCGGGATGAGCACCAGGTGGATCAGTCCCGCCAGGGCCACGGTGACCGCCGCGACCAGGGTGGCCAGCCGCTCGTGCCGCGCGCGCACCGCGCGGGCGCCGGGCATGCTCAAATGCAGCGCCATGGGAAATAACCTCTGCATACGTATCTACGGATATACTCGCACAGACGGCGACTGCGTCAAGGGCCGCACGTGTGGGGAGCCGGCGCCGGGAGCCGTCCCAGCCGGCCACGCCCACGCCTGCGGCCGCAGCGGGCTGTGGCGCTCGCGTGCTGGTGCGTAAGCCCCTTGCACCGCCGGTGCACAGAATGATATACGTTGATCATGATGCGTTGGTGATGAGCCGACGCCAGACCCGTGCCAAGGGGGCCGGCGCCATGCGGCAGACCGCGGACGATCGATACCACCCCGAGACTCATTCCGAAGGCGTCACACCGGCGTCGGAGCGCGCCGGCGGGCTCGGGCTGGCGTGGCTGCTTCCCCTGCTCTTCTGCCTTCCCTGCCTGCTGGCCGCGCTGGGCGGCACCGCCCTTGCCGTCGCCGTGAGCGGCGCCCTGGGCGCCCTCACCCAGAACATCGCCCTTACCCTGTCGGTCGGCGTGCTGGGGCTCGCCCTGGCGGTAGGCCTGGTCGTGCTGGTGCGCCGCCGCACCGTGGCCGCCTGCCCGCCGGACGCCGTCTGTAACCGGCCCGGCGGTGACGTGGCGGCGCCTCACCCCCGCCGTTGAGCGCGGCCAGCCCGCACCATTCCTTGCAGCGTGAAGGAGCCAACCACGATGGTTGCATCCACACCCTGGCAGGAGATCCCGCTCCCCGGTGAGCTCGCTACCCGGCTGCAGGCCGCCTACGACCTCCCACAGCCACCGACCACTCTCGGCGAGCTGGCGGCCGCCCGCGTGCGCACCCCGACCGCGGTCCTAAGCGCCGAGCGCCTGCTCAGCGATGCCCCCACCCGTCACCAGGTACGCACCGGCGACACGACCCGATACACCCACTGCGCGATGGACGCCCTGCTGCTGCCGCTGCTCACCGGCCAGCCGGTCACGGTGCGCACGCGCAGCCCGCTAGGCGAGCACGTCACCCTGGAGGTGACGCCGGAGACGGTCACGGCCGACGCCCCGGAGGCGGTCGTCTCCTTCGACCTGGCCCGCACGGACCAAGGCGATGTACGGCAGGCCGTCTGCCCGTACCTGAACGTCTTTCCCTCCCGCGCCGCCTACGAGCGCTGGGCGGCGGCCACACCGGAGGCGGTGACGATCCCGCTCACCCTGGCGGAGGCGTTCGCCTTCGCCCGCGCGCTGGCCGCCAGACGCGAACCGTCACGGCGCGACGGGGACGGTGAGGGCGCGTGCTGCCGAGCGAGGCCGAGAGACACCACCGGATAGAGCAGCGAAACGAGGTGACACCATGGCCACGACATCACGCCGGCGCGCCAGAGGGGCGGTACAGGCCCCCATCGACCCGGGCCGACCCAGGGCGCGGTTGTGGTGGCGTTTCGCTCTCGGCGGGGCCGCGGCGCTCATCGTGGCGGTGCTGGTCGCGGTGGCGCTGGTGCGCGGCCGAGGGGGCGCTGATGCGAAACCACCCCCCGTCGCGGCGGCAACCGGGTCGGGCGCAAGCGCACCCGTGCGCCTGGCGGTGCCGGACATCCGCCTGACCGCCGCCTCCTTCCAGGGCGGACGCCGGTTCGTGCTGTCCGAGAACGCCCACAAGCCCACGATCGTGTACGCCATGGCCGCCTGGTGCCTCACCTGCATCCCCGAGGCGAAGGCCCTCGTGCAGCTCGAGCGCGAGGTGGGTGACCGGGTGAACATCGTGGTGCTGGACGTCGACCCGGGCGATACCGAGGCGATGCTGCAGCAGTTCGCGCGGGCGGTGGGCGGCACGCCGGGGATCTGGGCGCTTGACCAAGGGAGCGCCGTGACGCGGGCCTACAACATCCGCTCGCTGGACACCACCATCGTCATCGCCGGCGGGCGGGAGGTGGCGCGCACCATCGGGCCGCAGTCGCTGGAGCAGCTGCGCGCCCTGGTGAACAAGGCCTGGCAGCAGACGGAGCGGCAACCGTGAACCTCTTCGACCCGGTGGCGTACGCCGAGCTGCTCAACCGCTGGCTCAGCCAGCTGCCGGTCGCGTACGCCTTCGGGGCCGGGATGCTGGCCTCGGTCAACCCCTGCGGCTTTCTCATGCTCCCCGCCTACGCCACCTACTACGTCAGCACCGGCGAGCGCGAGCGGGAGCACTTCATGCCGGCGGCGCGCCTGGTGCGGGCAGTACAGCTCGGGCTCCTGGCCACGCTGGGCTTTCTGGCCGTGTTCGCACCGCTGGGTGTGCTGCTGTCGGTTGGCGGTCGCGGCCTGGTGCGCCTGTTTCCCTACAGCAGCCTGGTGGTGGGCGTCGCCCTGGTCGTCCTCGGGCTCGGGCTGCTGGTCAGCCGTCGGCGGCTGGCGCTGACCGTCGGGGAGAGGGTGCGGCTGCGCCGCTCGAAGAGCGTGGTCGGGGTGTTCCTGTTCGGCGTAGGCTACGCGGTGGCCTCGCTCGGCTGCACGCTGCCCGTGTTCCTGGTGGCGGTAGGCTCGGCGCTGGGCACCGCCGGGATGCTCTCAGGCCTGGTACAGATGCTCAACTACGCGCTGGGCATGGGGGTGGTGCTCACCGCCGTCAGCGTGAGCGCCGCCCTGGCCCAGACGGCCATCACCGTCCGGCTGCAGCGGCTGCTGCCCTACGTGGAGCGGGCCGGGGGCGTCTTCCTCATCGCGGCCGGCGCGTACCTCGTGGCCTACTGGTACCGCTATGGCCGCCTGCTGCTGTAGGGGAGGGCGCACCGCGCGATGAGAACGGGCAAGCCGGGCGGACGATGGGCGGATGCCGGCTCTAGCGGATTGTGACGGGGGTGCCGTTGATGCCTGAGGTGATCCTGTACCGGCAGGCTGCCTGTGCCGCCTGCGGCCCTGTGGAGCGCTTCCTGCGCGAGCGAGGTGTGCCGTTCGTCAGCAAGGACATCGGCGCCGATCCGCAGGCGTTAGAGGAGTTCGTGCGGCTCGGCTATCTGAGCACACCGGTGACGGTGATCGACGGCACGCCGGTGCCCGGTTTTCAGCCCAAGCGGCTGGCCCAGCTCCTGCAACGGGCCGCCGAGCGGGAAGGTGGGTGATGCGGTGGCGATGGCACGGCGGCCTGCCGGCCCGGGCGGTGCTCGTGGCGCTGGCGGTCATCCCTGGCCCGCTGAGTCCGGTGGCACCGATGTTCACAGCGGGCTGGGGGCCGGCCATGCGGCCAGCGCAGAGGAACGAACACGGGAAGACGGCGCGTCCGTCTTCCCGCGTTGCTTCGTGCCCATCCTCCATCACGGGGTGGGTGGCCCTCTTATCCACCGGCGACGTCGGCCTCGGCGATACCGGCGTCGGCGCGCAGGGCGGCGACTTTATCCAGCCGTTCCCAGGGCAGGTCTAGGTCCTCACGGCCGAAGTGGCCGTAGGCCGCCGTCGGCCGGTAGATGGGACGCAGTAGGTCCAGGTGGGTGATGATCGCCCGTGGCCGCAGGTCAAAGTGTTTGCGGATGAGGGCCACGATGTCCTCGTCCGGGATGCGGCCGGTGCCGAACGTTTCCACCGCCAGGCTGGTTGGCTGGGCCACGCCGATGGCGTAGCTCACCTGCACCTCACATCGGTCCGCTAGCCCGGCCGCCACGATGTGCTTGGCCACATACCGGGCCGCGTACGCCCCGGACCGGTCCACTTTGGACGGGTCTTTGCCGGAGAAGGCGCCGCCGCCGTGGCGGGCGATGCCGCCGTAGGTGTCGACGATGATCTTGCGGCCCGTGAGGCCGGCGTCGGCCATCGGCCCGCCGATCACGAATCGGCCCGAGGGGTTGATGAAGAAGCGGGTGCGCTCGTCCACCAGCTCCGCCGGCACCACCGCGCCGATCACCAGCTCCCGCACCGCCTCCGTCAGCTCCTTGGTCGACACCTCTGGCGCGTGCTGGGTGGAGATCACCACCGTGTCCACGCGCTTGGGGCGGCCGTAGGCGTATTCCACCGTCACCTGGCTCTTGCCGTCCGGCCGCAGCCACGGCACGATGCCCTGCTTGCGCACCTCTGCCAGCCGCCGGCACAGCCCGTGCGCCAGGGCGATGGACAGCGGCATGTAGGTGGGCGTCTCCGTGCAGGCAAACCCGATCATCATCCCCTGGTCGCCCGCCCCTTGCAGGTCGAAGGCGTCCACCTCGCCCGCCCGCTCGCGCGCCTCCAGCGCCCGCGCCACACCGCCGGCGATGTCGGGGCTCTGCTCCTTGAGCGCCACGGACACCCCACAGCTCGCCCCGTCAAAGCCGAAGGCGGCGTCGGTGTACCCCACCTCCAGCACGGTCTGGCGCACGATGCGGGCCACGTCGATGGTGGCGCGGGTGGTGATCTCCCCCAGCACCACGACCAGGCCGGTGGTGACGGCGGTCTCACACGCCACCCGTCCCTCCGGGTCCTGAGCCAGGATAGCGTCCAGCACCGCGTCCGAGATCTGGTCGCACAGCTTGTCCGGGTGTCCCTCCGTCACCGATTCCGAGGTGAGCAGCAGCGCGGGAGAGGTCATGAACGTCGTGCTCATCGTGCGTTTCCTTTGTAACCTTTATCACTTGGTGTACCGGTTGCGTGGCCGTCGTTGGTGGTCACTGCGGGGGCAGCTAGGTGCCGCTTTCCCAGGAGGCCAGATATGCCTCCTGCTCCGGCGTCAGCGCGTCAATCCGCACGCCCAGGCTGGCTAGCTTCAGCCGCGCCACCTCCCGGTCCAACGCCT